>Ga0068868_100000712_pt1 | contig 22402 bp, 39 predicted proteins | sample KBSMisM42_FD_64660 | JGI IMG/M metagenome (GOLD analysis project Ga0068868, IMG submission 64660) | Miscanthus rhizosphere microbial communities from Kellogg Biological Station, Michigan, USA - KBS Miscanthus M4-2 | ecosystem: Host-associated > Plants > Roots > Rhizosphere > Soil ...
TTCCCGGCCGCTCCGAGTCGTCGGTCGCCACCAGCCGCCGGCCGCGCAGGTAAAAGCCCGGCGTCGCCTGGACGGCGCGGGTCTCGCCGGCGCGCCCTTCTATCGAAAAAGCGAGACCTCGCCAGTTTTGGTCGATGAACTCGGCATCGGCCGCGGGAATGATTGGCGGAACCGCCTCTTTCACTCCCCGCAATCGGGTGCGCGTCTGCATCCAGCTGGCGCACGCCAGGATCCAGGCAGCGCGCAGGCCCATCCACAACACCTTTAGTCGCTTCATATTCCCAGAGCCTTTCCGTGGATGGCGCAGTAGAAGTTGCAGTCCTTGAGAAAGCGAACCTGTATCGTCACGTACAGCGCCGGGTCGCACGTCGGAAACAGGAGATCGTTGTTGATTTTGTTGTAGGCGAACTCGCTCACCGGAATTGCCGCCGCCCATGCATTGGTCACGGGGCGATTGCCGATGAAGATCCCTACGATCTCGGTTCCACTCCCCGGGTCGTCACTGTCGTCGGTCGCCACGATCTTCTTGCCCTTCCAGAGCACCTGCGGCTGCGCATGGATGGTGTGTACGGTGTTGGCTGTGCCCATGAGCTTTTCGAGTCCGACGATCCATCTGCGACTCGAGTTGGCGGCTCCCGTCATTCGCTCGCGGCGCGGGCGATCCGACATGGCCTGTTCGATGATGCTGAGCATCGCATCTTCACCAGAAGTGAGGCCGTTTTCGCCGGGACGCTCCATCACCATCTGCGTCGCCGCGGTTTCCATCTTCCTCATACGGTCGGCGAGCTCGTGCAGGACTTCGTTGCGGTGGATGGCCAGACCCGGATGGATCGCCTTCAGGTAAAGCGCGTCCGCCGGCATGAGGCTGTCGGCAACTGCTTGCACCAACCCGCGCACGAGCTCGAGGCAGATCGCAAGCACGCCCGACACCAGAATCGTCACGTACAACCACCAGCGATGCAGTGTCATCTTCAACTCCAGAGAGTGGGCGCCGGCTTTGGCCGGGGCCCATGGGTCAATTTGCAGTCGGCGTGCTGCAGCCACTTCGCAACCGGCGGATGCACGCGCACATCGCCGGCATCGTCCACCTCCGCCACGGTGTAACCCAGACTCATGAGCACCTGGGCTGCCACGCGGCGGGCGGCCGACGCCTGGCGCGCCTCCTTGGCGTTGCCGGCGCCGTCGACGAGATGTACGTAGGCGGTCGAGCGATGGCCATTGCCCTCTCGCCAGATGTAGGCCGCCTTCGTCTTGGCCTCGGCCGCCTTCGCCGCCTCGTGCAGCGCCGCGCGCATGCACTGCCAGCATCCTGTCGGTCCGGTGGTGAGCTCGATGTGCCACGGGCGCGTGGCCTTGGCGACCGGGATGTCCACCTCGATTCGCAGCGCAATGCCACGCCGCGGCGGCTTCCGGCGAGCGCTGGCGCGGATGCCGGCGAGACCCTTTACCTGCCGGCGCTTCACCTTGCGCAGCGACGAATAAAGCTCGATGCGCGCCACCGGCCGCGCGCCTTCTGGAGCGCGGAATCTCACGTCGGATCCTTGTAGATGAGCGTCCGCACCGCGCAGTCCTTGGCCTCGAGGAGCTTACGCAGCGCGGCCGTGCGCTCCGGGTTGCGCGGGAGATCCTGAACGATCTTTTGCGCCAGCACGGAGAAGGGCTGCGAGATCGCCTTGAGCGCCTCGGGAAGATGGTCGAACACGAAGAATTGCAACATGGGCTCGTTCATGGCTTGGCTCCTTTGTGACGGCGAATAGACGCGGCGACCGCGTTGATGACCTCGACGGCCATCTGCGAGACCTCGGACGGCTTTCTGTTGAGCACTTTTTTCGTCTCCGACACCAGCCGCGCGCGATGATCTGCCGATAGATTTTCCCAGTGAGGACCAGGATCATCCCAGCGCGCCATCATGGTCTCGTGAGCAGCGCGGGCGCAGCGTTTGATATCTTCCTCGCTCACCGGACTAATCTCCTGCGCTTGGTTTTCTTGGGTGACGGCACCGCGATATCCAGCTTCACGCCCGCCTTCCGTAGCCGATTGGAAATACGTTCGAGCACGGGCGGTGGACAGCACTTGACCGCCATCCCCAGGCAGTAACAGATCGCCTGCATGCGAACCTCAAGCCGCCGAAACATGCGGTCGAGGCGCTTGTCTTCTTTTGTTCTTCCTTTCAGCACGACGAGAAGCCGCACTCTTGACAGAGGTCGCAGCCGGCCCCCTTGGCAAGCGTCGCCTGGCTGCACTTCGGGCAGATGTCGAGGCGCGAGCCCTTTCGCTGCGCTGCCGGATCTTCCGTTCTCTCCTGGGCGAGATAGAAGCGGATGGCCTTGGCGACGCCGTCGGGCGCAGAGATCACTTTGTCCTCGCCGAAGCCGGCCTGCGAGCCGCCGCCGATGCCAGCGAATTGCTCGGCAATCTGTTCCAGGGTCTGTCGAGGCGTATCGGTGACGAACGGCGACGACAGGTGCAGCGAAGTCACGCGCCCCAGCGCCTCGGTGAGCGCCTTAGTCTCCGTGCCGCTCTTGCCAAGCTCGACGAAGCACTCGAACGGCTCGCCGTCGCTTGGGTGCTCGTTGATGGTGACGTGGACGGCGCCGTATGCGGTATCCACCGACAGCGACTCGCCGCGGCGCCGGCGCACGCCGTGGACCTTCGGGATGCTCTTCAAGTTGCGCCGCGGCAGCACCGTGATCGCTCCGCCATCGCCGGCGCTCAGCACTTGTTTGCTGCGGCTACCGTCGCGATAGACGGTGATGCCCTTGCAGCCGAGACGCCAGGCGGAGAGGTAGGCGGACTCGACGTCGTTGATGGTGGCCGAATTCGGCAGGTTGATGGTCTTCGAGACCGCGTCCTCCACGTGTTTCTGGAAGGCGGCCTGCATCTTGACGTGCCACTCGCACTCGATGTCCGCGGAGATCTTGAAGATCTCCTGGGCGCGCTTTGGCACGCCCTCCACGCCCTGGCACGAACCGGTCTTGGCCACCTCCGCCATGATCTTTTCGGTGTACCAGCCCTCGCGTTTGGCCGTGTCCACGAACAACTGGTTGAAGTCGTGTTGTTTCATGCCCGCCTGGTCGCGCACCATCGACAGCGCGAACAGGGGCTCGATGCCGAAGTTGCAGCCGGCGATGATGCTGATCGATCCGGTCGGAGCGATGACGGTCACCGTGGAATTGCGGCGGGGTTTGTCGCCGCGCGCGGCCCAGGACGACTCCTTCCAGTGCTCGAAGGGACCGCGGCGCGCCGCCAGCTGCTCGGACGCCTCCACCGCGGCCGTATTGACGATGCGCATCACCTCTTCGGCGAGCGTGAGCGCGTTCTCCGAGGCGTAGGGGATGCCGAGCTTGACCAGAAGATCCGCCCAGCCCATGACGCCGAGTCCCACCTTCCGGCACTTGGTGGTCATCTCCAGGATCTCGGGGATGGGGTAGGTGTTGACGGTGAGCACGTTGTCGAGGAAGTGCACGCCGTGGCGCACCACTCCCTTCAGACGCTCGAAGTCGATGGTACCCTGTCCGGCCTTCTCGGCGTAGAAGCGCGCCAGGTTGATAGAGCCAAGCGTGCAGGCGTCGTAGGGACGGAGAGGTACCTCCCCGCAGGGGTTGGTGGCAGGGATCGGCCCGAGGTACTTGGTGAGCGGATCGAGTTGGTTGACGCGATCCACGAAGAACAGGCCCGGTTCACCCGAGTGCCAGGCATTCTCCACAATCTGTGCCCACACCTCGCGCGCGCGCAGGCGCCGCGGCGACAGTCCCGTGCGCGGATTGACCAGCGGATAGTCCCCGTCGGCGTCGAGCGCGGCCATAAAGGCGTCGGTGATGCCGACCGAGACGTTGAAGTTGCGGATATTGTGATCGCACGACTTCCGCCCGCTCTCGGCGCACACCTCGCACGACTTCCTCTTGCAGTGGATAAACTGCAGGATGTCCGGGTGATCCACTCGCAGGATGCCCATGTTGGCGCCGCGGCGGATGCCCGACTGCTTGACCACCTCGGTAGTGTTGTTGAAGGCGGCCATGAAGCTCACTGGGCCGGAGGCGATCCCGGTGGTCGAGCGCACGAAGTCGCCGTCGGGGCGCAGGCTGGAGAAGTCGAAGCCGGTGCCGCCGCCGGAACGGTGGATGAGCGCCATGTGCTTCAAGGTAGTGAAGATCTCCTCCATGGAGTCCTTCACCGGAAGGACGAAGCACGCCGAGAACTGACCGGTGGATCCCGGCCAGCCGGCGTTGGCCAGGCACGGCGTGTTGGGCTCGAACTCGCCGCGCGCCATGATCTCGTAGAAGATGGGGATGGACTGCTTCGGGTCCTCGCCATACTTCAGATCGGCATTGCCGATGCACGTGGCGACGCGCCCGAACATGTCCCGCGGCCCCTCGACGAGCTCACCCTTTTCGTTGCGCTTAAAGTAGCGCTCCTTGAGGACATTTATTGCGATCGGCGTTCCCTGGTAAATATCGGGGAAGATATCCATTTGGTCAGACTCCTTGGCTCGAGAAGGTCAATATTCTTTACAGGGCGCCCCTGTGCGGCTCGCATTCGCGATCCCGCCACTGCTTCGGCAACATCTGCTCCGGCTTCCACGACGCCTTGAGATCTTCCAGCGACGTGGAGGTCTGGTATTTGCCCGACAGAGCATACATGTCTTCGGGGGCAACAGGGGCGACCTCGAAAAACAGAATCTGGGCGACGCGGCGGCCGGCGGGGAAGGGGATGGTGTAGCCAGAAGTGTTGACGATTTCCATCGTCCAGCGCTGGAAATAGCCGACGTCGCCCATGCCGGCGCAGCGGCAGATCTCAAGCCCGTTGCGACCGACCGAGGAGCGCGCCTTCATCATGGTCGTGATGCGGTTGCTGGCGCCGCCAATGAATTCTTCGGTGTGTCCGAGGATCATTTCGCCGGGCTTAATGAGAATCAGCTTCTCGTCGAGCCCGACGTTCTTGAGGAGCGGAATCCGTCCGTCATCGACGAGGTCGCCGTGGCGGATGGCGCGGTCGAGTTGCCACTTGCGCCGGGTGTGCTCTTCGTCGAAGGGGTTGTAGATGGTCATGTCGCTGCGGATCTCGCGATAGCAGTGCTCTCCGAGCGTCACGTCGTACTGCGTCGACTTCAGGTTGCGGGAGTCGAAGGGACTGATGACGATCTCTCCTTCTTCCCGGTACTTGTCGATCCACTGCTTGCTGAGCAGGCCCATTGGTTTCTCCTGTTAGTCGACTTCGAACACGGCCAATTGCTTCTGGCGACAATGCTCCTTCGTGCAGTATCTCGGCTCGCTCATGCGCCCCTCTGCCGGCGGCGAATCTGCACCAGTTGGCGCCGGTTCACCTCGATAGCGCCTGCGGCTACCGCTTTCGCCCGCCGGGCCGGCGTCAGGTCGTAATGGTCCCTCTGAAACCAGGCGCGCTTACAGCCGAGCGCGGCAGCAAAGACGTGGAGCTCTTCGCAATCGGCTTCATCGGCGATGAGGTGGCACCATTTGTGGCCATTGCGCGCGCCGACGCGCTCAGCCTGGCCAGCGTCATCGCCGCTGTACTTCCCCGTCCAGATCGCCAGGCCATCCACGTAGACGCTCATTTCCGGGCCGCGCTCGCCCACGGCACCGGCACGGCGCTGTCGGGCACGCGCTTCTTGCCGCGCGCCAGCGGATGAATCGGGTAGCCGTCCTTGGTCAGTCCGAGGACGTGGAGGCTGTAGTTGCGCTCCGTCAACAGGCGCCGCATGCGCGCGCCGCGCGCCATGTGCGCGCCATGGTTGCCCCAGGCGCAGAGATGGAGGTCGCAGCGCGCCGCCGCCGCGAACACGTAGGCGTCGTTTTCGTCAGTGACCGGATTCGCGCTGGCGTAGAGCGTGTCGGTATCGGAAGAGACCAGGTCGAAGAGGTTGACCTTGTCGAGCCAGCCGAAGCCCCAGCGACGCGCGAAGCCAAGCTCGCGTATGATCGTCGGGTCGTTGCTGTTTTCGTCGGCATCGGACGGCTGCACGGCGCAGATGAAGAGCCGGCGCGGAGACTCGATGTCCTGCACCTTGCGTCCCAGCCAGAGGCGGCGCGTGCGGTCGGCGCTGAAAATGGCGCCGTGCAGAGGCAGCGAGATCATGGGTTAAAAATCTTTCCGGCGCGCGATGGCATCCGATCGCCTTCCCTTGCCGTCCAGCCGAGGATGGTCCCGATCCACCTGGCCGCCGCTTCGAAGCGCAAGCGGAACACCACCGTGTCACCTTTTTGAAGGATGATGTCCGGCAGGTTTTCGGCGCCGTCGCTGCTGACTCTGTTGAACGCCTCAGAGGGAACACCGGCGCCCGCGAGCGGTAGAATGCTTTCAGGATAGATGCGCCGCCGCGCGTTCTTGCGTTCGAGGATCAGGGCCTCGATGAGCACCAGATTTCGTGGCCCGTGCACTGCGTCGATGGCTCGGCGTGACCAAGAGATCCAGCGCGCCACACCAACGTACCTCATCATGAACGAACAGCGGCGCATCAGCCTTTGCACCTGCACTGCCCAGTTGCGACGCCAACGCGTGAGCCGGCTCAACGGATGCTCTGCCGTGACCAATCGCCTCATGACCATCGGGTCTTCCGCCTCGAAGCGGTTGGTCACAATGCGCACGTCGCCCATCTCGCCTTCTTGGGGACCGAAGCCGAAAGAGAACTGGGTGCGGCGATAACTGCCGATGAATTTCATGACTTCGGTCTCTCGATGACGGCGCGCGGCGGATAAATGGCGCTGTAGGCCGTCTTGTTGATGCCGCGCCCGTCGCAGGCGCCGCACCGGGTGGTGCCACCTTCGCCGCCCCGCGTGTTCTCGCCGAGCGACTTCAGTGCCGCCTCCGCGGCGATCCACCCATTGCCTTTACAGCGCTCGCACTTCCATTTCTCCAGCGCCGCTTTCAGATCGTCCCGCTGTTGGCGCAGGACTTCCACGTAGCTCGGAATCTGCGCGAAGCTGACCAGATACTCATCGGCGACGTCGCCGAGGGCAAGCTCGATCTCCTTGGCGTCGGCGCAGCGCCGAAGGACGTAGTGCTGGTGGCAGATGCCGTCCGCGATCGAACAATCCTCGGTGCCACTGCCGCAGTTGAGCTTTCTATTTGCCGCTTGAAGCTCGTCCTCGGTGTCGCGGAGGCGCGTGCATAGATCGGCATCCTTCGATTCGTCGATGGCTGCCAGCGCCTCCGACTTCCAGCACGTGCACTCGGTATCGTTCGCGCAGCCGTCGTGCGGCAGATCCGCGAACTTGAACATGAGCGCGTCGCGCAGACGGCTGGCGCGCACGCGAAGGCTCTTGATCTCGTCAGTCTCCATGGAGAACCTTCGTGGCCTCATCGACTTCCTTCATGGCCTGCTCCAGTCCGTTTCTGGCAAACCTCAGTCGCTTCTTGATGCCTGGCTCGTCGCCCTCGAGCACGCGCTTGACGGCCTCGCCGATATTGCCAGCCCGCCAGTCGTCTATATCTACGCCGGATTTCTCTTTGAACTTGGCGATAGACTCCTGCAGCGACTTCAGGGCGATGGAGGCGCGTTCGTGGCTGTGTGCCGCCTCCGCAAGATCCCGGCCTTGCTGACGCGCTTCCTTGAGCCGATCCGCGATCTCGTCCTTGGGCACCATGTGCTTCATCTGCTCGTGCGCGCGGCGCAGGATGGCCGCGAGGATCTTCCGGTCGAGCGATTGGGCTTCGAGTTGCGACGCGTCCACCTTCTGCACGAGGCCATTGCCCGTGCGCACGAGTAGCCCCCAATTCTTGGGGAGCTCGCCCGGCATGACGATTTTCTCTTCGTCGACCACCAGCCAAAAGAAATCCATGTAGGCGGCCAGCGCTTCGGCCTTCATGGGATCCTTGCGCTCGCGCTGCCAGTCCGACCGGCTAGCCTTGAGCTCGAATCCGTGGAGATGCAGACCGCGCGAGGGCCACAGGCTCATCGCCACGGCGTCCAGCTTGCGATTGGCGCCCCACCCGGTGGCGTTGGCGACCTCCTCGAACAGCGCCCATTCGGGAGGGGCATAGCGCTCGCGCAGTAGTTGCCGCAGACCCTTGGTGCTCACCGATATTCCTTTGGCAAGTCGAGGTGCGTGGCGATGGCCTTGGCGGCGTCGCTGACGCTCTTGTGGGCCGCGATGAGAGCTCTCGTGGTTTCATCATCTTCGCCGACTACGAGGTCGTCTATTTCGTCGGCAAGCTCGAGGAGCCGCGTCCATACTTTCATTGCGCTCATAGCAGCACGACCTTTTCTTTTGGTACCCGGTAGAAGCCCTGCGCCGCGCCCTTGACCACGGTGACCTTGCCGCCCTTTTCCTGGACGCGCACCGACGGCACCTCTTTGATGCGTTTCGCCTCGGACACGGGCGACACGAAACGAATCTTGCCGCTGGGCAGGCGGATGGGAATGCACGCCGCTCGGTCATCGACGCCGGGCTCGCCCGGGCGAAAGCCTCCCATCACCACCAGCGCGCGGAGCTTGCCGCGGCCGGCGACGGCCCTTTGCCGGGCGGCAGCGTCAAGCACATGGGCGGCCTGGTTCGCGAGCGGCGACATATCGAGCGTCTGCGAGCTCGCCAGCACCACCGGGCCGCTCTTCTTGCGCAGACACTTGGTGCGCGTCTCCAGCGTCTTATGGCCGCTCAGGATGAGCTCCAGCCACGGATCCTGGAGGCACAGGGCGTCGTAGACCTCGAGCGCCGGCTCCGGGCGCCCGTAGGAGCCGCCGCACAGCGGGCAGACCAGAAAGCCCTTGTCGTTCACGATGAGCGTGGCCCGCTCAGCATCCGACGAGCACGGCCACCTGGTGCAGGACCGCGCCGCGGACGTCGCCAATGCATCCGGCGCCTCTTCGTCGCTCACGTCGAAGTTCATCGCACGCGCTCGTACTCGACGAACGAATAGCGCAGCCCCTCGGGCGGCACCTTCAACTCAGGGCGGCGCGCATCGGGCGCCAGAAACACATCCTCCCTGGCGATCTCGTTCCACTGCTTGGGGTCGACCGCGGGCATCTTGGTGTCGCCCTCGTAATCGGCGTCGATCCAGGTAATGTACATCTTGTCGGCGACGTCTTTTTCCAGCGCCTCGCGGTATACCTCTGCGCCGCCGCAGATAAAGACGTCCGCGGCCATAGCGCGCATGAGCTTGCCCGTGACCACGAGTGCTTCTTCAAGCGACGCCGCGTAGCTCACGCTTTCCGGCTGAACAAGGGGCGGAGCCGAGCGCGACAGTACAATCGTCTCTCGGTCAGGGAGCGGTCGTCCAATCGATTCGTACGTCTTGCGCCCCATGATGAGCACGTGACCCGTCGTCAGCTTCTTGAAGCGCTTGAAGTCATCGGGGATGTACCAAGGAATGCCGCCGTCTTTTCCGATGACATCGTTCTTGGCAACTGCGGCGATAATGGCGACCATCGAACCCTCCAGATCGCGGGCACGCTGCATGCGTTTTTGGATCGAGTGCCCCTCTTGTTTCGTTGGCGCACTGGTCGAGAGCGACATTATTCGCCCTTTCCCTGGCCGAGCACCACCATATTGCCGGCTTTCGGAAAACTGACATTTTTCATGGACAAGACCGGGACCGCTGCCGTCGACGCTGGTACGGGACTGCAGTAGACATGCGCGTTCGGATCGCACTTCGAGAGCTCGATGATGAGTTTACGTACAGTAAAAGGCGTGGTACGAATCGATTTGGCCATGGTCGCTCCTAGTTCTGGTGGACAGAGCAGGTGTCGAGGTGGCACGCGTAGAGCGGCCGGCACAGCCGCTCATCGTTGGCATCGGCGTGCTTGGCGATACCGTTGATGACGGTCCACAGCCGCAGACCAGGTGGCGGTGGCGCCGGAGTCCTCTTGAACGGCCCGACGTCGCCCTTGACCGGCACCTCGTCGAAGGGCAGGCGTTTTTGTTCCTGCCGGCGCCCGGCAGTGGTTGCCCACACGATGGGCGCCTCGCAATCGCGGCACTGAGCCATTATCAATGCACCAAGAACGTGCAGTAGATCCACGCCCGGAACATCGCTGGTGCGTTCCCGCGATTGACAACCGCGAACACCGGGAACGGTCCGGGGTCGAATCGGACCTCATTTTTAATCACTTCTCTCGCAAACACCGAGATCGGAAACGGCTCGTTAGTAGGCGGCATCTGCATCATGTTGGCGACCCAAATCTGCGCTACGGCCAGGGCAGCATTCTCTATCTCGATGACCATGTCGCCCCCGTTCTGCTCACCACAACGAGGATAGGCTGACTTGGCCCCCTGGATGACCGGCTCCCGTACACTGAAGTCAATAGCGCTTCCACGATCTAGGTAGACCGCCCTGGCCGGTGAGACCTCGACTATCTGATCGGGCGGAATGATGCATTCGTAGGTGATACAACCAACGCGCTTCATATTTACACCGCGACCTTGAACGGAATCGCCGGGTGCGGATCGTAGCCCACGAGCTCGAAGTGCTTCATCACCACCTCTGTCTCGCAGTCGATCAGCGCCTCGACATCGGCGAGCGACTGGATCTTGTCCGAAATGCGGAGTGTCGGCAGCCGGCGTGGCTCACGCGTCAGTTGCTCGCGCAGCCCCGGAACGTGATCGTGCTCCGCCTTCGACCCGTCGGGCTTGCTGGTGTAGGCGTGCGCGTCAACGAGCAGGTGCGAGAACGTGCCGACCGGGATCCCCGAGAAGCGAGAGAGCAGGTGCATGAGAAGGGCGTAACTGGCGATGTTGTAAGGAACGCCGAGCGCGATATCACACGAGCGCTGCGTCAGGTGCAGGCAGAGGCGCTTATCCAAGTCAGCAAGCTGCACGATCCGGTTCCTCGACAGATACGTCCCTGACCCCTCCTGAATGATCTCGGGTTCACCCGCGTATGGGTTGTTGACCATTTGCACGTTGACCGCAAACATGCAGTGGCACGGCGGCAGCGCCGACGTCTGCGCGTTGCCGGGCGCCCATGCCGACACCACCATGCGCCGCGACGAAGGATCGCGCTTGAGCGTGTTGACGAGCCAGGCGATCTGGTCATTGAAGTCGCCGTATACGCCACCCGAATACGGACCTTCGTCGGAGTGCACCGGGAACTTCCGCCAGAAGTTGCCATAGGCGCTCGGCACCTCCCCGGTCTGCGGATCGGCCCACGCGTCCCAGAACTTGAAATTGTGTTTCTTGAGGATGCCGATGTCAGTGCGGCCCGACAGGAACCACAGCATCTCGATGACGATGTGCTCCCACTTGATTTTCTTCGTGGTGAGGAGCGGGAAGCCTTCCTGGAGGTCGATGTTGTAGTGCACCCCGAACGTCGACAGCGTATCGACGCCGGTGCGGTTGGGCTTGCGCGTGCCGTGCTCGAGGATGTGCCGAACCGCGTCGAGGTACTGTCTCATGGCTGCTCCTTGGTTGGCGCCTGGCGCCGTTCGCTTCCGCTTCTGCGATCTTCAGAGACCAGCGGCTGACGCCGCTCGATCTCGGCCTCGACGATCCACAGCGCGCCGGAAATGGCGCCGAAGTAGCTCGCGCCGTCGTTGAGAAACAGGGCACGGAGAACGCTTCCGAGCACGCCGTCCCGCGGCTCGGCGGCGAGCACTTTGTCGAGGAGCTCCCGCGACGGCCGCGTCCAGTCGTGGTTGCCGTGAGTGCCGATGCGCCGGAGGTACCACGCGGCCTTCTTGAGATCGTCGACGGCATCGACCTTGAGTCCGGCGCGCCACACGTACTTGACCGCTTCGCCCATGCAGAAGTGCAGGCGTTCGATGATCTCCACCGCCTCCACGCCCGAGGGATGCGCGTTGTAGTGGGGCGGGTGATTGACGGTCTCCTTCAGGCGCTCCGCCATGATCTTCTGGAGAACCGTCCCGCTGTCCTCCAACTTCGGATTGGTCAGGCAGCGGACGGCCCAGATGGCGCCGGCGACGCGGTCATCCGAGTGAAGCTGAGCAACCTCGTGCTCCTCGAAAGACTTCAGGCCCGTCGGCCCGTTGATGATGCGCTCGCAAAAGGTCGTCAGCGTCAGCGTTTCAGCGTCCACGGCTACTCCTTTCCCTTTGGCCTGTCGTCGCTGGTCACGTCGGCGGGCTGCTTGGCGGCGCGCCCGGTCGCCGAGTGCGCCACCTGCAGAATCTGCTCGCGGGTCACGCCCTTGATGTGGCTCGCCGACACGCCGTTGGTGCCGTCGCAGAACACGAGCACGATGGCCACACCGACGAGCCCGTTCTGGCCGGTCATTTCCTTGGCCAGCGCCAATTCTGCCTTCCTGAGCGCGGCCAGCTTCTCCTCTTTGACGATCTCCATCACGCCGCCTCTTTGGCCGCGCGCGTGACGCGGACGCGGTAGTCGAGGTCGCGCGTGAAGCGCACGGCATCCACCACGCGTCCGTTGAGGCGCTTGGCGTGATCGTCGGCCTCCTTCCGGTCGTAGGTCCAGGTCCAGGCCCAGGCCATGCCGCCGCCCTGGCCGCTGACGTACTGGGTCGCCGTCACCACGCCCCACTTCTTCGGTTTCGCTTTCACGCTGCCTCCACGCGACGCAGCTGCTCGCGCAGCGGGATCGCCTTCTCGAATTCCATTTTCTCGACGCGCTTGTGGATGAGGTCCTTGATCCGCCGCACGTGCTCGGCGCGGTCGAAGGATCGACGCCGGCAATCGGGGCGCCACGTGAACACCTGGTACGGGCTCACATGCAGAAGCTTACTCGGCGTTACGAGATAGAGCATCGAGCCGCAGTCGTCCTTCCAGAACACCTGGCCGTAATGCAGGTGCCCCTGGTGGTCGTAATGGGCCTTCATCTCGCCTGGCTGTACTGGCTTGCCATCGGCGTCCTTGCCGCTCCACCCCAGATTGCCGCGCTGGCGCATCTCCGCGAGCGGCAGCGCGTTCGGCTTATACCAGCCGCGTGCGAGATGGCTCCATTCGGCCTCTTCCCGCGGCGTCAACCCTTCGGGCTCCGAGTGGTCGGCATAGCCGAGCTCGACCAACTTCTCACGGAGAACAGCCATGGCATGGCGCATGGTGAGTCGCGTCCAGTAGTCCATGTTCTTGACGTGACGAGAACCGTAGCGCGGTCCGTTCGAATTCTCGCCGTAGTGATCCTGGTAGAACTCGAACTTGCCGCCGACCGGGTAGTAGTCGGTCAAAAAGCGCAAACGCCCGCGGGCTCCTTGTTTGTGATACGGCTGAAGGCAGCGGCTGCGGTGGCCGTTCGTGAGACTGCGGCCATTGCCTATCCACCAGCCGTGCGCCTCCAACGCGCGGCAGAGCGTCAAGAAAGTATAGCGGCAGCCCCGCTCCGCCACGTGCCAGGCGCGCTCCGGGCGCTCACGCAGGGCCCGACGCAGATCGAGTCCGCGCAGACCCTGTTTCCAGAGACGATCAAACGCTTCCGACCGCTCTCGCTGCGAGGTCTCGCGAGCGGCCTGGATGTCGATGTGGCCCGGGTTCCAGATCACGTTGCGATCGAAGATACGAAACACCGACCCCTTGGACGGGCGATGAATTTCGTCGGCGCGCTCGCGCAGCCACTTCTCGCGCTCCGGCGACAGCGGAATCACGACTTCGCTCCAAGGAGGTCCGCGCCGCAGCACGGGCAGAAGGAAAGCCGTATGAACACCTTTTTGCCTTCGTGAACGGCCGGATGAACCACGGCCAGGCCCGTCGTTCCCCCTTTCAGATCGAAGGTGAGGACCGTATGAACACCGCGCGGTCTTTCGCCGCCGGATGCCAGCATCGCCTTCATTCCGATACAGAACAACCCACCGTGGCAGAATGCTTTTCTGGTGTTGTGTTTCTTCTTCGCTTGCGCGTTCGTTTTTGCGTTCATGGTCGCCTCCGTTCGGGCTCCGGCAGGAGCGCTTTTTTGACGATATCGTCTGCGAGTGCCTTCTGTTTCTTCCCGGGCAGGTGCCCGTACGTGTCCACGAATCGTAGCGCGGTCTCCAGGCTGGCAATGCGGCTGGCGGCGCACTGAATGCAGCGCGTAGGCGGGCGCCCGTTCACCATCACCACCGCCTCGCGCGTCCGGCCGCAGACCTCGCACCAGCCGGTCTCGCGGGCCGCATCGGCTCGAGCCGCGCGCGCCTCTTCTTCCTCTGTCGGCTCGAAGTTCATCTGGCGGCTCAGGTCTCGCCCTTCTTGACCACCATACCCGGCATCGTGTTCAGGACGCGTCGCAATTCGCGAAGCGCCTGCATCTGCTTTTCCTTGAGCCAGGCGTCGTAGTGGTCGTTGCCGATCCAGCCTTCCTCGGTGGCAAAGCCCCACTCGCGCCGCGGCAGCGACGTCACCAGAAATGTCCAGGCGGGCTTTCCCATGAGCTCGAGGTAGTGCAAGTCCTCGGCGCGGCGCACAACCACACTGCCCGGCGGGAAGTGCTTCGGCGGCTGATTCGGCCGATATTCGACGTAGCCGCCCGAGAGGATCAGGCTGACGAAATCCATCGGGTGATCGTGGAAGTGATCGCGGCTGTCCGAGCGCATGATGCGGTGGAGGCGCAGCATCCCCCACGGCGTTTTGACCATCCACCGCCGCATATAGTCATGGGCAATGAGATCCGAGCGATACTCGAAGGGTCCCAGCTTCCAGTGGCGGTAGATCTTGCGACCGTCGGTGCTCATTCGACACCTCCAGGCAGCTTGTCGCCGACGAGACAGCAACTGCCGTCCAGCCACACCGTCAACTCGACCTCGACGGGATTGGCGTTACTGAGCGTGAGTACCGGACCTGGGACCTGGCTCACGTCAAGGTAGGCGAGGGTGGCGAACATCGACGCCGGAACGCCCGCCCCGGCAATGTGCGCAGACATCTGCTCGACTTCAGCGCCGTTGACGGTCGACTTCATCTTGAAGTCGTGGACATAAAGACCGGCGATCTCGACGGGACGCCAGAGCAGCCTTTTGCCGTGAAAAGCTTCAATCTGCTCCGATGGAACATCCAGAAAAGGACCGTTGTCGTCCGATCGTCTTGCGATGGCCCTGGTCACCGGAATAGGCCGCCGTTCACCCGCCGCGAGCTTCACCGAGAAGGTGAGCCGACAGGAGAAACGCACGCGCGGCGGCACCTTGACCACGTTCACGGCTTCTCTCCCGGCACCTGGTACTCCGGCTTGACCGCCGGCCCACACTCGCAGGTGTCGTAGGTGACGCGGCCCACCGTCCGCGGCGCGCACGTTTTTTTGCACGCCTCCATCTGACCAGGCAGCACCTCGACGCAGCCAGCGAGCGCCAGTACCAGCATGAACTTCATGATCGCTCCTCTGCGGACGGCCAGGCCGTTCCGGTTTTGTGATAGAGGCCGTCGAACACGTAGTCGTTGTCGCTGGCCCACGCTGCCGCTTCTTGTTCGTTGTTCGCGAGACAGATATCGAGCCCTTCTTCGGGTTCGCTCACGAACCTCCAGTCCGGGTGAGCGACGATCCACTCGGCGATGGCGCGAGCTGCCTTCTCGACCGCCTCCGGCGAGATCTCGACGCCGGAAGAGAGCGCATCAACCGAGACCACGAGGCGCAGGCGCTCCACCAACTCGGAGCCCATCGCCATGGTGGTCTCGCCTTTTACGAAGGCAGTGAGATCGTCGTCGAAGACGATCTTGCCGAGCTCGCAGAATTCCTTCGCCGAGTCGGAGACCAGATAAGTGCGCGCGGTCATGTCAGCGTCCAGTCTGGCAGCACGGCCGTTGGCACTTCGGTGCCTCGCTGGCCTTGATGTACCCGAGCGTGGCCAAGCGCTTCTTGAGCCACTCCCGCGGCGACAGGTCGAACTTCGACACCTCGAAGGTGAATTGTCCGAGGGCGATGCCGAGCTCGGCGATGAGTTTGTCGAAGCGACCGTCCTCGCGGCCGTAGCGTTCGTTGTGGGGCTCCGGGGTGTAGCGTTCGCGGTCGAGATGGGCCATTACGCGCTCCTTGTCTCGGGGACACTCCCCCGAACGAGTCTGATTGCACAGGTGCCGCACATTACGTGCTCGGGGTTGCCCTCGGGGGCATAGAGCCAATTGAAGGCGCCGCAGGCGCAGGGACCCTGGAAGGAGACTTGCAGCCAGCGCGTCCCCGGGTGCACGTGGTCGGCAGCCGCCGTCTCCAGCTTTTGCCGGCGCCGGGCGCCCCACTTCTTGGTCACCACGTGCCCCGCGGGTCGGTAGCGCTTGTAGCACTGCCAGGAGCAATGCGACTGCTGGCGGTGCTTGGGCGGCGTGAAGCCCACGCCGCACGGACAGACGTTCACCACGTGGCACCTCCGCGCTGGCGCGCATGCAGCGGCCGACCCTTGCGAGTCCAACGGCGAATGGCTTCATCGACCTCGAGCGGATCGACGTAGCGATGACGGGCGCCGGTCAGCCTCAACTCGCCGTTCACCAGGCGCCGCTGCAAGCGGTCCTGGCGATAGGACAGCCGGAGATGCGTCTTGACGTTGGCCCACGCCAGAATCTCGTGCAGTTGCTCAAGGACGTAGCCGGTGCGCCGGGCGGCGGCGCTCAGGTACTCGTAGCCGACCGGGCAGCCGAGCCCGAGACCGAGCTTATGCGCCTTCTCCCAGCACGACTGCGGCGAACGGCGGAGCCGGCGCGCGATCTCCGTCAGGCGCACATCGGCCCAGTAGAACTTCAGCCGCTCGATCTCGCGCGGCGTCCACTCGTAGCGGGCACGCGGCCAGCGGCGGCGCGAGGCCGCCAGTTTTCGACCCACGAGCGGCATTACGGCCTCGCCTCGAGAAGCGGCGGGGACGGAAAGGGGCTGGGGTCGTCGAGGCGACGCGCCGGCTCCCAGGCGCTCAGGCGGAAGTGCTTGCCGCGGTGACCATGCGGCAGGGCGCAGCGCCAGCACGGCGGCAGCCCGAGAAGTAGATTGCAGAGCATCACTGCACGCCTCGATAGGGCAGCGGCCGGTGAGCGCGGCGGGCGACCGGACCGATCTGATCCCAGACGTCGCGGATTTTCTCCTCCGACCAGCCGAGGTTGCGCGCGCAGGTGACGTCGAACTTGACGGGACCGACACAGACCCAGTCGGTGACCGCTTCGATGTCGGGCCGGCGCTCGATGTGGCGATGGCGCGTTAGCACCGCGTAGAGCGCCAGGCCAAGGACCACCAGCGTGGCGGTCGCAAGGCCGGCGAAGAATGCGTCCGTCATCCGTTCCTCCGCTCGGAAAGATTCTCGAACTTGGTGTAGGTGTCCAAGAACGCCAGCCGGAACATCCCGGTCGGGCCGTTGCGCTGCTTGCCGATGATGATCTCGGCAACGCCCTTGTCCTCTTCCTTGCACTCGTCCTTCGAGTAGACCTCGTCGCGGTAGATGAACGCGATGACGTCTGCATCCTGTTCGATCGCGCCTGATTCCCTGAGGTCGCTCATCATCGGCCGCTTGTCGGCACGCGATTCCAGGGCGCGGTTGAGTTGCGACAGCGCCACCACCGGCAGTTTGAGCTCCTTGGCCAGCGCCTTGAGCGCGCGACTGATCTCCGAAATCTCGCGCTGCCGATTGATGTCGCCCTTCGACGGCGGCCCCTGAATCAACTGCATGTAGTCGATGACGACCATGCCGAGCGGATCGCCCTGTTCAGTCGGCGGCAAGTTCTGCGACTTCCAGCGACGAGCCTTGGCGCGGATCTCCATCACCGTCGGGCTGCCCTGGTCGTCGAAGAAGAGCGGGCTCGAGGCGATCTCCTCGGCTGACTTCGTGATCTGCACCCAGTCGCGCGTCTCCAAAAAGCCCGAGCGCAACTTGGTGGAGTCGATGCGCCCCTGGCTACAAAGGAGCCGCTCCATCAGGAGCTCTTTTGACATCTCCAGCGAGAACACCAGCACCGGCACCTTGTGCACGAAGGCAGCGTTCATGGCGATGTTCATGACGAAGGACGTCTTGCCCATGCTCGGACGCGAAGCGATGACCACGAAGTCCGTGCGCTGGAGGCCCGCCGTCATCTGGTCGAGCTTGGTGAAGCCGGTCGGTACGCCGGTGATGGCGTTCTTGCGCGTGTAGCGCTCTTCGAGGTTGTGAATCGTGGCCTTGAGGACCGGCAGGGCCTTGACGAAGCTGGTCTTGAGCGACCGCTGCGTCACTGCGTAGAAGTCCCGCTCCGCCTCGTCGACATACGTCTCCACGTCGCCGTACTCACCGTAGCCCTTGGCGGCGATCTCGCGGCAAGCCTCCACCAGACGCCGCGCCGTGGCTTTGCCGCGCACGATGCGGGCGTGGTAGCCGATGTTCTCGACGGTGACCACCTTGGCCATGAGCTCGGTGAGGTAGTCGGTGCCGTTGAAGGCGCGGAGCTTGTCGAGCGTCTCGAGCGCACGCATCTGCTCGGCGACCGTCAAGGCGTCGATGGGCTTCTGGTCGTGGTCGAGCGCCAGCATGGCTTCGTAGATACCGCGGAGCGCCGGGTGGTAGAAGTCGTCGGGATTGACGAGCTCGGCGACGTCGACGAACCTCTTCGGGTGCACCAGGATGCCGCCGATGCACGACTCTTCCGCCTCGACGGAGTGAGGTGGCGTCGGGCCGTAGCCGCCCCGCGGCGCTTCGATGTAGCCGCTAGGACGCATGGGCCTCGCAGTACGGCGCCGCGAGCGCGAGCACCCGGTGCACCTTGTCGAGATCGAGCGCGTCCTTGTCGCTCCTGACGCCGCTCTCCATGTCAATCCAGTAGCCCGGCGCCTCGTGGGGCTTACGGTCGAGCTTCTCGATGACCTCGACTACGTTGTCGGGCGAGATTCCGCCGGCGTATCCCATGCGCACGCCGACCGGCAGTGGCGCCTTCTCCCAATCCTCGGGGCCGACCCCTCTTCCGCCAGAGGGGTCATAGAGCACGCTAGCGCCCACCTTCTTGGCGATGGTCAGCGTATTGCTGTAGTCGGCGCCGGCGTTACTGCGCACCGGCAGGATGAGTTGACCGCCCTGGAGACGCGCGCTCTTGAGAAATGCATCGCTCGCGCGTTCGGCGGCGAAACCGTTGATCTGGAATCGGTTGTAGAGCTTGTACGGCTCGAGGCCCCGATTGCCGTCGAGGATCTCGCGCGACCACACGCCGCAGACATGGCAGGAGGTCCGCAGGCTGTCGGGAAGCTCCTCGATCCACTCGCGGCTGGGATAGCGCGGCGTGCCCATGCGCGATTGCGAAGACAGGATGCCCCACTCCACGAATGGGAATTCCTCCGAGAGCGCGACCATGTCTTCGTGACGGACCTTATCGTCGGCCCCGGTGATGGTGACGACGTGAAGCTTAGACATGGCCCTCTCCCACCACGGACAGGCCCGTGCGATTGAACATGGGGTTGTCGCCGTCGATTCGTTGCCGCGCCATCTCGACGTACTCCTGTTTGATCTCGATGCCAATGGCGCGGCGGCCCTGGCGCAGCGCCTCCATCACCGTCGTGCCGGCGCCACTGAAGGGGTCGAGCACCATGCAGGGCACCACGTCGCCTTCATGCTCGCAGGCAAGCTCCCAGCCAAGCGTCTCCCGCACCGTCGGCGCCCACGGGATATCCCTGCCGATGTGCGTGTTCATGCGGCTGTCGCTACCATCGGCGAGCTTGCGCTCGACATTGCCGCTCGGGCGACCATCAGCCGGCACCGGCTCGCTCAGGACGCGCTCCAGGGGACTGCCGCACTCGATGCAGGCGCCGCCGCTACTGGTCCCCGCGGCAATGCACGGCTCGACGAGACGCGGCGGGTAGGTGGCGAAGTGCGCATCCTCCACCGGCTGCGTGGCCACGCTCCAGACGCTGCGCAGGTTGCGGGTGCCGACGAGCCCGCGCACCGCCGCCGAGTAGTTCTCGTTGGCCTTGATGCGGCTGTCGGCAGAGGCCGACTTCGGGTGAACGCCGGTGCCGCGAGGATGCGCATTGCCGGTCACCGGCTCCTTCACCGCCTCGGAGTCGTAGTAGTAGCACTCGCTCTTCGAGAGCAGGAACACGTACTCGTGCGCCTTGGTCGGTCGGTCCGTCACCGGCTCGGGCATCACGTTCGGCTTGTGCCAGACGTTGTCCATGCGCAGCCACCAGCCATCGGCTTGCAGGGCGAAGGCGACGCGCCAGGGGATGCCGACCAAGTCCTTGTGCTTCAGATCCCCGGTGGCGCCCTTTTTACGAAGCGCGTGCGCGCGGCGATACTCGGTGTGATTGGAGCGGCTGCCGTCGAGCGTAGAATTGCCGACGCTGCCATTCGGCCGCGTGCAGTAGCTGTCGCCGAGATTGAGCCAGAGTGTGCCGTCGTCGCGCAGCACCCGCCGCACTTCGCGAAACACCTCGACCACGTGCTCGACGTATTCCTGCGGCGTCGGCTCGAGACCGAGGCAGCCCGTCCAGCCGTCCTCCCAGGTCGTCGGCGGCACGTCGTAGTCGCGCAGCGCCCAGTAGGGCGGGCTGGTCACGCAGGTCTGCACACAGCCATCTGGCAAGCGGCGCAAGCCGCCGAGAACATCGGCCGTCTCGACGCACCAAGTGCGCGCGTTTTCCAGTACCGCCTGAAGCGCGCTCATTCGCCGCCCTCGGTGTTGCCCTTGACCACCCGCAACCGCTCGACGACGGCGACCGGCGGCGGCTCACTCTTCCGCTCGGGAGACTCCCAGGTGCGCGGGCGCGGCACTTCGGCGCTGGCCTTCGCACCCGGAAGCGGCGCAGCCTCGGGCTTACGCGAGCCGGCCAGGATCTGCTGCACCGCCGCCCAGTGCTTCTCTTCGCAGAACTTCTCAGCGTAGAGCGCTGGCTTCTTGCCCGGCGACATCGTGCTCACATGCCGCACGAACGCATCCACTGCCGGGTCGATGAAGCCGTTGGCGTGGATCTTCTCGCCGCGCTGCTCCGACAGCGCCTTGGCGTAGGCGATGAGCTTGTTGGCTACGAGGTACAGGTGGCCAGCGACTGGAATGCCGGTGCGCTTAGACCAAACCTGCTCCAATACGTGCATGTCGAACGTTGGGTCGTCAATCAGACCACCCATAGAAGGCGCGCGCGCGCTCTGAGACATATGCGTAGAAGGCGTAGAGAGCGTAGAGAGATAAGAGTGACATTCCGTGACATCGCGTGACCCATCGTGACTTTCGGTCACAGGTTGAGACACGGTGTCACGTTTTGTGACCGAAGTGTTGGCATCACTACCTTGCGAGGTAGTGATGTTATCCAGTTGACCGTTTGTCACGTTTTGTGACACCTGGTCACGTTTCGTGACATCTGCCGGTTGTCTGGTCCTGACGAGAGCGTGGTCCCGCTCACGTTGTTCACGCTTGCGCTGGTTGTCGCTCTTCTTGGTTTCCTGCGCTCTGACGTGGTCCACGACCACGATGGTTTGCTCGTGCTGCTCGACCCAATGATCATCGAGAAGGCCGGCAAGACCGACTTCCACGACCTCGTTGGGCATCTTGATGGCGTGAGCGAGGCCGCGCACGCCGTGACGACCGAGCTCGATGACACCGATGCGGTCGGCCTTGCGCTGGATGAGCGGATAGATCGCGCGGCTCTGCCACGGGAGTAGCTCCCACTCGATCGTGTCGTTCGTGTAGACGCGCACGTACGGCTCATCTTCGTAGCGCAGCCCTTTCATCAGACATCAAAGGCCGGAGCATGGACAGCCTCCATGAGCACGTTACCGTCGGTGCGCTGGCGGCGCGCGTAGCCAAAATGCTCTTCGATGAAGTCGGCGATCTCCGCCCAGAGTTCCCCCATGACCCAGCCCCATGACTCGTCGCAGTGCTCGCGCTGCGCCGCGACAAACGCATCGGACCAGGCGTCGCAGTCGAGGCACAGCTTGTACTCGAAGAAATAACCGTCGGCTGATTTCCCGGAGTAGAGGCTGTAGCGGGTGCCGGGGAAAATGTCGCTGCCACACTCGTAGCAGGCGTACAGCTTCCGCGCTCGTCGGTGTACCGTCGACGAGAACGCAGGGGCTTCGCAGTCGGAGACGCGGCACACGGCGGCTACGCTCCCTTGGTAGCCGATTCATTCGAGGATTCGGCGGTATCGAGGAGGACTTTCCCGTCGTCGCCCTTGATGAGAATGCGGGTTCCAGTTTGCGCCGCCGTCTTTTCAGACGCGACCGGCGGGCGCTGGCGAACCGAGTCAGCGACCTCCTGGAAGGAGGTGTCGGGCGTGGTCTTGTCGGTCTTCTCACCGGCCGCTGCACCTGACAGATCCATGCGCCGCTGACGGCGCTTGGGCGGAGCGTCGCCGAAGAGCGGTTTTTGCTCCATCGTCACCGACAGGGAGTTGGAGGCGTCGGCGTGGTAATCGGCCGAGAGCTCCCAGCCGATGAAGTTGCGTCCGAAGCGCACCGCGGCGATGCCGGTGGCGCCGCTTCCGGCAAACGGGTCGCAGATCGTCTCGCCGGCCTCGGTGTAGTCGTTGATGATGGCCTCCATCAGCCAGGCGGGCTTGGGGCTGGAGTGGATGCGCAGGCCGTCGTTGGCGTTGACGATGGGACCGTTGTAGTGGCGGAGGTCTTCCCGGACCGAAGCGTGCTTGCCGCG
>Ga0068868_100000713_pt1 | contig 22398 bp, 18 predicted proteins | sample KBSMisM42_FD_64660 | JGI IMG/M metagenome (GOLD analysis project Ga0068868, IMG submission 64660) | Miscanthus rhizosphere microbial communities from Kellogg Biological Station, Michigan, USA - KBS Miscanthus M4-2 | ecosystem: Host-associated > Plants > Roots > Rhizosphere > Soil ...
GTGCTCGAACGCCTTCACGCGCGAGGCGCGGTAGTCGGCCGTGATGGGGACGAAATGGCCGATGAAGAAGACCGAGCCGGCCGGATCGATTTCGCCTTCCAGCGGGAGCTTGCCGCCTTCGACCGTCTGATACAGCGTCGCGCGATACAGCCCTTCGCGCGTCTTGGTCTTGTCGATGACCGGCGTGAACATGTCTTTCATGTACTGCATCGTGAAGCTCTTCAGCTTCTCTTCGAGCGTGCCGGTCTGGCCATCCAGAAACCATGGCGTTCCCAGGAAGAAGCCGCCCTCCGTCGAGGTAATGGCGACCCACTGCCCTTCGCATGCGGAACGTTTGCTGGCGATGCGGACGACGGCGCCGACCATGTCGGCCGGGAGGGAATGCTGCAGGGCCACGCGCGATTCTGTCGTCGGTTCCGAGCAGACCGGCAGCGCTTCCTTGATCAGCTTGTCTGCGCGTGCGCCGAGGGGCGGCGCCGGTTTCTCGTTCGTCTTTTCCGGTTCGTCAGCGAATGCGGCGGTTGCGAGGCACAGCGCGAGCACGGTGAAAGCAAGTCGTTTCATGCGCTGGCGAAACGGACGGGGCGGTGGGCGGATTCCAATCGGGACGGCATATCCTTCGCACTTCCAACGAACTATGAGCAAACAAAACAACGTGAATCCGAACTTCTACAAAGATGGCGGGCGCGAGCACACCGAGGGCGCCGACAAGGGCGACTCGTCGCTCGAGGACAAAGGCGCGATGAGCAAGTCGCGCGAAACGAAGGGGAAAGAAGGGCAGCCGAACTTCATCCCGGGTGAAGCGCCGGCGGGAGAGCCCGGCCGCAAGAAATGATGACGGTCGACGAAGAAACCGTGCGCGCGTTCGCGGTGTCGCGGCGCGCGCAGGCCATGCCGGCGTCGCCGATCCGCAAACTTGCGCCGCTGGCCGAGCTGGCGAAATCGCGCGGCACGAAGGTCTATCACCTCAACATCGGCCAGCCCGACATCGAGACGCCCGCGTGCATGCTCGATCGTCTGAAACAGATCGACGACAAGGTTCTCGAATACTCGCCCTCCACCGGCACGCCGGCGTTCCTCGAGTCGCTGCGGCAGTACTACACGGAGCGCGTCGGCGTTCCGATCGAAACGCGCCAGATTCTCGCCACGACCGGCGGCAGCGAAGCCATCCTCTTCTCGTTCCTCGCCTGTGCGAACGAAGGCGACGACGTGCTCGTGCTCGAGCCGTTCTACGCGAACTACCGCGCCTTCGCCACGATGGCCGGATTGAACATCGTCCCGGTCACGAGCCGCGGCCGCGACGGATTCCATCTGCCGACGCGCCACGTTTTCGAAAACGCGCTGACGCCGCGCACGCGCATCGTTCTCGTCTGCAATCCGAACAATCCCACCGGCACTGTTTACACGCGCGCCGAGCTGGAGATGCTGGCCGGTTTCTGCCGCGATCACGGACTCTTTCTCATCTCCGACGAGGTCTATCGCGAGTTCGTCTACGACGGCCGCAAGGCGGTCAGCGCGCTGGAGCTGAAGAACGCGGACGATTTCGTGATCGTGGTCGACAGCCTTTCCAAGCGCTACAGCGCCTGCGGCATCCGCCTCGGCGCGCTCGTCACGCGCAATGGCGACGTCTACGACGCCTGTCTGCGCATGGCCCAGGGACGCCTTTCGCCTCCCGGCCTGGCGCAGTTCATCGCCATCGGCGCGACGGGACTCGGCGAGGAGTACACGCGTGCGATCGTCGAGGAGTATCAGCATCGCCGCGACGTGCTTTACGAAGGGCTGCGCACGATTCCGGGCGTGGAGTTGGCGAAACCGGAAGGGGCGTTCTACTGCGTCCCGAAACTGCCGGTGCGCGACAGCGAGGATTTCGCGGTGTGGCTGCTGACGGAATTCGAGCACGACGGCGGCACGGTCATGATCGCCCCTGCCAGCGGCTTCTACGCCTCCGACCTCGGCAAGAGCGAGATCCGCATCGCGTACGTGCTGAAGGAAGAGCATCTGCGCACGTCGATCGAGCTCCTGCGCATCGCGCTGGAGCGGTACCAGCGCCGCGATATGCCGGCCTGACGAATCGCGCGGATCTCCGTCGGCGGAGCCGGCGTAAGAGCCGTAGCCCCCGGCTTTCAGCCGGGGGCCTCAGAATCGCGGAAAAGTCAGAGCGCGCTTTAGCGCGCGATAGAAAGCTTTCTTTCGCCCGTTAAAACGGGTTCCCGAATCATCGCCGCATTGAGGTCCCCCGGCTTAAAGCCGGGGGCTACGGTCCTTAGGCCGGCTACGCCGACGGAGATGCGTGCAACAATTGAACATTCGGAACGTAGCAGCCACAATGCGGGCGGTTGTCCAACATCCGCATTGAGGAGATCCAATGAGCAATCGCCGTCTGTTTGCCGTTGCCCTGCTTACCATCGCCATCGCCGCCTCGGGCGCGAAGAAAACTCCGACCGCTCCGGGTACTTACAAGGAGTGGGGTCCGGACATCGACTCGATCGAGATCGTGAAGACGTTCAAGGCGTCGGACTATACGAAAGTCGTCGTCCAGCCGCTCGATACATCGTCGACTCCGAAAGCCGAGGAGGCCGACATGGTGGAACGGGTGGCGAAAGTGGCCGCGAGCGCGACGGAGCCGTTTCTGCTCGGCGTGAAGAAGGGTTTCCCTGATGCGTCCATCGCCAAGAGCGCCAGCGCGCCGGGCACGCTGATCGTGCGCGGCAAGGTCACCGTGCTCGATCCCGGTTCGCGCGCGAAACGCATGTGGGTTGGCTACGGCGCCGGCGCGGCACGCACCGCAATCGACGGCGAGATCGTCGACGCGAAGTCGGGCGAGGTGCTGATCCGTTTCACGCAGGAGCGCCGTTCAGGCATCGAACGGTTCGGACGCGGCAGCAGCTACGAAGAGATCATGAACCGCAACCTGACCGCGATCGGCGAGGACGCGGCGAACATCATCAAAGTGTTCTGAACTAGTGGATCAGTAGATCAGTGGATCAGGGATTGTTTGATCTGGCGATTGCGGACTACTGACTACTAGCCACTGACCACTGGCACTGGCCTTGACCAGTGACCAGCGGCCGCGCATTGCTGAACGCCAGCCACAGACCCCGCTCCTACCCCTGATCTACTGATCCACTGATCACTGATCTACTACTTCACGGCCAGCGAATCACGGTGTCCGGCAGCCGCGTTCGTCCGCCTTTTCCGTCGATGATCTCGACCTGGACGTCCGTCCACTGCGGGACGCCGCGCGGGCGCCTCGGGAAGGTGGTGGTGAAGCCGGCATCGCGGACGCGCGCGTACCAGGGGAACTTCATCTTCACGTCGAGGCGGCTGGCGGGCGAGGTGTGGAAGCGGTACATGCCGTTGTGCAGTAAGACGTCGACAGACGAGATGCCGTTCGGCGAAAGAGCCCAGCCCTTGACGGTGAGCGGTCCCGTGATCGTCTCGTCGCCATGCGGCGCATCGACGACGCCGAACGAGTGGCCCATGTACGTGGCGTCCCCTCGGAGCGCGCGCTGCAGTTCCTGGTCATCCGTGTAGCCCGCGCCGTCGCGATGATCGGGAGGACGCAGCTCGCGCCAGTTCGGGACGTTCTGCGCGACGGCGAAAAGGTAGTCGCCGCCGCCGCGATGATCGAAGCGTCGGATGAAGCCGATGCGGCCCAGTCCCATCTCCTTCGCCAGCCAGTTGTGCGTCGGGACGCTCGCACCGCGAAGCCAATCGTCGTGCACGAGCAGGAAGTGGCAATCGTTCTGAGCCAGCAGCGGCAGGAATGTGTCGGGAATCGTCGTCTGCCGCGCCATCTCCGCGATCTTGGTGTGCAGCGGCGGCTCGAATCCGGAGGTGCCGTTCATGATCGGCTTGTGATGAATGGTCGCGCCGAATTGGTACAGGAACTGGGCGATGCCCTCGGACAGCGGAAACTCGAGCGTGCCGCCGCTGATGTTCGTGTCGCGCATCCAGACGTAGGCGGGATCGGTGACGTTGAGCACATGTTCCCAGCGAATGACAGGGAGGACGTCATGAATCGAAAGCGCGATGAGCAGCGCGGCCACGCCGATGCGTCCGATCTTCGTCCGTCGCGCGTCGATCCACGCCGCCGCGCCGCACGCACTCGCGCCGGCCAGGCCGACGTAGGCGTCCGTCGCCCATCGCGCCGGCACGCGCATGCTGCGGAACATCGTCAATCGTTCGTACAGGAACGTGTGGACGAACGCGTGCAGGCCGAGCGAGCCGAGAACGCCGAGGACGATCCAGAGCAGAAGGACCCACAACTCCATCGGGACGCGCGAGCGCGCCGCCGCCGTTCGCAGCGATTGCAGCGACCCGCTCGAGAAACCTTTCGGCAATTGCAGCGAGAGGCGCGCGACGATGGCGATGACGAGAAAAACCGCCGGCAAGTCGGACGATCGAACACTGAGGATCGTGTGGTGGAAAAGCCCCCATCGGAATCGCTCGCCGGACGCCGCGCCGAGGTATGTGCCGATGGCCATGGCCACGATGACGGCATCGAGCGAACGGAGCAGCCATCGCGGAACCGGCCGCGCGTCGACCGCCACCGGCAATTTGCGGCGATCCATCAGGAACGCGCTGGCGGTGAGGAACAACATCACCAGGCCGGGAAAGAGGACTTTTTCCCCTTGCATATTCTGCGGATCGGTGACCTCGCCGTACGCGCGGCTGCGTCCACTCGCGGAGAGCCAGTCGGTCCATGTGGCCGAGCCCGACATCGCGGCGTTGCGGTCGCGCACCATGCCGTACATCTCCGAAACGTGTTTGTACGGCAGCAGCACCGGCAGCATCAGCGCGCAGGCGAGGACGGTGGCCAGCGCGGCGCCGATGAACGTGCGCCATTTGAAACGCGTCGATAGCAATGCCAGCAGCGCGATCGATAGAACCATCGCGCTCGTGCCGAAGAGGAACTGATGAATGTTCGTCAGGCCGTTCATCAGCACGCAGATGGCGAGGAGCACGGCGTTGCGGATCGTCGGACGCCGCCAGTAGTGCAGCAGCGCGGCGAGCATCATCGGCATCCAGCCGCCCCAGACGAACTGGATGAGCGCGAGATGGTCCGTGCGGAAGTTGACGAAGGAGTAGAGGATTCCGGCCACGAGTCCGCCGGCGGTCGATCGCGTCAGCACGCGCCCGAGGACGAATGCGCCGTAGCCGCAAAAGGCGAAGCCGAGCAGGAAGGCGATGTTGTAAACCGCCAGCGGCGTGAAGCCGAAGAAGTAGAACGGCAGCGCCACAAGCGCGATCCCGAAGAGGTTCTCGCTGTACGCCAGCGGGTATTTGGAGGGATAGAAGATGTTGGCGTCGAAGATGTGCGCCGGCGCGTTCGTGATGCTGTAGAGGTCCCAGTCGAGGATCCAGGTGTTGAGCAGAGGATCGCCGAGGTAGGGGGTGGCGGTGTCGAGGCGGATGGCGAGCGGCCAGGTGAGGACGATCGTGAAGAGCAGGAAAAAACCGAAGGCGCCAGCTTCGCGCAGGATGCGGATTCCGAGCGGATGCGCATCGTCCACGCGATAGCCGAAAGACTCGGACATCATTCGATCGAGAGAGTAGCAGACGATGTGGCACGGACACTCTTGTCTGTGCTCTTTGATATCTTCGCCGCATGATGAACAAAGTCGTCGCCTCGGCGGACGAGGCGATTCGCGATGTCGCCGATGGCTCGACGCTCGTCGTCGGCGGCTTCGGCCTCTGCGGCATTCCCGAAAATCTGATCAACGCGCTCGTGAAACGTGGCGTGAAAGGCTTGACCTGCGTCTCCAACAATGCCGGCGTCGATGACTGGGGCCTCGGCCTGCTCCTGCAGACGAAGCAGATCCGCAAGATGGTGTCGTCGTACGTAGGCGAGAACGGCGAGTTCGAACGGCAATACCTCGCCAAGGAATTGGAAGTCGAGTTCGTCCCGCAAGGCACGCTGGCCGAGCGCATGCGCGCCGGCGGCGCCGGCATCCCGGCATTTTTCACTCCTGCCGGTTACGGAACGATCGTGGCCGAGGGGAAGGAAACAAGGGAGTTCGACGGCCGGATGTACGTGATGGAGCGGGGGATCGTCGGCGATTTTTCACTGGTCGCGGCATGGAAAGGCGACCGTTTCGGCAACCTGCAGTACCGCAAGACCGCACGAAACTTCAATCCGATGGCCGCGACCGCGGGAAAGATTTGCATCGCCGAAGTCGAGGAGCTCGTCGAACCGGGCGACCTCGATCCCGACTGCATCCATACGCCGGGGATCTTCGTGCACCGAGTGGTCGTGGCGAAGCGAGAGAAGCGGATTGAGCAAAGGACAGTTCGGAAGTAGTGGATCAGTAGATCAGTCGATCAGTGGATCAGGACATGGAATTCAGCGGCTCGCCGTACTACACTACGCATCCCCACGAGTCCTCCTCTGTGCTCTCCGGCACCGCTACGTTATGGCAGGTTCTTACCGCGATCTCATTGCATGGCAGAAGGCGATAGCTCTGGCACACTTCATCTATGAACTGACGGATTCGTTTCCGAAGCGAGAGATGTTCGGGCTCGTCTCGCAGCTACGGCGCGCGGCGGTTTCCGTCCCGTCGAACATTGCCGAAGGCAATGGCCGTCTGACCCGCGGCGAATGGCAGCAGTTCCTCGGACACGCGCGGGGCTCTCTTCTCGAGATCGAGACAGAGCTGCTCATCTCTCATCGCGCGAAGTTCATTTCGGACGTTCAACTCGATCTCGTTCTGGCAAGATGTTCTGAAGTCGGGCGGATCATCAACGGATTACTGAGGGCCAGCGCTGAACGAGGCGTTCGCAAGCGTTTTCCCTTGGCCTGATCCACCGATCTACTGATCACTGATCTACTAAAGCTATGGCACTTACTCGCGATCAAATCGTCCGCCGTGCAGCGCAGGAGCTCCGCGACGGCTTCTACGTGAACTTGGGAATTGGTATGCCGACCTTAGTCGCCAACAACATCCCGCGCGGCATGGAGGTCATTCTCCAATCCGAAAACGGCATCCTCGGACTCGGACCGTTTCCGGCCGATGCTGACGTCGATCCTGACCTCATCAACGCGGGCAAACAGACGGTCACCGTGCTTCCGGGTGCGTCGTTTTTCTCGAGCGCCGATTCGTTCGGGATGATCCGCGGCGGGAAGGTCGATCTTTCAATTCTCGGGGCGATGCAGGTTTCGGCGCAGGGCGACATCGCCAACTGGATGGTGCCGGGCGCAATGGTGAAGGGGATGGGCGGGGCGATGGACCTCGTGGCCAGCGCGAAGCGGTTGATCGTGACGATGGAGCACGTCACGAAAAAGGGCGGCAAGAAAATTCTGAACGCGTGCGACCTGCCGCTGACCGGCGTGAAGTGCGTCGACCGGATCATCACTGACTATTGCGTACTCGACGTCACCGAGAGCGGGTTGAAGTTGATCGAGCTCGCGCCGGGAGTTTCTGTCGATGAGGTTCAGGCGATGACGGAGCCGAAGCTGATCGTCGCGGAAAATCTCAAGGAGATCAGCGTCTGATTCGCTGGCTCGGGATCGCTGCCGCCGTCGCCATTGCGGCCGGAGCGTTCGAGCCGTTTTACTTTCGCATCTTCGTTGCCGACCGGGCCGCGCTCGCCGCGCGCGAAGTTGCGCTGCCGTATCAGAAGCTGCCGGGATCGCGCGCGTTGATGCTGCAGGTTCGCGCGCTGACGAAACCGGGCGACGTCATTGCCATCGCCGCGCCGTTGCCGAAATGGGAGCAGGGTTACGCGTATCTCTACACGCGCGCGCTTTACCCGCTGACGGGGCGCGAGGTGGTCCCGCTGCTCGACGAGCACGATCGTCCGCGCGCGGACAACCTCGCGCGCGCCAACGTGATCGCCGCGTACCGCTGCGAGCCGCGCGTTCCCGGATTCACAATCGTCTGGCGCGGACATGACGGAATGCTCTTGCGGAGATCGCGATGATTGCGGAGGCATGCTTTATCGTCCTCGCGCTCGCAGTCGGCCTCCCTCTCACCCTCCGCCTCTCCGCGCCTCCGCGTGAGAACGCGGTGGGGGAAGGCCTCCTCCTCGGCATCGCGATCTGCGCCGCAACGCTGACGCTCCTTCCCTGGTCGCGGTGGATCGTGATTGCCGCAATCCTTCTCATCGCTGCAATCGCGTGGGCACGCGTCGTTCTGCCGCGCCCGCGTTACGACGTGCTCCTCGTGCTCGCGCTGCTTCTCGGCTACGCCCTCTTCGCCACGCTTGCGCCGCCGCCGGAGTATGACTACCTCACCAACTGGGGCTTCAAGGCGAAGGCGTTTTTCGAAATCCGCGGGATCGACTGGCAGCTCCTCGGGCGCAGCATCGACCGTAACGTTCATCCCGACTATCCGCTGCTGCTCCCGCTGACGTACGACTTCATCGCCGTCCTTCGCAATGGTTGGAACGACACGCACCTCGGCATCGTGCACGTCGCCTTCACCGCCGCGCTGCTGCTGGGGATTCACGAAAACGCGTGGGAGGACACGCGCTCGCGCATCGCCGCGCTCTTCATCGCCATCGCGCTCATCCCGTTCGCCGCGACGCCATGGATCGGATTGGCGGAAGGGCCGTTCATCGCCTATGCGACGGCGGCGTTGCTGCTCATCCGCCGCGGCGATCTCACCCTCGGCGCCATCCTCCTCGGCCTCGCAGCGTCGACGAAAAACGAAGGCCTGACCCTCATCGCCGCCGCCGCGATCGGGCTTTTTTGCGCGGGACGAAAGCGCGACGTCGTGCGGCTCTGGCCGGCGATCGTGATCCCGCTGCCGTGGCTCATCGCGCGATCGCTGCACCATTTGCCGACGGACATTGCGACCGGCGGCGTCGTCGCGCGCGTCATCGAACACGCGCTCCATCCCGCTCCGTTGCTCGCCGCGCTGTCCTCGGTCTCGCTCGGCAAGCCGCTGTACTGGATCGCGCTGGCGATCGGAATTGCCATCGCGTCGCGCACGCTCGTCACGCGCGAACGCTTCATCCTCGTCGCGCTCTTCGTGCAGTTCGCCTTCTACCTCGGCGCGTACCTGGCCACGCCGTTCGACGTGGCGTGGCACGTGACGTGGTCATGGGAACGCCTCGTCGCGCATCTCACGCCGGCGCTGACGTACGTCGTGCTGGTGCACCTGGTCGGAAGAATGTCTACGGCGCCGACATATCCGACTCATTCGTGATGTCGAGTTTCTCGAACTGCGCGCCGAGCGCTTTGATCCCCAGCCAGACCTCCGTGAGCAGCACGGCCACGGCGGGCATCGTCGCCACGGCCACGAACGCGGGATTGCCTGCGAAGAATTTGAACGCCAGCCAGATCGACGGCAGGAAGACGATCGCGGCCGGGATCAGCGCCACCGCCAGCACGAACACGTTGCCGGCCAGCGTGATGATGCGCTGCCCCATCGCCACGAATCCACGCGGCTCGTCTTTGCTGCGCATCGCCCACGCCGGAAAGAGGACCGGAATGGCGTTGCGGATCACGAGCTGCACCGCGCAGATCGGGAGCGTGAGCAGCAGGACCGCCACGATGAACTGCGGCGTGGCGATGAACTTCGTCCATTTGTTGGCGTCGCCGAGGCCCATCATGATCGACGCCGAGGTGGCGAAGAGCATCTCCAGGATCGAGATCACGAGCAGCGGCGAAGCGATTTCGGCGGCGATGAGACGTTCGCCGGTGATCGGATAACTCTTCAGCACTTCCAGCCGCGGCATGTCGAGGCGGAGATCGTTCGTGAAGACGTTCGGGCCCATGAGCGGAAAAAAGCAGGCCATGAACATCAGCATGGAGCCGATCGCGGTGTAAGCCGTCGTCTCGCGCGACCAGAGAGCGACGCCGAGCATGAACGCCATGACCGCCGCGAAGACGACCACCCAGGCGATGGAGTTGCGCACCAGCGCGATCATGTTTTTCCAGACCACGGCCGTCTCGATCGGCCCCGTCTCGCCGAGTTTGAACGGCGCCGGCGCACGGCGGAACATGACGAACGTTCCCGCCCGCTGCCCGCGTACGCGCTGCTGACGATTGGCCTTTTTCTGCGACGCGGCGATCGATGCTTCTTCGAATGAGACGTTGAGTCCCGCGGCGACGAAAAAGAAGCCGACGCCGAGCGCGAGGACGATCGGAACGGAGATCGCCAGCATCGCGAACGACGGCGGGATCGCCGCGGATGCGATCAGGCGCGGGACGAAGAGGATCGTTCGAATGAGCGGCTTGTGAAACGGAACGCTCAACGCATTCATGACCTGCGGCGCGTTCTTCAGCGTTCTGAAATTGATGGTGCTCAACTCGCGCTTCGCGATCCAGACCAGGCCGGCCACGATGGCGGCGACACCGGCCAGGCGCGCGAGAAATCCGACATGCATCAGCCGCAGCCGCGCCCGTCCGAGGGAGACGAGCGTGAAGTAGACGCCGAGGACGGAAATCGCTGACCACACGCCGACGAACAGACCGTTCCGCCACCAGCCGAGCACCGTCATGATCAGCGCGCTGAAAAGCGCCTGCGGCTGCGCGCGAACGATTTTGTAAAGGAGGATGTCGCGGCGGCGCAGCGGGGCAGGAAAGAGGAACGCGATCTCGGTCTCGGTGAATTCGAGTCCGCCCGAATCGGCCGGCAGCGCCCACGCGGTGATCATCAGCAGCAGCAGGATGACGGCCGCGCAGTCGGCGACGACTGGACTGACCGACAGCGTCTTCATGATGATCAGTTTGGCGTTGCTGCCGCTGTTGTGCGCCGCCATCGAGCGCCGGAAAAGGAAGAACCAGAAGTACGCGGCGCCGGCGATGGCCCCGATGAGGTAGCGCGGCTCGCGCAGCCGCCGCAGGTGTTGAAGCGTGCGGTTCTTCAGCGTGAGGAACGCAACCGTCAGAAAAGTTCCGATCACGCCTGCGTCGGCTCCTCGGCGGTGATCTTGAGGAAGGCGTCCTCGAGGGAGAGGTCGTTGCGCCCGCTGGTGATCTTCCACTTCAGGTTGTCGATGGTGTCGTAGGCGATGCGCGTGCCGTGCTGGATGACGGCGATCGTGTCGCACAACTCTTCGACGAGATGCAGCAGATGCGAGCTGAGGATGACCGAGGCGCCGGCCTGCGAACGGCGGACGATCGACTCTTTCATCCGCCGGATGCCGAGTGGATCGAGTCCGGTCAGCGGTTCGTCGAAGATCAGGACGTCCGGCTCGTGGATGAATCCGCACGCGATCATGAGCTTTTGTTTCATCCCGCGCGACAGCTCACTCGGCAGAGCCTTGCGCTTGTCCGCCAGCTCGAATTCGTGGAGGAGCGGATCCATTTTTTCGCGCACGCCCGCGACCTGGTACAGCCGCGCCACGAACTGCAGATGCTCTTCGACGGTGAGGTAGTCGAACAGCCGCGGCTCGTCAGGCATGAAGGCGAGATGCCGTTTGGCTTCGACGGCGTCGTCGCGAAGATCGAATCCGCAGATGCGGATGACGCCTTCCGTCGGTGGATGAATGCCCGCCAGCGCGCGCAGCGTGGTGGTCTTGCCGGCGCCGTTCGGCCCGACGAGGCCGAGAACCTCGCCGCGTTTGACGGCGAAGGAGAAATCCTTCACCGCCACAAAGGAATCGTAATTTTTCGTGAGGCCAGTGACCTCGATGCCGTAGTCCATGCGTGGTGATGATACGGGAGGGGAGGGCCGGAGTTGCGATTGTCATCCTGAACCGCCGGAGCCGCCGTAGCGCGAAGCGCGGAGGCGGCGCAGGACGGTGAAGGATCCCCCGGCAGATAACCAGGGACGGGCGGCGGCGATGCTAACTACCAGCCACCGCCCAACCGGGTTATCAGCCGGGGATCCTTCGCCGTCCTTCGGCGCTTCGCCTTCGGCTACGCGCCTCCGGCGGCTCTGGATGACAGGCGGGCATCTTTCATGAACGGCTCATCCGTTCATGCGCCGCCCGATGCCGTGGAAACCGATCGCCATCCTGACGTCGATTTCGACTGTCCTGCTGTCGCTGCTGCTCCTTCCGGCGTGTTGTTGCGTGAGAGGGCCGCTGGCGCCGATTACGCCGGCGGCAGCGCCGGTGATTTCGCGGATGGGAGCGGGGGACATGCCGACGCCGTCCGAGGCCGCGTCGAAGGCGCCGACGCAGGCGTTGATGCGCAACGTCTGGTTTCACATCGATCAGGATGCGTACCTCGACATCCACTCGATGCGTGGCGAGCTGGTCTCGAATACGCCCGGCGCGCCGCTGAACTTCGACAACAAGCTCTCGTTCGTGATGAAGGTCGATACCGGCACCATCGGCTTGAATGCCGCCAGTCTCGACATCCTCATGAACCGCTACATCTTCGGCTATCCCAATCCGCCGCTGCGCAATCTGCACGCGGAGTTCGCCGGGAAGCAACTCAAACAGAGCGGCATCATGCACAAGGTCGTCGACATTCCGTTCACGATGTTCGCGGACGTTTCGGTGTCGAACGGTTTGATGCGCATCCATCCGACGAAGCTCGACATCTGCGGCATCAACGGCCTCGGGCTTTTGAAAGCGGTCGGGATGACGATGCAGAAGATGCTGAAGCTGCCGGCGGAGCGCGGGATTTCGGCCGAGGGCAACGACCTGTTGCTCGATCCCAACCGCGCGCTGCCGCCGCCGAAGGTGGAGTTGAAGCTCGTCGCGGTTCGTGTCGAGGGCAACGAACTGATTCAGGTCTTCGACGCCGGCCTCCATCTGCCGGAGCTCGTCCTGCCGCATCCCGAGGAGAAGAACACGATGTTCTATCGCGGCGGGACGCTGCGGATGGGGAAGCTGCTGATGATCGACGCGGACATGCAGGTGGCCGACAGCGATCCGAGCGATCCGTTCGACTTCGTCATCGACCGCTACAACGAGCAGCTCGTGGCGGGCTTCACACGCAATCAGGAGAATTTCGGCCTGCTCGTCTTCATGCGCGATTTCGACGACGTTGGCAAGCCGCCGCGGCCGGGCGAACGCCTGGTACCGTGAAATACAAAGGGAAAATGAAAAGGACGGCCGATGGCCGCCCTTTTCGTGCACTGCTGTCTGTACGCTTATTGCGGGATGGTGACGTTCGCCGCCTGCAGACCCTTCGGACCCTGCACGAGATCGAACTCGACCTGGGAGCCTTCGGCCAGTGAACGGAAACCCTTCGACTGGATGGCCGAGAAGTGGACGAAGACATCCTCGCCGCCCTCGGTGGTGATGAAGCCGAAGCCCTTCGCATCGTTGAACCACTTGACTGTACCGGTGCTACGCATTCTTGAGACTCTCCTTTGATTTGTTGCCGATGTTTCGTGACGCTGTCTGAGACCCGCGGAGGCGACAATCGTCACTCAACGGCTCGCGTACAGACCAGTCACGCCAGGCCCGGACCAACATTGGCGCCCATAGACCTATTTCCACAAACTTTACATTGTTGCGCGCGCCGACCTCCGCCTGATGGCGAACGCGGCCACGATGCCGATCACGAGGATCCCTCCGCCGAGCTCGGCCGCGCGCGGCGTCAACGACGTCTTCGCGGACTCGAGCGTGACGGCGAGCGCATCGTGCATCTCATTCAGCGCCGCCAGATGGTCCGGAACCTCGGCCACAGACACGGCATCTTTCATCGCCTTTAGCGTGGTCGTGATGACGAGATCGCGGCCGCGGACGACGTGCTGTTCGTAATGAAGGGCCGGACTGTCGACGACGCTGTCGTCATCCTCGACCTGCGCATTGGCGCCGCCGCGGACGATCAGCGTTTCCGTGACGTTGCGCGGATAGTCGACCGTGAGTGGCATGGAACGGACGAGCGTCTCCGGACGCGTCAGGTGCTGCTCGATCGCACGCGGATAATAGGTCCACGAGCCGTTCGTCCAGAGATCGCGAATGGCGTAGCGCTCGCGCAGAACGATGACGTCCCGCAGCCGATCATCGTCGATCGAAGGCGCGCCGAGCGCTTCGATGCGCGGATGGTCGGCGGCGTAGCGGTTGAGATGCGTCTTCGCGACGTCGGCCAGCGACTGGCCGGAAAGTTCGGCGCGCATGTCGTCGGCGTCGCGGCCGCTGTACGTCGACGTGACTTCGAGCGTCATGCGCTGCTTGTCGCTGCTGATGATCTCGTCGACGTGGATGCTGCCATGGCTTTGCACGATGATCGGCGCGAGCGCCTTCGTATCCGCGCGAACGACAAGCGCGCGCTCATCGCTCGGCGTGTCGATCGTCGCCAGCGTCCCGCCCTGATCGGCGAGCGTGCCGTCGATCCAGTACGTTTTGCCACCGTCGACGACCTGCGTGATGACGTGGTCGAAAAGAAACGGCGAGGGGAGGTAGTTGTCGAGATGGCTGCGCAGTTTCGTATTCACCAGCGCCGGATACGCCCCGACGCCGAGCTCGCGCAGGAGCGCGGCCAGGAACAGCGCCTTGTCCTTGCAATCACCGTAACGCTGATCCATCACCACGGCCGGCTGCCGCGGTTCGTGCGAGCCACGCCCCATCTCGATGCCGAGGTAGCGGATATCGTCCTGCACGAACCGGATGGCGGCGACGATCTGCGCGTCGCGAGTCTGATTCGTTTTGCGGATGTCGTCCGCGATGCCGGCGATCGTCGCGTGCGAGGCATCGTCGAGTTGGAAGAGCTCGTCGGCCCACTTGGCGACCTCGCTCCACGATCCGTACTCCGTCACTTGCACGACCTCGCCCGGTTCGTACCAGTCGGGCGTGGCGTCCTCCGTATCGGTCGCGTCGACGTTGCGGCGTTCCCAGATCCAGGCGTCGCCGGCCATCTGCGCCGGCTTGCTGACTTGCAGCGGACGCCCCTTCGGCCACACCAGACGATGGCGCATGAGGCGCGTCGGAACGCTGGTGCTGAAATCGAACTCGTCTGCGTAGCGCCCGCCGAGGAGCGGATTCGAGCCTTCCAGCGACCAGGAGTAGTCGATGACGTCGCCGGGCCGCACGTCCTTGAGAAACAGCAGCGCGGTCAGTTGGCCGTCGTAAATGCTCTCGTCGGCGTCCGACTCTTTCTCGATGATGCGCACCTCGTCGCGCGCCAGTTCGTCGATGCGCTTGCCGCCGCGAATGACGACGACGTCATGAAGCACGAGCCGCTGGAAGGAGGGATCGAAGTCGATGTTCACCTCCGAGGCGTTCTGCACACCTGCCGGACTGACGACTTGGCGGACGCGGCGAAAGTACTCGTCGACATTCGCGTCGGCCACGCGGACCTGATGATCGTCGAGCAGCCCTTCGATTCCGGAGCGGACGTTGCCGTTGGCGCCATGCGCGTCGACGGCAATCGCATCGATCCACGCCGGCGCACGGCGGACTTCGAACTGTCCGGCATCATCCGCACGGACAGCCGCATGCGCCGAGGCAGCGAAAAGAAGGATGGCGAGGAGGCCACGCATGTTGGTCGGGTGGCGAAACGCGATGCGGCGTTTTGTTTACTCCGTCGCCGCGGAGCGGCTTCAGAGGATAGCGAGGGGTGAGAGCGAAGCGAACACCCCTCGAAAATCGGAGCGCCTTGGATTTTGTGCCGCGTCAGCGGCACTGGAAAATGTCACACTCCATCCAGTGCCGCTGACGCGGCACACTTCATTCTCGCCTCTCGTTCGAGGGGTGCTCGCGATGAAGCTGCTCGCACCCCTCGCTACCCTCTCAAGCCGCTACGCGGCGGTGTGGCACAGACACTCTTGTCTGTGCTTTTTGCAAGATGAGCGGCTGGCATTGCTAACCGCGCCGCGACTTCGGCGCGGCCCACGAACAGATCGGGCACTCTTCGAAATCGTGATTCCGCGCGGGGCAGTATTCGCGGCCGAAGTAGATGATCTGCAGGTGGCGCTTGGCCCACTCGTGCCGAGGAAAGAGCTTCTTCAGATCGCGCTCCGTCTGTTCCACGTTTTTGCCGGACGACAATCCCCATCGCCACGCCAGCCGGTGAATGTGGGTGTCGACGGCGAACGCCGGCTCGCCGAATGCCTGTGAGACCACCACGCTGGCGGTCTTGTGTCCGACGCCCGGCAGCTTCTCCAGCGCCTCGAGATCGTTCGGAACGCGTCCGCCATGTTCGTCGACGATTGTCTGCGCCAGCTTGCGGATGTTGCGCGCTTTCCCCGGCGCGAGGCCGCAACTGCGGATGATCGACAGGATGTCGCTCTCGCTCATCGCCGCCAGTTTCTCCGGCGTCGATGCGCGCGCGAAAAGCGCCGGCGTGACCTTGTTCACCTGCACGTCCGTCGTCTGCGCCGACAACACGACCGCCACGAGCAACGTAAATGGATTTTTGTGCTCGAGCGGAATCGGCGGCGCGGGGTACAAGCGATCGAGGATCTCCCCGATGCGCACGGCTTTCTCGCGCGTCTTCATGTTCGCCGGGCGCGCAACGACGTTTCGAACTCCGCGGCTGATACCGGCTTGCTGTGCAGGAATCCCTGCACCACTTCGCAGTTCTCGCGGCGGAGGAACGCGAGTTGCGCTTCGGTCTCCACCCCTTCGGCGACGACGCGCAGATTCAGCGCGCGGGCCATGGAGATGACGGCGGTGATGATCGCGCCGTCGTTGGAGGCGTCGGAGAGATCGCGCACGAAATTCTGGTCGATCTTCACCGTGTCGATCGGGAAGCGCTTCAGGTAACTCAGCGACGAGTAGCCGGTGCCGAAATCGTCGATCGAGATGCGCACGCCCATCTGGCGCAGGCGCTTCATTACCGCGAGCGACACGTCCGCGTTCTGCATGGCCGTCGATTCGGTGATCTCGATGTCGAGCAGCTCCGGCGGGTAGTCGTTCTCCGTCAGCACGCGCTCGATCATCGCGGTCAGGTCGCGCTGCTGGAACTGCCGCGCGGAAAGGTTCACCGCCACGCGCAGCGGTCCGTGCTCGGCGTGCCACGATTTCATCTGCTTTACCGCCGTGCGCAGCACCCATTCGCCGATCGGCAGAATCAGTCCGCTCTCCTCGGCGAAGGGGATGAAGTCGTCGGGCGACATCAATCCGCGCTCGGGATGATTCCAGCGAATGAGCGCCTCGGCGCCGACCACGCGCCCGGTGGGCAGGTTCGTCATCGGCTGGTAATGGACGACGAACTCTTCGCGCTCGAATGCGTGGTGCAGGCTGCGTTCGATGGCCAGACGCTCCGACACCGTCTCCTGCGACGCCGTGGCCGCGAACTGGAAGTTGTTCCGTCCCGCTTCTTTCGCGCGGTACATCGCGCCGTCGGCGCGCCTGAGCAACGTCTCCGCATCGCTGCCGTCCTCGGGGGAGCGCGCGATGCCGATGCTCGTGGTGACGTACAGCTCGTGGCCTTCGATGAGCATCGGCTGCGAAATCGCGTCGAGCAGTTTCTGCGCGACGATGGCCGAGGCGCCGGGATCTTTGACGTCGGTGAGCAGGACGGTGAACTCATCGCCGCCCATGCGCGCGACCGTGTCGTCGGCGCGGATGGAGAGCACGAGGCGCGTGCCCACTTCCTGCAGCAACGCGTCGCCGACCGTGTGTCCGAGGGAGTCGTTGACGAGCTTGAATTGATCGAGGTCGAGGAACATCACGGCGGCCGCGGTGTGATGACGCTTCGCGTGCGCGAGGGCGACGTCGATGCGGTCGCGGAACAACAGCCGGTTCGGCAGTCCGGTGAGCGCGTCGTGATAGGCCTGATACTCCATCTGCTCCTGCGCCGTCTTGCGATCGGTGATGTCGACGATCGTTCCTTCGAGCACGCCGTTTTCGAGCAGAGTCGCGCTCTCGATGACCCAGACCGGCGTGCCGTCGCGACGGCGCATGTGCACTTCGACGTTCGACAGCGATCCGTTTTCGCGCAACTGGGCCATGAGGCGGTTGCGATCTTCCTCGGAGTTGTAGAGCGAGTGCGCGTTGCCGTGCGCGAGGAGCTCTTCGCGGTCGCGATAGCCGAACATGCGCGCGATGGCGTCGTTGCCGTCAAGGATGCGTCCCTCGATCGTGCTGCGATACACCCCGGCCAGGTTGCGCTCGAACAGATGCCGGTAACGCTCTTCGCTCTCCCGCAGTCGCTCCTCGGCACGCCGGCGATCGGTGACGTCGACGGCGATGACGAGCCGCGAACGACGGCCGGCCGAGAGGAACTCGAACGAGGTGATCTCGGCGTCGAAAACCTGTCCGTTCCGCTTGCGATGTTTCACGATGCGCGGCTCGTTGCGGTCGCGCCGGGAGTCGAGGAGGCCGCGCAGAACGGGCAGCTCTTCGACGGGGCGAATGTCTTTGATGGTCATCCGCAGGAATTCGTCCTTGGCAAAACCGTAGTGCTGCACGGCCGCCTCGTTCACGGCGATGAATCCGAGCGTGTCGTAGTCGTAGACCCACATCGGCAGCGGGTTGCCTTCGAAGAGCGTGCGGTAGCGATGCTCGCTCTCGCGCAAGGCCTGCTCGGCGCGGCGGCGTTCGGTGACGTCGGTCGCGGCGTAGACGATGCCGACCGGATTGCCGCTGTCGTCGCGCACGAAGGACGACGTGGCCGCGACGTCGATGCGCGCGCCGGCGGCAGTGCGCCAGGCCATGTTCTGTTCGAGCACGCCGAGGCTGTGCAGAAGCTGGCCCGTGGTGAGGTTTTCCTCGGGCGAAACGATGCTGCGAATGTGCTTGCCGAGGAGTGCGGAATCGGGATAGCCGAGCATGTTCGACGCGGCGCGATTGGCCACGCGGATCTTTCCGTCGAGATCGACGACGATCACGCTCCCTTTCATCGTGGCCAGGATTTGCGCCGCCGCGTATTCGGGCGTGAGCTCGACGAGGCTGTAGCGGCGAATCGCGTGCGCTGCCACGGCGATGAAGGCGAGGATGGCGATGAATCCGAGTGGCGGGACGTCGATGCCGATGGTCGGCAGGAAGTCGATCATCGCCAGCATGGCGATCGAGAATCCGGCTACGAGCGAACGCGCGCGCTTCCGCTCCGCCCCTTCGCTCGTTCGCGCCGCGCGCCACAGCATGCGGATGGCGGCGGCGAACATCCCGGCGAAAATCACCACCCACGAGACGTTGTAGATCGACCCGATCGGGTAGTAGCCCCAACTGAAATGCCGCACGCCGGTGACGAAGTACGGCGTCGCGATTTCGAGCAGGGAGATGCCGCTGCAGAACATCCAGCAGAAGGTGATGACGTTCTGCAGAGCGCGGCGGCGGCTGACGTATGTCGCCGCGAAGTGAAACGTCGCCGCCGGCAGGATGCTGGAGAACGCGGCCGCGACGCGCGCGAATGCGGTGGCATGCGCGGCACTGGCCGCACCGTACATCAGCGCGAAAAACGCCAGCCATCCGCTCGCGCCGACGGTGATGACGAAGAAGAGAAAGGTGATGAACTTTGCGCGCGCCCGCAGCAGGACGCTGCCGCCGAGCACGAGGATCGCCGCCGCCGTGAAAAGCGTCGCCAGCGCCAGCGAACCGGTCGGCGATCCCGGAAAAAGCAGAAGAGTCACGACGAGACGATCGATGCGGGCAGTTTAACCGAGGGGAGGATGAAGACGAATGTTCAATGTTGAATGTTCAATGTTGAATGTTGAATGGAAGTTGATCCGGCCGAGCGGAGTCTCTTTTCCATTCAACATTCAACATTCAACATTCAACATTCGACATTCGACATTCGACATTCGGAAGCGTGCCGCCAGCGCGGAACAGAATCACTTGACCCGCGTCAGTCCTCGCGGTCCCACGCGCACCAGCGCGTTCTCGCGGTCGATGCCGTGGCGTTTGTCGAGGACGGACTGGCGGATGAGGCGCATCATCGAGTCGAATTGATCCTCGACGCGGTCGATCGCTTCGCGCGCGTCTTCGATGGCGCGCTGCATGTTCAGGATCACTTCGACGCCGGCGAGGTTCACGCCGAGGTCGCGGGTGAGCGCGAGGATCATCTCCAGCTTGCGGATTTCGTCTTCGCCGTACAGCCGCGTGTTGCCCTGCGTGCGCGCCGGCTTGATGAGCCCTTCGCGCTCGTACAACCGCAGCGTCTGCGGATGGATGTTGTACCGCTCGGCGATCGTCGAGATCATCACGTAGCCATCGGATCTGCGGCGGGACATTTGTTTGGTTCCTGCTAACGAAAGAGGGCGGCTCGCGCCGCCCTCGATTCATCGCTTACTTGTGTCGTCGACTACTTCCGCGTCGATGACGTCATCAGCCTTGCCGTTTCCGTCGCCGCCGGCTGACGCGTTCGCGTCGCCTGCTGCTCCGGCTCCAGCACCGCCGCCCGCGGCGTTCGCGCCGGCGTTCTGGTACATCACTTCCGCCAGCTTGTGCGACGCGCTGGTCAGCGCTTCGGTGGCCTTCTTGATGTTGTCCGCGCCGCCCTGCTCCATCGCCTTGCGCGCGTCCGAAATCGCGGTCTCGAGATTGCTGACGTCCGAGCCCGAGATCTTGTCGCGGTTCTCGTTCAGCATCTTCTCGACCTGGTAGACGAGCGAGTCGAGCTGATTCTTCGCCTCGATCTCTTCACGCCGCTGCTTGTCTTCGGCAGCATGCGACTCGGCGTCACGCACGAGCTTCTCGACTTCGTCCTTCGACAGACCCGAGGTGCTGGTGATGGTGATCTTCTGCTCTTTGCCCGTGCCGAGGTCCTTCGCCGACACGTTCATGATGCCGTTCGCGTCGATGTCGAACGTGACCTCGATCTGCGGCATGCCGCGCGGGGCAGGCGGAAGCCCGATCAGGTGGAAGACCCCGAGGAGCTTGTTGTCGCGCGCGAAATCGCGCTCGCCCTGCAGGACCTTGATCTCGACCGAGGTCTGGTTGTCCGCGGCCGTCGAAAACGTCTCCGACTTCCGCGTGGGGATGGTCGTGTTGCGCTCGATCAGCTTCGTCATCACGCCGCCCAGAGTCTCGATGCCGAGGGAGAGGGGAGTGACGTCGAGAAGCAGAACGTCTTTGACTTCGCCGCCGAGAACGCCGCCCTGAACGGCCGCGCCGACTGCCACGACTTCGTCCGGATTCACGCCCTTGTGCGGCTCTTTGCCGAAGAAATCCTGGACCATCTTCTGGACCATCGGGATGCGCGTGGAGCCGCCGACGAGGACGACTTCATCGATCTTCTTCGGATCGACGCCGGCGTCGGTCAGGGCCTGCTTCAGCGGTCCCATCGTCTTCTGCACGATGTCGCCGATGAGCTGCTCGAACTTGGCGCGCGTGAGCGCCATGTTCAGATGCTTCGGACCCGACTGGTCGGCGGTGATGAACGGCAGGTTGATGTCGGTGGACGCGGTCGACGACAGCTCGATCTTCGCCTTCTCCGCCGCTTCCTTCAGGCGCTGCAGAGCCATCTTGTCCTTCGACAGGTCGATGCCCTGGTCCTTGCGGTACTCCTCGATGATCCAGTCGATGAGGCGCTGGTCGATGTTGTCGCCGCCGAGGTGCGTGTCGCCGTTGGTCGACTTCACTTCCACCACGCCGTCGCCGACTTCGAGGACGGAGATGTCGAACGTGCCGCCGCCGAAGTCATACACGGCGATGGTTTCGTTCGATTTCTTGTCGAGACCGTACGCGAGCGCGGCCGCGGTCGGCTCGTTGACGAGGCGCTCGACCTTCAGGCCTGCGATCTCGCCCGCGTCCTTCGTGGCCTGGCGCTGCGAATCATTGAAGTAGGCCGGCACGGTGATGACCGCGCGGTCGACCTTTTCGCCGAGGTAATCTTCGGCGGCCTGCTTAAGCTTCTGCAGGATCATCGCGGAGAGCTCGGGCGGCGAGTAGAGCTTGCCCTCCACTTCCACGCGCACGTCGCCGTTGGACGCGCGGGTCACCTTGTAGGGGACCATCTTCATCTCTTCGTTGACTTCCTCGAACTTGCGCCCCATGAAGCGCTTGATCGAGAAGATGGTGTTTTCGGGATTGGTGACGGCCTGGCGTTTGGCGACCTGGCCGACGAGGCGCTCTCCGTTGCGGGCGAAACCGACCACGGAGGGGGTGATGCGGCTACCTTCGGCGTTGACGATCACTTTGGGCTCATTGCCTTCCATGACCGCCACGACGGAGTTGGTCGTGCCGAGGTCGATGCCGATAATTTTAGACATAAGTTTTTCTCCTACTGACGCTTACCGCTACTTTAGTGCGATGTCATCAGATTACGTGCCAATCGAAACCTGAGTGTAGTGTTGTGATATTCCGGATGCAAGGGGGAGATTGGGCGACCGCATCGCAGCGGTTGGGCGACCGCATCGCAGCGGTTGACGACCGCATCGCAGCGGTTGGGGACTGCTGCGCAGCGGTTGGGGACTGCTGCGCAGCGGTTGCGGACCGTATCGCAGCGGTTGATGACCGCATCGCAGCGGTTGAGAACCGCATCGCAGCGGTTGGGGACTGCTGCGCAGCGGTTGCGGACCGCATCGCAGCGGTTGCGGACCGTATCGCAGCGGTTGATGACCGCATCGCAGCGGTTGAGGACCGCATCGCAGCGGTTGCCGACCGCTCCCACCCCCCCAACCCCCCCCCCCCCCCCCCCCCCCCCCCCCCCCCCCCCCC
>Ga0068868_100000715_pt1 | contig 22390 bp, 18 predicted proteins | sample KBSMisM42_FD_64660 | JGI IMG/M metagenome (GOLD analysis project Ga0068868, IMG submission 64660) | Miscanthus rhizosphere microbial communities from Kellogg Biological Station, Michigan, USA - KBS Miscanthus M4-2 | ecosystem: Host-associated > Plants > Roots > Rhizosphere > Soil ...
AGCACCCAATCGAGTGCCTGTTGCATGGCGGGTGTGAACTCGCGATCGCAGTCCTGCATCGCGAGCAGCGTCAGCAGCGTGTCCCAGACCGGCGACTCGCTCGCTTGGATGTGCAGCGTGCCGCCGCGCTCGTATGCGAAGTGCGAGTCGAGCGCCGCGAGCCCCTTCGCCATCACAGGGTGATTGAGCTCGTAGCCCTCGACGTTGAGCGCCATGAGGCTGTAAATCCACGGCGGTTGAATGCCGCCCCAGACGCCGTCCGCGTCTTGGTGGCGCACGATCCAGCCGACGCACGCGTTGATCGCGGTCTCTCGGAACGGCGTGAGGCCGATCTTTTGATACAGATGCAGCACGCGATCGGAAAGCAGGAACAATCTCCGCCAAGAGAGCCGCGATCCGCGCCGCGGCAATCGGTAGTCCATCTTGTCGCGGCCGTCGGGGAACAGCTCGTCGAGGCGCCGGTCGGGCGGCAGCGGCCGCACGGCCCGACGCGCAGACAGCACGGCGAGCGGCATCAGCGTCGTGCGCGCCCAGCTCGCGAAGTTGTAAATGTTGAATGGATACCAGCGCGGAGTCGCGATGACCTCGGGCGGCAAGTTCGGCGTCGCGCTCCACGGCCACTCGCCGAGCAGCGCGAGCCAGTACTTCGTGAACACGCGCGCCTGCGATAGGCCGCCATGCTCTAGGATCCAGCGCCGCGCGCTCACGAGCGGCGGCGAGTCGGGGCTCATCCCGACGCAGCGCAGCGCCGCATAGCACTCGACCGTGCTGTTGATGTCGCCGTTCGGCGCGCGGTAGTAGCTCTCCCAAGAGCCGTCCGGACGCTGAGCGTTGAGCAGCGTGCCTACGAGGTCCACCTCGCGCGGATGCCGGATGCCGAGGAAGTGCATCGCGAGCAGCCACTCCGCCTCCATGCAGTAGCTCGACTCGAGCATCCCGACCCAATAGCCCTCGGGCCGCTGATCGCGGTCGAGCCAATCCGTGGCCTTGTGAATGGCCGCGGCGAGCTGATCAAAGGAGTCTTGGAGGAGTCTCGGAGCGGACGCGGCCAAAGGTTTACCGGCTGGCGTGCGTTATTGCAGCCGCGGATTATCGCACAGCCGCCGCCGGCGTCGCTGACGGGCCGGTAGACTGGCCGGGCTCCTGCGCCGGACGGCCCGTTGCGCGCCTCCCCGGGATCGAAGAGCATCGAGCCCGTGCTTGGGTTACGAGCCCCGTCGATGCGAGCTTTCCGCACGCTTGTCCTGGCCGCCGCCGCGGCCCTGTCCGTTGCGTGCGCGGTCACGACGGCGGACGGCACGCGACTCGGTCTCACGTCGAGCGAGTTTCGCGCCTATGTCGAGCGAGTGTTTCGCGATCAGAACAAGGTCTCGAGCGATCTCGCATTCGCGCTCGACGACGCGACGGCTTCGGGTGGCTCCGCGCCGCCCGCGCTCACGGCTGCGGAGGACGCGCTACTGAAAGCCTGCGCCGGGCTGAACGAGCTCGCGACGTCGCGTCGCGACCAAGCAGACCTCGGTGTCCGCAAGAGCGCTACCGCGGCACGCAGCGCGCCGGATTGCGAGCGCGCGACGCAGGCGGCGCAAACGGCGATGCGGGAGCACCCGCGCTAGCGAGTGCGGACGCGAGATAGACGAGCTTGGTCTAGAGGCCCGGCGGCAGGAGCCGGCCGACGGCGATCAGCTGCTCTTGATAATACGGAGCGTCGATCCGCGCGACGCTGACCTGCCGCCCCGTATCGGGTGCGTGCACGAACAGGCCGTCGCCGAGATAGATGCCGACGTGCGAGAGCTTGGCCTGGTCCTGGAAGAAGAAGAGATCGCCCGCGGTTGCGTCCGCGAGCGCGATCTTGTGCGCTGCTCTGAACTGATCCGCGGGCGTGCGGGGTATCGGGTAGCCCGCAAGGTCGTACGCGTAAAACGCGAGGCCACTGCTATCGAACCCCTGCACTGGATTGGTCCCGCCGAGCCGGTAGCGCGCGCCAACCATGTCGGCCGCGAGATTAGCGACGGCGCCTCCGAGGTTCAGGACCGGCTTGTCTTCCGTGGTCGCCGCTCGCGGCGCGACGACCGGAGCCGGCGCCGACTCGGTCGACGGCGTGGTCGCGCAACCCGCGGCCAGCACCGCGATCGCGAGCAACGCAACAATGGATCGGAAGACCTTTGACGACATGGTTGTCAGTTTGGACGGCGGCAACTGAATCGCGCCTGAACGCGCTCAGCGCGAGCGGTCTTGAGGCGCGTCGCCCGCTCGGACGCTCAGCCGTCTAGCCAGGGCGGCGTCGGTAGACCCTTCGAGCGCAGGAACGTGGGGTTGTAGAGCTTCGACTGATAACGGGAGCCCGAGTCGCAGAGGATCGTGACGATCGTTTTTCCGGGCCCGAGCTCGCGCGCGAGCCGGATCGCGCCCGCGACGTTGATCCCCGTCGAGCCGCCGAGCAGCAAGCCCTCGGTCTGCACGAGGTCGAAGCAGATCGGCACCATCTCCTCGTCCGGAATCTGAAACGCGTCGTCGATCTTCGCGCCCGAGAGATTGCCGGTCACACGGCCCTGGCCTATGCCCTCGCTGATCGAGCTGCCGCTGCCTTTGAGCTCGCCGGTCTTGATCCAGCTGTAGATCGACGCGCCCATCGGATCGGCCGCGGCCGTCACGACGCCTGGGTTCTTGTGCTTCAGGAACTCGCTCACGCCCGCGAGCGTGCCGCCCGTGCCGACGGCGCACGTGAAGCCGTCGATCTTGCCGTCCGTCTGCTGCCAGATCTCGGGGCCGGTGCTCTGCGTGTGGCCGTCGCGGTTCGCGGTGTTGTCCCACTGATTCGCGTACAGCACGCCGTGCGGCTCTTTGGCCGCGAGCTCGTCCGCGGTGCGCTTCGCGATGTGCACGTAGTTGTTCGGATCCTTGTACGGCACCGCGGGCACTTCGCGCAGCTCGGCGCCGCAGACACGAAGCGCATCCTTCTTCTCTTGCGACTGCGTGTTCGGCATCAGGATCAGCGTGCGATACCCGCGCGAATTGCCGACGAGCGCGAGGCCGATCCCCGTGTTGCCGGCCGTGCCTTCCACGATCAGGCCGCCGCGCTCGATCACGCCGCGTCGCTCGCCGTCGAGCACCATGTACTTCGCCGCACGATCCTTGACCGAGCCGCCCGGATTCAGGAACTCGGCTTTGCCGAGGATCGTGCACCCGGTGAGCTCGGAGGCTTTGCGTAATTTGATCAGCGGCGTATTGCCGACTGCATCGACGAAGTCGGAGCGAATTTCCATCCTAGAAAGCTTGCGCGTTCAGCTACCGTTCAGCGCGCCTACTGCACGGTGATCGTGATCTTTTCTGAACGAACCGGCGGCTGATGGGGGATATGGTTCGCATCACCGAGCACGAGCTGCAACGTGTGCTGCCCTGGCGGCAAGGTGAGCTCGACCTCGGTCTGCCCCGCGCCGAAATGCCGATGCTTGTCGTCGTTCGGGATCGGCAGATTGTCGGGCGGCAGATCGCTGTCGATCAGCAGATGGTGGTGCCCCGTGTTCGCGTTCGTCACGCCGGCAGGCGCGACGCCCATTCCTTTGAGGCCGAAACGCACGGTGAACGGCGAGGTCACTTTGGCGCCATTCTGCGGCGCGATGAAATAGACCATCGCGCCCGCGGGCGATGCCGTGCGAGGCAATGCGGCGGCCGGCGCTGGAGCGGCGTTTTGGGCGTGACTCAGCGCGGGAAGAAACAATAGAAGCAGGCTGCAAATCGGTGCTATCGTTCTCATGCGCGTCGCCCCTAGTCGATTGTTGTGAGTGTGCTCGTGCGAGCGGCACATAGTATCAGGTGCCACCCCGGTCAACGTCACCGGCGCCCTGGGCGTTATGGAATGTTTTCGGCTGCGCCGCCCGCTCGACGCGTAAAGTGAACTTAGCGCGACCGTCGAGTAACTAAAGGTGAAGCCCACTCCGACACAGCGAACGACCTCGACTGAGATCGAGGGAGGACAATCATGGAAGTGAAGGTCATGCGCTCGGTGCTCACAGGCGCCGCGCTGCTCGCATTAATTGCCTGCAGCAGCCAGCAAACCGTCGGTCCGCAGGGAAGCAGCGCCAGCATTCCCATGCCGAGCGGCGGCTCGAGTGGTGGGCAGCAGTCCTCTTCCGGCGGCTCGCAGGGTTCGAAGTCTTCATCGAGCGGTGGCCAGTCGGGCGGCGGCTCGCAGTCTTCAGCGGGAGGCTCGTCCGGATCGCAGGGCGGCTCGTCGGGAGCGCAGAGCGGCTCGTCCGGATCGCAAGGCGGTTCCTCAGGCGCACAGGGCGGCTCTTCGGGAGGTGGCTCGCAGGCCGGGGGTTCGTCCCGGTCCTCGGGTGGCTCGTCCGGATCGCAGGGCGGCTCGTCCGGGTCACAGGGTGGTTCTTCCGGCTCACAGGGCGGCTCTTCCGGCGGCGGCTCTCAGGCGGGCGGTTCCCGCTCCGCGGGCTCGGGCGGCACCGTAGGCTCGGCCGGCTCCGCGGCCGGTCAGGGTGGCTCGCCGTTCCCGACCAGCTCCGCCCAAGGCGGCGGCTCGTCCGGCTCGAGCGGCGCCCAGGGCGGCACGCAAGGCTCGGGTGGCGCAGGCTCGCAGAGCTCGACGTTCCCGACCGGGAGCATCGGCGGTATCGGCGGAGCGCAGAACCCGTTCCCAACGGATAGCTCCGGCGGTGGCGCCGCCGGCGGCAGCCAGGCCGGTAAGTCCGGCGGATCGCAAGGCGGCGCGAGCGGCGGACAAGGCGGCGGAGCCCAGAGCGGCGGTGCACAAGGCGGCGGCTCGAGCGGTGCGGCGGGCGGCACGCAAGCCGGCGGCGGCTCGAGCGGCGCGGGCGGTTCGGGTTCGCCCGGCTCCGGTGGCACGGTCGGTGCTGCCGGCTCGGCGGGCGGTCAAGGCGGCTCGGCATTTCCGACCAGCGCCGGCAACGGCGGTGGCGCGGCCTCCGCGGGTGGCGGTGCGGCCGGCGGCGGTGGCGCCGGTGGCAACGGCGCGGCCGGCGGTGCAGCGGGCGGCGGCTCCGGTGGCGCCGGCGGCGACAGTCCGTTCGGCGGCGCTCAGGCCGGGAATGGCGGCGGCAGTGCCGCGGGCCAGGAATTCGATAAGTCGCTCGGTGGCTTCGACGCGCGCATGGGCAAGGAGCAAGAGGCCGTCGCGCGCGCCGGCGGCGGCACCGCAGCGGATCAGGTGCTCAAAGAGGCTGGCCAGGGCGGCGGCGGTGACGCAGCAGCCGGTGCACCAGGTGGCGGAGCACCCGGTGGAACGGCTAGCACGGGCAGCGGCGGGTCAGGGCAGGGCGGGGAGGCCGGCAATGGTTCCGCCGGCGGCTCGAGTGCCGCCGTCGGCGGGCAACAGGGCGGCGGCGCGACCGGCGCGAACAAAAACCGCGACGACGCGGGTCCCGATAAGACCGCGGCAACGGTGCAGGGCTGCAACGATACAGATAAGGTCGCGCGCCAGCTTTGCGAGGCGGCGACCGCGGAAAACGATCCGTTCCTCCGTGCTTCGCTCTGGGAAGAATATAACCAGTACAAGAAGATCGTTGCGCGCCAGTAGGCGCACCGAGGGTCCGATATGCGCCGCGTCGCGATAGGTTTTGTCGCAGGGTTGTCATTCATCGCGGGCTGCACGAGCACCGAAGTGCTCGTCGCGCACGCGGTTCCGCTCGAGAAGAACACCACCGAGATCGCCGAGACTCAGCTGCTCGACGTCGGCGTCACCGTGTTCGACTCGGGAGTGCCGGAGGGAGAGGTCGACAAAGACGTCCTCGAGCATCTGATCAAGGAAGGCACGTTCGTCCAGATCCGCAGGAGCGAGGCTATTTACATGGCCGTCTTGCTCCGCAACACGCTCCAGAAGAGCGCGAACTGGGGCACCGTGTGGGTCACGCCGAAGGATTCGACGGCCGCGGATCTCAGCGTCGACGGCAAGATCCTGCATTCCGATGGCGATTACTTCCAGCTGCACGTCAAAGCGACCGATGCGACGGGGAAAACTTGGGTCGACAAGACGTACCAGATGTCGACGGCCGCCGGCGCGTTCAATCGCCAGCGTTATCCCGACCTCGATCCATACCAGGACGTTTTCAACGAGGTCTCGAACGATCTCGCGAAAGCGCGCAAGAGCCTGTCCGCGAAAGAGACCCAGACGATTCGAACCACCGCGGGGCTGCGCTACGCCGCCGACCTGGCCCCCGACGCGTTCAACGGTTACGTCGCCGACAACAAGGGGCAGTACAAGATCAATCGGCTGCCGGCCGACGGCGATCCGATGTACGACCGCACGCAGCGCGTGCGCCAGCGCGAGCGGTTGTTCCTCGATACGATCGACGAGCACTACGACCAGTTCTACAAGGACTCGAGCACGCCCTACAACGGCTGGCGCGAGAACGCGCGCGAGGAGGCGATCGAGGTCAAGGAGCTGACCAAGTCCGCGCACTGGCGCACCGGCATGGGCGTTGCGTCGATCCTCGCTTCGATCGTCTACGGCAGCAGTCACGGCGGCGAGTTCACCGAGCGCATGCTGCGCGACGCGGTCCTCTACATCGGCGTCGACATGCTGCGCACGAGCCAAGTCCGCAAGCAGGAAAAGCAGATCCACCAGCAGCAGCTCGAGGAGCTCAACGGCTCGTTCGACGATTCGATCAAGCCCGTGGTCGTCGCGATCCAAGGCACCGAGCACCGGCTCACCGGCACCGCCGACGCGCAGTACAACGAATGGCGCGACCTGTTGCGCCAAATCTTCGTCGAAGAAAGCGGCTTCGTGCCGGACGACTTGTCGGTTTACGCCGGCGAGCCGGAGCCGGCCCGTCCGCGTGAAGATCCGCTTCCCGGCGTGGCGCTGAAGTTGCCGGCCTCTGGGATACCGTCGGCCGCCGACGCCGCCGGGGCGCCGACCGGTGCGGCCGCGGCGCCCGATGCAGCCTCCGAAGCGAGCCCTGCGTCGGCGGAAGGCACGAGCGCGTCGTCGCCCGGGTCGAATTCCGCGCAACCCGCGCCCGCGAGCGAAGCGGCTGCCCCCGCAGAGTCTCCAGCCAATGCCACTTCGAGCGCCGCCAACGGGGGCTGAGCGCGACGCCGAGTCGGACGTCCCGTACAGCGCTGGCGCTCCGCTGCGTTCGGCGCGTGATTTGTTCGCGTCCGCCGGCTTGCGCCTCGTCGAGCGAGTCGGCGCCGGCGGCAGCTCCGAGGTCTGGCGCGCGCTCGACACGCGGGGCTGCAGCGTCGCGTTGAAGATTCCGCTTTCCGGCGCGCAGTCGCATGACGCGCTGGCTCGGCTCGAGCGCGAGCACGACGTGCTCGCGGCCTCGCAGCACGGGCACATCGTCGAGACACACGGCCTCGTCGAGCACGAAGGCGTCTGCGCGCTCGTGCTCGAGTACCTGCCCGGCGGCGACCTCGTTTCCCTCGTCGGAACACACCCCCGTCACTGGTTACGGGCTGCTTATTCGGTCCACGCTGCGCTCACGCATCTGCACTCGCGCGGCTATGCGCACCGCGACGTGAAGGCGCGCAATGTGCTGTTCGATGCGCGCGGACGCGCCCGCCTCATCGACTTCGCGTCCGCCCTGCCGCTCGGTGCTCCGGCGCAACCCGGTGGCACCACGGCCGCACACCTGCGATCCGGACGCAACCCGATCGTCACGGCCGCGGACGATGCTTATGCCTACGCGGTCTTGCTGTACGAGCTGATCGCGGGCCGGCTGCCGTACGGGCCTGCCGGCCGCTCGGCCGAGCAGCTCGCGGCGCGCGCGCGCCTCACGCCGCCCGGGGGGCGCAAGGGACCCGCGGCAGCGCTGGCCGCTTGCGTGCGCGACGTGCTCGAGGCCGACCCTAGGCGCGCGCCAGGCCTTTCAGTCTTCGCGGATGTCTTAGAATCTGCGATTCCGGCCGACCTCGAGCCGGCCGAGATTTGACCCAATACAAGCGTCGAACGTAGTGGACCCTAGCCGAGCACAACACGAAGAGACCGTGGTCCCGATCAAGCCGGGGCTACGCGCCGCAGCGGCCGACGCCGCTGCGCCTGCCGCGACCGCGGTCCAGATGCGGACACGCACGCCCATTTGGCAGTACCTCGCCGGCGCGCTGCTGATCGCGGCCGTGGTGTTCGTCTTTGCCTTGCTGCCGCGCCTCATGCAACCGGCGCCCGACAAGCCCGCCGCCGTCATCGCGCCGCAGCCGACCGCGCCGGACGCGCCGAAGCTGTCCGCCGAAGAGCTCGCGGCGCTCAAGTCGCAGTCCGACACACTGCTCGCGAAGCTGCTCTCGCAGCAGAGTCAGCTCGATGCGCTGCACGTCGATTCCTGGGGCGGCGACCAATACGCGCATTACAAGGAGCTCGAGAACGCGGGCGAGGACGCGTTTCTCGCGAACGACTTCGCGCAAGCGGTCGCCAAGTACACGGACGCGACCGCCGTGGGCTCCGAGCTGCTCGCCCGGTCGGCGGAGATCGTGCAGCGCGCCATCGCGGCGGCGCACGAAGCCTTCGCGGCCGCGAACGCCGAGGTCGCGATCGCGCAGTGGGACGTCGTGCTCGCCATCGAGCCCGAGAACGCGACTGCCAAGGCCGGGCGCGCGCGTGCCGAGCGTCTGCCCGACGTGCTCTCGCTCGTCGAGCGCGGCAACGCGGAACGTGACGCGGGTGAGCGGCAGAAGGCGATCGCGACTTACCGCGAGGCGCTCGCGATCGATCCGCGTTGGGAACCCGCGAGCCGCGCGCTCGCGGCGGTAACCGCCAATGTTCGCGATTCGGACTTCGAGCTCGCGATGTCGCAAGGCTCGAAGGCGCTCGCGGCCGAGAACTACGCGGATGCCGAAAAGCAATTCCAGACCGCCCTCGCGCTGCGTCCGCAGGCGCACGAAGCGCAGGACGGGCTCTCGCAGGCGCAGGAGGGCGAGAGGCTCGGCAAGATCAGGCTCACGGAAGCGCGCGCGCTCGCTTTCGAGCGTCGCGAGCTCTGGGACCAAGCGATCGCGCAGTACAAGGGTGCGCTCGCGGACGATTCGACGCTCGTGTTCGCGAAGACGGGTCTCGAGCGCTCCGAGTCGCGCGCGGGGCTCGATGCGAAGCTCCGCAACTTGATCGACAATCCGACGCTGCTGTTCAGCGACACGGTGCTGGCCGACGCCCGCAAGCTCGTCGTGGAGGCGCGCGGCGTGGCCGAGCCGGGCCCGGTGCTGAGCGATCAGATCGGCAAGCTCGACCGCCTCGTGACGCTCGCGTCGACCCCGATCTCGGTGCAGCTCACGTCGGACCAGCACACCGAGGTCACCGTTTATCGCGTCGGCCCGCTCGGCTCGTTCGGCGCGAAGGAGCTTCAGCTGCGGCCCGGCACCTACACGGCAATCGGCAGCCGCAACGGCTTTCACGACGTGCGCCAAACTTTCACGGTCGTGCCGGGTCGAACTCTGCCGCCGATCAGTGTGATTTGCAGCGAGCCGATCTGATCGGACAGGAAGAAGCAGGATGAGCGCAGGCAATGTGGCGCGCGACTCGGTCGTAACGATCGAGTACCTCGGACGGACCCGCGAGCTCCCGGCGAGCGCGCTGCCGATCGCGATCGGCGCCGACGCGGCCGCGGGCTTCAGGGTCGACGGGCTGCCCGGCGTGATCGAGATCGAGGAGCGCGACGGCGCGTTCTTCGTCGTCGCTGGACGCGGGGCGCGCAATCTGCGCGTCGACGGCGTGCCCGTCGTGGGCTCGCGCGAAATCAAGGACGGCGACGTGATCGCGTTCGACCGCGCGCGCGTGACTTGCCGGACCGACGGCGGCCGGCTCGCGCTCGCGATCGAGACGCTCGTGACCGCGGGCGATACGGCCCCGCCGGACCTCCGCGCGGTCGCGATCGGCGACGACGTCGACGGCGATGCCCATCAAGCGATCGTGAAGCCCGTCGCGTTCAAGCTGCCGCCCGTCGTCGGCGCGGGCGAGAAGCGGGGCGCCTCGAGAATCGCGAGGATCAGCGTCGGGGCGGTGCTCGCGCTGCTCGCAGGCTTCGCATGGTTCGCGTTCACGGCGAAATCCGTCGCGCTGAATTTCGATCCCGAGCCCGAGTCGATGACGCTGCCTAGCACGCTCTTCAAGATCCGCTACGGCGATCACTACCTATTGCATCCCGGCACGCATCGGGTCGCTGCGACGCTCAAGGGCTATTACCCGCTCGATAGCCAGTTCGAGGTCACGGGCGCGTCGGGTCAAGTGATCGACCTCAAGCTCAAGAAGCTGCCGGGACTCGTGACGCTCACGACGGAACCCGAGGCGACGGCGCACGTGCTGCTCGACGGGATGCCGCTCGGAGATACGCCGCTGAAGGACGCGGAGATTACGCCGGGCGTCCACCGGCTCGAGCTCAGCGCCGATCGGTTCTTGCCTCAGGTCGTCGAGATCGACGTCCGCGGTGCGGCCGAGCAGCAAACGGTCGTCGCGAAGCTGACCCCGAACTGGGCGCCGGTCCAGCTCGCGACGCAGCCGCCCGGCGCGACCGTGCTCGTCGACGGCGCCGAGGTCGGCGTCACGCCGCTCGAGATGCAGATCACCGCGGGCGAGCGGCAGATCGAGGCACACCTGAACGGCTACAACGCGTGGACGAACAAGGTGATCGTGAGTGCCGCCACGCCGCTGCAGCTGCCCGAAGTGAAGCTCGCGCTCGCGGACGGGCGCGTCGACATCGTGAGCAATCCCACCGAGGCCAACGTAAGCATCGACGGCGAATTCCGCGGCCGCTCGCCGCTCACCGTCAAGCTCACGCCGGGGAAAAGTCACGAGCTCACGCTCACGAAGCCCGGTTACGAGACCGCAACGCGCAGCTTGTCTATCGCCGCCGACAGCGGCCGCAAGCTCGCGATCGACCTCGTCGCGCAGTACGGCGAGGTGCAGGTCGAGAGCACGCCGGTAGGCGCGGACGTTTGGGTGGACGGCGAGCGGCGCGCCGCGACGCCCGTGACGCTCTCGCTGACGGGCGTGAGCCACGACGTCGAGATCCGGCGCACGGGCTTCGCGAGCTCGCAGCAGCGCGTGACACCGCGTCCGGGTTTCCCGCAGAAGCTCGTCTTCGACCTCGCTGCGCTCGATCAGAGCACGGGTGGCGGTTATCCGACCGTGCGCAGGACGGGCGCGGGTCAGGACCTCAAGCTGATTCCGTCGGGACAGTTCACGATGGGCTCGTCGCGGCGCGTCCAGGCCCGGCGCGCGAACGAAGTGTTGCGGCCCGTGCGGCTCACGAAGGCGTTCTATCTCGGAGTCCGCGAGGTCACGAACGCGGAGTTCCGCGCGTTCAAGCCGGACCACAAGTCCGGCGAGTTCGGCGGCAAGACCCTCGACGAGGGCGACCAGCCGGTGGTCCGCGTCACGCCCGAAGAGGCGATGCAGTATTTGAACTGGCTCAGCATCAAGGACGGGCTCCAGCCGGTTTACGAGCAAAAGAACAATGTCTGGGCCGCGGTGCGGCCACTGCGCGGCGGCTACCGGTTGCCGACCGAAGCCGAGTGGGAATGGGCCGCGCGCTTCGCGGGTCGCGAAGAGGGACTCTTGTATCCGTGGGGTGCCGATTGGCCGCCGCCCGATCATTCGGGGAACTGGGCCGACGTCTCGGCGCGGAACATGCTGCCGACGATACTCGTCACCTACAATGACGGCTTCCCGGTCAGTGCGCCGGCCGGAACGTTCGATCCGAACCCCGTCGGCATCCGCGACATGGGCAACAACGTCCTCGAGTGGATCCAGGACTTCTACGTGCCCGACATCACGGAGAACGTGAAGCTCGTCGAGGATCCGCTCGGGCCGGAAGCCGGCCAGTTGCACGTGGTGCGCGGCGCGAGCTGGCGCAGCGTGACCGTGACGGATCTGCACATGTCGGCGCGTAGCTACGGCGCCGACGCACGCGAGGACATCGGCTTCAGGATCGCGCGTAATCTCGAGTGAGCTCGCGCGTGCTCGGAACGAAGGACAACGGAATCGTCGCCCGCTCGCGGGCGCTATGGAGGCGACCATGAACATCGCACGAATCTTCGCCGTCGCAGTCACGCTCGGTGTGCTGTCGACCGCGTCGTCTCAAGAGACGCAGAAACAGGACGCGCCGCAGGCCGCGAAACCCGCGGCCGACGCGCCGGCGAACGCGCCGCAAGCGCCGGCCGGCGGCGGCAACGCCGCGCAGGCGCCGGCCACGCCGTCGTCGGTCTCGCAGCCGGCCACGGGAGGGCAAGCGCCCGCTTCGACCGCGTCTCCGCCGCCGCCTCCGTCGGCGGCCGTCGGTAAGACCGGCGTGATCAAGGACAACGAGTTCATCCCGACGGAAGAGATCCAGCCCGACGAGGCCGTGACGTTCCCGGTCGACATCTGACGAGCTGACGGATGCGCACTCTCGCGATCGAGTTCAACGACGCCGGCATCGCGATCGCGGACGCGCAGTCCGTGCTCGCGATCGAGCCCGGCTGCGCGGTCGTCGAGGGCAACAAGATCATCACGGGCCGCGACGCGCTCGCGAAGGCGCGGCTCAATCCGCGCCAGGCAAGCAATCGCTTCTGGAATGCGATCAGCCTCGAACGCGGCTCCGCCGGCAGCGAGATAACGCAGAGCGCCGCGGAGCTCGCGTTCGCGCAGATCGATTCGCTCTGGAAGCGCTTCGGCGGCGGCGCCGACAACGCGGTGCTCGTGGTTCCGGGCCACATCCGCGGCGAGGCGCTGGGTCTCGGGCTCGGGCTCGCGAACGAATGCGGCATAGACGTGCGCACTATCGTCGCGACCGCCGTGGCTGCGAGCGTGCGGCCGTATCCTGGGCGACAACTGCTTTACGTCGACGCGGGCCTCTATCGAGTGTCCGCGACGTTGATCGAGCAGGGCAGCGAAGCGATCGTGAGCTCCGAGCAGAGCGTGATCACCACGGGCCTCGCAAGTCTCACGGAAGGCTTCGCGCGCCGAATCGCCGAGCTGTTCGTAAGGGCGACGCGGTTCGACCCGCTGCACAAGGCCGAGACCGAGCAGATGCTCTATGACCGTTTGCCCGGCTGGCTCGAGCGGCTCCGCGATCAGGACCGGATCGAGATCACGCTGCCGCAGCACGGCGAGGAGCAGAAGATCACGCTCGACCGCGACGCGCTGCGTTCCGTTACAACAGGCTTCAACCGCGCCCTCGTGCAGCTGATCGCGTATTTCCGTCAGCCGGGCCAGAGCGTCGTGATCCAGGTGTCCGCGCATCTCGCGTCGTTGCCCGGCATCGCGGCGGAGCTCGCGCGCCTCGACGACGCGCAAATCGTGCCCCTGCCTCCGGGACATGCGGCGCGCAGCGCGTTGCTTAAGCCGGAGCTCATCCAGGCGCAGCAGGGGCAGGTGAAGCTCTTGAAGAGGCTCGGTTGGCGCGAGCCGCCGGCCGACCCGTCGGCGTCGGGCGCCGAGCCGGCGCGGGTCACCGCCGCGTTGCACGAGTTTCCGCCGACGCACGTGGTCTACGCGGGCGTCGTCTATCCGATCGGCGTGCGCGGGATCGTCGTCGGCCGCGAGCCGGTCGACGGCCGGCGCACGATCGTCGTCGCGAGCCAGGCGAACGGAGTGTCGCGCGCGCATTGCGAGCTCGTCGTGCGTGACGGCGAGCTCAAGCTCATCGATCTCTCCCGCTACGGCACCTTCGTGAACGAGAGGAAGGTCGCCGGCGAGACGACGCTGCAACGCGCCGATGTTATCCGGATCGGATCGCCGGGCGCCGAGCTCCAGGTCGTCGGCATGGAGCCCGCGCAATGAAGCAGCGCCGCCGCGAGCTCAACATCTTCTCGATGTCGTTCCTCGACGCGATCACGGCCGGCTTCGGCGCGGTCGTGCTGCTGTTCATGCTCGTGAACCAGAACGCGCTCATCGACACGCAGAAAGAGATCAAGGCCACCGAGGCCGAGGCCCAGCGCTGGGAGCTCAAGGTGCTCACGGGTCAGAAGAACCTCGTGCAGATCAAGGAGCAGCTCCAGAAGCAGCTCGAGCAGTGGACCGCGCTGAAGGCGCTGCGCCAGAACCTCGTGAGCGAGGTAACGGAGACCCAGACCAAGCTCGCAACGCTCACCGAGGACTCCGCGGCGCGCAAGGCCGCGATCGAGAAGCTCAAGGCGGACCTCGCGTCGCTCGAGAGCGAGTCGAAGACCGTGAAGGCCGCGGCCGCGAAGCCGGCGAAGGACAACGAGGGCGATCGCATCCGCGGATTCGAGGGCGAGGGGCATCGCCAATATCTCACGGGCCTACGGATGGGCGGGTCGCACGTGCTGATCCTCGTCGACGCCTCGACGAGCATGCTCGACCGCACGATCGTCAACGTGATCCGGCGGCGCAACATGAAGCCCGAGGAGCAGCGCAAGTCGCCGAAGTGGCAGCAGGCGGTCAACACCGTCGATTGGCTCACGACTCAGATCAAGCCCGGCACGAACGTGCAGCTCATCGCGTTCACCGATCACGCGATCACGCTCACGCCGAACACCGAGGGTAAGTGGATCACGCTCACGGACGGCAGCGAGCTCGATCTCGCGATGACCACCCTGAGGGGGATGGTGCCGAAAGGTCCGACGAGCCTGCACTACGCGTTCACGGCCGCGCGGATGCTCGAGCCGAAGCCCGACAACATCTATCTGATCACCGACGGCCTGCCGACGATGGGCGAGATCGTGCCCGCGCGCCAGGGCGCGACGGGCCGCGAGCGGCTCGAACATTTCAACCGAGCCGTGCGGCAGCTGCCGGTCGGCTCGCCCGTGAACGTCATCCTGCTACCGATGGAGGGTGACCCCGCGGCCGCGCCCGCGTTCTGGGTGCTCGCGTTGCGGACGGGCGGGTCGATGCTCGCGCCGTCGGAGGATTGGCCATGAAGCGTCGCCGCGAGCTCGAAGTGTTCAGCATGTCGTTCCTCGACGCGATCTGCTGCGGCTTCGGGTCGATCATTTTGCTGTTCATCATCAGCCGCAACACGGAGCCGATACGCCTCGAGCAGAGCCAGAAGGATCTCTCGGGCGTGATCGCTCAGTACCAAGAGGAGCTCAACGAGATTCTCGGCGAGACGGAGATCGTCCGCCGCGACGAGGCGACGACATCGAGCGACCTGCGGACGGATCAGCGCAAGGTCGAGGACTTGAAGGCCCAGCTCGACAAGGTTCGAACCGAGGTGCTCTCGACCACGAAAGACACCGCGTTCGCGAACGAGATCGAGGGCAAGCTCGCGTCGGCGAAGCAGAGCCTCAGCGACGAGATGAAGAAGCTGCTCGCCGACTACAAACCGCCGCTCGAGGAGTACAAGGTCGGCGGCATCCCCGTCGACAGCGAGTACATCGTGTTCCTCGTCGATACCTCGGGAAGCATGCAGCAATACGCCTGGGAGCAGATGCTCGAGGAGGTGAGGCAGACGCTCCAGGTCTATCCGACCGTCAAGGGCATCCAGGTGATGGACGACGAGGGCGCGTATCTCTTCAAGAGCTACCGCAACGAATGGATCCCGGATACGCCGAGCCGCCGCCAAGCGATCATCGATGCGATGAAGAACTGGCACTCGTACTCCGACTCGAGCCCGCGCGAGGGCATCCTCGCGGCGATCGACGTGTTCGCCGACGGCCAGAAGAAGATCTCGCTCTACGTCTACAGCGACGATCTCGCAGTCGGTAAGGTGAACTCGATCGTGCGGGAGATCGATCGGCGCAACAAACCGGACGCGAACGGCAAGCGGCTCGTGCGGATCCACGCGGTCGCGTTCCCGACGATCTACACGGCGACCGGCGGAGACATGTACACGGAAGCGGACTTCGCCGTGCTGATGCGCGCGATCTGCCAGCGCAACGGCGGCACGTTCGTCGCGTTGCCGACGTGGCGCCAGGCGCGAAGCGACAGATAGACTGCTGCGCGCCGGCACCGATTGGTGTACGCGCCAATCATCGTGCGTGGAGCGGAGTCGTCGGCGGCTGCACTAGGTCGGGTTCTCGAGGCTGAAGCGCGCCTTCTCGTCGTCGTACGCGAATAGCTCCGCGTAGCGGCCCCAGCTGATCACGGCACGCAGCGTACCCTCGGCGGCTTCGGGCGTCATGTAGTCCTCGATCTCGTCGGAGAAGCGGCTCATCGGCGCGACGTGCGACGCGCGCTCGTCGAGCACCCGGCGCACGTGCGCTGCGAGCGGCACATACGCGACCAGCTGGCGCGCGAAGATCTTTTTGCGCTCGTCGACGGTCGCGCGAGCGAACGCGGCGCCCGCGTCGAGCAGGCGGATGTCGCCGCCCTCGAGCTGCGCGAAGCGCAGCATTTGCAGCGTCTCGGCGACCGGGAAGAGCTCGTCGATCTCCATCTGAAGCAGAGAAGCCATCTCGGGAAGGTCGGCCTTGCCGTTGAACGGCTCGCTCGCGAGCGTCTCCATGAGGCCCGACAGCAAGTTCGACGAGACACGCGGCAGGATCGTGCCGAGCCCTTGGCCCGGCAGCCCTTCGACCTTTGCGTCGGTCGCGGGTCGGCGCAACGTCATCTCGACATAGATGCGCTCGACGAGCGCGGCGAAGCTCGGGTCGAGTCGATTGCGAGGCTGGGGCAGCGTCACCGGGATCTCGGTCAAGATGCGCCCGGGGTTCGAGCCGAAGATCATGATCCGATCACACATCAGGACGGCCTCCTCGATGTTGTGAGTCACGAGCAGCACGCCTTTGATAGGCGTCCGCCCGTCGGACCAGAGATCGAGAAAATCCGTGCGCAGCGTCTCCGCGGTGAGCACGTCGAGTGCCGAGAAAGGCTCGTCCATCAGCAGGATCTGCGGATGAACGACGAGCGCGCGTGCGAACCCGACCCGCTGGCGCATGCCGCCCGAGAGCTCGCGCGGATACGCCGACTCGTAGCCGTCGAGGCCGATCAGGTCGATCGCCGCGAGCGAGCGCCGGCGGATGTCGGCTCGCGGCACTTGCTGCGCCTCGAGACCGAGCGCGACATTGTCGTAGACGGTGAGCCACGGAAACAGCGCGAAGCTCTGGAACACCATCGCGATGCCGAGCGGCGGCCCGTCGATCGGGTCACCTCGGTACGCGAGGTTGCCCGCGCTCGGCCTCGACAGACCGGCGATCAGCCGAAGTAGCGTGGACTTGCCGGAACCTGAACGGCCGAGAAGGCCTACGATCTCGCCGTCTTTCATGTGCAGGCTCACGCCGTCGAGCACGAGCAGCTCGCCGCCGTCGGTGCGCGGAAACGTCTTACGGACGTTGTCGATCTCGAGCAGAGGTACCGGCACGGCGCTCATCGCGTGTTCCTCACGTGAGCCGGAACTTGCGTTCGGCGTAATCGTACAACGGTGTCCACAGCACGCGGTTGATCACGACGACGAAGATGCACATCGTCGCGATGCCGAGAGCCACGCGATGCAGGTCGCCGGCCGCCGTCGCATCTGCGATGTATGCGCCGAGACCGCGGGCCTCGAGCTTCATGTCGCCCCAGGTCGCGACCTCGGCGACGATCGACGCGTTCCACGAGCCGCCGGAGGCGGTGATCACGCCGGTTACGTAGTAAGGAAACACGCCGGGCAGCGCGACCTTGCGCCACCAGAGCCAGCCGCCGACGTGCAGGTTCTCCGCCGCGTAGCGCAGCTCGTTCGGCATCGCGCTCGCACCGACGATCACATTGAACAGGATGTACCACTGCGTGCCGAGGATCATCAGCGGGCTAAGCCAGATGTTCGGGTCGAGACGCCACGAGACGATGCCGTAGACCGCAATTGGGAACAGCAGGTTCGCCGGGAACGCGGCGAGGAACTGCGCGACGGGTTGCACGATCGCGGCCGCGCGCGGCCTGAGTCCGACCCAGACGCCGACCGGCACCCAGACAACGCTCGCGAGCGCGATCAGGACCAACAGGCGCGTCATTGTGAGCAGCGCGAGCCGGCTGACCTCGAGCGCTGCGGCGAGCGACGTCTCCTCTATCAGCATGGCGGCGATGTGCCGCAGCGAGAACGCGAGAGCGACGAGCACGAGCACGAGCGCGAGCAAGCCGCCGCGCCGCGTGCGCAGCGGCTCGGCGGCTGCGCGGGGGGCCGGCGCGGCCCGCGTCCGCGAGGACCCCCTCAACAGCGCGCCGAACGCACCGCGTACGCCACCCGCTAGCCGCGAGCGGCGCAGCACCGCAAGCACCCACGAGCGCGGAGCTTCGCGGCCCGGGTCTTGGTCGACGCGAAAGCGATCCATCCACGCGACGAGCGGCCGGAACAAGAGCTGGTCGTAGAGCAGGATCACAACGAGCATCGCGGCGATCGCCCAGCCAATCGCCGCGAGGTCGCGGTGCTCGATCGCGAGCGCGATATACGAGCCCACTCCTGGCAGCGCGAAGGTCGTGTTGCCCACGGTGATCGCCTCCGCAGCGACGACGAAGAACCAGCCGCCCGACATCGACATCATCATGTTCCAGACGAGCGCGGGCATCGCGAACGGCACCTCGAGCTGCCAGAAGCGCATCCACGGCGTGAGATGAAACGAATCTGCGGCCTCGCGGAGCTCCGTAGGCACCGTGCGCAGGGATTGGTAGACGCTGAACGCCATGTTCCACGCCTGGCTCGTGAAGATCGCGAAGATCGCGACGAGCTCGGCGCCGATCACACGGCCGCGCCCGAGAGTCAAAAAGAAAACGACCGTGATCGAGATGAAGCCCAAGATTGGCACCGACTGGAGCACGTCGAGGATTGGCACGAGCAGCTTGCCGGCGCGCGCGTTCTTCGCCGCCCAGGTCGCGTAGCTCAACGCGAACACCAAGGACACGGCGAGAGCCGCTAGCATGCGCAACGTCGTGCGCGCGGCGTACTCGGGCAGGTGAATCGGGTCGAGCGACAGAGGGATCGCCTCGAGATGCGCGAGCGGCTCGAGCAGCTCGCGGCTCGTGCGCGCGAGGAATGCGACGAGGCCGATGACGAGCACGATCGCGACCAAGTCCCATGGCGTCGCGTTGAGCCGCCGCAGGCCGAAGAAGTCGACTTCTCGCGTGGCGCTCAAGAGACTGGCCTTGGGTGTGGACGCGGGGAACGTATACGCAGCGCACGAGCATGCTCGGCGTTCTGTGTATCATTGGCGCCGTTTTGTCGTCGAGTGGAACGCATTGGATTCGTCGGCACGTCGCCGCCGGAAAGCCGCTCGTTGGACAAGCCTAACCAGCGATCGTTACCGGAGCACAACGCGTCTTGAACGACACACTCGAGAATCTCCTGCTCGGCGTCATCGAAGGCATCACCGAGTTCCTACCGATCTCGAGCACCGGCCATCTGCTCATCGCGGAACATTGGCTCGGCGCGCGATCCGAGCTCTTCACCGTCGCGATCCAGGTCGGCGCGATCCTCGGCGTCGTCGTGATCTATTGGCAGCGCCTGCTCGACCTCGTGTTGCGCTTCAGCCGGCCCGAGAATCGCGATTATTTCCTCAAGCTCGCAGCCTCGTTCCTGATCACGGGCGCCGGCGGCTTCGCGGCAAAGAAGCTCGGCGTGGAGCTGCCCGAGACGATCGCTCCGGTCGCGTGGGCGCTCGCGATCGGCGGCGTGCTGATCCTCGTGATCGAGCGGCGGCTAGCGTCGGCAGTCCCGAACGAGGCGCTGACCTGGAAGGTCGCGATCTGGGTCGCGATCGGCCAGATCGTCGCCGCCGTGTTCCCCGGTACTTCGCGCTCCGCGGCCGCGATCTTCGCCGCGATGCTCGCGGGCCAAACGTCGCGACCGGCCGCAGCTGAGTTCGCATTCCTGGTCGGGATCCCGACGATGTTCGCGGCTGCGGGCTACGAGCTCCTCAAAGCGCTGCACGCCGGCGGAGTCGGCGGCGGCGAAGACTGGGCCGGGCTCGCGGTTGCGTTCGTCGCGTCGGCCGTCGTTGCATTCGCGTCCGTGAAGTGGCTGCTCGTCTACATCCGCTCGCATCGGTTCACGGTGTTCGCGTGGTACCGGATCGCGCTCGGTGCCGCGTTACTGATCTTCGTGCGCTGAGGGCGCGGGCGAAGCGGCGCCATAATTCGTCAGAGGTTCGCTAGCGCTCGTGCGAGATCGGTCGCGGGCGCGTCAGCGCGGTTCGCTGTAATGCAAGCGTGTCCTAACACGCTTCGAGGAGCGAACCATGAGAAAGCAGATTATCGTCCTGGCCGTCGGCGCGCTGCTCGCGCAGACGGGCTGGACCCGTGACAAGAGCGCAGACCCGAAGGCCCATCCCGACAAGGAGCAATCGATCGGTCTCGGCAGCGGCGCCGCGATTGGCGCGATTGCGGGCGGCCCGGTCGGCCTGATCATCGGCGCCGCGATGGGCGGCTGGCTCGGCGACCGATTCCATCATGAGCGCGTGGCCCGCGCCGAGTCCGAGCAGCAGTCGAGCCAGGCTCGGCAGCAGGCGAACCAAGCCCAGGCGCACGCAGAATCGCTCGAGCAGCGCTTGAGCGGCACGGAGCAGCAGCTCGCGTCGAGCCAAGCCGAGCTCCAGAGCGAGCGCAACGCGCATCGCGACGACATCGAGCGCGCGGTCGCACTCGACGTGCACTTCCGCACCGAGGACAGCACGATCGATGCGGGCGACGAGCAGCGGCTCGCGGAGCTCGCTTCGTTCGTTGCGCCGCTCGACGGCACCGTGATCCGCCTCGACGGCCACACGGACGTCCGCGGCACGCACAAATACAACGACGCGCTATCGACCACGCGCGCCGAATCCGTGCGCGACGCTCTCGTGCGCGCGGGCATGCCGGTCGAGCGGATCGTCGTGACGGGCGAGGGCTCGGTCGACGCGACAGCGACCGATCAAGACGTCGACGGCATGGCGCTCGACCGGCGCGTGGCGGTCACGGTCGTCGGTCTCGACGACGCGAGCCGCGTCGCGGCCGAGACGCACTAGTTCCCGCTCCCCCGGCCGCGAGAGCGGCCGTTCGTGGCCGGGGGCCGCCGCAGATGGAAGCGCGGTGGCCTCCGGCCATGCCTTTTCTAGATCGCGCTAGGGTCGCGCAGCCCGGCTTGAACCAGCGGCGCGAGCAGCGGCAGTAGCCTCGTCGATCCCGACGCGTGCCGCGGCAGCGCGGTAATCGAGACCGGCCCGACGAAACGGCGAATGGCCTGCGTCGTCTCTTCGAGCGGCACGGGTTGCTCCTCTGATTCGCTCACGATGATCGCGGCAGGTTCCACACCGCGCGCGCGCAGTGCCGCGACGGCGGTCAGGGTGTGGCTCAGCGTGCCGAGGTAACTTCCGGCGACGACGAGCGCGGGCGCTCCGAGCTCGGCGATCCAGTCGAGCACCGTGTGCACATCGTCGAGCGGCACCATCACGCCGCCGATTCCTTCTATCAACGTGATGTCCACGGGGCGCGGCGTTCGGCAGAACTCGAGCAGCTCGTCGAACGGGACGGCGCGTCGCTCGCGCGCGGCGGCCATGTCCGGCGAGAGCGGCGCGGCGAAGCGCCATGGCGACACGGCGTCGAGGTTCGCGGGCGTTGTGGGCAGGTCGAGCGCATCGAGGAGCACGCCCGTGTCCGTCGCCTCGATGTAGTCCGCGTCGAAACCGGATGCCACCGGCTTCAGCGCGACCACGCTGCGGTGCGCCGCGCGGAGCTCCGCGACGAGCCTCGCGACGACGAATGTCTTGCCGACGTCCGTGCCGGTCGCGGTCACGAACACTGTGGTCATCGGCGGTTACTCCTCGCGAATCGGGGAATCATTCGCCGTTCGCGTCGCTCTGCTCGCGCAGCTCCGCGACGATCGGCCGCACGGCGGCCGCGAGCGCGCGCACGCGGTCCTCGCGATGCGCGGCCGAGAACGTGAACCGCAACCGCGACGTGCCGGCTGGCACGGTCGGTGGCCGGATCGCCGGGACGAGGAAGCCTGCGAGCTTGAGCTCGTCGCTCGCGCGCAGCGCGCGCTCGGCGCTGCCGAGCACCACGGAGACGATCGGACTCTGTGCGTCGCGCAAGCCGAGCTCGGTCGTGAACAAGCGTGCGAGCGCGACGGGCCGGCGCACGAGCTCGAGATCCGACCCGATGATGTCGAGCGCGCGGCTCGCGGCGGCGATCGTGCCCGGCGGCAAACCAGTCGAGTAGACGAAGCTGCGCGCGCGGTTGCGCACGAGCTCGATGACGCTCGCGCTCGCGCAGAGATAGCCGCCGTACGCGCCCGCGGCCTTCGACAGCGTGCCCATCTGCAGCGGCACGTCGACTCGCGCGCCGTGCGCGCAGCTCGACCCGCGGCCGTCACCGACGACGCCGAGCCCGTGCGCGTCGTCGCTCATGAGCCACGCATCATGCTCGAGGCCGAGCGCCGCGAGGTCGGGCAACGGAGCCAAGTCGCCCTCCATGCTGAATACGCCGTCGGTCACTACGAGGCAGTGCCGGTGCCGCGCGCGCTGCTCGCGGAGCAAGGCACTCGCGTGCTCGACGTCGTTGTGACGGAACTCGACGACGCGCGCGCCGCTGAGCTCGGCGCCC
>Ga0068868_100000725_pt1 | contig 22248 bp, 23 predicted proteins | sample KBSMisM42_FD_64660 | JGI IMG/M metagenome (GOLD analysis project Ga0068868, IMG submission 64660) | Miscanthus rhizosphere microbial communities from Kellogg Biological Station, Michigan, USA - KBS Miscanthus M4-2 | ecosystem: Host-associated > Plants > Roots > Rhizosphere > Soil ...
GGTGATGTACGCGTTGGCGCCGAGCTGGAGCGCGCGCTGGCGATCCTCCGTCGAGCCTTCCGTCGTGATGATGATGATCGGCGTCTCCTTGTGCATCGGATCGGAGCGCACGCGCTTCACGAGCTTCAGGCCATCCATGATGGGCATGTTGATGTCCGTCAGGATGAGATCGAACTTGTTGCCGGCGAGCTTGCGAAGGCCATCGACGCCGTCATCGGCTTCGGTCACCTTGAGGTTCTTCACGCGCGAGAGCGCGAAGACCAGAAGCTGCCGCATCATCGGGGAGTCTTCGACGACCAGACAGGTGTACTCGGTGCTCATGTGGAGCGACTCGCCGATGAGGGTAACGGGTTTTTCGGCATCGATGAAAGTTTCGTCGCGTCGGGCAGCCGAGCGTCGGCCGCGGCGTACAGCATGGCCCCAGCGAGCGCGCTCGCGGCGTGTGCCCCCAGCATCTTGAAGAGCTCGAAATCCACCTGCTGAAACGACGTCTTTTGCTCGAACACCGAGTGAATCACGATGACTCCCACGACCTGGTCGTCGAACCTCAGAGGGAGCACGGCCGCCGGTGCCTTCTCGTTGCATTTCGCGAGCGCGCCCTCGGCGATGTACTCGGTGCCCGTCAAAAAGACGCGCTCGGCCACCGAGGGCTCTTCTCCGCCGAGCGACATCCTCGCGTACTTCTTCTCGTCGATCTGCTCGCTCGCGACGAGGAGCAGATATTTCCTCGCCGTGTCCGCCATGTAGATCGCGAGCCGCTGCGCGCCGACGAGCTGCTGCAGGAGCTCCTTCAAGTGCTTCACGACGAGCTGCACGTCGAGCGTCGAGTGGAGCTGGTAGCTCGCCACGTAGAGGTTCGCGAGCTTCGAGAGCTCTTCTTCCATCTCGTGAAAGCGCGCGCCGAAGCGCGTCGATTGCAGCTCGGCTTCGTGGATGTGCGAGAGCAGATCGCCCTTCTCCTTCTCGAGCTGCTTGATCTTGCGGAGCAGATCGCGCATCGCGTTGTCGCTCGAGACTTGCGTTCGGAGCTTCGCGTTCTCGGCCTCGAGCTGAAGGTGCAAGCGACGCAGCTGATCGTTCTCCTGGAGGAGCTCTTCGGTGAGCTGCGCGCCCTTGCGGAAGAACTGCTGCACGAACGTTTCGATCCGCGCGCGGTCGCCTACACGGGACGAGGCAGGCCTCTCGCTCTTGCGCTTAGCGTCGCGCTTCGTCGTCGCCTTCTTCTTCATGTCGGGCTGATTTGTGTCAGCCATCCTATCAGCTCGGGCGAAAGAACGCGCGGCGCCTTGCGAAGCGCGGCGACGTCTCGGCTGCCCGTGAGGAGCATCGCCGTGCGCAATTCGCGCTCGACCGAGTCGAGGAACGCCGTCGCGCCGGCGGGGCCGCCTTCGCGAAGGGCTTTGAGCACCGGCCGAGCGATGCCGGCGAGCGTGGCTCCGAGCGCGATCGCTCGCGCAGCGTCGAGGCCGCTTCCGACGCCGCCCGTCGCGACGAGCTGGGCGCTCGGCGGCAAGATCGGCGCGATGGAGCCGACGCACACGGCCGTCGGGATACCCCAATCCCAGAACGCTTCGCCGAGCGAGCGCGCGACCTGGTCGCCTTGCTGCTCGGCGCGCAACGTCTCGACGCCGACCCACGACGTGCCGCCCGCGCCCGAGACGTCGATGCCCTTGGCGCCGGCCCCGAGGACGCGCTTCGCGATCGAAGGGGAAATCCCGCAGCCCGTTTCTTTGACGATGACGGGGACGCTGAGCTCTTTCGCGACGCGCGCGATCGTCTCGAAGCCGCCGCGGAAATCACGGTCGCCGCCGGGCTGCACGAGCTCCATGGCCGGATTGAGGTGGATGCAGAGCGCGTCGGCGCCGACCTCGTCGACCATCGCTTGGAGCTCGGCCGTCTTCATCTCGCGCGCCTGAACGACGCCCACGTTGCCGAAGACCACCGTGCTCTTCGCGACCTCGCGCACGCGGAAGGTGCCGCGCGTCTCGGGCCGAACGACCATCGCGCGCTGCGAGCCCAGCCCGAACGCGTAACCGCGCTCCTCGGCGATCGCCGCGAGATCCTTGTTCACTCGCCCGGCCTCGTCCGTGCCGCCCGTCATGGCGGCGATGAGGATGGGCGCGCGGAGCTTCTTTCCGAAGACGTTGCACGATGTGTCGACGTCGCCCTCGGCGAGATCGGGCAGCGCGTCATGGACGAGCCGGACGCCGTCGAGGAGCGTGCCTTGCGCACGGAACCCAACGGGCCCTTCGGCGGCGAGGGCGAGGTGATCGGCTTTGCGAGATTGTATGGTGGTCATGTGTTCGATTCGTTCAAACAAAACTGAAAGCAATCGAAATAGTTACGAAAAAAGTGCAGTCGATGCGTTGACGCAAGGGGCCTCGTTCTCTAACTTCCCCCGCAGAAGCTCGTTAATAGGTCAACCCTTTGCATTCTGCATCACTATGCGCGAAAGGTTCGCTCCGCATGGCGCCGGGCGTCGCGAGCGAGGTCGATTTCAGCGCGTTCGCGCGCGGCGTGAAGGCCGACGTCGATTCGCGTCTGGATGCATTCGCCAAGGAGCGGATGGCTCGCGCGGAAGCCGTGGGCGAGGACGTGGCGGCCGTCGCGAAGGCGCTCTTCGACGTAGCCACGCGCGGTGGCAAGCGTGTCCGGCCCGTGATGATCGCGGCTGGTGCGATCGCATGCGGCGGTGAGAAGAACGATGCGACGCTGGGCGCGGGCGTGGCGCTCGAGGTGCTGCACGCGTACCTGCTCGTGCACGACGATTGGATGGACGACGACGAGGTGCGCCGCGGCGGGCCTTCCGCGCACGCATCGCTCCGCGAGCGTTTTGGCTCGAGGCAAATCGGAGACGCGTGCGCGATCCTCGCGGGCGACTTCGGTCAGGCCTTCGCGTTCGAGGCGCTCGCTTCGCTTCCCGTGCCGGCCGATCGCGCGCTCGCTGCGGTGGCGGAAGTTTCGCGCATGCTCGCGGACGTCGTGTCGGGTCAGATCCTCGACGTGCGCGGCTCCGCTCGCAACGTGGAGCTGATGCATCGGCTCAAGACGAGCACGTACACGACGATGACGCCCGTCGTCCTCGGGGCGATTCTCGCAGGCGCCGGTCAGCCGACGCGCGAGGCGCTGCGCGGCGCGATGGATCCGCTCGGCGTCGCCTTTCAGCTCCGCGACGATTGGCTCGGCACGTTCGGCGATCCGGAGAAAACGGGCAAGTCCGCTCGCAGCGATTTGCGGCGCGGAAAGCGCACGGCGCTCGTGGAGGAGCTCGAGCGCGATCGCGCGGCGTCTCAGCTCTTGCCGCGCGTGCTCGGCGTCGAGGACGCGCCGGACGAAGAGGTGGACGCGCTCATCGCGATCGCCTCGAGAACGGGCGGCGCGAAGACGAAGCTCGAAGCGCGCATCGCGGCGCTGGCGGGCGAATCGCGTTCGCGGCTCGATCGCATCGCGCTGACGAACGAAGGCAAGGCGCTCCTCTTCGGCGCGATCGACACGATCGGAGCACGTCATGCCTGAGCATGAAGGTCGCGCGTCCGGAAAGGTCATCCTCGTGGGCGAGCACGCCGTCGTCTATGGCGTCCCTGCGATCGCCGTCGGCATCGAGCGTGGCGCGCGTGCGCGCGCGGTCTTCGAAGGGCAGACGTGCGAGCTTCGTTTGAGCGTTCTGAACGGAGAGCCCGTTCGCGCCGTCGTCGGTGAAGACGACGAGCCCGTCGCGCGCGCGTTCGCCGCGCTTCTCCTGTCGTGTGGAAACAAACGGCCCGTGCGCGTCGAAGCCCACGCGGATTTGCCTGCGGGCGCGGGCCTCGGATGCTCGGCGGCGCTCGGCGTCGCGATCGCTCGTGCTGTCGTCGGCGTGTGCACGGACGACGAGGCGCGCGCGCACGCGATGGCCTGGGAGCGCGTCTTCCACGGAAATCCGTCGGGCGTCGACGCTGCGGTCGCGACGATGGGCGGCGCGATCGTGTTCGAGCGCAGGGATGAGGCCTCGCCTCTGGAGAGCGAGAAACCAGCTGCGATCGAGCCGCTCGAGTTCGGCACGCAGCTCGTCTTGGCGATCGGGCACTCGGGCGTGTCGTCGAGCACGAAGACGATGGTGGAGTCCGTGGCGCGCCAGCGCGAGCGAAGCCCGGACCTCGTGCGAAAGACGTTCGAAGGCATCACCGCGATCTCGCGCAACGCGCGCCTCGCGATCGAAGCGGGCGACGTCGTCGCGCTCGGCAAGCTGCTCGACATGAATCAGATGCTCCTCGCGGGCCTCCTCTTGTCGACGCAAGAAATCGAGACGCTGTGCATGACCGCGCGCGACGCGGGCGCGCTCGGCTCGAAGCTCACCGGCGCGGGCGGAGGCGGGTGCGTCGTCGCGCTCGCGGATTCGCACGAATCGGCCGAGGCGATCGTCAGTGCGTGGAAGCGCGAAGGCTTCGCCGGTTTCGTGACGGAAGCGGGCAATCGCGAGATTCGTGTGAAGCGCGCGCGCGCGGTCGGAGGTGCGGCATGAGCACCGCGGTCGCCGTCGCGCATCCGAACGTCGCGCTCGCGAAGTACTGGGGCAAGCGCGCTCGACCCGGGAATTTCCCCGCGGTGCCGAGCTTGTCTGTGACGCTCGACGGGATGAGCACGCGCACGCGCGTCACGTTCGACGCTTCGCTCGCGAAGGACGAGATGGTGCTCGGCGGCAGGACCGCCTCCGAAAGCGATCACGCGCGCGCGTCGATGATCCTCGATCGCATTCGTCGCGCGTCGAAAGAGAAACGCTTCGCGCGCATCGAATCGTCCAACGATTTTCCGACCGCGAGCGGTCTCGCGTCGAGCGCCTCGGGTTATGCCGCGCTCGCGCTCGCGGCGTCGACCGCGGCGAAGGCAGAGCTGGGCATCGACGTCGTGAGCGATCTCGCGCGGCGCGGATCGGCGAGCGCGGCGCGGAGCCTCTTCGGCGGCTTCGTCGAGCTCGCGTCCGGGGCGCCCGAAGGCGACGAGAACGAAGTTCTGCCGGCCCATCAGGTCGCAGCAGAGAGCGCGCTCGACGTTCGCGTCTTGGCGTGCGTCGTCACGGAAGCGTCGAAGACGTCGTCCTCGCGCGACGGCATGGCGAAGACGGCGAAGGAGAGCCCTTATTTTTCGGCATGGATCGACGCCGAGCATCGTTTCTTCGAAGAGATGAAACGCGCGCTCGCCGCGGGCGATCTGGCGACGGTGGGCGAGCTCACCGAGAAGAGCACGCTCGCGATGCACGCGTGCGCGATGTCGGCGGGCGTCGTCTACATGCGCGGCATCACGCTCGAGCTGTTCGACGTCGTGCGCGAGCTCCGGAAATCGGGCGCGCAGGCGTGGGGGACGAGCGACGCGGGGCCGCACGTGAAGGTCCTCGTGGCGTCGAAGGACGCGCTCCGCTCGCGCGCGGTGCTCGAAGCCGTTCCGGGCGTCTTGCGCGTCATCGAATCGAAGCCGGGCGGTCCCGCGCGCGTCGTGGAGCAGGGATGAAGGCCGCGGCTCCCGGCAAGCTCGTGATCACGGGCGCGTACGTCGTCCTCGAAGGCGCGCCCGCGATCGTGTGTGCGGTGGATCGCTACGCGCACGCCGAAGATCGCGAAGGCCCGACCACCCGCGAGGTCTCCGCCGCGCTCGATCCTGCGCCGGCGATCGACACGAGCGCGCTCGAGGACGCGGGCCAGAAGCTCGGCTTGGGATCGAGCGCGGCCGCTCTCGTCGCGGCCCTCGGGCTTCGTCACGCGCAGGCCGGCGACGATCTATCGTCCGAGAGCGTTCGCAAGAAAATATTCGAGCGCGCGCGCGAGGTGCATGCGCTCATCCAAAACGGCGGCAGCGGCGTCGACGTCGCGGCTGCGACGTACGGCGGCGTCCTGCACTACACGATCGGAAGTGTAGAGGCCGTGAAGCTTCCGAAGGACGTCGCCATCACCGCGTTCTTCTCCGGCACGAGCGCGCGCACGAGCGTGCTTCGCGAGCGCGTCGACGCATTGAAGGCACGCGATCCGAACGAGCACGGCGCGCGCATGACTCTGCTCCGCGAGATCGCGAAAGGCGCCCTTCGCGCGGTTCGTTCCAATGACGCCGTCGCGTTCGTCGCGGCCGTCGCGAGCACGGGCGAAGGGCTCACGGCCCTCGGCGTCGCAGCCGACGCGCCGATCGTCCCGCCCGCGTTCGTCGATCTCGGCGCACGGGCCAAGTCCGAGGGCGCCGCGTTCATCCCGTCCGGCGCGGGCGGCGGAGACGTCGGTGTCTTCGTCGGCCCCGCGCCTTCCACCGCGTTCATCGCCGCGGCGCAAAACCTCGGGATGAAGCTCTTGTCGCTCGCGGTCGAAAAGCGCGGCGTTCACGTCTCCACATAGGTCACACCAAACATGGCACGCACCTCCAGGCTCCCCGGTTTCTACAAAGTCAGCGTCGATGAACGTCGCGCCCTCGTGAGCGACGCGACCGGCGCCGACGTCGCCGACATCGCGCGCTCGCTCGACGAAGGCGGGCTCGACGAGGAGACGGCCGACAAATTCGTCGAGAACGTCATCGGCACGTACAGCTTGCCGTACGGGGTGGCGCTCAACGTCCGCGTCAACGGTCGCGACTACGTCGTGCCGATGGTCGTCGAAGAGCCGAGCGTCGTAGCTGCTGCGTCGAACGCCGCGCGCATGGTGCGTGAAGGTGGAGGCTTCGTCGCCGAGGCCGACGAGCCGCTCATGACGGCGCAGATCCAGCTCGTCTCCGTGGAGCATCGCGAAGAGGCAAAGGCGCGCATCCTCGAGAAGCGCGCGGAGCTCCTCGCGAGCGCCGACGCGGCGATTCCGGGCCTCGTCGAGCGCGGAGGCGGCGCGCGCGATCTCGAAGTGCGCATCGTCTCGGACGACATGCTCGTCGTGCACGTCCTCGTCGACTGCCGCGACGCGATGGGCGCGAACCTCGTCAACGGCCTCGCCGAGCGCATCGCGCCGCGCCTCGCCGAGCTCGCGAACGGCCGCATCGGTCTGCGCATCTTGTCGAACCTCTGCGATCGCCGCTGCGTTCGCGTCCGCTGCCGTGTCCCTGCGAAGGCGCTCGCCACCGAAGAGACGTCCGGCCAGGAAGTGATCGAAGGCATCGAGAACGCGTCGCGCTTCGCCGAGGTCGATCCGTATCGCGCGGCCACGCACAACAAAGGCATCATGAACGGCGTCGACGCCGTCGTGATTGCGACGGGCAACGACTGGCGCGCGGTCGAGGCCGGCGCGCATGCGTTCGCCGCGCGGAGCGGTCGTTACGCGCCGCTCGCGACGTGGCGTGGAGAAGGCGACGCGCTCGTCGGTCGCATCGAGTTGCCGATGGCGCTCGGCACGGTCGGCGGCACGCTCCGCGTTCATCCCGCCGCGCGTCTTTCGCTTCGTCTCCTCGGCGTCACGGGCGCGCAGGATCTCGCCATGATCGCGGCGTCGGTCGGCCTCGCGTCGAACCTCGCCGCGGTTCGCGCCCTCGCGACGTGCGGCATCCAGCGCGGTCACATGGCCCTCCATGCACGCTCCGTCGCGCTCGCCGCCGGGGCAAACGGCGTCGAGGTCGAACGTGTCGCGACGATGATCGTCGAGGCGCGCGACATCACGCTCGAAGCCGCCCAAAAGGCGCTCCGCCACGTGCGGGGGGAAGATGTGAGCTATATTCGTGATCGATGAAACACTCCTTCTTGCTCTTGGCTTTCCTGGTCGCATGTGGCGGCACGGACTCGGCGACCATCCCTGACGGCAGCGACGACACCGGCGGCGGCAACGACGCATCGACCGGCAACGACGGCACGACGTCGAACGACGGAACGACGACCGGCGACGGCACGACCACCGACGGTACGACGATCGACACGGGCACGACGTTCGATCCGGCGAAGGTGAACGGTCTCGTCTTGTGGCTCGAGGCCGACGTGAGCGCGAGCATCGTCCAGTCGAACCAGCGCATCACGCAGTGGAAGGATCAGACGTCGCACCACAACGACGCGAACGGCAGCACGCAGACGACGACGCAAGGTCGCAACCCGACGGTCAAGAAGGGTCAGATCAACAGCCTCGACGCCGTGCACTTCGACAAAGGCCAGCCGAACGCGCCCGCCAACATGCTCGGCATCCCCGAGAACACGGACAAGAGCCTCCAGTGGGGCACGGGCGATTTCTTCGTCGCGATCGTCGGCGAGTTCGACAACGATCCGAAGGACTCGAGCGGCGTGCAGTTCCAGGTCGGCAACTTCTTCTCGAAGAACTACTCGCCGAGCTTCAACAACTACACGGGCGTCGCGCTCTACGCGAACCTGCCGACGCAGAACACGGTCTCCACCGGTTTGCTGTACATGACGGCGAGCCAGCTCAACGACTTCGCGTACACGGCCACGGCGTACAACACGAACAAGCCGCACATCTTCGGCATCCGCCGGCAGGGCAACACGATCGACCTCTACGTGGACGGAACGTCCGTCAACAGCGCGACGGCGACCACCAACGTCGACGTCTCGAACGCGAACATTCCCGTCCGCATCGGCGCCGACGGCGACGCGAACCTCCTGCGGCTCGACGGTGACATCGGCGAGATTTATGCCGTCGCGGGCGTCCTTTCGTCGTCCGATCAGACGTCGATTCAGGGCTACTTGAAGAAGAAGTGGGCCACGCCCTAACCTCTAGCCGTGCTCTCCGTATTCGTCGCTGCGCTCGTCATCGGTTTGGGCACGCTGCTCGTTCAGCTGCTCGGCGGCCACGACACGGGCGGGCACGACGCCGGCGGCCATGACTCGGACGGGCACGACGGCCCGCTCCTCTTTCTCGCGAGCATTCGCTTTTGGGCGTTCGCGCTTCTGTCGTTCGGTCTCGTCGGCACGATGCTCCTCGCGTTCGGCTTCGCGGGTCCGATCGCCGCGACGATCATCGCGGGCGCGTCGGGCCTCGCTTCGGGCTTCATCGCGCACACGATCGTGCGGCGTCTCACGGGCCATGGCACCTCGAGCGTCGCGACGAGCAAGGACGTGATCGGCCAGGTGGGCCGCGTCATCGTCCCGCCGTCGAGCGAATCGCGCGGGAAAGTGCGCGTGAGCGTGCGCGGCAGCTTCGTCGATTACGTCGCGCGATCGACCGAGACGCTCGAGCCGGACGAAGCCGTCGTCGTGGAAGAGTTCGAGGGCGGCGAGGTCGTCGTGAGTCGCGCGCCGAAAGAGTTGATGGACCCGCGATAGCGGGACGTCACCATCGCGAGTGCACCCCGTGATAGCGTCTGGGCATGTCGGTTTCTCTGGGGGCCCCGCCGCCGTCGCCTGATTTGCCGTTCGATCCGGAGTGGATCGGCGGCGCGTTCGGCGTCGTCGTCGCGGTGTTCGTGCTCATCGTTCTTCTGCGGCAGTTCCTCTACATCTGCCCGCCGAGCCAGATCCTCGTGTTCTCGGGTCGCAAGCACAGGCTGCCCGACGGATCGACGGTCGGCTTCAAGGTGTTGCACGGCGGCCGCGGCTTCCGTGTCCCGCTGCTCGAGCAGGTCTCGCGCATGGACGTGCGCCTCTACGGCGTCGAGGTCGGCGTGACGAACGCGTTCTCGAAGGGCGGCATTCCGCTGACCGTGCACGCGATCGCGAACGTGAAGATCTCGACGGACGAGAAGCACGTGCACCAGGCCGTCGAGCGCTTCCTGAACGCGCCGCCGGCGCAGATCGTCCTCGTCGCGAAGCAGACGCTCGAAGGCGTCCTGCGCGAAGTCTTGAGCCAGCTCACGCCCGAAGAGGTGAACAACGATCGCCTCAAGTTCGCCGACTCGCTCGTGAAGAACGCGAAAGACGACTTCGACAAGCTCGGTCTCGAGCTCGACGTGCTCAAGGTGCAGCACGTCTCGGACGAGCAGAAATATCTCCAGAACCTCGGCCGCGCGCAGATCGCGTCGATGCTCAGGGACGGTCAGAACGCCGAGAACCAAGCCGAGCAGCGCGTCCGCGAAGAGCAGGCGAAAGCCCGCCAGCGCGCGGAGAGCGCGCAGCAGCAAGCCGAGTCGATGGTGCTGCAGAAGCGCAACGGCTTCCGCGCCGAGATCGCGAAGCTCGAGGCCGAAGCGCAAGGCATCGAGAACGAAGCGCAGGTCGCAGCCGAAACTGCGCGCGCGACGGCGGAGCAAGAGCTCCAAGGTCTGCGCGCCGAGCTCGCGAAGCTCGCGCTGCAAGTCGAGACCGTGCTTCCGGCGGAAGCGGCGGCGCTCGCGTCGAAGGCCCGCGCGGCGGGCGATGCGGCGCCGGTCGTCGAGAACGGCAAGGCGACCGCCGAGGCGATTCGCATGATCGTCGAGGAGTGGGCCGCTGCCGGTCCCAACGCTCGCGACATTTACCTGCTCCAGCAGCTCGACACGGTCGTCGCGGCGGCGGTGTCTCGCGTCCAGGCGCTCACCGTGCAGGACCTCGAGATCGTCGACGGCGGCAACGCCGAGAGCCTCGGCGCGGTGGCCGCTGGCTTCTCCTCGAACGTCGCGCGCGTCCTCGAAGAAACAGGGCGCGCGATGGGCATCGACATCCGCGCGCTCATCCACGGTACGCCGCCGCAAAGCGACGAAGCCGCACCCCACACGCTCCGCGGAGGCTCGCGATGAACCCCATCGGCATCATCGTCGTCGTCGCGATCGCGGCGGTCGTCTCGTTCTTCTTCTTGTCGCTCGTCGTGCGCAAGCTCCTCTACGTGGCCGCGCCGAACGAAGCGCTCGTCTTCTCCGGCGGCCGCCGCACGATCGGCAATCGCGAGGTCGGCTTCCGAATCTTGCGCGGTGGCCGGAGCCTCCGCGTGCCGCTCCTCGAAGAGGTCACGCGCATCGATCTGACGATGTTCACGATCGACGTTGTCGTGCAGAACGCCTACTCGAAGGGCGGCATCCCGCTCAACGTCGTCGGTGTCGCGAACGTGAAGATCGCGGGCGATGAGCCGCTCTTGAACAACGCCGCCGAGCGCTTCCTCGGAAAGAACGGCAACGAGATCATGCGCATCGCGAAGGAGACGCTCGAAGGCAACCTCCGCGGCGTCCTCGCTCAGCTCACGCCCGAGCAGGTGAACGAGGACAAGACACGCTTCGCGCAGACGCTCATCGAAGAGGCCGAGCACGACATGAACCGCATGGGTCTCATGCTCGACACGCTCAAGATCCAGAACGTGTCGGATGACGCCGGCTACTTGAACTCGATCGGCCGCATCCGCGGCGCCGGCGTGCGTCAGGGCGCTGCGGTTGCCGAGGCGTCCGCGCAAGCCGACACGGCCGTGCAGAAGGCGTCGAACACGATGAACGCAGAGGTCGCGAAGATCGACGCCGACCTCGAAATCGCGCGGCAGCAGTACGCCAAGCGCATCGCCGACGCGCGCACCAAGCGCACCGCGATGATCGCCGAGTCGCAAGGCCAGGTCTTCTCCGAGATCCAGAAGACCAAGGCCGAGATCGAGCGCCAGAAGGCCCGCGTTCTCCAAGTCCAGCGCAAGCTCGACGCCGAGGTCGTGCAGCCCGCCGAGGCGCAACGCAAAGCCGCCGAAGAGAACGCGCGCGGCGCCGCCCAACGCATCGTCGAGCAGGGCAAGGCGCAAGCCGCGTCGCTCCACGCGCTCGTCGAGCAGTACAAGCGCTCCGGGTCGAGCGCGCGCGAGGTGCTCGTCGTGCAGAAGCTCCTTCCGCTCGCGCACCACATCGCTGGCGCGCAGCAGAAGGTCGCCGTGCGCAAGCTCACGGTGCTTCCGAGGGACGAAGAAGGGCAGGGGGATTTCGCCAAGAAGGCGATCAACGTCACCGAGCAGCTCCGCGCGGCGACGGGGATCGACCTCGGTCAGGTCGCGAAGCGTCTCGCACCGTCTCCTCCTCCTCCGCCTCCTCCGAAGACCAACGACTGATTCAATGAGTGACGATCCGAAACGCGACGCGCTCGGCGCGCTCCACGAGGTGTCGAACGCCTTGACCGTGCTCCTCGGCTGGGTGGCCGAGGCGCGCGATCCGAGCGCGGCACCCGAGGACGTCAAGCACGCGCTCCGGATCGTCGAGCAACGCGCGCGCGCCGCCCGTGATCTCGCGCGCCGTGCGATCGGCGCGAAGGTCCCGCCCGCGGGAGACGCCGAGATCGACGCGCTCCTCTCCGACGTCGTCGAGTCGCTCCGCCTCGAGGCCGATCGCGTCCAAGTGAAAATCGCGCGAAGCGGCGACGCGCGCGGCTGCCGCATCCCGCTCGGAGAAGATCTCGCGCAGATCGTCACGAACCTCGCGCTCAACGCGTTCGCGTTCGCGCCGAAGGGCAGCGAGCTTCGCATCATCGTCTCCGTCGCGCCGCGCGAGGTCACGGTCGACGTCCAGGACGAAGGCCCCGGCGTCGGCGGCGATCGCACGTTCACCGTCTTCGAGGGCGACACCACGCGCACGGGCGGCGCCGGCGTCGGCCTCCGCCACGCGCGTGCGATGGCTCGCGCCGCCGGCGGCGATCTCCAGCTCCTCGAAACGCTAGGCACGCAAAAAGGCGCGACCTTCCGCGTCTCCTGGCCGCGCGACGTCCCCACCAACGTCGGCGAGCCGCGCGCCTCACGCCCCAAGCTCCAAATCCTCGCCGGTATCCGCATCCTCATCGTCGAGGACGATCGCGACGTCACGACGCTCCTCGAATCCGCCCTCGAAGCCCGCGGCGCCGAGGTCACGATCGCCCACACCGCGGAAGAGCTCGCCGCCCGCATCGCGTCCGATCACACCGCCGTCCTCGTCGATTTGTCCCCCATCGCCAACGACGTCACGGGCGCCCTCGCCATGGTGAAACGTCAGGCCAAGGACGCCGCGATCGTCTTCATCACCGGAAGCGCAGAGGCCCTTCCAGAAGGCATGGAAAACGCGGCGTGGGTCCGAAAACCCTTCGAGGTCGGCGAGCTCGTCACCATTCTCTCCAAAGTGACGAACGCCAAAGCTTGACGTTTCGACCCTTTGGTTTTACTTGAACGGCCGCATCACAGCCCCTCGCGAAGGTGGCGGAATTGGCAGACGCACTAGCTTGAGGTGCTAGCGGGTAAAACCGTAGGGGTTCAAGTCCCCTCCTTCGCACTTGTCACAGTCTCGCGCGACTTCGCGCGCTCGACACTTATCGAGGGCGTCCGCCCTCGAGCTCCCCCCGAGAAATCAGACAGGGAGGCGTGTCGTGTTGTCACTGACACGTGCCGTTGGTGCACGTCTTCTTGGACGCGGAGCAGTCGGTGCAGGCCGCGCCGCTCGTGCCGCAGGCGTTCGTTTGCGTGCCCGTGGCGCAGATGTCACCCACGCAGCAGCCCGTGCAGTTTTGCGAATTGCAGAGCGGCGGCTTGCACGTTTGTGATTGGCACGTCTCGTTCGATTTCGTGCAGTCGGCGCACGCGACGGCGCCGGTGCCGCACATGTGGATGTCGGTACCGGCGAGGCACTCGCTTCCGAGGCAGCATCCGTTCACGCAGTGGCCGCCGCCACAGACCGAGTGCAGACATTGGTGGTTGCTGCACGTGTCGTTGTTGACCTCGCACTCGGCGCACGGTTGACCGCCGATTCCGCACGCGTAGTCGCCGTCGCCTTGAAAACAGTAGATGTCCTGCGAGACGTTGTTGAAGCGACCGCAACAACCGGAGGGGCATGTTGCGTAGCTGCACTGCTCCGTCGAGCCACCACCTTTCGACACGCACGCGTGTCCATCAAAAACCTGTTGGCAGTGAAAGTCCGTGTTGCACGTGATGCACTTGCCGCCGTTGTCGCCGCAGAAGACGTCGCCCGTGCCGGTCTGGCAGATGCCGCTCGAATCGCAGCAGCCTTTGCAATTCGACGCGCTACAGAGCGGTGGCTTCGTCACGACGTCGCCGTGTGCGTCGACCTTTCCATCCGGTGATGCATCGACGGTGGCGTCGGCGCTTGCGTCGTCTGGCACGAATGTGGAGTCGTCGACGTCGAGCGCGGTGCGACTACATGCCGCGATGACGAGCGTCGCGATGAAGATGGACCGCACGGCCAGTCAGATGGCCGCGCGATGCGCGAATCGTCACGGGCAGGACGGGGTGATGTCGCAGGCGCTGATGCTGACGGTGCCGCACTTTTGGATCATGCACGTGCCGCCGTTGCAGTCGGCGTTCGTCGCGCAGGCGGCGGGGCCGTTGACGCACGCGACGGTCAAGCGCGTGAAGCCGCCCGGTTGGGCGCCGCCGTTCCAGCAGCACGCGCTCTCGCTCATCGAGTCGTAGCCGTTGCAGCCGATCGCGACGCCGCCGCCGGCCGCGCAGCCTTCGCCGTTCTCGGTGCAGAACGCGGGCTCGCCGCCGGTCGGGATGCAGCAGCTCTCGCCGGCGGTGAAATCGCATCCGCACAGGCCGCTCGGGCCGGATGCGGGATCGGCATCGCCGACGGGGTTGACGGGACCGGCGTCGACGGCGACCTTCGCGTCGTTTCCACCGCCGCCGTCGCCGACGTAGTGGAGATCGACGGGCGCGACCGCGTCGCAGCCGGCGAGCGCGAGTGCAGCGAGCCCGATGCGCACGTTCATTGGAACCTCCCGACGAGCGAAACCCCTCCGAGCGATCCTGTGACGGCGACCGACGTCTTCGCGTGCGGCGCGGTGAGATACAGGACGACGCCCGCAGCGACGGCCACGCCACCGACGACGAAGCCGAGCGTCGAGAGGCGCGCGTAATTCTGCTGCTCGGAGCGCCCGGCATCCATCGAGCCTGGTGCGGCCGTGCACGTCTGCGCGCTGCCACCGCACGCCGCGTCGATGTCGCCCTTCTTCGCGAGCGCGGCGCCTCCGAAGATTCCGCCGACGCCGAGCGCGGCGAGCCCGACACCACCGAGCAAAATTCCGATGCCGCGTTGCGCGCCACCCGGGTCGTGCGAAGGCGTCTCGATCGGCCGCACCGTGACGGGCGCCGAAGCGTTCGTCTGCACGAGCTGCGCGTTGACCGAGGTCGTCGCCCCGAGCTGCGCGACGACTTGCTGCGACCACCTTCGATTCGGCAGCGCCACCTCGACGACGTGCGGGCCCGCTTTGAGCGCGATCGTCCCCGACTCGTAGAAGAAGCTGTCGATCAGCGTTCCGTCGACGCGCACCTCGAGGCCCGGCTGACGAACGACGTCCGCCGGCAGCGCGACGTGCACCATCGCGAGCTTCGCCTCGAGCGCCGTCGCGCGGTCTTGCGCGATCTTCGTGCGGTCGTCGTGCTTCAAATACGCGAGCCGCTGCGCCTCACGGAGCTGCGTCCACGCACCGAGCGGGTCGTGCGACTCGAGGCAATCGGCCAAGCTGAGACGCGCGCCCACCGAAGGCTCGTAGCGAAGGCTCGTCTCGAGCTTCGGCACCGCCGTGTCGCACTGGTTCTCGTCGATGAGCTTGCGCGCTTCGTCGAAGAGGGCGACGGCCTTGTCGTGATCGGGCGAATCGGCGCGCGCCATCGCTGGAAAGAGAAACACGACGGAAGCGATGATCGGGCGAAGTCGCATCAAAACCTCTGACTTGGATTCGCGCCCGCGTCGGGCTTCTTGGTGGTTGTGTTGCTCGTCGGGTGCTTCGTGTTCGTCGCAGGCGGTGCCACTTTTGCGGTGGTCGTCGACTGCTGTTGCGGGAGCGCCGTCGCTTCGACCGTCGGGATCTCCACCGCCGTCTGCACGGGCGCGTTCGTCGTCGCGATCGAGAGCGTCTGCTGCGGCTGCGTCGTCTCGACGCGCGGCGATCGCGTCGCGAAGGCGACGATCGTCAAGCCGACGAGCAGCACGCCCAGCGCCACGGAAGCCCCGACGATGATGCCGCGCTTCTTCGCCTTGTCGCCGCCCGTGTCGAACGAACCGGCCGTGCGCGTGTCGCCGAGCTCGCTCCCGGGCGGAAGATCCGCGGGCGGGATCGACTGCGGCGGAGAGTGGAGCACCGTAATCACGCGATCGGCCGCGCCCACGGTGCTCGGCGCGAACCGTTCGAGCTCCGCGGCGAGCTCGCCCACGTCCGCGTAGCGACCTTCGGGCGCCTTCGACAGACAGCGATCCACGATCGCGGCGAGATCCACCGGCACGTCGGGACGCTTTTCGTGCAAGTCCGGCGCGGCTTCCGTCAGCACCTTCACGCAGAGGAGCGGCACCGTCGGCGCGTCGAACGGCGGCTCGCCCGCGAGGAGCTCGTAGAGGCACACGCCGAGCGACCAAATGTCGGCGCGCGCGTCCACGTCACGCGAGGCGCGCATCTGCTCCGGCGACATGTACTGCGGCGATCCGAAGACGCTCTCCGTTCCGGTGTCGTGCTTGTCGCCCGGCCTGCGGACCTTCGCGATGCCGAAGTCGAGGATCTTCACGAGCGGCTCGCCGTGGATGCGTCGCGTGAGGAACAGATTCCGCGGCTTCAGATCGCGGTGCACGATGCCCGCGGCGTGCGCCTCGGCGAGGCCTTCGCACGTCTGAAGCGCGAGCTCGACGGCCATCTCCACGCCGAGCGCGCCGCCACGCGTGACGAGCTGGCCGAGATCTTCGCCCGACAAAAGCTCCATCACGAAGAACGGCGTCCCGTCCGCGCTCTTTCCGACGTCCATCACGCGCGCGACGTGCTCGCCCTTCAACCGCGCAGCGGCGCGGGCCTCACGCAGGAAGCGCTCTTTCAGCTCCGCTTCGACGTCGGCGCGCAGCACTTTGATCGCGACCTTCTGTGCGAGCTCGACGTGCGTGCCCGCGGCGATGACGCCGACACCACCTGCACCGAGGATGCGGTCGACGCGGTACTTTCCGCCGAGAACATCTCCAGGTTTGACGACGGCGCGGACCTCGCCCATTCAACGCGAGCGTAACACGCACGCTCCTTGGCCACCCAGCGATCCGCGTGGTGTACTTGCGATCATGAGCCGCGCGTTTACGGCGCAAAAGAAGACCAAAGAGACGGACATCGAAGTGACCATCGATCTCGATGGCACCGGAAAAGCCGCCATTTCGACGCCTCTGCCGTTCCTGTCGCACATGCTCGAGCAAATCTCGCGTCATGGTCTCTTCGACCTCACGGTCAGCGCGAAAGGTGACGTGGAGATCGACGGGCATCACACGACCGAAGATCTCGCTGTGCTCCTCGGGCAAGCGTTCGCGGGCGCTCTCGGCGACAAGGCCGGGATCGCGCGCTACGGATCGGCGACGCTTCCGATGGACGAAGCGCGCGCGACGGTCGCCGTCGATCTCTCTGGCCGGACGTTCTTCGTCTGGGAAGTTCCGATGCCGAAGGCGAAGCTCGGCGAGTTCGACACGGAGCTCGCCGAAGTTTTCTTCGAAGGCTTCGCCCGCGGCGCTGCGTGTAATCTACACGTAGTGCTCCATGCGGGGACGAACCTCCACCACATCATCGAGATCTCCTTCAAGTCGCTCGCGAAGGCGCTGATGATGGCGACGCGCGTGGATCCGCGGATTTCTGGAATCCCATCCACGAAAGGAACGTTGGGGTAGACTCCCGCACGATCCGATGGCCGATGAAGAGATGGAGCTTGGCGATGCCGAACGCAATCGCCTCGTGTCGCGCTACGGGCGGAAGTTCGCCGCGGGTGAGACGCTCTTTCGCGAAGGCGACGGCGCGGGCGAGGCGTTTCTTCTTCAAGAAGGGCGCGTGCGTTTGCTCAAGCACATCCGCGGCGTCGATCGCAGCCTCATCGTGCTCAAGCCGGGCGATCTCTTCGGCGAGTCGGCGCTGCTCGACTCCGCGGCGAGAAGCTCCACGGCCGTCGCGCTGACGGACGGCATCGCGCTCGCGCTCGATCGCGAGACGTTCCGCTCGCTCCTCGTGAACTACTCGGCCATCGCCGTGCGCGTGATGGAGCAGCTCGTTCGTCGCGTGCGCGACGCGGAGGATCAAATCGAGATCCTCATGCTCGGCTCGAGCCAGTTCAAGGTCGTCTCGACGCTGCTGAAGCTCGCGTGGCGTTCCACGGAGACGGTGACGTCGGCGCCGATCGAAATTTCGGTCTCGCCCGTGGAGCTCGCGAGCCGCGTCGGGCTCGACGTCGACTCCGTGAAGCGCGACGTCCAGCGCCTCCGCGACCAGGGTTACGTTCGAATCACGGGGGAGCGCATCGAGCTACCCGACATCGAGGCACTCCGGCGATTACACGCGCTTTTGAGCACAAAAGACGAGCTCCGGGGCGATTGATCCCGATCCGGCCCGACCACGAGGGTTGACGGTGATGTGGCGATTCGGGTACGCCAGGGGCCGCCCTGATGTTCGGTCCCGAATTCAGAGCCGGTTTCGCCGCGTTGGCGATGACGGCGGCGATGACGGCATGTGCTCCCGCGACCGGGAACCCACACGCCCAAAGCCCCGAACGCCAGTCGGAGGCCGAGTACGATCTCGCGCGCGAGTACTTCTACAAAGGCGCGCCACGCGAAGCCCTCGATCACGTGCTCAAGGCCGACAAGCTCGACGAGAACAACGGCAAGGCGCTGTACTTCACCTCGGTCATCTACCTCTCCTTTTGCAGTGGAGATCGTGGGCTCAAAGCTCCCGATTGCAAAATGGAATTGGCCGATAAATACGCGCGCGCAACGCTCGCTCACGACGAACGCTTCCGTGATGCGCGAAACCTCCTCGGCAACATCTTGATCCTCGAAGAGAAGTACAAGGAAGCGATCACCACGCTCGAGCCGCTCGTGAAAGATCCTTCGTACAACGCGGCGCACCTCGCTTGGGGCAACCTCGGTTGGGCGCAGGTGCTCGACGGGCAGGTCGATCAAGGCATCGCTTCGCTTCGAAACGCGATCACGCAGCCGAAGTTCTGCGTCGGCTACTACCGGCTCGGCGTCGCCTACGAGAAGAAGGGTGATCTCGGCACGGCGGAGCAGCACCTGTCGAGCGCGGTCGGCGTCGACAGCCCGGATTGCCAGAACCTCCAAGACGCTTGGCGCGAGCGCGGCGAGGTTCGCGTGAAGCTCGGTCACACCGACCAGGCCTGCGGCGACTTCACGAAGTGCCGCGACATCTCGCTGACGACGGACGCCGGGAAGGCGTGCGCCGCCGACATCATCAAGAGCTCCTGTGCGACGAAAGCCCCGGAAAAGCCGAGCGGCGTCGCGACGGAGACCAGTGGAATCGGGAGGCTTACGTGACGACGGTAGGTGAGCTGCTCAAGAAGAACCGCGAGACGAAGCGGATGAGCGTCGCCGAGGTTTCGCGCGTGACGCGCATTCCGGTGACGACGCTCGACGCGCTCGAGGCAGATCGCTTCGACGATCTTCCCGGCGAAGTGTTCGTGCGTGGGTTCTTGAAGTCGTACGCGCTCGCCGTGGGCCTCGCGCCTTCGGAGGTGCTCGCGCGCTACACGTCGAGCCGGAACGTGACGATCGTCACGCCGCTGCCGGCGACCTCGCCCGTCACGCAAGTGCGTGGTGGCTCGCGTCGCCTCGGCGTCGCGATCGCGTTCGTCGTCCTGCTCGTGCTCGTGACGCTCGCGCTCTCGATCGTGCTCACGCCTCGCGGTCACGGCGTGCCGGCCGAGCTCTCGCAGCAGCAGCAGCAGCAGCAGTCTTCAGCGCAGTCCGCCGTTTGGCACGCGTAGCCAAGCGCGCCGCACGTCGCGTCGTCACCACTGCGCTCGTCGTTCGCAGCGTCGCGTATGGCGAGAGCGACGTCGTCATCACGCTCTTGACGGAGGCCGAAGGAAAGATCTCGGCGATCGTCCGTGGGGCGCGCAAAGGCTCGCGTCGCGTGGCGGGCGCGCTCGAGCCGATGCACTCGATCTCGGTGACGTACGAGGACAAAGGCACCGAGCTCGCGACGCTCAAAGAGGCCCACGTCATTCGCGCGCGAACCGGTCTCATGACGCGCCTCGAAGCGATGGACGCGGCAGGCACCGCGCTTCGATGGGCGCGGCACATGTTTCCACCGAAGACCGAAGAGCCTGCGGCGTTCGCGACGCTCAATGATGCGCTCGACGCGCTCGACGCGGGCGGCGATCCGCACGAAGTTCTCGCGATCACGGGCCTTCGGCTCTTGTCGGACGTGGGTTGGGGCCTCGAGCTCGAGCAGTGCATCGTGTGCGGCGCGAAATGTCCGGAGGATGCGTCGGCGCAGCTCGATCCGGCGCGCGGCGGAATCATCTGTCGAAAGTGTGGAGGCGCTCGCGTGCTCTTGCGCGCGCCCGTTCGCAGAGCAGCGATCACCCACAAAGACGTGAAGCCACACGCGAAGGCGCTGATCGAGCTCGTCGAAGCCGCGATGGCGGCGCACACGGGGTTCGGTGAAAAATAATCGAGTCGTCGCGTTCGGCGAAGCGCTCTGGGACGTCTACGAGACGGGCCCCGACACGTTTCGTCGCGAGCCGGGCGGAGCTCCCGCGAACCTCGTCGTCGCGCTCGCGCGTCTCGGCGTGCGCAGCAGCATCGTGTGCGGCGTCTCGAAGGACGCGTTCGGCGACGCGCTCGTGGCTCGTTTGAAGAAGAGCGGCGTCGACACGCGCTTCGTCGTGCGCCTTCCGAACCGAACGGGCCTCGCGTTCGTCAGGCGCGACGCTCGCGGCCAGCCGAGCTTCCTCTTCTATCGGCACGAGACGGCCGACATGATGGTGCGACCCGCGCACGTGCACGTTCCCGAAGCGTCCTTCGCGGCGCTCGGGACGAGCACGCTCCTCCGCGAGCCGCTCGCGTCGGCGACGTGGCGCTTCGTCGACTTGGCCGAGAAGAAGGGCGCGGCGATCGCGGTCGATCTGAACGTGCGCGTGCATCTGTGGTCGGACGTGAAGACGATGCGCTCGAAGATCGCGAAGCTCGCCGCGCGCGCGTCGCTCATCAAGGCCTCGCGAGACGATCTGCGAGCGATCGGAGGCGTCCCGTTCCTCGAGAAGCACGCGCGCGACGCGACGTGGATCCTCACGGCAGGCGCGGGCGTCGCTCACGCGGACGGCGAGCACGGGGAAGTCGCCATGAAGGCGCTCCGCGCGAAATGCGTCGACGCCACGGGCGCGGGCGACGCCTTCTTCGCGGGCGTCCTGTCCGTGCTCGCGAAGCGTAGAGCCGTCCCCGGCACGGCGGAGTGGCGCGATCCCGCCATTTTTTCGGAGGCTTTGCGCGTCGGGCATATGCTGGGCGCCAAAGTCGTTTCCAAGGTTGGCGCACAGCTCAAATGACTGATCCGAAGCACGTTCCGAAAGCGATCCGCTCCCCACGCGGCGCGCGCACGACGGAGATCGACTGGGCCGATGGCCACAAGGGCATCTACCCGCACGCGATCTTGCGCGGCTACTGCCCGTGCGCCGGTTGCCAAGGCCACTCGGGGACGATCACCTTCGTCAAACACGATGAGGGGATTGCGCTCGAGATCGACGACATGAAGCCCGTGGGCAACTACGCGCTCGAGATCGTCTGGTTCGACGGGCACGCGAGCGGCATCTACTCGTACACGTACCTTCGCGCGCTCTGTCAGTGCGCGGAGTGCCACGGACCGCACGGCGAAACGATCCCGCGATGACCACCGAAGGCGAGCGCGAAAGACGCAAGCTCGCCGGGCGCGCTGGCGTCGTCGGCCTCGGCACGCTCGCGTCTCGAGTCCTCGGTTTGGGCCGCGACATGGCGCTCGCGGCGATCTTCGGGCGCGGCGAGACCGACGCGTTCTTCGTCGCCTTCACGATCCCGAACGCGCTCCGGCAATTGCTCGGCGAAGGCGCCGTCGCGAGCACGGTCGTGCCGGTGCTCAGCGCGAAGCTCGCGACCGAAGGCGAGGACGCGGCGAAGGACTTCTTCGCGAAGATCCGCGGCGTCTCGCTCCTCGCGCTCACGGTCGTGACGGCCCTCGGCGTCGCCTTCGCGGGCCCGCTCTGCGAGCTCTTCGCGTCGGGCTACCACGCGAGGGCAGGGGAGTTCGCGCGCACCGTCTCGCTCACGCGCATCGTCTTTCCGTACATCTTCTTCATGGGCACCGCCGCGCTCGGCATGGCGGCCCTCAACGCGAAGAAGAAGTTCGCGGTCGCGGCCTTCGCGCCGGGCCTGCTCAACGTGAGCTTTCTCCTCTGCGCGTTCCTTCTCCCGGGCCCGCTCGAGCGCGCCGGAATGGACCGCTCGTGGGCGATGGGCATCGGCGCCCTCGTCGGCGGCGTTCTTCAAGTCGTCGCCCAGATCCCGGCGCTCCGTGCCATCGGCTTCGCATCCGCGCCCCGCGTTTCGTTCTCCGATCCGGCCGTCCGCGACGCGATGCGAAGGCTCGTCCCGATGATGTTCGGTATCGGTGTATATTACATAGATCTCGTCCTCTCCCGGCGCTTCCTCTCGGAGCTGCCGCAAGGCTCGCAGAGCTATTTTTCGTGG
>Ga0068868_100000726_pt1 | contig 22242 bp, 18 predicted proteins | sample KBSMisM42_FD_64660 | JGI IMG/M metagenome (GOLD analysis project Ga0068868, IMG submission 64660) | Miscanthus rhizosphere microbial communities from Kellogg Biological Station, Michigan, USA - KBS Miscanthus M4-2 | ecosystem: Host-associated > Plants > Roots > Rhizosphere > Soil ...
GGTACAGGGCATCACGCAACAACTTCGATGATGATAAAAATGATGAGCGGGTTAGATTTCGAGGGCAAAACTGTTTTAGACTTCGGAACGGGAACCGGGATACTTGCCATCCTTTCGGAAAAGCTCGGGGCCTTAAAGATCATTGCGATTGATAATGATGATCAAAGTATTAAAAATGCCGGTGAAAATTTTGAATCAAACAACTGTTCGAAAATTGAGCTCATAGAAGGATCGACGGTGAATGTGGATATTAAGTTTGATATTATTCTTGCCAATGTAATAAAGGGAGTTATACTTGACCATCTAACTGCTTTTACAAAAGGAATGGTTGAGGGTGGAGTAATTCTGTTCAGTGGTCTTTTGCCGGATGATGAACAAGAAATTTTGGAAAAAGCGACTAGGAATAAGTTGATCCTGGACAAGAAAGTTGAAGATAAAAATTGGATATGTCTGCAAATGGCATATAAATCAACTGGTTTTCAACGTTAAATTAAGGTTATTAGAAAAGCTGAATTATTGTTATTTTTGTATTTCCAACTTTAACCAAAGTTCTATGAACGAACTTCTACTTATCGTTCTTGCTTATTTCATTGGAAGCGTTCCAACCTCTGTTTGGGTCAGCAAATATTTTTTTGATTTTGATATTCGTGATTATGGTAGCGGCAATGCCGGTGCCACAAATACATATCGGGTACTAGGTCCAACCTGGGGCACCTTAGTGATGATCATTGACATGCTAAAAGGAATCGCTGCGGTTAAATTGGCCTTACTGCTTCCAGGCTATGTTGATAGTGAAACCCGTTTTATCAATCTGCAGATCGGTCTCGGTTTAGCAGCTGTTATTGGTCATATTTTTCCTGTTTGGGCGCAGTTTCGCGGAGGGAAAGGGATCGCCACTCTTTTTGGAATGGTGCTCGGCATTCAGCCCATTGTGGCAGTGTGCTGTGTAGGCGTCTTCCTCCTGGTGCTGTACCTTACAAGATTTGTTTCTTTAAGTTCTATTCTTGCTAGTGTTGCTTTCCCGGTTTTTATTTTGGTGATCTTTAATGAGCCCGAACATCTTTACAGAATCTTCGCCATTGCAGTGGGTTTGCTGGTCCTTCTAACTCATCAGAAAAATATTAGCCGCCTTTTGAAGGGAAGCGAAAGCAAAGTACCCATCTTCAAATCCCGGGACCGCCGCCGCAGTCGTCGCCGTTCTTCTTCACATCATTAAAGTTTCAGCCGAAAGTTCAATATTTTGGTATAATCATTGAATTTTTTAGGTAAATGTTATACGATGATTAAAAAGATAATTTTCAGTTTTCTGATTGGGGCTACTATTGCCGGTTGCTCGAAAAATACGGTTACCGGCCGTAGCCAGATCAAGCTATTGCCCGAATCTGAGTTACAGTCAATGGCCACAACCCAGTACCAGCAATTTCTCGCTACAAACAAGGTGGTGTCCGCAAACGGCAACCGCGACGCAGAAATGGTGACTCGGGTTGGGCAGAGAATAAAAAATGCCGTTGAGTCATATTATGCCAATAAAGGCTTGTCAAAAGAACTGGAAGGTTACCATTGGGAATATCACCTGGTGGACAGTAAAGAAGCCAATGCTTGGTGTATGCCAGGAGGCAAGATCGTTGTGTATACAGGTTTGCTTCCCTATACCCAAAACGAGGCGGCACTTGCGGTAGTAATGGGGCATGAAGTATCGCATGCAATTTTTCAACATGGAAATGAGCGAATGAGCGCACAAATGGGAGCAGAGGCCGTTAATATGGGGTTACAGGTAGCTCTGGCCAATAAATCTGCAGAAACCCAAAACCTTTATCTGGCAGCATTTGGAGCTGGTGCCCAAGTTGGGGTGTTACTTCCCTTTTCACGCAAGCATGAACTCGAAGCAGATCATTGGGGATTAATTTGGGCTGCCATGGCTGGGTACAATCCGCAGGAAGCCATCCCGCTTTGGGAAAGGATGGAAAAAGCAGGCGGCGGAGAACGACCTCCGGAGTTTTTAAGTACTCACCCCTCTGAGGGTAGAAGAATTGATGAATTAAAGAAATATATGCCTGAGGCATTAAAGTATTACAAGCCTGTGGGCGGGTAGAAACTTGATTTAAGCTAAAAAACTGCTTGAAAACCCTTTACTAAGGGTTTTCTTTTTTAAAAAATACTTGACCAAACGTAGATTTTCCTAACTTTGCACCTCCTACTTTGTGAACGCAGCATTAGGTTCAAAACCAACTGATTGCTGTTAACACTTTAAAAATTCTTTCAAAGTATGTCACAAACGTTGTTTGAAAAACTAGAATTCGCAGACGAAAAAAATCTCTTAATTCAAGGTCTGCCTTCTTCCATTGAAAAACAATTCTGTAAGCTCTCATTTGCCAAAAACATGACCCCGCTCCTCAAGAGCAGGAAGATCGATTTTGCCCTTGTTTTTGCAGTGAATGAGAATCAGTTGAATGGCATTCTAAGGGACGTTATGCCGGCTTTAAAAGAAGATTCCAAATTCTGGGTGGCCTATCCGAAAATTACCTCCAAAATTGTTACCGATCTGAACCGTGACAGCAGCTGGCAGCAGTTAACCTCTGCTGGTTATGAAACTGTCAATGAGGTTGCATTGGATCATGTTTGGAGCGCCGCCCGTTTTGAAAGGCTAAACGTTAAAAGGTCTCGTCACAAGGCTCAAATGGAATTGGAAGAAGCGTAAACCATTTCATTAATTTACTGAACCATCCCGGTCAAAACAGAGTGCCGGGATGGTTTTTTTATTTTTGGGCATGGCATTAAATATCGAAATAAAGGCAAAAATCACCCGGCCTGAATTTATCAGGAGCTATCTGACAAATAGTAACGCAGAGTTCAGAGGAACCGACTTCCAGACGGATACTTATTTTAAAGTACCAAACGGAAGGCTAAAGTTAAGAGAAGGCAATATTGAAAATAATTTGATCTACTATGAGCGGGAGAACACTCCGGGCGCAAAAGAGTCCAACTTCCGGTTAGTGCGGCTTCCCGATTCGAAAGGTCTGAAAGAAGTCCTGACCAAATCAATCGGGATCAAAATAGTGGTTAGGAAGAAACGAGAAATTTATTTTATAAAAAATGTAAAGTTTCATATTGATGAGGTCGAGGGCTTGGGGAATTTTGCCGAGATAGAAGCGAGTGACCTTCATGCCGATATTTCAAAGAAAGAATTGCAAAAGCAGTGCGATTTTTATTTAAGCGAATTTAGAATTAAAGAAGAAGATCTGGTCTCCGGTTCATACAGCGACATGTTATTTGCACAGTTCAAATGATCATCTTAATATTACGGTTCCCAATTTTTCAGTAATGGCTTTTTCCATATTCTTCAGATGCTCATGAGTGCGAAATAATAATTCCTGCTCTTCCTTCGAATGATTTTTTTCAAGGTCCGCATGATTTTCATTTAGCATCCTTTTGATCTTCCGAAGTTTTAGATAATTTAAAGCGGATTCAACCTCTTCATGAGTGCGGTCCTCCTCGGCTTTCAAATAATTCATCAATTGCTGGTCATTGCCCCTGGCAACCGTCTTAATAAATTGTTCATAGCTCTGCTCGAATAATTGCTTCTGGTATCCTGTCGCCTGGCTATATTCTTTTCTCCAGTGCTCGCTTTCTTCGTAAGGGAAATTAAGTAAAGAAACGGCAAGCGAGCTGAGTTTCATGTCCGGATGATAAACAAAATAATTTTTAGTTACTTGTCGCGGAGCCGTTCGTATCTGCTCTTTAAAAGTGTTTATCAGCCTGATAATATCAGGGTTGTCCAATAAACTTTCATCGATCATCTCTGAAAAAATATGGTCAGCGATCAATTGTTCATCGTCCCAATATCTTGTCCCATACTCGAGAAGTATTCTTGCCAGTTCCCTTTCCTGTAATTCATCTTTGAATAAGAGATTGAAAGTTCCGTCATCATAATCCGTTTCCTGTGCTTTCCTGGCGTTTTCTTCATGAGCCCTCGCTTCTTCAAATGGCAACGCTTTTTCCTGCGTTACGATCCGGTTGCGGATAAATTTATTCACCAGTGCGTGCAAACCGCTCTCGTCAATCTTTAGTATTTCAGAGCATTGTTTGATGTAGTCCTGTTGTTTGGTGAAATCTTCCGCCTTATTAATACGGGAAATGGTTTCAGCAATTTGATTGACAACTTCTGCTTTCTTATTTGAATCTGAGCCGGCATCTTTTAATGCAACATCGAGCTGGAATAGAATAAAGTCCCTTTTATTTTTTTGGATGAAGTCGCGAAAAGCCGTGGGACCAACTTTGTTGACATAGCTGTCAGGATCTTCATTGCCCGGGATAAGAACCAGTTTCACGCTAAGCCCTTCTTCCAATGCCATATCCAGCCCTCGCAAGGCCGCCTTTATGCCGGCAGCGTCGCCATCATAAATGATCGTAAGATTATTCGTATATTTTTTTATCAATCGCAACTGGTCGATGGTAAGCGACGTTCCACCACTGGCTACCACATTTTCAATACCGGACTGGTGAAGTGAAATAACATCGGTATAGCCCTCCACCAATAAGCATTCATCTGATTTGTCAATGGCTTGCCGGGAAAAATAAGAACCGTAAAGGATTTTGCTTTTTACATACAGCTCATTTTCCGGAGTGTTGATATACTTTGGAGCTTTATCGTTGTTTCTTAGAACTCTTGCACCAAAGCCAAGAACCTTTCCGCTGTGATTGTGTACGGGAAAAATGACACGCCCACGATAGTTATCCTGCAATTGCTCGTTTCGTTTAACAACTAACCCCGTCTTTAATAGCAACTCAGGGCTGTATTGTCTGGCAATAGCTTCAGTAGTAAATGCATCTCTTTTTTCGGGAGAATAACCCAGTTGAAATTTCTTAACGATCTCTTCTCTGAACCCTCTTTCTTTTAAATAGCTCAGCCCGACGTCCTGGCCTTCTTCCGTTTCAAATAACTGACTTGTGAAAAATTGCTGAGCAAAGCTGTTGATGATGTATAAACTCTCAGCCGTTTGTACCTGCTGACGCTGTTCGTCAGTGGCAAAGGTTTCTTCGATCTCAATTCCGTATTTGTTGGCTAGCCATTTTAACGCTTCAACATAACTATACTTCTCATGCTCCATGATGAAGCTGATCGAATTGCCGCTGCGGCCGCAGCCAAAACATTTATAAATTTCCTTTGAAGGGGAAACAGTAAATGAGGGAGTTTTTTCATTATGAAAAGGGCAGAGGCCTAGGTAGTTCGCTCCGCGCTTTTTTAATTTTACAAAGCCACCCACGATATCAACAATATCAATTCGGGAGAGGATTTCCTGTATCGTATTTTGTGAGATCATGGGGAGAACAAATATAATCCGTCTTAAATTTTATTCGATACAAATAACAAATATGTGGGTAAAATCAAGGTGGCCGTCATTCTATTGGTTTTCCAGTTCCATGATCTTCTCAAAAACCTTTTCATATTCTGAGTTTTGGATCGCCAATTCGTCGCAAACCTTTTTGTATTCTGTTTCTGTTTGAAGGAATTTATTTTTATCAGAATAGGTTGAGGGATCGGTTAAAGCGGTTTCCAGGTGTTCTTTTTTCTGATTCAGGTTTGCGATCTTTTCTTCCAATTGCTGAAAAATCCTTTGCTGCTTCTGAAGTTCCTTTTTGACCACTGATTGCACTGATCTCACCGATGATTGTGCTGATTTTGTCGCGGATTTCAAAGGTTCTCTGCGTTGATCATTACTCGTTTCCTGAGCCTTATTTTTTAGCACGTTGCTCTCGACTCCCGACTGCTTATCGTCAGCTGTTAACTGCCGGCTCATTCTTTCTTTCCACGCTACGTATTCATTATAACCACCCTTAAACTCCTTTATCTTGTGATCTACGATTTCCCAGATCTTGTTGGCCGTTTTCGAAATAAAAAAACGGTCATGGCTCACGAGAATGTAACTTCCCTCATACTTGTTCAATGATTCAACAAGCAGGTCGCTGCTGTGCATGTCAAGATGATTTGTCGGCTCATCAAGTAGTAGAAAATTTGCCTTGCTGATAATTGTCTTTGCCAGGGCTACTCTCGCTTTTTCACCACCACTCAGTACCCTTATCTTTTTCTCGACCTCATCTCCGCTGAAAAGAAAACAACCTAACAGAGTTCTTAATTCCAGTTCCGTTTTCTGACTGCCACATTCTTTCATTTCATCCAGTACAGTGTTATTTATGTTCAATGCTTCGAGCTGATGCTGGGCATAAAAGGCTTCTTCTACATTGTGCCCCCATTTTCGTTCTCCCCTGAACGTTTCTGTTCCTGCGATAATGCGAAGCAAGGTGGATTTACCTTTTCCATTTGCCCCAATCAGGGCTATTTTATCGCCGCGGTCAATTTCAGCTGATGTGTGTTCAACAATGACGTTATCTCCAAAGGATTTCGAAATATCTTTTAACTCTACCAATACTTTCCCTGGTATTTTATCGACACGAAAATTGATCTTGATATTAGGTCTTTCTACTTCTACATCCTCAATTCGTTCTAATTTCTCTAACCGTTTTAATGCAGATTGAGCCTGAGCCGCTTTTGTAGCTTTAGCCCGAAATCTTTCTATAAATCTTTCCTGCTGACGAATAAACTCCTGTTGATTCTCATAGGCCCGCTGTTGCAATGCAATCCGCTCAGCCTTCTCTTTTTCATAAAAATCAAAATTGCCATTGTAAATATGCAGTTCCTTTTGATACAGCTCGACGATCTTTGTAACCATTCTGTTTAAAAAATATTTATCGTGACTTACCATTACGACTGAACCCTGGTAGTGCTGCAAATATTTTTCAAGCCATTCAATCGAAGGAAGATCGAGATGGTTGGTCGGCTCATCCAGGAGCAAAAGATCGGGTTGCTGAAGGATCATCTTTGCAAGTAGCACCCTCATTCGCCATCCACCACTGAACTCATTGTAGGGTCGCTGAAGATCGCTGTTTGCAAATCCAAGCCCTTGCAGCACTTCTTCTGTTTTATGATGAATGGAATATCCTCCCAGTGTTTCAAACTCGTGAAGTTTGTCGGCATAATCGTGGAATAACTTCTCCTGCCTTTCTGGCGCGTGGGGATCCTGGTCCTTTTCCAATCGTGCGCCTAACTCTTCAATTTCCTTCTCCAATTGCACGACTTTTTGAAACGCACCGAGTGCAACTTTTAAAATTGAATCGTTTGTATCGAAACTTAGCAGGTCCTGGTGAAGGTACCCGATACTGGTCTCCCGGCTTCTTTCAATGGTTCCTTTTGATGGCTGATATTCGCCTGCCAGCAGCTTTAAAATGGTTGATTTCCCGGTTCCATTGTAACCGATCAATCCAATGCGTTCATTGGACTGGATGTGCCAGGTAGCATCTTCAACAAGAGTACGGGCGCCAAATTCAAATGTCACATTTTGTAAACCTGCGAGCATAGTTGTGAATTGTCAAGGGTCAATCGGCCATTGTAATCACCCATTCACAAAAATAGTTTGAATTATCTTTGATAAATTTTCTTTTTAGCTATGAAAAAAGTTTTTCTGGTCTATTTGGTATTAATCGCCGGAATTATTACCTGGTACTATGCGGTAGGAAAAGAAAACCGGGTGTTTGACAATTCAAAGGCGACGGCTTTGAAAGTGAGCAAGCATAGTAAAAAGTTCAACGAATCAATGCAGGCGGTAATGGACAATTATTACAAAATGACCGATGAATTTACGAAAGGAGATACCCTTTCGATAAACAAATCAGCGACCAGGTTAAAAACAGCGTTGGATAGCCTCCAGGTAGACGAATTAAAAATAGATTCTGCCATTTACGAAACGGCTGCGAGCATTTGGGAGGATACAAAAACCGAGATCAATGGCATGCAAAGCGATCCTTCACTGCAGGCCAAAAAAGAATCATTGAATCTTTTTTCCAACGAGCTATTTACACTCTTACTTACTATTCACTACGACCTGTCTAAGCTTTACTGGCAGGAATGTTCTTCGGCATTTGGAGAAGATACTCCCGGGAACTGGATCAGCGAAAAGGAGCAATCAAAAAACCCATACCATGAAAAGGATTGTGCAACTGTAAAAAAGGTGATCAATTTTATGCCCGCCGACTCTACCAAGAAGTGATCTCATTTAGTAGCGGGATCAATTTGCAATGACCTTATCTAAAATGAATGCCTTTTCCTGGGGAGAAAGAGTAAATAAATTATACCGGAGCTGATAGGCTGTTGAAAAATCAACACTCGTAAGTAATTCGCTTCTTGTCTCCTTTAGATGCAGGCAAATATCAATGACAAAACTTTTGATTGCCTCCGGTGATAAATGGTCCATCCTATTCTTGACATGCCAGTAAAAATTAAAAAGAAAATCATCTTTTGGGAAAAAGTTTTCGCGATAGATGATATATTTATTTTTCAGCAAAAGGTAATGCATGATCTTTTGCTGCTCCCAATTCATTGTTTTTATTTTATCCGCCGCCAGTTGCATGCAATGTTGAAGGCTACAAGGCATATAAAGGGATAGTAAGAGATATTGTTCGTTCTGCAGACTTAGTTTGCTCTTATTACCGCAGAACCAATTCCATTCATCAGGAAAATAATGATAGGCTATGCTAAGCACCAGGTTATCCTGCAATCCGTCATCGATGATCATGTCCTGGATGTCATCATAGATCTGGACCACCCGCATAATATCAAGCCAGCCAGGAATCTGAATGCTGTACATGGCATCCTCCTTATTCGCAAGAACGCAACGAAGCTCGAGCAATTTTTCCTGCATGTAAGCTGTTTTGGATTCATGAAAGTGAAGGACCGAAGCCTCATTATGTAAACGGCCATGGTCCGAACAATTATGCACGTCGTGCAAAAAACTTGTGAAACACGTATTGCAGGAATCAGCGATCTTGTCAGCGGCTTTATCAGCTTTTTCAAAATTCAACCTGGCAAGATATTCATTCATCATGCACAGGAAATGCTGAAGTAATTCATAAAACCTTTTATAGCTGATACCATATTTGTCATTCACTTGGTTCAAAATTTCCGACGGCAGCAGATGGTCTAGTTGAAAACGATAGTGCAGGCTTACTTTATTCGCCGAGGTTTTTTTATGCAGGTAAAACTGTTGTCCATCATCTTCCATTAATTTTTGAATAAATGGCTTGCCGGTTGTTTCTGCCAGGCCATCAATGAATTCATCGCCGAAGAAAAGAGCGAGGGTCGTAATGTCAGCAAGGTCAGTGGAATGCCGGCGAAAGGGCGAAAGATTGAGAAATAAATTATTGTATGCAAATGCTCCTTTCTGGATCGTGTTCCAAAGTTTATCAAATTCTGGCATTTGCCTGCATGATCTCATGAAAGGAGAATGTGTGAACCATCGCTGTTGAAATCTAAACAGGGGCCACCAAATAATTTTTGAAAATTTGCGGGACAGGATATGCCTTAGTTCTGCGGTCCACGAAAACCTATGAGATCCGGTGTAGGCTTGCAAAGGAGCTGCAGCCCGTTTCGTAAAATCTGGTTGGTTTTGGCGGAGAGGCATTTCGATCTTTGGGTTAAGATAAGCTATCCAATTGATTGATGCAATAGGATAAAGGTTTGCAATGAGTGGCAACTATTCTTACTTCGGCCCTCTGCTTGTTTTCGTTGCAGAAAACAAGGTCCATGGGTAAGACATCATATTGTTCAAATACTTTGACTGCCACGCGTATTCTGGATGAACTTTGTAAAACGCCGCGCCCATGAAATTGCTCCCACACGGATGTCCCATGTGTGCCCATAGCTGCATGTTCTTTGCGAGTTCAGCTGTTGTAACTTTTCCCTGCACGGCTCCCATCGGGTAAAAAGGAGCGAGACTCCATTCCGCACATCCTTTGGCATCTTCATCAATGTGGCCGCAGATCACACAGCGGTTATTGGCATTTACGTTCTGCAATGCGTCGACATGATCCGCCTCAACCTGCTTGCCAACTTCCGCGTCCAGCTTGCCTTTTAGATTAACGAGCACCAATTGTTCCATGCGTTTTTTTCTGGCGTTGGGTGATGTTGTCACATCATCAACATTAAAAGTTGTCTCTTCTTTTATCAGTTTCGGATCACTTGGAAAGTTGGAACCGATCATAGCGGTGTCTTTACTCCGCCAAACGTGGTAGTCCTTCAACCCCAATTCCAGCTTTGCTACTTCATTTGTTTTTGTGTCACCGATCAGCCAATCATTGGCATAACCTCCATTATTACCTGTGGTAAAAGTTTTTATTACGTCATCGATACTGTTGCTGTATTGAGCGGCTTTTCGTGCACGCATGAATTCAGGAAGGCCTGTAGAATCAAATAAATTAAATCCGGTGATAGTTGTTTCGGTGATCAGGATACCATTGTCAGTTATAACAAAATCATCTCCGCTGTGAATAAAACCCGGCATGCAATCCATGAGCATATGGTGTCCGTGTTCAGGAACAATATCTGCAATTACGTTCCAATGCTGGCCTATGATGTATTCTGTCCAGTTGTTATGACCGATCACAATTTTTCCATCCTTTGTATAGCTGCCTGTGGCGATAAATGCACTGCAATTACCGGGAGCTTTGTTATTTCCGCTGCCAGCTTTTGCTAGATTGTCAAGCATCGGTGCATAGTAAAAGGCCAATTCTTCGGTAGCGTTGTAGGCGGTCAGATCAAGGCTGTCATAATTTTTGCCCTGTGCGTGCAATCCTTCAACAATACCGTTGATCTCGTCCTTGTATTCAGCATCAAGCTTATCCCATAAAAAATTTTTTGCGGCGCTACGATAAAATTGCCAGTCACGGTGCGTATCGTGCTGAAGAAGATAAGCGACAGATTGGATACTTGTATCAATATCGTTTGCCAGTAAGTACCCGTGCTGATAACCAATATCGGAAGGAGTACCTTCAAGATGCACATAGATCCACCCATTCTTATTTTCCCTTGAAGCTTTAGAAAGACGATCAGGTTTGGATTGTTTCGAATTGGAGCAACCTAAAACGATAAGGATGGCAACAGCATAAAGAATGGATTTTTTTTTCATGATCAGAATTTGGTATTATAAGCGGCTAATAAATGAAGCTAAGAAAAATCTGGGGAGGGAGCAGAACTTAGTTTTTGAACAAACCTAACACCGTAGCCAGCTTTTCCCTTAGTTCTTTCCTGTTTACGATAAAATCCAGAAAACCATGTTCCAGGATAAACTCGCTACGTTGAAAACCTTCTGGCAGATCTCTTTTGATCGTTTCCTTGATCACTCTGGGACCAGCAAAACCGATGAGCGCTCCCGGTTCTGCGATGTTTAGATCACCAAGCATTCCGAACGACGCTGAGATACCACCAAATGTAGGATCGGTCAATAAAGAAATATAAGGAAGCTTCGCGTCGCTGAGTTGAGACAACTTACCACTTGTCTTTGCGAGTTGCATCAGCGAAAATGCGCTCTCCATCATGCGGGCTCCGCCGCTTTTACCAATAACTAAATAGGGAAACCTGTTTTGTATGCAATAGTCAATTGCCCGGGAGAATTTTTCTCCCATCACACTTCCCAATGAACCACCGATGAATTCAAAATCCATACAGGCGATCACAATATCATTTCCTCCTAATTTCCCGGCAGCCACCCGCATGGAATCTTTAAGATCGGTTTTGCTCCATATCTCTTCAAGGCGCTTTTTATACGGTTTCAGATCGGTGAATTCCAAATAATCGACGCTGCGGATATTTTCAAACAGTTCGGTGAATTGTCTATCGTCAAATAAAATGTCATAGTATTCAGAACTTCCGATGCGATGGTGATAACCACATTTCGGGCACACAAATAGATGATCACGCAATTCTGATACCGTGCAGATATAATTGCATTCGGGGCACTTGGTCCACAGCCCCTCAGGCGTTTCTTTTTTTTCCGAGGTCTTGGTATTGATACCCTTCTTGATGCGTTTGAACCAACTTGTTTTTGTTTCTTCTGTTTTCCCTTCTTCACCGGTCAAATTCGCATCAAAGTCTTCAACTTGTTTCGCCATCAATTCAAGATTGGTGAATCACAAATATAGGGAAGGTTTTGGTTTGAGGTTTTTTGTTTTTGTACCCGGCCCTTTAATTCTATTCATCGTCTCTTGCGTCGCACTCTTCGACTGCAGTAGGTGCTTGTGCGGACAAGCAACGAAGGCACGTCCGGTACATTCAGTTCAATATTCGACATATCTATGATTTCATTGTATTGTAACCCTCACAGAAGTGTACATAAACCCTCTTTTTATCACGCTTCTTTTATCCTTTGTCAACATGATTGTGTCGCTGCCGTCAATGATGATTTTTTCCTTTAGATTGGGCCAGCCTATTCCACCTTGCAACCGAACTTCTTTTCCTTTTTCAAGAATAAATGCATAAGAATCGCTTGAAGTGTTTTCCACCGTTACGGTTTCCTTCCGCGTTACGTCGGTAAAATATTTCTGATCAGATGTGTGCGCAATAGAAAGTGAATCGGTGGACAGAACTCTATTCTCATTGACGTCAATCACCTTGATATGCCTGTCGGTTTTAGATTTATTGCTCAGAATAACATTGTAACCAGGGTCACATGAGTATAAAACTCCCGAGATCAAAACGAATAATATAAAACGGGCCATATTATTTTCCTATTCAATCCAAACATAAATAATTTTTAATTTACATCAGAGTGTAGTTGGCAAAGATCCCTCGCTGTGCTCGGGGTCACAACCCGAGATACGGATTCGCTTTACTGTTCAATGACGAATAGAACGTTGAAGAGTGCGACGCAACGAAAGCTATGTAGTGAGATGTCGCTTGGTACATAAAAAAAGAAAAAGTTCCCCGAAAGGAACTTTTATCTATTAACTATTATCTTTTATCTAAATCACCCTTTCTTATCCGGCTTTACTGTTGATTTTGTTTTTATATTCTCCGTCTTTCTTTCTCCCTTTAACGTGGAAGCAAGTTTTACTGCTTCATAAGCATTCAACACACCGCCCGTTGTGCTGAGTTCGCTCATATCCACTTCACTATCACCACCCGGAACTTTTACTTTTACGCTTGGTTTAATGGAAGATTTCTCGATCACATATTTTACCTGCTCAGCTGAAAGAGTTGGATAGTATTCAAGTACCAGTGCAGCTACGCCGGCCACAACAGGGGAAGCCATACTCGTTCCCTGCGCTTCGCCATATGTGTTACCACCAGGAATTGTTGAATAAATTTTTACCCCAGGAGCAAATACATCCACTTCTTTTTTTCCATAGTTAGAAAAACTTGCGGCAAGCCCACCCAATTGTGGATCACCACTCGCACCTACAGTGATCCAATTGCTCGCCCTTTTGCCATCGCCTTTATAAACAGGTGTAGGAAAATTCCAGGCCGTGTCAATATCAGCTGCATCGTTGCCGGCTGCATGTACAAGTAGTACACCTTTGCTTTGAGCATAACGAACTGCGTCATCAACCCATTCTTTTTGAGGAGAAAATCCTTTTCCAAAACTCATGTTGATCACTTTGGCACCATTATCAACAGCATAGCGAATGGCCAGTGCAATATCTTTATCATGTTCGTCACCATCGGGTACAGCACGTACCATCATGATCTTTACATTGTCGTCAATTCCATCGATACCTATTCCATTGTTTCTTGCTGCTGCAATAATACCTGATACGTGTGTGCCATGGAAAGGCGTATTTGCCATCACATCATTATTACCATAAAAACGATCATTGAAATCATTGTAATTATCTTTTACGATATTGCCACGATAATCAGGTGGTGCTTTTTCTGCAGATTCCATTTTCCTGATCTCTCCCTGTAAATCTTCAAGAATTTGTTCATTGGTTATATCGTTATTTTTATTGAGACTACAGATATAGGTCATCGTTTGTTTAAGCTTCTGGGCCGTGATCGAAACGGGATTGTACCCTTCCAGATCTTTGCAATTGTATTCTTTTTTCTTCAGGTCAATCTGAATGAGCGAATCACCAGCGATCATATCTTTTTCGATCTGCTGATATTTTTCAAGCAATGAAAGGTCAACTTCTCCCACAACATCCTGCTTTGCTCTCACCCAAATTTGATAATTGTCCTGGTCTTCTTTCGACAATGTGGAAGGATCAGTTACATTCTCAAATTTGTCTTTATAAGCATGATACACTCGTGCGGCCTCGTAAGAATCTTCTTTGACATTTTTCCCATCGCGGCCACCCAGGAAATTCCATCCATACACATCGTCCACGTAACCATTTTTATCATCATCAATACCATTTCCGGGGATTTCTCCGGGATTATGCCACAAAATTGGTTTCAGATCTTCGTGTGTCGTATCAACACCGGAATCAATGACTGCAACTATAACAGGAGTACTTTTTTTGCCTTTCAAAAAATCGTAAGCCTGATCAAGTCCGATACCATAATAGCCGCTTGCTTGTTTGCTGAGCAGGTGCCAACCCCTCGGTACATCTGTCTTCACTGAAGTTTGTGCAAAACCATTTGCAAATACAAGGCCTGCGATGAGCAACGAGAAGAACCGATTCAATAATTTGATCATTTGCTGTTTTTTAGTTCAGAAAAAATAAAACTGTAAAATTATGAGAAACGAGCATGTTTCATGCCGCAAGTAAACAAGAATGCGGTTTTTTATGAAACCATTCATACTTTTCTCAAAAAAAAACCCCGGCCGAAGCCGGGATTGCTTGTATGGACGGTGTCTTATTACTATTGGTTGCTCACTTTTAATTCCACCCGCCTGTTCTGAGCCTGTTCTGCCTTGGTTTTACCATTATTTAACGGTCTGTTAGGCCCGTAACCAACTGTATTTAAACGAGAGGGCGCAATTCCTTTTTTGATCAGATATTCTTTCACAGTTTTGGCGCGGTCACGTGATAATTTCATATTCAGATCATAGTCTGCATTATTGCTGGTATGGCCTTCAATTAACAATTTAATTTCTTGATTCTGCTTAAGAATAGCAACGACTTCATCGAGCACTTTGAGTGAGGCAGGCAGCAAGGTTGCTTTTCCTTCCTCGAATTGAATACGGCGGGCAGCAAAGGTTACTTTTTCAACAATTTCTTTTTTAACAGGCGGACAACCATTGTTTTCTTTCACACCTGCTGTCGTCGGACATTTATCCTCTTCGTCGTTTACACCATCGCCGTCAGTGTCAGGTACAGGACAGCCATTATAGCGGATGACGCCATAAACCTTTGGACATTTATCTTCTTCATCACTCACCCCGTCTTTGTCAGTGTCAGGCACAGGACATCCATTGTAGCGGGCAACTCCAGCCACCGTTGGGCATTTGTCTTTATCGTCTGCAATTCCATCCTTATCAGTATCAGAACCAGGGCATCCGTGATTGCTTAATAACCCCGGCTCAGCGGGGCATTGATCCTCTTTATCTGCAATGCCGTCGGCATCTTTATCCGGGCAACCAGCTGTGATGGCAGGTCCCGCTTCGGTTGGGCATGCGTCCCGGTCATCGGCAACGCCGTCTTTGTCCCTGTCTTTTAATTTAGGCTCAGCAGTCTTCTCCTTTCCTAAAAATATTCCCAGTGTGCCACCGATAACCTTGTGATTCAGATGACCCGGATAAGGAGGGGTATAAAAATCGCTGAGGCCGCGACTGAAATTAGCCGTGAGAAAAACATGACCGAACTCAAATCCTGCGAGCGCATTCATTCCGAAATCAAAAGTTTTGTATTGGCCCACTTTAGTGCCAACTGACAGATCGCTGTTTTCGTTGCTTTTGAAATCACCGTTGTTATAGATCGTGTCAGATTTCTCTGTTCCGTTATAGAAAAAAGAGATATAAGGCCCTGCACCAAACATGAGCTTTGTTTTTTTCCCAAGTGGAGTTTTGAAGACAAAATTCAACGGCATGTCCATGTAATTAATGAATTGAGAGTACGTATAGGTCTGGACAGTACCGGTCGAATCTAAAGGTGCCGAATATTTTCTTCCTTTATTATAGAAAAAGATACCGGGTTGAAAGTAAAATTTAGATTCGGGAGCAAGCCGCAAATCGGCGATAAATCCGAAATGCATTCCGGTGCGCGACGAATAGTTATTACGAATGGAATCCCAGCCAGGAAGGTCATTCGTTTCTTTTACGGAGGAGCTATTCACACCACCTGCCAGGGCAACCCGAAACTGGGCGTGTGTATTTACGGCAAAAAAGAGAACTATAAGCAGAATAAGTCCTGATTTTTTCATGGTCATGGATTTGGTTTGTCAAAGGATTTCCCAAAGCGGGACTGATATTAAACGTAAAATTTCGAAGAAAATTTTATAGGTCAAACTTAATAGCCTGGGCAAGAGGAAGGTTTGCACTATAATTGATGGTATTTGTTTGCCGGCGCATGTAGTTTTTCCAGGCATCGCTGCCGCTTTCGCGCCCACCACCCGTCTCTTTTTCTCCTCCAAAAGCACCGCCGATCTCGGCACCGCTTGTACCAATATTTACATTGGCGATGCCACAATCACTACCCGCGGGGGACAGGAACTGCTCTGCCTCACGCAGGTCCAGGGTCATAATGGAAGAGGAGAGGCCCTGGGGAACATTATTCTGGATCGCAATGGCCTCGTCCACATTTTTATACTTAAGTATATACAAAATGGGGGCAAAAGTTTCGTGTTGAACAATTTCAAATTGCGGCTCTACTTCAGCAATGCAGGGCTTCACATAACAACCGCTCTCGTATCCATCCCCGTTTAAGATGCCTCCTTCAATAATAAATTTCCCTCCTTCAGCCTTGCATTTTTCGATGGCTTCAAAGTACATTTTCACAGCATCTTTATCGATCAGCGGGCCGACAAGATTTTTTTCAGATAAGGGATCACCAATCGTCAATTTTTTATAGGCAGAAACGAGGCGTTCTTTTACTGAATCATAAACTTCTTCGTGAATAATAAGCCGCCGGGTGGTTGTGCATCGCTGACCTGCAGTGCCGACAGCGCCAAACACTGCTCCACGAATGGCAATCTCAATGTCGGCATTTTTTGAAATGATGATCGCGTTGTTGCCCCCTAACTCGAGCAAAGCCCTTCCCAATCTCGAGGCAACAGCAGTACCGACCGCTTTGCCCATACGCGTTGAACCAGTTGCAGAAATAAGGGGAATTCTTTTGTCGTCAGCCATCCATTCGCCGGTTTCGCGACCACCGACTACTAGATTACAAACACCTTCGGGAATGTTATTAGCCGCAAATACTTTTGAAATTATATGTTGACAGGCTACAGCACAAAGAAAAGTTTTTTCAGAAGGTTTCCACACACACACGTTGCCACAAACCCAAGCCAGCATACTGTTCCAGCTCCACACGGCTACGGGAAAGTTAAAGGCAGAAATAATTCCAACAATACCCAACGGATGCCATTGTTCGTACATCCGGTGTCCCGGTCGCTCACTGTGCATGGTGAGACCATATAGTTGTCGCGAGAGACCCACTGCAAAATCACATATGTCGATCATTTCCTGGACCTCGCCATAACCCTCTTGCAAACTTTTTCCCATTTCATAAGAAACCAATTTTCCCAATGGCTCTTTGTACTCACGTAGTGCTTCACCGATCTGCCTTACGATCTCACCACGGGCGGGCGCCGGCTTTACTCGCCAGCGAATGAATGCCTGCTGCGCTGTTTCAATTGTTTTTTCATAACTCTCTTTGTCGGTTGTTGAAACGGAACCGATCAAATTGCCATCAACAGGAGAGTAGGAGTGAAGCAGTTCACCTTTTGACGAAAGCCAGTTAGCTCCCGTACTTACACCCTTATTTTCAGATTTCAGATTGAGAACTTCAAGAAAATCCATCTGCGAAGATTAAGGAGCAAAGATAATGATCGATAATAGTTTATAGATAAAAGTGAATAACACGTACACGGTCCCGTGAATGATGATTGGCAGTATTGCTAACGTAGCTATTCAATAATTCTATTCTCAAGTTATTAATATTGGAATAATCGGAAGGTTAAAGAAATTTAAAAAAATTTCAAAACTGAGACAATACCCGATGTTTCCTCATGACAAGTGTCGTAAAAAACATGTATCTTTTCTGCAATCAATACGCCACCTGACCACCTTTTGAAAGTCTTACATAATTATTTTTCAACCAGTCATAAGCTTTAGCGTTATGGACGAGAATAATGGAATATTCATCGTAAGAAGCATAGCCAATACTGTAAACACAATAACCGAATTAGACGACCTTATTTTGAAGGAAAAAGAAGAAGCGTCTATCAATGAGTTGAAAAAAAGACGCGAGCAGCTTGTCGAAGTTTTGAAAACATTGGCTCAACAGCTGGACGCCCAGGCAAAGCAGCTTGATTAAAAAACGGCTTTTATTTTTCATTCTTATTTCCAATCAGGACGCCCCCGAATAAGGTGGAATTTCTTTTATGCTCATTACTGGCGAGCAACATCTGCGTTAAAGAAAGAGTTCTTGCCCGAATTTTTTGCCGAACAATTTACTCCGAAGTTTTAAAAAAACTTGATTAATACTGCTCACTCTCACTGGGGAATTCCCTTGACTTAATATCCTTGATATACTGTTGTACCGCGTTTGTAGCCTGCTCGTGTATATTTAAGTATTGGCGAAGAAACCTCGGTTTGAATTCTGTATTGATACCAAGCATGTCATGCATCACTAATACCTGTCCATCGCAATACCTGCCTGCGCCAATGCCAATAGTTGGAATGTGTATACTTTCAGAAACCTCCCTGGCAAGAGTAGCGGGAATCTTTTCCAGTACAACCGCAAAGCATCCGGCCTTTTCCAGCAGCTTTGCATCTTTTTTCAATTTATTGGCTTCCACTTCTTCCTGTGCACGAACTGCATAAGTACCAAACTTATAAATGGATTGGGGTGTTAATCCCAGGTGTCCCATCACGGGTACTCCCGCTGATATAATTCGTCGCACCGAATCCAGAACTTCTTCGCCGCCTTCTAATTTCACGGCATGTGCACCTGTTTCTTTCATGATGCGTACGGCCGAAGCCAAAGCAATGTCTGAATTGGATTGATAATAGCCGAAAGGAATATCGACAACCACCAGGCAGCGATCGATACCGCGGATCACAGAGGATGCATGATAGATGATTTGATCAAGGGTTATAGGTAAAGTGGTTTCATGTCCCGCCATAACATTGGAAGCGGAGTCGCCAACAAGAATAACATCGATACCGGCTGAATCAAAAATTTTACCAAATGAAAAATCGTAAGCGGTGATCATGGAGATCTTTTCACCGTTGGATTTCATTTTTTGCAGTGTGTTAGTTGTGATCTTTTTGACTTCTTTTTGAACGCTCATATAACGCAGGTTTTAGAGGGTTTCAGAATATGTCCCTGCGTTAGAATAAAACATATTCATAAAAACAATGGCGCAAGATAATTAAATCAAATCTCAAATTCCAAATCTCAAATCACAAACAAATCCAAAATCAAAAATTTCAGCTCCCGGATTTTTTTACCTCTTCATATAATGTATGGATCAATCCATCTGCCAATCCAATTTTTGGAACAAAAATTTCTTCCGTGTCTGCCCAGCGCATCACGTTGATATAGATAAGCAGGGCCGGGACAATTACATCTGCGCGGTCTTCGCGTAAATGATAGAGAGCGATGCGTTGTGGTACAGAAAGAGTGCTGAATTCCTTATAGTAATCTCGTAGAAGCTCCAGCGAGAGAGGCTTTCCTTCCTTCCGCTTCGAAAGGGAAAATATTTTGTTGATGTTGCCGCCGGAACCGATGGCCGTTACGTGATGATAACCCTTTGTTTTTGTTTTGATGAATTCTTTCATTTCATCCCAATGTGATTCTGTGACCTGGTTCTTGAGCAAACGGATAGTGCCAATATTGAATGATTCTTTAAAGACAAGTTTTCCATCGCTGAAAAATGTAAGTTCAGTGCTCCCACCGCCTACGTCAATGTATAAATAGGATTCGTCTTTATTGAGGTTTTCGGCAACGTGGTTTTCATAAATAAGAGAAGCCTCTTCTTGTCCGCTGATGATCTCTATTTCGATCCCGGTCTCAGCCTTGATCTTTTTGATGATATCATTTGCATTTACTGCATCACGCATGGCGGAGGTCGCGCAGGCTTTTAGATGTTTTACCTCGTACACATCGAGCAGGTATTTGTACGATTTTATGGTTTTGATGATCTTGTCTGTCTTTGACGCGGAAATTTCTCCCTTATCGAAAACGTCAAAACCCAGGCGGAGGGGAACACGTATCAGGGCCATCTTAATAAACTCAGGAGTGACACGGGTTCCGCTGACAACATCACTGATCAATAATCTCGCTGCATTACTTCCTATATCAATAGCTGCCAATCTCACTATGCTTCAAAGTTTTTTTTGCAAGGAAATGATAGGTTTCGACCTGGGAACGTATTTTCTTTTTTCCTTTGTAGGAGACATATTCGTTACTTAGTTCATTGTTCAGCCATCTTGCCTTGACATTATCAGTTAGCTGGATATTCAATATATTTTTCAATTCCTTTTTGATGGTTTCATCTGTAATGGGACAAGTGGCTTCTACGCGATGATCAAGGTTACGCAACATCCAGTCGGCCGAAGATATGTAAACTTTCTCTTTGCCATTATTGTGAAATACCCACACTCTTGCATGTTCCAGGTATTCATCCACGATGCTGATAGCAGTAACCGGTTTTTTGAATTTTTTATTTTCGGAGAGCATGCAAAAAATGCCGCGAACGATCAGTTTTATCTCCACACCCGCCCTGGCAGCGTCATATAACCTGTCGATCAGATCTTCGTCCGAAAGTGAATTCATTTTAAGAATAATCGAAGCGGTTTTTTTTTGCTTTGCATTTTTAATTTCAGCATTGATGAGTTTATGTAGTTGCTTTCGCAGCATAAAAGGGCTCGGGATAATCGTCTTACAGGCTTTTAAAAAATGTTCTCCGCCCTTTGGCTGCTCCAGGTAGCTAAAGATGCGATTCGCATCAGCCATGATTTTTTGATTGGAAGTGAGCAGGCAATGATCTGCATAAACCATGGCTGTCTTTTCATTCAGATTGCCGGTGCTTACAAACCCGTAATAAGTATTGCGATCATTGATTCGCTTCTTAATAACACAGAGTTTGGCGTGTATCTTCAGGTTTGGAAACCCTGTCAATACTTTCGCCCCTTCCTCTTCAAGGCGGTCCTTCCATTCAAGATTTGCTTCTTCATCGAATCTCGCTCTTAATTCCAGCATTACCGTTACATGCTTTCCATTCCTGGCCGCATTGATGAGGGCATTTATGATCTTTGACTGGGTAGCCAAACGATAACAGGTGATCTTTATACTTGTTACAGCGGGATCAACCGCCGCTTCACGCAGAAGGTCAATCACTGAACTAAAAGAGTGATAAGGGAAATTCAGCATCACATCCTTTTCCATCACCACATCTGTAACACGTTCGTCGGCAAGGAGGGGATGAACATTTGGTTTTCTTCGGCCATTTTTCTTGTTAAATACGTTTTCAGGAAAATCCATAAAATGCCTGAAGTTGTGGATCCGCCCGCCCGGAATCAAATTATCCCTCTTCGTTAAATTCATACGACGGATCAGGTATTCAAGTAGCGCAGGATCCATTTCGCGATCATACACGAACCGAACCGGTTTGCCTTTGCGGCGGTTTTTTAACCCCTTTTCAATTTTTTGAATAAGCGAGGTGGATACATCGTTGTCGATGTCAATTTCTGCATCGCGGGTAACTTTAAAAACATGAGCACTATATTGATCGTAACCAAAATAGGAAAAGATGTCTGGCTGATTAAAGCGGATGACGTCTTCCAGCAAAATAATGTGATGTTCGTTGGGCGGGGAAGGCAATTGAATAAAACGACCCAGCACACGGCTTGGGATTTCGATCAGTGCATAATTTTTTTTCAGCGGTGACAATTTTTTCCACATTACCACACCGAGATAAATAGATTTATCGCGCAGGTACGGAAAATTGGGGATGCTTTCAATCATTAGCGGAATTACACTGGCGCTTACTTCTTCATCGTAGTAGCTCCGAACAAATTCCTGCTGCTCCTTGTTTAACTGCTTTTCTGTTACCAGGAAGATCTTTTCTTTCTTTAATTCCTCCTGCATGTTTTCCCATATGCGGTTAAACTCACTCTGCTGGTTCAGCACTGTCATTTGGATATCATCCAGTATCTTTTGTGGCTCCGATTCAAGATGCATGGTTGCCATGGCTTTCGATTTAAATTCCACCATGCGTTTTAATGTTGCCACACGTACGCGAAAAAA
>Ga0068868_100000727_pt1 | contig 22242 bp, 18 predicted proteins | sample KBSMisM42_FD_64660 | JGI IMG/M metagenome (GOLD analysis project Ga0068868, IMG submission 64660) | Miscanthus rhizosphere microbial communities from Kellogg Biological Station, Michigan, USA - KBS Miscanthus M4-2 | ecosystem: Host-associated > Plants > Roots > Rhizosphere > Soil ...
GGAGCGCTGGCGTCCTCTGTACGTACCGGAGACATGGTGGACACATGGCCGGAGACATGGTGGACACATTCAGCGATGGTTAGCGTACGACAGAACCGGGGTGACGCAGGTCGATTGACCCGAGTTGCATGTGAAAGTAGTGGACGGTGAAAACGCCATCTTCGGCCGAGGGGCGAACGGCCAGAAGTTGGCCGGCGAAGGCTTGGCTCAGATAGAAGTCGAGCTTGTCGACGTGGAGCTTGCCTTTGACGCGCACCTTGTAGACGCGATCATCAGGGCCGTACTCAGGGAGTGGTAGAACCTCGGGATACGACCGTACGCTGGGACGGTAGCGAAAGGCGGGAACCTCGAGGCCAAGCGCCTCGTGCGGCCGCTGGTGATTGTAGATCTCGCGCCACGCGGTGAGGGCGCGCGCAACCTCACCGATCGACGCGAAGCTGCGGTTCTGTAGCACCTCGGCGTTGAGCGTCCGATGGAAGCGCTCGTCCTTGCCGTTGGTCTGCGGATGAAGAGGACGCGAGTGCGAGATGCGCACACCGATGCGGATCAACCAAACGGTGAGTTTGGTGTACGGATCGCCAGTCGGGTTGCCCCACGGCCTGCCATTGTCCATGTTCATGCGCCAGGGAAGGCCATAGCGTCGAAACATGGCGATCAGATGCGGCTGGACCGTCTCGGTGCGCTCGTTCTCGCAGGCTTCAAGCAGCATTGAGTAACGCGAGTGATCGTCGAGCACGGTCAGCGGGAAGCAGCGGCTCTGGCCGACCTGAAAGTGCCCTTTGAAATCCATCTGCAGCAGATCGTTGGGAGCGTCGTGCTCAAAGCGCTGCCACGGATGAATCAGCGCCGACGCGTCGGCGCTGATTCGTCCGTGGCGCTTGAGGATCTGCCCGATCGTGCTCGCTGCCGGCACCGCTGTCTGCGTTCGCTGCAACACCCGCCGGATCTTCCGCGCGTTCCACACCGGGTGCGCATCGCGCACTTCGAGCACGAGTTGCTCGATGCGCTCCTCGGTGCGCTTTGGTGAGTGGTGCGGCTTTCGAGAGCGATCCTCGAAGGTCTCATCATCCTGCTTCGATCGCTCGATCCACTTGTAGCCCACAGTTGGACTGACGCTGAAACGTCGGCACAACTCCCGGATGTTCGCCCCTTCAATCCTGGCCAGCGTTGCAAACTCTCGTCGATTCGACATCCTGGACCCTTCTTTAAACGCCATCGAGCAGCTTCCTTTCGCCACTCACTGTGCGCTTCTTGGGTGTCCACCATGTCTCCGGCCACCTGTCCACCATGTCCCCGGTCCGTACAGTCCTCGGCGGCTGGCCCGGCTGCGTCCTCGCTGCCGAACCGCCAAACCCTCAAATTTCGCTGGCAACACAACTCATGCGCAAGCCTCCCATTCGGCAGCGAGGACGCAGCCGAGCCAGCCGGCGTGACGCCAGCGTTCCGACGAGTCCCTTAGTCAATCGATTGGCGTTATCCTCATGTCTACACATGCAAGCGCGTACTCATGATCTTTGCGAAGAATCGTTGGTGAAGGTCGTCGCGATCGCAGAGCTGCCGCTTTCGCTCGAGGAACTCGTCGCCCGCATTACGCCTGAGAATCGACATGCCGAGGCCGAGACGGGCGCATCGGTCGGCAACGAAGTCTGGTAGCCGCGACTAAGTTCCGACACCAGCTGAGCCGCCCTCTCTCGTCCTGTGTTACCTTCCCGCGCGCCCGATGGATGCGTCTCCGGACAAGAAGATCAGCGGACGGTACCTGGCCGTCCTGTCGCTGAGCGCGCTCGGCGTCGTGTACGGGGACATCGGCACCAGCCCCCTTTACGCGCTGCGGGAGTGTTTCCACGCGCAGCATGGCGTTGCGGCCACGCCGGACAACATCACCGGCATCCTCTCGCTGATCTGCTGGTCGCTGATCATCGTCATCTCGCTGAAGTATCTGATCTTCGTCATGCGCGCTGACAACCGCGGCGAAGGCGGCATCCTGGCGCTGATGTCGCTCGCGCGAACGCGTGAGTCGCAGTCGGCGCGCCGCGCCGTCCTCATCGCGCTCGGCCTCTTCGGCTCGGCACTGCTCTACGGCGACGGCATGATCACGCCCGCCATCTCCGTGCTCAGCGCGATCGAGGGGTTGGAAGTGGCCACGCCGGTCTTTTCCCCGTATGTCGTAATCATCACGGTCGTTGTGCTGATCATCCTCTTCGCCGTTCAGCGCGCCGGTACGGCCAGAGTCGGCGCGTTTTTCGGACCGGTGATGCTGGTCTGGTTCGCGGTCATCTCCATCCTCGGCATCCGCTGGATCATGACCGCGCCACGCGTGCTGCTGGCGATTCTCCCCAACCATGCCGTGCACTTTTTTATCGCCAATCGAATGCACGGCTTCCTTGTCCTCGGCGCCGTTTTTCTGGCGGTGACGGGAGGCGAGGCGCTCTATGCCGACATGGGGCATTTCGGCGCGCGGCCGATCCGACTGGCGTGGTTCGTGGCCGTCTTCCCTGCCCTGTTGCTCAATTACTTCGGACAAGGCGCGCTCTTGCTGCGCGACCAGACCGCCGTAAAAAATCCGTTCTTCCACATGGCTCCGAACTGGGCCAAATATCCGCTGGTGATCCTGGCGACGGTCGCCGCGGTCATCGCATCACAAGCCGTGATCTCCGGAGCCTTTTCCCTGACGCGCCAGGCGGTGCAGCTCGGCTACGTTCCTCGCATCCAGATCCGCCACACCTCGGCGCGCGAGATCGGACAGATCTACATCCCCTCGATCAACTGGCTCCTGATGGTGGCCGCGATCGGACTCGTGCTCGCATTCAAGAGCTCGAGCGCGCTGGCCGCCGCGTACGGCGTCGCGGTGACGGCGACGATGGGCATCACCACGGCGCTGCTGGCAATCGTGGAGCGCGAACGGTGGCACTGGTCGCTCATCGGCATCCTTGGCCTGACCATCCCCGTGCTCATCATCGACATGGCCTTCTTCGGCGCGAACATCATCAAAGTCGAAGAGGGCGGCTGGTTCCCGCTGGTCATCGGCGCGCTCGTTTTCACCGCGATGACGACATGGGCGCGGGGCCGCCAGATCCTCACCGAACGCTTGAAAGAATCGACGCTCTCCACCGACGACTTGCTACGCGACCTCGCCGGCGGACGGATTCACCGCGTCCCAGGCACCGCGATTTTTCTTTCGCGTCAGGCCATGGGCGTCCCGACGACGCTGCTGCACAATCTGAAACACAACAAGGTGGTCCATCAGCGAGTGATCCTGCTCAGCGTGAACGTCGAAGAAGCGCCGCATCTCGCCGACGAGGAGCGCTTCGAGTATCAGGACCTCGGCCAGGGCGTGGCGCGCCTAGTCCTCCGCTTCGGCTTCATGGAAGACCCCGACCTTCCCGCCTACCTCGAACGTCTCGCCCCGCGCCTCGGCCCGATCAGTCCCATGACCACCAGCTACTTCCTCGGCCGCGAGACTCTCATCCCGACGAAGCGCCCCGGCATGGCCCTCTGGCGCGAGAAACTCTTCGCCTCGATGATGCGCAACTCCTCGAGTGCCGCGCAGTACTTCTCCCTCCCGACGAATCAGATCATCGAGCTCGGCGCGCAGATCGAGATGTGATGCTGTAATATCATAAAAAGTGGACTTAAGGCCTATAATCGCTCGATGCGTCTAGTCTCAGGAATTCGCGCGCTGGTTGTCCTCGTCAATCTGCTAGCCGCAATCTGCGCCCGCGCCGCGTGCCCCGTCAGCGCGCCGGGATCGATGTCACTCCGCATCTCGGGTGGATGTCGCGCGGATGCCGGATGTGCGAACGGAATGCACACTCTCATTCTCGAGCCGTTGAACAGCTTCTTTCCTCCTTTCATTGACGGATACAAGATTTCGCCATGCGATACGGTCACTTGGGATTTCGGCGATGGAACGACGCAATCATTGACAGGTGCGGATCGGGTCACACACGACTATCCGTTTCCTGGCAACTACATCATTAAGGCCACCGTAACAAACTTGCTCGGTAGCGAGACGGTGCCGTTTGCTGAGTCTGCGTTTGGTGATTGGAATAGCGCCGTGATCGCGACCTCACCCGCACGTTTGAGCTTCTTGACTGGTCCGGGAAAGTATCCCGGCGGCGATTGCGACCATTGCATCGTGGTCAGCGAAGACAATGGGCCTTTGACCATCACCGTCCTTCGCACTCTGGATCTAGGCCGCAGTATCTCGACCGAAGTGTATGTTCCTGGCCATCCGGCGTTCAGGACTAACTTGTCTTTCGCTCCTGGTGAAACTTCGAAGAGCTTCACGATGCCGATCACCAACGATCAGGTTTTCTCGGGTGGCCGTCAATCTTTCTTGCTTGTTCTCGGCAAGACCACAGGAGGGACATTGACAGCGGACCAGCAGTTTTCCCCCGTACTGGTCGTTATCGAAGACGACCCGGCTCCAACCTTTTCGATTGAACGTGCGGCCACTGTTTTCGAAGGCGATTCCGGGCTGACGAAGGTTTCGATCCCGATTCATCTCAGTGCGCCCATGGGCGTCGGATGTTCTGCAAACACATTCTTCGAACCAGGCACCGCGGGATGGAACGATGTTCCTTCTGTAAGCGGTGCCTGGATCAATGCAGGCGAGACTTCTGGCATCGTCACAGCGTGGATTCGAGGGAACACTCTGCCGGAGCCAGACAAGTCCTTCCAGATCCGGCTCGACCCGGCAAATACGACGAGCGACCCTATCTTCAACCTGGCGCCTTCTACCGTGACGATCCTCAATGATGATGCCGCGTTGTATCCAGCGCAATCGACCGCTGCGGCAAACACAACAGCTTTGCTAGGCCTCGATATTGGATCGCCCTATCTCACGCCTGTGACTGCTGTGTTTACATCGAGTGATCCGGACATCGTTCCAACGCCGGCGCCGGTGAGCATCCCGGCCGGCGCGACCAAGGCGACAGTCGAGTTGAAGCCGCGCGCCGCAGGAAGAGCGCAGATCAGCGCCGTAGTTCCTGCCCGAACCGTGCAACCGGCCACGATCACCGTCAGAGCACCAGCGCCGTTGCAACGCCGACGTGCGGCAGGGCACTGATGGCGCACCCTACGGCTGAATCCACCCCGCGAAATGCGTGGTCCCGCCGTCGATTTTGATCATCGCAACCGGCTTGATTGGGTCGCGATCCGGTCCCATCGTGATGACGCCGGAGACGCCCTGGTAATTTTTCGTCGCGGCGATCTGATCGCGGATCGCTTTGCGGTCGAGTGAGCCGGCGCGTTTGATTGCATTCGCGAGGACGTACACCGCGTCGTAGCCGAGGGCGGAGTTCGCGTCGGGATTCTTGCCGGAGCGCTTGTTGATTTCGGCGACGAAACGCTTCACGGCCGGATCGGGCGCGCCGACAAAATAGTGATCAGAGAAATAGCAGCCGTCGACAGACTTGCCGCCGATCTGGATGACGGTCGGCGAATCCCAGCCGTCGCCGCCCACCATCGGAACGTTGATGCCGAGGTCGCGCGCCTGGATCGCGATCTGTCCGACCTCGGTGTAGAAACCGGGGATGAACAGCACCTGCGGATTGGTGCCTTTGATCGCCGTCAACTGTGGACGGAAATCGCTGTCGCCGCCCGCGTAGCTCTGTTCGGCCAGAATCTTTCCGCCGAGGGTCGTGAACTCCTTGCGGAACACCTCGGCCAAGCCGACCGAGTAGTCATTCTTGTTGTCGCGCAGAATCGCCGCCGTCGTCGCGTGCAGGTTCGTGCGCACGAACATCGCCAGCGCTTTGCCCTGGTATGGATCGGTGAAGCAGACGCGGAAGATGTAGTCGCCCTTCTTCGTCACGGCGGGATTGGTGGATGACACCGAAATCATCGGCACCTTCGATGTTTGTGCGATCGGCGCGGCGGCGAGCGATTGATTCGACGAGTTCTCGCCGAGGATCGCGATCACGTTGTCGTGCGTGATGAGCTTTGTGACGACGGAGGCCGCTTCTTCCGCTTTGCCCTGGTCGTCTTCGATGATGAGCCGGATCTTTTTGCCGAGGACGCCGCCGTTCTTGTTGATCTCCTCGGCGGCAAGTTTCTCGCCCTGCACCGTGGCCTGGCCGAAGGCGGCCTCGGAACCGCTGGTCGCGGCGTAGACGCCCACTGGAATATCACTCGCAGCGGCGTCAGTTTGTCGTTCGGCACGGGGACGGCAGCTCAGGCCGAGGACCGTCGCAACACACAGAAAAATCGTAATCGTCCGGCTCATGATTCTCATCAGGGCGCGGAGTTTACCAGCGAAAGGATTCACAACTTCATGCAGGCCAACGACATTCGGCGAGGGATCGTCATCGTCTTCAACGGCGATCTTTGCAAGGTGATGGAGTTCAATCACCACACCCCCGGAAACCTCCGCGCCATGGTGCAGGCGAAACTGCGCAACATGCGCACCGGAAATCAGTTCGAGCACCGCTTCCGCTCGCAGGACGAAATCACGCAGGCCTACATCAATCAGCACGAGATGGAGTACCTCTACTCCGACGGCCACGCGCATCACTTCATGAACACGGAGAACTTCGAGCAGGTGGAGATCTCCGAAGAGGATCTCGGCGACTCCGCGGCGTGGCTGAATCCGGGCGTGAAGCTGCAGGTGCAGTTCTACGAGGAGAAGCCGATCGGCATCGAGCTTCCGAAGACGCTGCGCGTGCGCATCGCCGAGACGGAGCCGCAGGTGAAGGGCGCGACGGCGTCCGCATCCTACAAGCCGGCCAAACTCGAGAACGGCGTGACCGTGCTCGTGCCGCCGTTCGTCAACGAAGGCGAAGAGATCATCGTCGACCCGAGCGAGAACCGGTACCTGGAGCGCGCGAAGAAGGAGTAGTTTGCCGTCCGTCCATTTTCTCTGCCCCCAATGCGAACAACGCCTCGGGCGCGATGCTGGCGAAGCGTCGCGCCCTTGTGATTTCTGCGGAGCGGCGAATGAGGTCGTGGCACCGGACGAAGGTGCGATCATCGATCGCTGCGCCGCGTGCGGACACGAGCAGCTCTACTTTCAAAAGGATTTCAACCGCAAGACCGGCATCGCGCTGGTGGTCCTCGGATCGATCTTCGTTCCGTGGACCTACGGCCTCTCACTCCTCGGCGTGACGATCCTCGACTACATCGTCTGGCGCATCGTGAAGGACGTCATCGTCTGCTACGAATGCCAGGCCGTGCATCGCGGGTATCCGGCGAATCCTGCGCTAAAACCGTTCGATCTGGTGATTCATGATCGGCACGTGTATGGATCTGCACCTCCGGGTGCCGAGGAAGGCTCTCACCACTGAGGCACAGAGGACACAGAGGCACCTCTGTGATCTCTGTGCCTCTGTGGTTAACGCTTTTTAAACGGGCAAGTGCACGATGGCGCTGATCCAGGCACCCAGCACTTCGCCGATGACAACGGCTACGACGTCGACATAGAGAATCCCCGTCGCAGCCATCGTCGAGCGGATTTTCACCGTTCCCCACACCATCGGATAGAGCAGCAGCGGTCCGGCCAGTCCCCATCCCGCGCGCATCCAGAAGAAGATGCCTTGCCGCACGGCGACCTCGTACCACGCGCCGCCGGCAAGGATGGCGATCGTCACGACCACGATTTTGAAAATCGTCGCACCGAGCGTGGCAAACGTCAGTCGCTTCAGCGGATCGATGGCCATGCCGCGCACGACCAGGTACCAGTGCCCAAGGAGCATCGCCAGCGTGACGCTGCCGAGGATGGCGACGCTGGAAAGTGCGCCGAGAATCGACCAGGCAATCGACGCATGCATCGCGTCGCGCCATGCGATCACCGGCGCGATGACGTAGACGATGCCGAGGAGTGTCGCAGGGATTCGAAAGATCAGCCGTTTCGGATATCGCAGCGTGACGTAAACGATGATCGTCAACACGACCGCCCCGATCTCGAACGGCCGCAATCGCTGGATGTGCGCCAGTTGCGCGCCGAGCGCCAGCGAGCCGGTAGTGATGAGGATCAACCGGTAAAACTTCACGCCGGCGTTGCGGCGTCCGACGAATGGGAGGAAGAGATACAAACCGGCGGCGAGGTCGATGAGGAAAAGCGCGAGCAGCATTGGGTGGTGGAGTGTAGCGCTGGCCGCTGGCGCTACGGCGTCACCGCACGACCGAACTCGCGCGCACGAAACGGAATCCTTCGGCGCGCAGCTTCGGCGCGTCCTCGGTGAGGACCTGGATCGTCGTCGGATACATGTGTCCGATGCCGACCGAGACGCCGCGTGTGGACGCGGTCTCGGCGAGGCCGGCTAACTGCCGGCGGATCGCGGCGACATCCTGCACGTCATCGAGAAACACATTGCGCGACGCGGTCTTCACGCGCATCGTGCGCGCGAGCGCGCCGGCGATCGAGTTGCCGGTCGTCTTCGAGTCGATGAAGTACATCCCTTTCGGGAGCGCGCCGAGGACGTCCGTCATCACGCGGCGGTCGGCGGTGGCGCGCGAGCCCATGTGATTGTTCACGCCGCGCGCGAAACGGATCGATTCGATGTTCTCGCGCGTGGCCGTGGCGATCTGTGAATCGGACATCGTCGTCAGCACCGCGCCATCGCCGGGCGAGATGCGGGGAAAGCCTTCGGGTTCCATCGGCAGGTGGCAGAGCAGCTCGAATCCGCGGGCGTGCAGCGTCGACGCGAACTCCATCGAGCGCTTGCCATTCGGCAGCACGGCGAAATTCACGTTCGGATCGATCGTCATCGCCGAGTCGAGCGGCTGATGATCGAAGCCGACGTCGTCGAGGATCAGGACGATGTCGCCGCGATGCGTCGGAGTCCCGAGCACCGAGGCCTCGGAATGCGGCGCGCGGTGCAGCAGCGAGAGCGCGTTGTGCAGGAAACTCCAGGCGAAAAAGAGGACGATGCCGCCGACGGGGATGAGCATCAGGAGGGCGACCGTCTTGAACGAGCCCGTTCGCCGCGTCAAACCGCGCTTCCCCTCCCGCCCCGGCATACCGTCGCACAGTATCGCACACGCGTGTTCGCGTCCGGCTTCCCACCGAGACCGCCTTCTGCGCCGTTGCCGGTTTCCATCCCGCTCCACATCGTGTCCAACGGCTCGATATGGAGGAAGACATCATGCGAAATCGACAGATCCGATCCGCGCTCGATGGAGTTGTGCTCATCTTGTCCGCGGTTCTATTCACACTTTTGGCGCTCGTCTCGTGCAAGAGCGAGATGAAGCCGGACACCGCTGCGCTCGCGCCGCCGCCGCTCGGCCGCAATGCGCCGAAACCGAGCGAGATGCCGCCTTCCGCGATGGCGCCACCGCCGCCGCCTGCGATCGCTGCTAAAGCGGTCTACGGCGGCGTCGAAGGCGAAGTGGTGGGCGGCATCGCCGGCGGCATGATCGGGACCAGTCCCGCACCGATGGCCATCGATGCCGCTCAGTCGAACTTCAACACCGAGGAGTACGGACGGATCGTCGAGAACGAGTTCCTGTCCGTCGCTGAGAACCCGCTCTCCACGTTCTCTGTCGACGTCGATCGCGCCGCGTACAGCAACGTGCGCCGCTTCCTGCGCGACGGGCAGCGGCCGCCGCGCGACGCCGTGCGCATCGAGGAGATGGTCAACTACTTTACGTATGACTATCCCGATCCGTCCGGAGCGCAGCCGTTCTCGGTCACGACCGAGGTCGCGTCGTGTCCGTGGAACGAGCGCCATCGGGTACTGCTGGTTGGATTGCAGGGACGTCGCATGAAAACCGCCGATCTGCCGGCGAACAATCTCACGTTCCTCATCGACGTCTCCGGTTCGATGATGTCGCCCGACAAGCTGCCGCTGGTGAAGGAAGGGCTGGAGCTGCTCGTGAATCAGTTGCGGCCGAAGGATCGCGTGGCCATCGTCGTCTACGCAGGCAACGCGGGACTCGTGCTGCCGTCGACGCCCGGCTCGGACAAGGGGACGATTCTCTCCGCCATCCAGTCGCTCGAAGCAGGCGGCTCCACTGCCGGCGGCGCGGGAATCAAGCTCGCGTACGAGGTGGCGAAAGACAACTTCATCGACGGTGGCAACAACCGCGTCATCCTGGCCACCGACGGCGATTTCAACGTCGGCGCGTCGAGCGACGGCGAGCTGGAACAGCTCATCGAATCGAAACGCAAAGACCGCATTTTCCTAACCGTCCTCGGATTCGGCACGGGCAACATCAAGGATTCGAAGATGGAGCTGCTGGCCGACAAGGGCAACGGCAACTACGCGTACGTCGACAGCCTTTCCGAGGCGCGCAAGGTGCTGGTGTCGGAGATGGGCGCGACGCTCTTCACGATCGCGAAGGACGTGAAGCTGCAGATCGAATTCAATCCGGCGAAGGTGGCGTCGTATCGCCTGATCGGTTACGAGAATCGCCTGCTGCGGAAGGAAGACTTCAACAACGACGCGAAGGATGCGGGCGACATCGGCGCCGGCCATTCGGTCACCGCGCTGTACGAGCTGGTGATGCCGGGCGACGACGCCGGCACCGCGAGCGTCGATCCGCTGAAGTACCAGACCACCAAAGTCACCGCGGCGTCGCCGGAGCTGCTGACGCTCAAGCTGCGCTACAAGGAGCCCGAGGGCGATACGTCGAAGCTGTTGACGTACACGGTCAACGACAACCACCCGGACGTGACCGCGGCGTCGGACAATCTGCGTTTCGCGTCAGCAGTCGCGGAGCTCGGCATGCTCCTGCGCGATTCGAAGTTCAAAGGTGACGCGACCTACGACGAGGTCCGCAGCCTCGCGCACAAATCGCTCGGCCGCGATTTCGAAGGCTACCGCCACGATTTCCTAACGATGATCAGCGACGCGCAGAACCTGTCGCACGAGACGGTGGCGGCGAACCGGTAATTGATAAGGTCGGCTGCCGGGAATCAGGGTCCCGGCAGCCCGCTTTTGTCATCCCGGTCGAACCTGACTTTCCAGGTCAGCCCCTTACTTTTCAGGGTCAGAGCGAGAAGCAAGGGGTGCTCATGCGCGCGCTCGGGGATCGCAACTGCGCGCTCGGAGATCGCAACTCCGCGCTCGGGGATCGCAACTGCGCGCTCGGAGATCGCAAGTGCGCGCTCGGGGATCGCAAGTGCGCGCTCGGGGATCGCAACTGCGCGCTCGGGGATCGCAACTGCGCGCTCGGGGATCGCAGGTGCGCGCTCGGGGATCGCAAGTGCGCGCTCGGGGATCGCAAGTGCGCGCTCGGGGATCGCAGGTGCGCGCTCGGAGATCGCAAGTGCGCGCTCGGAGATCGCAAGTGCGCGCTCGGGGATCGCAGGTGCGCGCTCGGAGATCGCAAGTGCGCGCTCGGAGATCGCAAGTGCGCGCTCCGAGATCGCAAGTGGGCTGGATTGCCGAGCGCGTCTTCGTGCGTAAGGCTCGATGAGACGAGATCGCCGATTTCTTCACAGCCTTCGACGGCGAAGGAGGGCAATCCTCATGGCCGCCAGACTTCGTTCGGCTGTCCTTTCTCCCACGGCTTGTACGCGAGCACGAAGTCGATGCGGCGGCCGAGCGACGGATGCGAGTACCGCCACCATTCGATGAACCTCGGCGGCCTCGGATCTGCTTTCGAATCCTCGGCGAATTTGACGAAGGAGCTGGCCATGGCCTCGTTCAGATGCGTCAACTCCAATCCGAAGACGTCCGCCTGATGTTCGACGTGACGCGAGTAGCCGGAGTAAACGGGCGATAGCAGGAACGCGAGGATACTGCTGACGGCGAGCAGCCACGGAATCGCAGCCGGATCGGCGCGGCCATCGATCCTCCAGCCGACACCCCAACGCGCCAGTCCCCATTCGAAAAGACGCTGCGCGATGAGGAAACCGAAGAAGGTGATGGCGATGGTGAAGACGATGCCTTTCCAGAGATGTTTGAGAACGTAGTGGCCCATCTCGTGGCCCATCACGGCGAGGATTTCATCGCGATCGAGTTTGGCGAGCAGCGTGTCCCACATGACGATGCGCGCCGAGGGGCCGATACCTGTCACGTACGCGTTCATCTCTTTCGTCTGTTTCGATTTGTCGACCTCGTAGACGCGCTTGTTTTCGATGCCGGCGTGCGAAGCCTCGTCGAGCAGCGCCTGCCGCAGCGATGCGTCGCGCAGCGGCTGGAACTTGTTGAAGAGCGGATCGATGATCAGCGGCTGCGCCAGGACGCCGAGGATGATCAGCGGAATCGATCCGATCCAGAGCGCGAGCCACCAGCGGCGGATGCGGCGGATCAGGATCAGCGCCACCGCCGCGATCGGCGTGAAGATGACGATGTTCACCGCGAGCGCTTTGCCGAAGTCGCCCATCCACGCGGCGAAACTCTGGTTCGTGAGATCGAACTGATGCGGAACGATGAAGCCGCCGTAGAGATCGAGCGGGAACGTGAGGATCGCCGTCGCGATCGAGAGCAGGACGAAGTAGAGCATCGCCGCGACGAAGGGCCACCGCACGTTTCGTGACGCGAACGTACGCATGCGTGCGGACCAGCCGGTGCCGAGGATGAGAACGAGGACACCGATGCCGTAGGCGAAATCGACGAAGTAGAGGACGTCGTAGATCCGGCTGTGGCGGATCATTTCGGGCGTCACGTTGACTTCGAAGTGGCGCTTGGCGGGCGGTTGCCTATCGCGCTTCGGCTGCGCGGAAACGGTCATCGAAATCACGATCGCGGCGAGCAGCATCCAATTGCGCATCGCAGCTATCATCGCACGCACCATGACCTTCGAAATCCGTGAAGCGAATGAATCCGATGTCCCGCAGATCCAGCAGTTCATCCGCGCGCTGGCCGACTACGAGAAGCTGGCGCATCTGGTGGTGGCGACCGAGGAGCAGTTGCAGGCGACGCTCTTCGGCGATCCGCGATACGCCGAGGTGATCATCGCGGAAGAGGACGGAATGGCGGTCGGCTTCGCGCTCTTCTTCCACAACTACTCGACGTTTCTCGCGCAACCGGGCATCTACCTCGAGGATCTCTTCGTCAAACCGGAGTATCGCGGACGCGGCTACGGCAAGGCGCTGCTGGCGCGCCTGGCGCAGATCGCGCGCGAGCGAAAGTGCGGACGCGTCGATTGGGCCGTCCTGGACTGGAACGAGCCGTCGATCCTGTTCTACGAATCGCTCGGCGCGCGCAAGATGGATGAGTGGCACACGTTCCGTTTGACAGGGCCGGCGTTGGATCGATTGGCGAAAACCGTTTGAACCACAGAGGCACAGAGGACACAGAGAAAACCTCTGTGTCTCTGTGGTTAAGATCTAAGCGCTTCGACTGGCTGCAATCGAGACGCTGTGATCGACGGGTACAAACCCGCCAGCAATCCCATCGACACCGCGAATCCGCTGGCGACTGACAACCCGAAGAGCGACACCGGCAGCCCGGCAGGGAAGAAGCCGGAGATGAGCTTGACCATGCCGATGCCGAGCAGTACGCCGATGGTCGCGCCGACGACGGAGAGCGTCACCGCTTCGATCAGGAACTGCATGAAGATCTCGCCGTCGCCCGCACCGATCGACTTGCGCAGGCCGATTTCGAACAGGCGCTCGGAGATCGAGATCTTCAGCACCGAGAAGATGCCGACGCCGCCGATGAGCAGCGAGATGCCGGCGATCGAGAAGAAGACGATGCGCCAGTTGCGCAGGATGCGCACGATGTTGCCGCGCTCCTTGAGGATTTCCTTGCCGACGTTCTCGACGCGCACGTCGTGGATGTTGTTGTGCGCGTGGGCCACGATGCCGGCCGCTTCATCTTCCGCGTCGATGCTCTTCTCCGGATCGTCCGCCTTGGCCAGCATGTACGAGATCGCGTTCGCGCGGCCGAACATGTCCTGGTAGACGGTGAACGGGATGTAGACGCCGCCCGTCTCCTTGCGCATGTCGTCGTCGTTGACGAACTGCATGTTGAACTTGGTGCCGACGCCGATGACAGTGAGGCGGCGTCCGCCGACGCTGACCTGCTGGCCAACTGCCTCGTCGCCGCCGAAGAGTTGTTCCTTCAACTTGAAGCCGAGGATACAGACCGGTTTCTTCGAGTCGACGTCGCTCTCGCCGAGGAAGCGTCCCGCGCTGGTCTTGCGCCCTTTGATGGCCACGAATGCGGGCGTGATGCCGTAGACGTCGATGCGGCGCGTGACGCGGCCTGCCGTGACGACCGCGCGCGTTTCGCCGACCGGACCGATCGACGTAATCAGGCTGCTGCCCTCGAAGTACTTCTGATCCTCGACGCGCAGGCCGTGCGAGAGATGCGCCTTGGCGCGCTCCACGGCGTCGGACGGTTTGCGTTGCGACATCACGAGGACGCCGTCCATCCCGAGGTCTTCCATGCCGCTCCAGACCGCGCGGCCGACGCCGTCGAGCACCGACATCACCACCACGATCGCCAGCGTGCCGAGGATGACGCCGATGAGCGTGAAGAACGAGCGGAGCGGATGCCCCTTCACTTCTTCGAGACTGGTGCGGACGGATTCGAGGAGTTGCATAGGTTTTGTGTACGTGGTTCTGTGCTTGTTGTTTGGTTAGTAGATCGGTGATCAGTAGATCAGTGGATCAGGACAAACCCGCGAGGCGTCACGTTAGCCCTCTGATCGACTGGCCTACTGATCTACTGATCCACTGCATTACTCCGCCCTCAATGCTTCGATCGGATTCAGACGCGACGCACGGATGGCCGGGTACATGCCGAAGACCAGTCCCGTTCCGGCGGCGAAAACGATGGCCCAGACCGCGGTGCCAACGGTGATCTCGGCGGGATCGCGGGTCAGGGCGGCGATGCCCTGGCAGAAGAACTTGCCGACGACGATTCCGAGAAATCCGCCGACGATGGAGACCAGGATCGTTTCGGAGAGGAACTGGAAGAAGATCTGCGCGGGCGATGCACCGACCGCTTTGCGCGTGCCTACTTCGCGCACTCGTTCGTTGAACGACGCCAGTTGGATGTTCATGACCACGATGCCGCCGACGAGGAGCGAGATGATCCCGCAGATCATGAACGTCATGTCGTACATCTGATTGTTCTGCTCGTTGCGGCGCAGGTTGGCCACGCGCGAGAAGACCTCGTAATCCTTCGTGCCGTGCTCGCGCAGGAGGATGGCCTTGATCTCGTCGACGGCGTCCTGATTGCGCTTCACGTCCTTCATGCGCACGTGCATGAAGCTCACCTTGCCGCGATCGAGCGGTTCGCCCTTGCGCGTCACGAAGGTCGTCAGCGGAATGTAGATCTGGCGGTTCAGCCAGCGCATCACGTTGCGCTTGTGATCGAAGCTGAAGTACTTCTCCTCCATCACGCCGACCACGAGATAGCCGGTGCCGTTGATGGACATGGTCTTGCCGATCGGATCGTCGCTGCCGAAAAACTCCTGCGCGCGCTCCGTGCCGAGGACGACCACGCGAGCCGCGGTGGCGAGATCGTTGTCGGTGATGAAGCGGCCCGAGCCGGCGCGGAAATCGTTCATCGGCGAGTAGGCCGGCGTGACGCCCATGATGCTGCGCGGCTTCTCGATGTCGCGGTAGCGCAGAGTCATGTTCTCGTTGGCCACCGGCGAGACGAGATCGATCTCTTTGCCGTCCCGCTTCAGCGCCAGCGCGTCGTGGTACGTGAGGCCTTTCGACGCCAGCGCCTTCGCGTCCAGCGTGACCTTCCCCGTCGGCTTGTCGAAAACGGAGATCTTCTGGATGCCGCCGGAGATCTTGTAGTAGTTCATCGCCGCCGACTTGCCGGCCACGGAGAGCGAGAACGTAGCCACGATCGATCCCGCGCCGAGGATGATCCCGACCAGTTGCAGCATCGTGCGGCCGAAATGGTCCTTGATGTCGCGGATGCCGTCGAGGATGGATTCGAGAAGGATCATGGTGTAGTCGATTAGTGGATTAGTCGATCAGTAGATCGGGAGAGCAACGTCCTGATCGACTGAGCACTGATCTACTGATCCACTGTTTCTCCGTCAACGATTTCTCCGTCAACTAACGTGATCCTTCGCTGCGTGCGGCCGGCGATGGCGGGATCGTGCGTGACCAGGACGATGGTCTCGTCGTGCGCGGCCAGCTCTTCGAAGATGGCGATGATGTCGGATCCCGTTTTCTGATCGAGATTTCCGGTCGGCTCGTCCGCGAGGATCAGCGACGGATCGTTGACCAGCGCGCGGGCGATGGCCACGCGCTGGCGCTGGCCGCCGGAGAGCTCGTTCGGACGATGCTTGGCGCGCTTCTCCAGGCCGACGCGCTGCAGCGCTTTGAAGGCGCGCTCGCGCCGCTCGTCGCGTCCGACGCCTGCGTAGAGCAGCGGCAGCTCGACGTTCTTGAGGATCGACGCGCGCGGCAGGAGGTTGAAGGTCTGAAACACGAATCCGATCTTCTGATTGCGGACGCGCGCCAAAGCGCGCGCCGACATCTCCGCGACATCTTCGCCGTCCAGCCAGTACTTGCCGGTGGTCGGCGTGTCGAGGCATCCGAGGATGTGCATCAGCGTCGATTTGCCGGAGCCGGAGGGGCCGATGATGGCCACGAACTCACCCTTCTCGATGGCGACGTCGACGCCGCGCAACGCCTGCACGGCGTTCTCGCCGGAGTCGTAGATCTTGGTGATCTCGTCGAGCTGGATGAGAGCTTTGCGTGGTGCCGTCTGCGGCTCTTCGTATTGGAGTAGTGCGCTCATGGTTTTGGCTCTCGGGTGTCGGCTGTCGGGATGGATGCAATCGCGACAGCCCGTTGCTAATCGTCGTTGTCTTCCTTCTTCTTATCCGCAGGCAGCGTCGGATCTTCCAACGCCACTTCCTCGCCCGCCTTCAGGCCCGACACGACTTCCACGCGCGAGTTGTCGGAGAGGCCGGTGACGATGGTTCGCTTGTCGAAGAACTTCTTCCAGCCGTCCTTGTCGGGCGCCTGCCCTTCTTTCTTCACGTCCTTGGTGGGGACGGTGTTCGGGTCGAGCTTCTTCTTCACGAACACCAGCTCCCCGCCGTCGCGCTGAAAGACCGACTCGACCGGAACCGTCAGCACTTTGTCCTTCCGCTCGCCGTTCACTTCGATGTTCGCGGTCATGCCCGAACGCAGCTCGCGGCCCTGTGCGTCGAGACGGATCTCGACGTCGAATACGCGCACTTTGTCGTCGACGCGCACGGCCGGCGCGATGCGGTCGATGCGCCCGGCGAAGGAGATCTTCGGATAGGCATCGAGCGAGACCTTGACCGGCATGCCGACCTTGATCTTGCCGATGTCGACTTCGTTCACGCCCGCTTTGACGATCATCTTCGAGACGTCGGCGACGCTGAAGAGCACCGTGCCGGCGTTGAACGACGACACGCCGCTGGTGATCGACTCACCGATCTCGACGTTCTTGGTCAGCACGACTCCGTCCATCGGCGCGACGACGTTCGATCCCTGGAACTTGTTCGCGGCCTGCGCGATGGGGATGCCGCTGCGCTCGACGATGTTGTACTTCTCCTCGGTCTTCTCGTACTCCTGCTTGGCGGCCAGATACTCGGCCTCGGAATCGCGATTCTGTTTGCCGGCCAGAAGACCGGATTCGAAGAGGCTGTGATCCGATTCGTAGTTTTTCTTGGCCTGGTCGTAGCGGATCTTCGACGCGGTCAGCGCGTTCTTGACGTCGGCGATCGACTGGGCCTGGTTGAGATCGGGCTCGATGCGCGCCAGCGTTTCGCCGCGCTTCACCTGATCGCCGTCGCGGTGCAGGATCTCGACGACCTTGCCCGACACGACGCTCTTGACGTCGACCTTGACCTCGGGCTGCACGTTGCCGACCTCGGTGACCTTCACCTGGATGTCGGCGACTTCGGCCTTGCCGACTTTCACCGGCAGCTTGGCCTCCGGCTTCTTGCCGGTCGCCTTCATGGCCACGAACGTGATGACGATCGCGACCGCCAGGACGACGATCGACCACACCGCAAGTTTCTTTTTGCGCTTCCCGCTCATAGGACGCTCCTCGAATGTTGTTGCTGCCAGCATTAACGTCCGAGGAGAGGGAAGGTTTCAGGATGTGACACGTTGTACGTCGTCCAATGAAAGGCGCGCTCCCTCTTGTCATCGCAGTCCTCGTCTGCTTGCCGCTCGCCGCCGAGCAATCGCTCTTCCGCAACGCGATGATCGGGTTCGGCGGCGGCTCAGTCGCGGATGTGAAAGCGGCCGACGTCAACCACGACGGCAAGCCGGATGCGATTCTGCTGCAGGTATTCGGGGCGAACGGCACTTCTTCGTTGATCACGCTGTTCGGGAATGGCGACGGCACCTTTCGCGCGCCGGTGAAGACGCCGATCCCATCCACAGGCTCGATCGCGGTCGCCGATCTCGACGGTGACGGCAACGTCGACGTCGTTGTGAACGGTGACTACCACGAGCTCGCTACCTATCGTGGCAATAGCGACGGCTCGTTCACGCTTCGGTCATCCAGCAGCGCGGCAAACATCGGCGCTCGAACGTCTCTCGTCCTGACCGATCTGAACGGCGACGGAAAACTTGATCTCGTCGCCGCCACGACGGTTCTCGGCAGTTTTGAGACGCCGCTGGTCACATTCCGAGGCAACGGCGATGGAACGTTCGCCAACGGGATCTCGCAACCGGGGCCGTACGTCCAGTCGATGAATGACATCACGATCGGCGACTTCAACGGCGATGGCCGCACGGATGTCATCGAGTCGTCGTACGAAGGCCAGCGGATTGCCACCGGCAACGGCGACGGCAGCTTCAACGCTCCCCTGGTTGCCGCCAGGGACAGCGGGCGTGTGGCTGGAGCGGGCGACTTCAATGGCGATGGCAAACTTGATTACGTGTCGATGGATGTTATCGGCACGGCGGCCTCCATTCATCTTGGCAATGGCAACGGGACGTTCACTTCCGGCGCGACGTATATCGCGGGCAGTGCCTGGCGGGTTTACCCGATCGACTTCGACGGTGACGGTAAGCTCGACATCGTCGCACCCGGCAACGATCTCGTAACGGTGATGCGCGGCAACGGCGACGGCACGTTTGTCGTTCGCGCGTACGTCGCGAACTCGACCGCCCTGGCGATCGCTGACTTCGACGGCGATCATCATTTGGATGTTCTGGCAGGAGCGTATCCGGGCCTGGCGTTCCTTCACGGCAACGGAGACAGCTCGCTGGCCGGCTATCGGAAGAGCTTCATGGGTACCAATCCCACCGGCAGCTTCACGCCGTCAGACTTCCTGGGGATTTCGGTTGCCGACTTTGACGGAGATGGAAAACCGGACGTCGTATCGAGGAAAGACGGAATCATCGTCATGCTCAACAACGGCGACGGCGGATTCGGGCCGCCCCGGCCGCTTGCGCTCCCGACGGGCGTCGACACTCCCCTGGCGTTCGCGACGGGGGACGTGAACGGCGACGGCAAAGCGGACATCGTCGTCGCCGGCTCCAAGGTCTGGACCTATCTGGGCAACGGCGACGGAACGTTCCATTCCTCCGCCGCCAGCCCCGCAAGCACGTACTTCCATCTCACACTCGCGGACATGAACGGCGACGGAAAGCTGGACGCCGTGCTCTCGCGCTGGGACTCGACCGGCCAGCTGCTCCTCGGCAAGGGCGATGGCACCTTCGCCGCGCCGGTGGCGTTGCCCGGAAATCCCGCGCAGATCGCCGACTTTGACGGCGACGGCAGGCTGGATTTCGCAAGCAACGACATATCCAATGGCTACAGGATCTTACGCAGCAACGGAAGCGGCGGCTTCACGGCGGGTACGAGCATCATAAACACGCTCGGAGCGCTCGCCGTCGGCGACTTCAACAAGGACGGCAAAGCCGATCTGGTCGAAGAGCTCTACGGCAGCAGAATCCGCATGCGGCTGGGCAAAGGCGACGGCACGTTTACCGATTCCCCAGACTTCCTGGTCGACGGATTACCGGGCGGAGCATTCGTGGCGCAAGCGATTACTGCTGATTTCGACGGCGACGGCAACCTCGATCTCGCGTTCCAGAATCAGGTCATGCTCGGTAAAGGCGACGGAACTTTCCGCGCCATCGTTCCCTGCGTCCTCACGCGCACCTGGACCGACCTCGCCGCCGCGGACGTCGACGGCAACGGTTCGGCGGACCTTCTGCTGGTCGACCCGCAGAACTCTGCCGTGAACGCCCTTCTGACGCGCACAGCGGCCAGCGGCACGACGCCCTTGTCGTTCGCGGAGTCCACCTCGCTCTCGCTACTGCATCCCGGGGAAAAGGTTACGGTTACCGCCACCACTTCGACGCCGGCGAACTTCGTTTTGTCGGGCGGAATCCGGCTCGACGTCGACGGTGTCTTCGCCGGCTTCGCGCCATGGAACGACGGGATCGCGTCCCTCCCCTGGACGCCGCTGACGCTGGGTGACCACGCCATCACCACTTCGTATATCGGCGACGACGTCTTTCCGGCCAGGTCGGCGACCATTACTTTGCCCACCCAGAAGCTCGACTCCCAACTCGCGCTGAAAATTTTTCTCTCACCGCCACAGCAGCAGCAACCGGTGACCATCCAGGCCGTCATCTCCCCGAAGCAGCCGTCGATCATGGTGCCCACCGGCACGATCACCATCAAGGACGGAGATACGGTTCTCTTTTCAGGCCCCTACAGCACGGCCGAGCCGGCTCTCAGGAACTATCGCTTTGCAATCGTCGGCATCCATACGATGACGTTGGATTACTCAGGCGACGGGAACTACACGGCCGGCTCGATCGCCGTGGATGTACTGGTGACCAAAGTGGTCGCAACGATCTTTTTCTCTTCCACCCCCGCTTCTCCACTCAACGCGGGCCAGAGTCTCACGCTGCAGGCAAGCATCTCAGCTTCTGTGAGCCCGAATGGCGGCACGGTAACGTTCCACGATTTCGACAGGGACATCGGCACAGTCACGGTCAGCGGCAGTGGTGTGGCGAAAATCACCGTTCAACCAGCAGCGGGCTTTCACTCGTATTCGGCGACCTACAACGGCAACGCCGACCTCGGTCCGGTGTCGACCTCTTTCACACTCGACTACACGGTCAACAGCACGCCTTGCACGCCGGCGGCAAACTGCGTGCGCCGGCGCGCGGTGCATTGAGTTCCACGCCATCGTCGCTGTCGTTCAGGCGATAGCGGCAACATCATTCGGGTAGTTCTGCCGGACGATCGTGTTCTTGTGGATCACGACGCTTGATGCATCGCCGTCGATGGCGATGCCGCCGCCGCAGACACTGTTGTTGCCGGTGATGACGCTTCCGCCGAGCTGTGCGCCCGATCGCGCGAAGTAGATGCCGCCGCCGTGTGCCGAAGGCGCGTGCAGCGCATTGTCGGTCACGCGGCTTCGCCACATGCGCATGCGGCCGCCCTCGACCCAGATTCCGCCGCCTCGCGCGGCGTCCGTGCCGTAGACGGCGTTCGCCTGAATCGACGCGCCCGCGATCTCGACCTGACAGTCACGCAGATAGAGAGCGCCTCCTCCAGTCAACGGCGCCGATTCGCTGTGGACGGTATTGCCCGCCAGCATCGACTTCTGAATGCGAACGTTCGCGTTGAGGCAATGCATCGCCGCTCCGGGCGTAGCGGTTCGGTTTCCGGCGATCACGCATTCCTGAAGGCTGATGGATCCACCGGCGACCGCAATGCCGCGGCGTTGTCCATTCGAGCGGATTTCGATGCCGCTCAGATGGATGACGGCCCCTTCGACGGAGAGAACGGCATCCCCGCCGCTTCCGCTGATCGTCACGCCGCGCCGCGACAAACGCGCGCTTTGAAGAACGACGTACTGCCTGGCGACGATCTCGACGCTCTCGGCGTAGTCGCCCGGCGCAATCACAATCGTCGTAGGGTTGACGATCGCGTTGACGGCAGCTCGGATGGTCGGAAAATCTTCCGGGACCAGAAAGACATCCACGGAGCGGAATCATAAGACCGCCGCCCTAAACGGACGGCGGTCTTCGAATCGAAACTACTGCGTGATCACCAGCTCCACGCGCCGGTTCTGCTGTCGTCCGGCGGCGGTTTTGTTCGTCGCGACCGGCGACTCTTCGCCTTTGCCGTCCGCGGTGATGTGATCGCTCGAGATGCCTGCGGAGACAAGGTAATCGCGCACGGCGTTGGCGCGCTTCTCCGACAACTTCTGATTCATGGCCGTGCCGCCGACGTTGTCGGTGTGGCCTTCGACGGCGATCTTCAGCGATGGATCGGTCTGCAACTGCTTGGCGATCTTCGACAGCGTCGATTTCGCGCCCGGCTTCAGCGCCGTCTTGCCGGTGTCGAAGAGGATGCCGCCGTTGAGTGTGACGATGAGGCCGCGCTGTTCGCTGCGCGTCGTGGCGATTCG
>Ga0068868_100000735_pt1 | contig 22181 bp, 29 predicted proteins | sample KBSMisM42_FD_64660 | JGI IMG/M metagenome (GOLD analysis project Ga0068868, IMG submission 64660) | Miscanthus rhizosphere microbial communities from Kellogg Biological Station, Michigan, USA - KBS Miscanthus M4-2 | ecosystem: Host-associated > Plants > Roots > Rhizosphere > Soil ...
TCGTCCCGATCACCGTGGTCGCGTCGTTGCGCCCGGTGCGCCCGCTGCCGTTCACGGTCGCCGAGCTGCGGTCCGGGGGACTACCGGCCGAGCGTCGCCGAGCGCCAACGCGCAGCGTGGCTCGCGCTTTTCAGGTACTCGACCGCGTGCTGTACCGCTATGAGCGCTCGCGGGTGAAGCTGGGGCGATCAGCCGTGCTGCACCGCGCCGCCGAGTGGATCATCGCGCGGCAAGAGGCCGATGGCGGGTGGGGCGGGATCCAGCCGCCCTGGGTGTACTCGATCCTGGCCCTCCATCTGCTCGGCTACCCCCTCGACCATCCGGTGTTGGCGGCTGCCATCCAGGGATTGGAGGGGTTCCTCGTCCACGAGCAGACGCCCGCCGGCGTCGTGCGGCGCCTCGAGGCGTGCCAATCACCTGTCTGGGACACGTGCTTGGCCGTTATAGCCCTTGCTGATGCGGGCGTCCCGGCCGCCGACCCGGCGCTCCGCCGGGCGGGGGAGTGGCTGCTGGGCGAGGAGATCCGGGTCCGCGGGGACTGGTCCGTGCGCAGACCGGACCTCGCACCGGGCGGATGGGCGTTCGAGTTCGCCAACGACGGCTACCCCGATGTCGACGACACCGCGGAAGTCGTTTTGGCGCTCGACCGGCTCGAGCCGACGGTGCCCACGGCAGATGCGATCGAGCGCGGCGTCGCGTGGGCGGTCGGCATGCAGTCATCCGACGGTGGCTGGGCCGCCTTCGACGCCGACAACACCCGGCGGCTTATCGAGAAACTGCCGTTCTGCGATTTCGGCGCCGTCATCGACCCGCCGTCGGCCGACGTGACCGCGCACGTCGTCGAGATGCTCGCGGCCCGGGGTCTGGCGCGCACCGAAGCGGCCCAGGATGGCGTGCGCTGGCTCCTGGACGCGCAGGAGCCGGACGGCTCGTGGTTCGGCCGATGGGGTGCGAATCACGTCTACGGCACCGGCGCCGCTGTTCCGGCATTGGTCGCCGCCGGAGTCGCCCCGGATTCGCTACCAGTGAGACGCGCCGTTCGCTGGCTGCACGGGGTGCAGAACTTCGACGGCGGATGGGGGGAAGACCTGCGCTCCTACGACGACGCATCGTGGCGAGGGCAGGGCGCGTCCACGGCCTCTCAGACCGCGTGGGCGTTGCTGGCTCTGCTCGCCGCGGGCGATGAGAGCCAGGCGGTCGACCGCGGAATCCGATGGTTGGTGGACACCCAGCAGGAGAACGGCGGGTGGGACGAATCGCTCTACACCGGCACCGGTTTTCCCCGGGCGTTCTATATCAACTATGAGATGTATCGACACCTATTTCCCGTCAGCGCTTTAGGCCGCTACGCTCGCCGACTCGGGGTGATCGACGGGGTGAGCGAGCAAGCTGCGCAGGCGCGTCGGCGAACGGCGCCTGTGCCCGGACCGGGTCCCCGCGAAAACACGGTGCGTTTCGGTGGAATGTCCGGGCGCGAAGACGCACAAGGTTTTCGCGGGGATTATGAGCGCTTGCGCGAAGAGGTTGGCCAATGAGCGAGCTGCTGGTCGTGACCGCGCTGCGCACGGAATACGCGGCGTTGGCCGGGCAGGTGCCGGGCGCGCTGGTCGAGCGGTGCGGCATGGGCATGAAACGCGTGCAGGCGTGGGTGCCTCGAATCGCGGCGCTGGCGCCAGATGCAGTCGTGGTGGCCGGGGTTGGCGGCGGCGTCAGCCCGGAGCTGCGGGCCGGCGACGTAGTCGTGGCCAGCGAGGTCCGCGACGACATCGGGCGTACCGTCCTGCGCGCGGCCGCGCCGCTGGTGGCCGCGTTACGGCAGCAGGGCCTGCGAGTGCACATCGGGCCGATGGTGAGTACGGATCACATCGTCACTGGGCCGGAGCGTGAGCGCTTGGCGCGCACCGGAGCGCTCGCGGTCGACATGGAGTCCTCGGCGGTCGTGCGGGCGCTGCCGACCCGGGACCTGCCGGTGGCGGTGGTGCGCGTGATCGTGGACACCGCGTACACGCCGTTGGGTCGATTGCGCACGGTCGGTGCGGGGGCGAAGGCGCTGCGGGTGCTGCGCCGGATCGGCCCGTCGCTGAGGGTGTGGGCGGACCTCGCCGGGCCGCGGTCGGTGGTGTTGGCCGGTCCTCGGTCGTTCTGCGCCGGCGTCGATCGGGCGATCGACATCGTCGAGCAGGCCTTGCGGCGCTACCCGCGTCCGGTCTACGTGCGCCGGCAGATCGTGCACAACGCGCACGTCGTCGCCGATCTGCAGCGGCAGGGCGCGGTGTTCGTCGACGAGCTGGACGAGGTGCCGGACAACACCGCCGTCGTGTTCTCCGCGCACGGTGTGGCCCCGGCTGTCCGGGCCGAGGCCAAACGGCGCAACCTGACGGTTGTGGATGCGACCTGCCCGCTGGTTGCGAAGGTCCACACCGAGGCGCGACGGTTCCTGGCCCGGGGGGACACGGTTCTGCTGGTGGGGCACGACGGTCATGACGAGACGGAGGGAACCCTCGGCGAGGGTGACATCCAGCTGGTACGCACCCCCGCGGACGCGGCGGGGGTCCGCGTGGACGACCCGTCGCGAGTGTCCTACCTGACGCAAACCACCCTGGCCGTTGACGAGGTGGCTCAGGTCGTCGACGTGTTGCGCGAGCGGTTCCCGCTCCTTTCGGCCCCGCCGACGGAAGACATCTGCTACGCGACCACCAATCGCCAGCACGCGGTACTCGCCATCGCCGACGAATGCGACATCGTCATCGTGGTCGGCTCGCAGAACTCGTCGAACTCCAAGCGGCTGGTCGAGGTCGCTGAGCGGGCCGGGACACCCGCATATCTGGTCGACGACGCGTCTAGCATCGCACCAGAATGGATCATGAATGCCCGCCGGATCGGCCTGACCGCCGGCGCATCCGCGCCGCCTCACCTCGTCGACGAGGTGATCGGCACGTTGCGTGCGCTCGGTCCGGTTGACGTCGTCGAGCGTGAAGTGACCCGCGAGGATATTCGGTTCACGCTCCCCAAGGAGGTTTCGGACTGATGGCCATTCCCATGCGGCAGAGTGCCCGCATCGGTTGGTACCTGATCTCGAAGAAGATTCGCCGCGTCGAGAAGTTTCCGCTGATCGTCGAGCTGGAACCGCTGTTCGCCTGCAACCTCAAGTGCCACGGTTGCGGCAAGATCCAGCAACCGCATGATCTGCTCCGGCAGCGGATGCCGGTTGAGCGCGCGGTCGCTGCCATCGAGGAATCCGGGGCGCCTATGGTGTCGATCGCCGGCGGCGAGCCGATGATGCACCCGCAGATCGACGACATGGTCAACGAGCTCGTCAAGCGCAAGAAGTACGTCTACCTGTGCACCAATGCGGAGCTGGTCCGCAAGCGCTGGGACAAGTTCGACTTCACGCCGTCGCCGTACTTCGCCTTCGCCATCCACATCGACGGCCTTCGGGAACGGCACGACGAGTCCGTCGCCAAGGAAGGCGTGTTCGACGAGGCCGTCGCGGCCATCACGTTCCTCAAGGAGAAGGGGTTCCGAGTTACGACCAACTCGACCTTCTTCAATACCGACACGCCGCAGACCATCATCGACGTCCTGAACTTCTTGAACGACGAGGTCAAGGTCGACCAGATGATGATCTCGCCGGCCTATGCGTATGAGAAGGCACCCGATCAAGACCATTTCCTGGGCGTCACCGAGACCCGTGAGCTGTTCGCCAAGGCCTTCGCCGGCGGCAACCGCAAGCGCTGGCGGCTCAACCACTCGCCACTGTTCCTCGACTTCCTCGAAGGAAAGGTCGACTTCGAGTGCACGGCGTGGGGGATCCCGTCGTACTCGCTACTCGGTTGGCAGCGCCCCTGCTATCTCATGTCGGACGGCTACGTCTCCACCTACAAGGAGCTGATAGAGACCACCGACTGGTCCAAGTACGGTCGCGGCCGCGACCCGCGCTGCAATAACTGCATGGCCCACTGCGGCTACGAACCGACCGCGGTTCTTGCCACGATGGGTTCACTCAAGCAGAGCCTGCGGGCCATGCGGGAACAGGGCTGACGACGACCTTCAGCTGACGATCAGACCTGCGACGAATCGCAGTCGCGGTCCGGGTCGGCTAGGGCTCGAGGTCGGCCAGCCGTTTGCGAGGCGCCGGACGGGCGAGGCCACCCTCGCGGAATCGGTCCGTATCCAGCCGTGGCCGCCGGCTCGGAGTCGTCGAGGGGACCGGCTCGGCGATCGGTACGTTCGAGCCCGTCGCCTCGGAGACCGGCACGTCCGAGATTGTCGCCTCGGAGACCGGTACCTCGGATACCGACGCTTCGAGGACATCGGTGCCGCAGTCGGCGAGTGACTTGGAGCGACCGATAAAGACGACGCCGACGATCATGGCGGCGATGGAGGCGGCTTCGGCGGCCAGCCCAGGTATCGAGACCGAGACCGTGTCGCCGAGCAGGAAGATGCCGAGCGCGATCCCGGCAATCGGCTCGGCGGCGGCGATAGGCGGCAAGGAGCGGTCCAGCCGAGCAGCCCTAAACGCGCTCTGCGAGAGCGCGATACCCACGATGGCGGCACCGATTACGACGTAGACCCATGCGTGGAGGAAGACTTGCCGGACGCCCAGGTGGTCGAGATTGAAGGCCGCGGCCCGGGTGCTGACGTCTTGGAGGCCGTACAGCAGGCCGGCACCGGTCGCGAAGAGGACGGAGCGGACGACCAGCCCTCGACGAGTCCCGACGATCACCAGGGTGGCGACGACGCCGGCGACCACCGCGATCGCGAGCACGACCACCGCTCGATTGGCCTTCGGGTGGTCCGAGGAGAGCGGATCACCCACCGCGAGAAATACCCCGAGCGCGGCGCTGACCAGGAGCGCGCCGAGGATCTCGTGCCATCGCACGCGCTGATTGGAGAGGAACGCGGCGATGATGAACGCGAACAGGAGGCTCGCGGACAGCAGCGGCTCGACGACAGCGACAGAGGCGAGGCCGAGGGCCAGGCCGCCGAGCAGCTGACCGATGATCATGACGATGATGCCCGCCCACCAGGCCCGCTGGTGCATCAGGTCGAGCAGCAGCCGAACCGCATGTCCGGACGATTCCTTCGACCGGGCTGCGACGCGCTGCTGCAGCACGTAGCCGAGACCCAGGCAAATGGCTGCGGCGATTCCGACGAAGAAGACCATGCGGTCCGCCTACCGACCCGTCGGGACGAGCCGTCGGACGGTGCGCATGGGTCCACGGTACTGGGCCAAGCTCTCGGCTCAACTGTGGATTGGGGCGGTGGATGCCATTTGTCGCGATCGGCGCGGGCCAGCGGGGCCGGCAACGGGGAGTCGGATGATTCGGAACCAACTGCGTGCATGAACCGTCGCCATGGCCACGCGATATGCATATCGTTCGGCTGGCAGCGGTCTCTCGGGTGACGATTGACTCGTCCGGTCCTACTTTGACCCCTTCGATCCCCGCGAGTATCGTTAATGAGCGTGCCCGGAGCGATCCGGGCCTTGACTCGTGCCCGCCAACGGCCGGTCGGTTAGCGGTCCCGCCCGAGGACCGGGCCACTGGCGATGAGCAGGACCGGGCGACACCGTCCAGACCGGGATATTCCGGGCTGGCCTGCGGGCCGGGTGCGACACACCCGACCTCGGGGACCGGTGAAGTAACAGCAGCACCACCAGTACCACCCACGGCGACGCTCGACAACCGCTGACGACAGAGGAGATTGCAGGCCGCATGCCTACGATCCAGCAGCTGGTCCGCAAGGGCCGGCAGGACAAGATCGGCAAGACGAAGACGCCGGCTCTGAAGGGTTCCCCCCAGCGCCGGGGTGTCTGCACGCGTGTCTATACGACGACGCCCAAGAAGCCGAACTCTGCGTTACGCAAGGTCGCCCGGGTCCGGCTGACCAGCGGCATCGAGGTCACCGCCTACATACCGGGGGTCGGCCACAACCTGCAGGAGCACTCGATCGTGCTGGTCCGTGGCGGCCGCGTAAAGGATCTGCCCGGGGTTCGCTACAAGATCATCCGAGGGTCGCTCGATACGCAGGGCGTCCGCAACCGGAAGCAGGCCCGGAGCCGCTACGGCGCGAAGAAGGAGAAGGGCTGATGCCGCGCAAAGGCCCCGCTCCGCGTCGTCCGCTGGTGATCGATCCGGTTTACAACTCGACGCTCGTCTCTCAGCTGGTCAACAAGATCTTGCTCCGGGGCAAGCGCTCGGTCGCCGAGAAGATCGTCTACGGGGCGCTCGAAGGCGCCCGCGACAAAACCGGTACGGACCCGGTGGTAACGCTCAAGCGCGCCCTCGACAACGTCAAACCGACGATCGAAGTGAAGAGTCGCCGGGTCGGCGGTGCCACCTATCAGGTGCCGGTCGAGGTCAAGGCCGGTCGAAGCACGACGCTGGCGCTCCGCTGGTTGGTGGGTTACTCCCGCCAGCGCCGCGAGAAGACGATGACCGAGCGTTTGATGAACGAGCTGCTGGACGCCAGCAACGGCTTGGGCGCGAGCGTCAAACGCCGTGAGGACACACACAAGATGGCCGAATCGAACAAGGCATTCGCACATTACCGCTGGTAGCGCACCCACGAAGTTCTCGCCGCGCTCGAAGACTTCGCCGGGCCCCCGCTCCGGACCAACCCGCTGAATTAGCAAGAAGGAAAGATGGCTAGGAACGCCGAACTCGCCAAGACCCGCAACATCGGGATCATGGCGCATATCGACGCGGGCAAAACCACGACGACCGAGCGCATTCTCTTCTACACCGGCATCAACTACAAGATCGGCGAGGTGCACGACGGCGCCGCGACGATGGACTGGATGGAGCAGGAGCAGGAGCGCGGCATCACGATCACGTCCGCGGCCACCAAGTGCACCTGGAAGGGCCACACGATCAACATCATCGACACGCCCGGCCACGTCGACTTCACGGTCGAGGTCGAGCGGTCGTTGCGCGTCCTGGACGGCGCAGTTGCCGTCTACGACGGCGTCGCAGGCGTGGAGCCACAGACGGAAACGGTGTGGCGGCAGGCGGACAAGTACAACGTCCCGCGCATGTGCTTCGTGAACAAGCTCGACCGTACCGGCGCCGACTTCTTCCGGTGCGTACAGATGATGATCGACCGGCTCAACGCGACGCCCTTGGTGCTCCAGCTGCCAATCGGAGCCGAGAGTGACTTCATCGGAGTTGTCGACCTGATCGGCCTGCGGGCGCTCACGTGGCGTGGCGAGACGAGGAAGGGCGAGGACTACGCGATCGAGGAGATCCCGGCCGAACTGACCGGGCAGGTGGTCGAGTGGCGCGAGAAGCTGCTGGAGACGCTGTCCGAGGCCGACGACTCCATTCTCGAGGCTTACCTGGGCGGCGAGGAGCTGTCCGATGCGACGCTGAAGGCCGCTATTCGCCGGGCCACGATCGCTGGCGCATTGAATCCGGTCCTTTGCGGATCGGCATTCAAGAACAAAGGTGTTCAGCCGATGCTGGACGCGGTGATCGACTATCTGCCGTCACCGTTGGATATTCCGCATGTCGACGGCACCCTGTTGGACGGCGAGACACCGGCCACTCGAAATGCGGACGAGGCCGAGCCGCTCTCCGCGCTGGCGTTCAAGATCGCAACTGACCAGCACCTCGGCAAGCTGACCTATCTGCGCATCTACTCGGGCGTGCTCGAGAACGGCTCGCAGGTCCTCAACTCCACGAAAGACCGCAAGGAGCGCATCGGCAAGATCTACCAGATGCACGCGAACAAGCGTGAGGAGCTGCCACGCGCCGGCGCAGGCGACATCATTGCTGTCGCCGGGCTCAAGCAAACCACTACGGGCGACACCCTCTCCGACTCGCAGAAACCGATCGTGCTCGAGTCCATGACGTTCCCGGCGCCAGTGATCTATGTGGCGATCGAGCCGAGGACCAAGAGCGATCAAGAGAAACTCGGCACGGCCATCCAGAAGCTCGCCGAGGAGGACCCGACCTTCCAGGTACGCACCGACGAAGAGACCGGTCAGACGATTATCGCCGGCATGGGTGAGCTCCACCTGGAGATTCTCGTTGATCGCATGCGTCGTGAGTTCAAGGTCGAGGCCAACGTCGGAAAGCCTCAGGTCGCCTACCGCGAGACGATCCGGGGCACCGTGGACCGCGAGGAGTACACGCACCGGAAGCAGACCGGTGGCTCGGGCCAGTACGCGAAGGTACAGATCAAGCTCGAGCCCCTCGAGATGACGCCGGACGGCCCGAGTTACGAGTTCGTCAATGCCGTGACCGGTGGGCGCATTCCGAAGGAGTTCATCCCTTCGGTGGACGCCGGCGTGCAAGAGGCCATGCAATACGGCGTGCTGGCGGGCTTTCCGCTGGTTGGCGTCCGCGTCACCCTGCTCGACGGTGGCTACCACGAAGTCGACTCGTCCGAAATAGCGTTCAAGATCGCGGGATCCATGGTGCTCAAAGCCGCGGCTCGCAAGGCTCAGCCGGTGTTGTTGGAGCCGATGTTCGCTGTCGAGGTCACGACGCCCGAGGCCAACATGGGCGACGTCATCGGCGACTTGAACTCACGTCGCGGACACATCCAGGCCATGGAAGAGCGCGGGGGCCTGCGGGTGGTCAAGGCGCTGGTGCCCCTGTCGGAGATGTTCGGTTATGTGGGCGACCTGCGCAGTAAGACCCAAGGCCGCGCGAGCTACTCGATGCAGTTCGATCGGTATTCGGAGGTGCCGGGCAATGTGGCCCGGGAGATCATCGCGAGGGTGACCGGCGAGTGAGCATGCCCAGAGTTTCCGTACCAAGTCCAACGAGCCGGACCTAGAGGACCGGCACAGCCCAAGAGGGAAAGGGATCCACAGTGGCGAAGGCGAAGTTCGAGCGGACCAAGCCCCACGTCAACATCGGCACGATCGGTCACATCGACCACGGCAAGACGACGCTGACGGCAGCGATCACCAGGGTGCTGCATGACAAGTTCCCGGCGATCAACCCGTTCACGCCGTTCGACCAGATCGACAAGGCTCCGGAGGAGAAGCAGCGCGGCATCACGATCTCGATCGCGCATGTCGAGTACCAGACGGAGAAGCGGCACTACGCGCACGTCGACTGCCCTGGTCACGCCGACTACATCAAGAACATGATCACCGGCGCGGCCCAGATGGACGGCGCGATCCTGGTTGTCGCTGCCACCGACGGCCCCATGCCGCAGACCAAGGAGCACGTCCTGCTCGCCCGCCAGGTCGGTGTGCCCTACATCGTGGTGGCGCTGAACAAGGCCGACATGGTCGACGACGAGGAGATCCTCGAGCTCGTCGAGCTCGAGGTACGTGAGCTGCTCAACCAGTACGAGTTCCCGGGCGACGACGCCCCGATCGTGCGCGTTTCTGCGCTCAAGGCACTTGAGGGCGACGCCGACTGGAGTGCGAAGGTTCTGGAGCTCATGGACGCCGTCGACGAGTCCATCCCCCAGCCGGTGCGCGAGGTCGACAAGCCGTTCCTCATGCCGGTCGAGGACGTGTTCACCATCACCGGTCGCGGCACGGTCGTCACCGGCCGCATCGAGCGGGGCGTGCTGAAGGTCAACGAGCAGGTCGACATCGTGGGTATCCATCCGCAGAAGCAGTCCACCACGGTCACCGGCATCGAGATGTTCCGCAAGCTCCTCGACGAGGGCCGCGCGGGCGAGAACGTCGGCCTGCTGCTGCGTGGTGTGAAGCGCGAGGAGGTGGAGCGCGGCCAGGTCGTGATCAAGCCGGGTACGGCGACGCCGCACACCAACTTCGAGGGCACCGTCTACATCCTCTCCAAGGACGAGGGTGGCCGGCACACGCCGTTCTTCAACAACTACCGGCCGCAGTTCTACTTCCGCACGACCGACGTGACCGGTGTGGTTACTCTGCCCGAGGGCACCGAGATGGTCATGCCCGGGGACACCACCGACATGAAGGTCGAGCTGATCCAGCCGATCGCCATGGAGGACGGGCTGCGGTTCGCGATCCGCGAGGGTGGCCGAACGGTTGGTGCGGGTCGAGTCACCAAGATCGTCAAGTAACGAGGAGCGATCAGCCGATGCAGCGGATCTTGGTGGGCCGGGCGGGTGTCTGTAACGGGGGCACATCAAGATCCAACGCAGTCCATCCGCTCCGGCATGAGCCGCGAGCTCGAACCTGCTCGACAGCGACCAGCACAGTGAAGGTGAGCTAGCACCATGGCGGGACAGAAGATCCGCATCCGGCTCAAGGCCTATGACCACGAGGCCATTGACGCCAGCGCACGCAAGATCGTCGAAACGGTCACGCGTACCGGCGCGCGCGTTGTCGGCCCCGTGCCGCTGCCGACCGAGAAGAACATCTACTGCGTGATCCGGTCGCCGCACAAGTACAAGGACAGCCGCGAGCATTTCGAGATGCGGACCCACAAGCGGCTCATCGACATCCTCGACCCGACGCCGAAGACGGTCGATGCGCTCATGCGTATCGACTTGCCGGCAAGCGTCGATGTGAACATCCAGTAGTGAGGCGACAGCGAGTGAGCAGCGCAGGGCCGAGGCCCGAGGAGCTAGCGCGAAGCCGAACCAGTGATAGGCGACAGTGACATGGCAAGCGAGAACACCAAGGGCATTCTGGGCGAGAAGCTCGGCATGACCCAGGTTTTCGACGAGAACAACCGGATCGTGCCGGTTACCGTCGTCAAGGCCGGGCCATGCGTCGTCACCCAGATCCGGACGCCGGAGAAGGACGGCTACAGCGCCGTCCAGCTCGCCTACGGGCCGATCGACCCGCGGAAGGTCACCAAGCCGGTCGCCGGCCATTTCAAGGCAGCCAACGTCACTCCACGCCGGCACCTCGTCGAGCTGCGGACCGATGCGCTGGATGGCTATGAGATCGGCCAGGAACTCGGTCCGGACGTGTTCGACGCGGGCGCGATGGTCGACGTCACCGGCACGACGAAGGGCAAGGGCACCGCGGGGGTCATGAAGCGGCACGGGTTCCATGGCCTCGGCGCGGGGCACGGCACGCAGCGGAAGCATCGGGCGCCAGGGTCGATCGGTGCCTGCGCCACACCAGCTCGCGTGTTCAAGGGTGTGCGCATGGCCGGCCGCATGGGCCACGAGCGCCAGACCACGCCCGGCCTCACGGTGCACAAGGTCGATACCGAACGGGGCCTGCTGCTGATCAGGGGTGCGATTCCGGGCCCCCGGGGCGGCTTGGTCCTCGTTCGGACCGCGGCGAAGGGGGCCTGATCGTGAGCCGCTCCGTGACGGTGCAGCATCCGGCCGACGCCGCGCCGGCAACATCGATGGTCGAGCTGCCCGCCGAGGTATTCGACGTGCAGTCGAACATCGCGCTGATCCACCAAGTCGTCGTGGCGCAGCTCGCGGCCGCCCGCCAGGGAACCCATTCGACGAAGACCCGCGGCGAAGTCGCCGGCGGTGGGCGGAAGCCGTATCGGCAGAAGGGAACCGGTCGGGCCCGGCAGGGTTCGAACCGCGCGCCCCAGTTTGCCGGTGGTGGGATCGTCCACGGACCCCAGCCGCGCACGTACGACCAGCGCACGCCCAAGAAGATGAAGGCAGCCGCCCTGCGTGGGGCACTGTCCGACCGGGCGCGCAACGATCGCGTCCATATCGTGTCGTCGATCGTCAGTGGCGACACCCCATCGACCCGGACCGCGGCGCAAACTCTGGCCGCAATCGTCGAGTCGCAGCACATTCTTGTCGTCGCCGAACGAGACGATGAGCTGACCTGGAAGAGCCTGCGCAACGTCCCGAGTGTGCACCTGCTCGAGCCAGGCCAACTCAACACCTACGACGTGCTGATCAGCGATGACGTGGTCTTCACCGAGGCCGCCCTGGCGACCTTCGTTGGTGGCCCGCTGCCCAGCACGCCGATCGACGAGGTGCCGGCCCTGGTGTCGGATGCGGATGCGGTCGATGCGGCCGACGAAGCCGCGGCGGCTGAGGGCGCGCTTGACGAAAACGGCGCGGTTGACGAGGTGGCGCCCCCAGCGTCGGAGGAGACCTCGGCTGTATCCGATGACGACGCGGTGAAGGAGGAGGACAGCTGATGTTCGACGACCCGCGCGACGTCCTGCTCGCTCCGATCATCTCGGAGAAGAGCTATGGCCTGCTCGACCAGAACAAGTACACCTTCGACGTGCACCCCCAGGCCAACAAGACGCAGGTCAAGATCGCGGTGGAGCGAGTGTTCAACGTCAAGGTCACCGACGTGAATACGTACAACCGGCCAGGCAAGCGCAAGCGCACCCGGCTTGGCTACGGCCGGCGCCGGAACGTGAAGCGCGCGATCGTCACGTTGCGGTCCGGCGACCGCATCGACGTGTTCGGGCAGTAGGCCGCGGTGCGACAGCGAGGGAGCATCGTAGGCGCGCAGCGCCGAGGAGCGGATCGAGCGCGGAGCAGCGCGGTGGGAGCAGTGAAGACCAATGGGTATTCGTAAGTACAAGCCGACGACCCCGGGGCGTCGTGGCGCGAGTGTGGCCGACTTCGTCGAGATCACCCGCGACGAGCCCGAGAAGTCGCTCGTGCGCCCGCTGCACAACCGCGGTGGCCGCAACAACTCCGGTCAGATCACGACCCGACACCAGGGTGGTGGCCATAAGCGCGCGTATCGGCTGATCGATTTCCGCCGGGACGACAAGGACGATGTTCCGGCGAAGGTCGCGCATATCGAGTACGACCCGAACCGGACCGCTCGCATCGCGCTGCTGCATTACGCCGACGGCGAGAAGCGTTACATCCTCGCCCCGCGCCTGCTGAAGCAGGGCGACACGGTGGAGAGCGGCCCGCGGGCCGACATCAAGCCGGGCAACGCGTTGCCGCTGCGCAACATCCCGGTCGGCACCGTCGTGCATGCCATCGAGATGCGGCCAGGAGGCGGCGCCAAGATCGCCCGTTCGGCCGGCGCGAGCGTGCAGCTGGTGGCCAAGGAAGGCCCGTACGCGCAGTTGCGCATGCCGTCGGGGGAGATCCGCAACGTCGACGTCCGGTGCCGAGCCACGGTTGGCGAGGTCGGCAACGCCGAGCAGTCGAACATCAACTGGGGCAAGGCCGGGCGAATGCGCTGGAAGGGGAAGCGGCCGTCCGTCCGCGGAGTGGCGATGAATCCGGTCGATCACCCGCACGGTGGCGGCGAGGGCAAGACATCCGGCGGGCGCCACCCGGTCAATCCCGGAGGCAAACCTGAGGGCCGTACCCGGCGGCGCAAGGCCAGCGACGCACTGATTGTCCGCCGTCGACGCACGAACAAGAAGAGGTAGTCACGCGATGCCGCGCTCATTGAAGAAAGGTCCGTTCGTCGACGATCACCTGCTCAAGAAGGTGGATGCGCAGAACGACCGAAACACCAAGGCCGTGATCAAGACGTGGTCGCGCCGTTCGACGATCATCCCGGACATGCTCGGGCACACAATCGCCGTGCACGACGGTCGCAAGCACGTTCCGGTCTTCATCACCGAGGGCATGGTCGGCCACAAGCTCGGTGAGTTCGCGCCGACTCGTACCTATCGGGGCCACGTGAGGGACGACCGTCGCGCCCGGCGCGGCTAGAGACGAAGAAGAGGACATCATGGCTGCCTACCCCGACACGGAAGAGGTCCGCACCGCGTTTGCGCGGGCGACCTACGTGCGTGTCTCGCCGATGAAGGCGCGCCGCGTCATAGATCTCATCCGCAATCTGCCGGCGCAAGAGGCGCTGTCGGTGCTCAAGTTCGCGCCGCAGGCCGCGAGCGAGCCGGTGGCGAAGGTGCTCGCGAGTGCGATCGCGAATGCGGAACACAACTTCTCGCTCGACCCGGACACGTTGTTCGTATCGCAGGCGTTCGTGGACGAGGGACCGATGCTCAAGCGATTTCGGCCGCGCGCTCAGGGGCGGGCCTACCGCATCCGCAAGCGCACCTCCCACATCACCGTGGAGGTCGAGAGCATCGATGCGCCGGCACGGAAGGGACGCGGACGGTCATGAGCCAGCATCGCAATGGCATGAGCAGGAATGAGGCGCGCAAGTAAATGGGTCAGAAGGTCAACCCGCACGGGTTCCGCCTCGGCATCACGACCGACTTCAAGAGCCGGTGGTTCGCTGACAAGCAGTACGCCGACTACGTCAAGGAGGACGTGGCGATCCGGCGGCTGATGACCAAGGGGATGGAGCGTGCCGGCATCGCCAAGGTCGAGATCGAGCGCACGCGGGATCGGGTCCGGGTCGATATCCACACGGCCCGGCCCGGCATCGTGATCGGCCGCCGTGGGGCGGAAGCCGACCGCATCCGGGGCGAACTGGAGAAGCTGACCAGCAAGCAGGTGCAACTGAACATCCTCGAGGTGAAGAACCCCGAGGGTGACGCCCAGCTGGTGGCGCAGGGCGTGGCCGAGCAGCTGTCGAACCGCGTGAGCTTCCGGCGAGCGATGCGAAAGAGCATGCAGTCGGCCCTCAAGAGCCCTGGGATCAAAGGCATTCGGGTGCAGTGCTCCGGCCGCCTCGGCGGCGCCGAGATGAGCCGGTCGGAGTTCTACCGCGAGGGTCGGGTGCCGTTGCACACGCTGCGGGCGAACATCGACTACGGCTTCTACGAGGCGCGGACCACCTTCGGCCGGATCGGCGTGAAGGTCTGGCTGTACAAGGGCGAGGTCCCGACCGGATCCCGGGCCGAGCGGGAAGCGGCCGCGGCCGCGGAGGCGTTGCGGCAACGTCGCGAGCGCCCGGCGAGTCGCCCGCGTCGGTCCGGCTCGCAGGGCACGACGGGCACCGGCACGGATGCCGGCCGGTCGGCGGCGGAGCCGACCGCTGCCGCCGAGCGGGCACACGCGATCGAGGAGGCCGCCGTCGTGGCCGACGAGGCGACCCGGCTCGCGTCCGAGGAGGCCAAAGTCGAGGCTCGGCAGGGCAGCGACTCGGCGGCCACCTTGGTTGCCGAGACCGAGACGCCGACGAGCAGAACGGAGAGCTGAGACATGCTCATCCCGCGGCGGGTCAAACACCGCAAGCAACACCACCCGAGCCGCAGTGGCATGGCGAGCGGCGGCACCCGCGTCGCCTTTGGCGAATACGGCATCCAGGCGCTGGAGCCGGCCTACGTGACGAACCGGCAGATCGAGTCGGCCCGTATCGCGATCAACCGCAGAATCCGTCGTGGCGGCAAGGTGTGGATCAATATCTATCCAGACCGTCCGCTGACGAAGAAGCCCGCTGAGACCCGGATGGGCTCCGGCAAGGGCTCGCCGGAGTGGTGGATTGCCAACGTGAAACCGGGCCGCGTGCTGTTCGAGCTGTCGTTCCCGAACGAGGTCGTTGCTCGGGAGGCGCTTACTCGCGCGATTCACAAGCTGCCGATGAAGTGCCGGATCATCACGCGCGAAGCAGGTGACTTCTGATGACGAGTCAGCCCAGCGAGCTACGCGAGCTGCACGACGACGAGTTGGAGACCCGGCTCCGGGAGGCCAAGGAGGAATTGTTCAACCTGCGGTTCCAGATGGCGACCGGGCAGCTGGACAACAACCGGCGACTGCGCACCGTGCGGCACGACATCGCGCGGATCTACACGATCCTGCGGGAGCGGGAGCTGGGCCTGTCGGTGGCACCAGGCGAGCAGGAGGTCTCGGCATGAGCGAGCATCGCAGCGAGCGCCAGCGAGCGAGGAGCGCAGCGATGCCGGCGATGAGCGCTCGGGCGAAGAGCGAAGGGACATCGGCATGAGCGAGAGCGAGGGCATGAGCGAGAACGTGCGGACGTCGCACCGCAAGACCCGCGAGGGCCGGGTCGTGAGCGACAAGATGGACAAGACCGTGGTCGTGGCCGTCGAGGATCGGGTTAAGCACTCCCTGTACGGCAAGGTGATCCGCCGCACGAACAAGCTCAAGGCGCATGACGCGACCAACACGGTGACGATCGGAGACCGGGTACTGATCATGGAGACCCGGCCGCTGTCCGCCACCAAGCGGTGGCGAGTCGTCGAGGTTCTCGAGAAGGCAAAGTAGTCGCGATCGCGACGTGCGGGTGTACCGCGCGGCTCGGTCCAGAGACATGGAGTAGGCAGTGATTCAGCAGGAGTCGCGACTGCGCGTCGCCGACAACACCGGAGCCAAGGAGATCTTGTGCATCCGGGTCATGGGCGGCTCCGGACGGCGCTACGCGGGCATCGGCGACATCATCGTGGCTACGGTCAAGGACGCGCTGCCTGGCGCCGGCGTGAAGAAGGGCGATGTCGTCAAGGCGGTCATCGTGCGCACCGTCAAGGAGCGTCGCCGGCCGGACGGCAGCTACATCCGCTTCGACGAGAACGCGGCCGTGCTCATCCGGGCGGATGGCGAGCCCCGGGGGACGCGCATCTTCGGCCCGGTTGGCCGCGAACTGCGTGACAAGAGGTTCATGAAGATCATTTCGCTGGCTCCTGAGGTGCTGTGAGATGACTGGCTACAGCAAGGTGAAGGCATGAAGGTCAAGAAGGGCGACGAGGTCGTCGTCATCGCCGGCAAGGAGCGCGGCGTCAGGGGCAAGGTCATTGCGGCTGACCCGATCCGCAACCGGGTCGTCGTCGAAGGCGTCAATCGGGTCACAAAGCACACCCGGGTGTCGACGACGCAGCGCGGAGCCAAGGCCGGCGGTATCGAGCACGTCGAGGCGGCCATCGACGCCAGCAACGTCATGGTCATCGAGGGCGGGGTAGCAACCCGAATCGGCTATCGGCGTGACGAGGAGACCGGTCGCAACGTTCGAGTTTCCCGTCGGTCGGGGAAGGACCTGAAGTGACCGCCGCGACCGAAATTCCGGTGCCACGGCTGAAGACCCGCTACCGGGACGAGATCGTGCCGCAGCTGACGGAGGCGCACGGCTACGCCAACCCGATGCAGGTGCCGAAGCTGGTCAAGATCGTCGTCAACATGGGCGTCGGCCAGGCCGCGAAGGACGCCAAGCTGATGGACGGCGCCGTGCGCGATCTCTCGCTCATCACCGGGCAGAAGCCGCTGGTGCAGCGCGCCCGCAAGTCGATCGCGCAGTTCAAGCTGCGCGAAGGGATGCCGATTGGCGCCAAGGTGACGTTGCGCGGCGACCGGATGTGGGAGTTCCTGGACCGTTTGCTGACGCTCGCACTGCCGCGCATCCGGGATTTCCGGGGGCTGTCGTCCGCTCAATTCGACGGCCGGGGCAATTACACGTTCGGCCTTACCGAGCAGTCGATGTTCCACGAGATCGACCCGGACACCATCGATCGCCCCCGCGGCATGGACATTACCGTGGTTACCACAGCCAAGACCGACGATGAGGGACGGGCCCTGCTGCGCGCGCTCGGCTTCCCGTTCAAGGAGAGCTGACGAATGGCGAAGAAGGCACTGGTCATCAAGGCGGCAGCCAAGCCGAAGTTTGCGGTCCGCCGCTACTCCCGCTGCCAGCGCTGCGGACGACCCCGCGCGGTGTATCGCAAGTTCGGCCTGTGCCGAATCTGCGTGCGAGAGCTGGCCCACGCCGGCGAATTGCCCGGCGTTACCAAGGCCAGCTGGTAGTGACCGAGAACTGAATATCCGTTCCTATCACTTCGCGGTAGGCCGCACGGCGGAACCGCTGCGAGAAAGAAGATCGAACATGATCAAGCTCTGCTCCGGCCGAAGAGTCGAGGCCGCCCGATGACGATGACCGACCCCATCGCGGACATGCTCACTCGGCTGCGCAACGCCAACTCGGCGTACCACGACGAGGTCAGCATGCCGGCGTCGAAGTTGAAGAACAACATCGCCGAGATCCTCAAGCAAGAGGGTTACATCGCGGGGTTCCACGTCGTGGACGCGCCGGAAGGCCAGGTCGGCCGAGTGCTCACGCTGGATCTGAAGTACGGGCCGAACCGGGAGCGCAGCATCGCCGGCGTGCGCCGGGTCTCCAAGCCGGGGCTGCGCGTCTACGCGAAGTCGACGGGCCTGCCGCGGGTGCTCGGCGGACTTGGCACGGCGATCATCTCGACGTCGTCTGGGCTGTTGACCGATCGGCAGGCCGCCAAGCGTCGGGTAGGCGGGGAAGTCCTTGCCTATATCTGGTGAGCGACGAATGAGTCTGGGTATCGGCCGCGTGCGCGGCGAACTGTGGGGTTCGAAATGAGTCGAATTGGCCGGCTTCCGGTTGCCGTCCCGAGCGGGGTCGAGGTGACGATCGACGGCCAGCAGGTGACAGTGGCCGGGCCGAAGGGGACGCTGCGCCATACCGTCGCGGAGCCCATCTCGGTGCGTCGTGGCGACGATGGTGCGCTGGAGGTGACCCGACCGGACGACGAGCGGGAATCGAAAGCGCTCCACGGGCTCTCGCGCACGTTGATCGCGAACATGGTGACCGGAGTCACGTCCGGGTACACGAAGCGGCTCGAGATCGTGGGCACGGGTTACCGGGTCCTGGCGCGCGGGAACGATCTGGAGTTCGCGTTGGGCTACTCCCATCCCGTGGTGGTGCGTGCCCCCGAGGGAATCACGTTCCGGGTCGAGGCGCCCACGCGTTTCGCGGTCGAGGGCATCGACAAGCAGAAGGTCGGCGAAGTGGCGGCGAACATCCGCAAGCTGCGCAAGCCCGATCCGTACAAGGGCAAGGGCGTGCGGTATCAGGGCGAGGTCGTCCGCCGCAAGGCCGGGAAGACGGGTAAGTAGCGATGTCGGCAGCAACGATCCTCAAGAAGGCCCGCCGGTCGGCGGGCGTGTCCGCCTCGCGGCGGGTCGCGCGGTCGCGTCGGCACTTCCGGCTGCGGAAGAAGGTCGTCGGTACCGCGGTACGTCCGCGGCTGGTCGTCACCCGATCCTCGCGTCATCTCTACGCGCAGCTCGTCGACGACTCCACGCGGACGACCCTGGCGTCGGCATCGACCTACAAGCTGACCGAAGGCGACAAGACCGCACGGGCCAAGGCCGTAGGTACTTCGCTGGCCGACGCGGCGAAGGCCGCGGGTATCTCCCGGGTTGTCTTCGACCGGGGCGGGCACACGTACACCGGTCGGGTGGCTGCGTTTGCCGATGCGGCTCGCGAGGCAGGCCTGGAATTTTGATGAGCGCGATAACGATGGAAGGAACTAACTGATGCCTGGACCGCAGCGGGGACCCCGCACGGCTGGCACCGACTCCGGCGGCCAGCGTGACCGTCGCGACCGCCGAGAGGGTGGTCGCGGCGGCCGGGACGGCGCCGCCCCGGAGAAGAGCCCGCATCTCGAGCGAGTGGTGACGATCAACCGCGTCGCCAAGGTCGTCAAGGGTGGCCGGCGGTTCAGCTTCACCGCGCTGGTCGTCGTCGGTGACGGCGATGGCACGGTCGGGGTGGGCTACGGCAAGGCCAAGGAGGTCCCCGCGGCGATCGCGAAGGGCGTCGAAGAGGCCAAGAAGAACTTCTTCAAGGTGCCGCGAATCCAGCAGACCATTCCGCACCCAGTGCAGGGTGAGGCTGCTGCCGGCGTCGTCCTGCTGAAGCCGGCGAGCCCCGGTACCGGTGTCATTGCCGGGGGCCCGGTGCGAGCGGTGCTGGAATGCGCGGGTATCCACGACGTGCTGTCGAAGTCCCTCGGCTCGGACAATCCGATCAATATCGTGCACGCGACCGTGGCGGCGCTGAAGGGCCTCGTCCGGCCGGAGGAAGTCGCGGCCCGACGCGGTCTCCCGCTCGAGGACATCGCCCCGGCCGGATTGCTTCGGGCGCGCGCCGGACAGGCCGGCTAAGAGGCACCATGACACGGCTGAAGATCACCCAGATTCGATCCGGAATCGGGAACAAGGAGAACCAGCGCCAGACCTTGCGTTCGCTGGGCCTCAAGCGGGTCCATGACGTGGTTATCAAGGAAGACCGACCGGAAATCCGTGGCATGGTGGCGACCGTGCCGCACCTCGTCTCGGTCGAGGAGGTCGACTGACATGGGCGGACCGCTCAAGGTTCACCATCTGCGTCCGGCAGCGGGCGCCCACACGAAGAAGACCCGAGTAGGACGTGGAACCGGGTCCAAGGGCAAGACCGCGGGACGCGGGACGAAGGGCAGCAAGGCTCGCTCCGGGATTCCGGCCACGTTCGAGGGTGGTCAGATGCCCATCCACATGCGGCTGCCCAAACTCAAGGGGTTCCACAACACGTTCCGGACCGAGTACCAGGTCGTCAACGTCGCTGCGCTCGCGGGGCTGTTCCCGCGCGGCGGTTCGGTCGACGTCGACGCCCTGGTGGCTGCCGGGGCCGTACGCAAGGGGTTACCGGTCAAGGTTCTCGGTCATGGCGAGCTGGGCTCGGTCAAGCTCGATGTGACCGCGAACGCCTTCTCCGGCACGGCTCGTGACAAGATCGAGGCTGCTGGCGGGACGGTCACCGAGCTGTAAGCCCTGATAGTGACCGCCGCGGCTGTTAATCTGAAGGTCAGAGTCGACCTCCGCAGCCGCATTGGCCGGGATCTGCGGGGACCATAGCTCGCGACGACCGTCCGGTCGGCCGCTCAATCCGCACAGGAGGATGTGTGCTCAGCGCTTTTGCATCCGCGTTTCGAACGCCGGATCTGCGCAAAAAGCTGCTTTTCACGCTGGGCATCATCGTGCTCTACCGCCTCGGCGCCTCGGTGCCGACGCCGAACACGAACGTCAAGAACATCAACAACTGCATCCAGATCGCCGGTAGCGGAGCGTCGAAGGACGTTTATTCGCTGATCAACCTGTTCTCCGGCGGGGCCTTGCTCCGGCTATCGGTGTTCGCTCTGGGGATCCTGCCCTACATCACGGCGAGCATCATCATTCAGCTCCTCGTCGTCGTCATCCCGAGGTTTGAGCAGCTGAAGAAGGAAGGTCAGGCCGGCCAGCAGAAGCTGACCCAGTACAGCCGATACCTCACCATCGGGCTGGCGGTCCTGCAGTCCACCGGCTTCATCGCCTTGGCCCGATCTGGTCAGCTGTTCCAGGGCTGCAACGATCCGATTCTGTACAAGACGGACGTTTTCACACTTTCGACGATGGTGATCTGCATGACCGCCGGCACCGGCGTGATCATGTGGCTGGGCGAGCTCATCACCGACCGTGGCGTCGGCAACGGGATGAGTGTGCTGATGTTCACTTCGATCGCGGCTCGGATCCCCAATGAGGGTCAGACGATCCTGCAGAACGCCGGTGGCTTCGCATTCACCCTGATTCTCGCTCTGGGCCTCGCCATCATCGCGGCGGTCGTGTTCGTCGAGCAGGCCCAGCGGCGCATACCGGTGCAATACGCCAAGCGGATGATCGGTCGGCGACAGTACGGCGGGACGTCGACGTACCTGCCGCTGAAGGTGAACCAAGCCGGTGTCATACCCGTTATCTTCGCCTCGTCGTTGCTATACATCCCGCAGCTGATAAGCCAACTGCAATCCGGCAACGGCGGCGGCTTCCAACGCTGGGTGAACAACTACCTGATCAACCAGCAGTCGTGGGTCCACATCACCATCTACTTCGTTCTGATCATCTTCTTTGCCTATTTCTACGTCAGCATCACGTTCAACCCCGAGGAACGTGCTGATGACATGAAGAAGTACGGCGGGTTCATTCCGGGTATCCGGCCCGGCCGACCGACTGCCGAGTACCTGCAGTTCGTACTGTCTCGGATCACGCTGCCGGGGGCCTTGTATCTGGGCATCGTGGCGATCCTGCCCAACTTCTTCTTTGCGATGACCGGCGGCAACAACCAGAACTTCCCGTTCGGCGGGACCGCAGTGCTGATCATGGTCGGTGTGGGATTGGACACTGTGAAACAAATTGAGAGCCAGTTGATGCAACGTAACTACGAAGGGTTCTTGCGTTAGCGCGATCCAACTGATCCGCAGGGAGATCAGGCCGATGAACGAGGAGGCAGTTCTTGTGCGAGTAGTCCTCGTTGGGCCGCCCGGAGCGGGTAAAGGCACCCAAGCTGAGTTCATCTCGGAGCGCTACGAGATCCCGAAGATCTCCACCGGTGACATCTTCCGGGCGAATGTCTCCGGAGGAACGGAGCTCGGTGTGCTGGCCAAGAAGTTCATGGACGCCGGGGACCTGGTTCCGGACGAGGTCACGAACGCCATGGTTCGGGACCGATTGGAGTGGCCGGACGCCGCCGTCGGCTTCCTCCTCGACGGATTCCCTCGCAATGTGGCCCAGGCTTACGAGCTTGACGGCATCCTCAATGACATGGCGACCTCGCTTGATGTCGTGCTCGAACTCGAGGTCGGCGACGACGAGGTGGTGCGCCGCTTGTCCGGCCGCCGAAC
>Ga0068868_100000743_pt1 | contig 22066 bp, 15 predicted proteins | sample KBSMisM42_FD_64660 | JGI IMG/M metagenome (GOLD analysis project Ga0068868, IMG submission 64660) | Miscanthus rhizosphere microbial communities from Kellogg Biological Station, Michigan, USA - KBS Miscanthus M4-2 | ecosystem: Host-associated > Plants > Roots > Rhizosphere > Soil ...
GGGCCTGCCCACGCGACGAGATAGTCACTCCCGTTCCACGCGACCGCCGGCGTCGCCGCACAGCGCTGCTGGTCGTCCTTGAAAACCGTGATCGGCGCGGCGTCGGGAAGGCTGCCATCGCGCCCGACGCGCCTCGCCTTCACGCCGGGCCCCTCGCGCCACGCGACAAAGAAGTCGCGGCCGTTGGTGACGACGCGCGGAGTGGTGTCGTCGCAGGTCACCGCGGCAAGCCGCAGCGGAGTCGCATCGAGCGTGCGGCCGTGCGAGTCGACGCGCGCGGCTACGAGTGGGAACGCACTGCTCCCGTTGTCGGCCTCGCGCCAGGCGAGCAGCGAGACGTCGCCGGCCGTCGCCGACGCCGGGCTCTCCTGCGGCAGCACGCCCTGCCCCGCCGCGAATGCGGGCGCGGTGGCGTATTGCGCCGGACTGGCGTAGATGCGCCCCTTCCACGACCACGGATCGCTCGTCGAATAGCTGTCGCTCCCGAGCGTCATCACGATGCGTTTCCCCGGCTCGCCGGTCGCGGTGATGCCGAACGGAATCGGCCTGTGCGCGAGCGACTGCAACCGGTCGCCGAGCCGGTTGTACGAATTGCCGATCTGGTCGATCGTGACTGCCAACAGCACGAATTGATCGTCGGAGCCCGGCGCCGTCTGCCAGGTCCCGTGCGGATAGACGAACTGGTAGCTGTCGCCTTCCCACGTCAGCGCGGCCTGCTGGTACGTCGACAGGATATTGCCGCCGCCGAATGGTCCCGCATTGCCGAGGAACTCGCCGGAGTCGCTCAAAAAAACGCCGCGGTAGTCCCACTGGTAGTCGACCTGGCCGGGACGCGTGTCATGAAGAAGGAGGTAGTTCAGGCCGTCCGACGCGATCCATATGTGGCTGTATGTGTCGCAACTCAACGGCATAGTCTCGCGGAGGATCGAGCCTTCGGCATCGAGCGCGGTGACCTTGAAGCAATAGCCGGACGTGTTCCTGGCGATGAGGAACTGGCGGCCGTTCGTCGCGACGCGGATGTCGCCGGAGTAACCGCCCGGGCTCGACTCGAGCAGAAACTCGCCGCGCACCACGTTGAAGGCGTGGTCGTACATCGTGACGTATAGCTTGGTCGCGGACGTGTCGCCGGTGCGCCTGCGGCCGACGACGAGGATCCGTCCGCCGCTCCAGACCATGTCGACGATCGTTCCGCGCGGCAACTGCGCGATCGTCCGCGGTGCGGCGTCGAGCATCTCGCCGGCCGCGGACATCCGCACGTACTTGCCGGAGCTGCCGGCGACGATGTACTCCTGCCCGTCCCAGAACGGCCACGCCTCGCCGAAGCCGGGCAGCTCGATGTTCGGCACGTCGAGGACGTTGCCCTGTCCGTCGACGCGCGTCAGGAACGTGCCGTAGCGGCTCCCGGCGTTGCTGTGCGCGGGCAGCGAACCGCGGTCATCGGTCCAGACGAGGAGCAGGTTCGTGCCGTCGCTCGCGATCCGCATCGTGCCGAAGCTGGACGCCGCGGAACCGATGCGCGGCTGGCTCACCGGATTTGCTGGCGCGAACACGAACGGTTGCGCCGACGCGGCGGCCGCGAACAACAGGACGATGAGGATCTTTTTCAAGGTCGTACCCAACCGGCGAAGTGCGTGGTCCCTCCATCGATCTTGATCATCGCAACCGGCTTGATCGGATCGCGATCGGGCCCCATGGTGATGACGCCCGAAACGCCGTCGTATTGCTTCGTCGTGGCGATCCGGTCGCGGATCGCCTTCGTGTCGAGCGAGCCCGCCGCCTTGATCGCGTTCACGAGGATGTAGAGCGCGTCGTAGCCGAGCGCGGAGTTCGCGTCGGGATTCTTCCCCGTCCGTTTGTTGATCTCGCCGACGAAGCGCTGCACCGCGGGACGCGGCTCGCCGACGAAGTAGTGATCGGAAAAGTAGCAGCCGTCGACCGCTTTGCCGCCGATGGCGATCACCGTCGGGGAGTCCCAGCCGTCACCGCCGACGAGCGGTACGGTGAGGCCGAGGTCGCGCGCCTGCAGGGCGATCTGGCCGGCGTCGGTGTAGAAGCCGGGGACGAAGAGCACCTGCGGGTTGGCGGACTTGATCGCGGTCAGCTGCGGGCGGAAGTCGTTGTCGCCGCCGCTGTAGCTCTGCTCCGCGGCGATCTTCCCGCCGAGGCGCGTGAACTCGGCGCGAATGACCTCGGCCAGTCCGACCGAGTAGTCGTTCTTGTTGTCGCGCAGGATCGCGGCGCTGGTCAGCCCGAGGTTCTGGCGGACGAACGTGGCCAGCGCTTTCCCCTGGTACGGATCGGTGAAGCAGACGCGGAAGATGTAGTCGCCCTTCTTCGTGACGTTCGGATTGGTCGACGACGGCGAGATCATCGGGATCTTGTTCGACTGGCAGATCGGCGCGGCGGCGAGCGACTGATTCGACGAGTTCTCGCCGATGATGGCGACGACGTTGTCGCGCGTGATCAGCTTGGTCACCGCAGATGCGGCTTCTTCCGCTTTTCCCTGATCGTCCTCGATGACGAGGCGGATCTTTTTGCCGAGGACGCCGCCGCTCGCGTTGATTTCCTCGGCGGCGAGCTTCACTCCCTGCATGGTGGCCTGTCCGAACGAGGCCTCGGAACCCGACATCGCGCCATAAAGTCCGACTGGAATATCAGTTGCGACGGCAGCCGTTTGCGAGTCGCGGCCGGGTTTGCAGGCGAGCGCCAGCAGCGCCGCCGCTACGAGAAGTCGTTTCAAGATGCCTCCGTTCGCGGCTAAAATCCGCGCTTTCAATGCTTGATCGCGCCGCATGCTTGCGGCTCGTTACGTTTTCACGAAAGGATTCGAATTTCAATGCAGGCCAATGATCTACGCAAAGGTCAGGTGATTCTGTTCGAGGGTGACCTCTGCAAGGTAATGGAATTCCGCCACCACACCCCCGGCAATCTGCGCGCGATGGTGCAGGCGAAGCTGCGCAACATGCGGACGGGCAACCAGTTCGAGCACCGCTTCCGCTCGCAGGATGAAGTCGAGCCGGCCTACATCAATCAGCACGAGATGGAGTACCTCTACTCCGACGGCCACGCTCATCACTTCATGAACACGGAGAACTACGAGCAGGTCGAGATCAGCGAAGAGGACCTCGGCGATGCTGCGGCCTGGCTCTCGCCCGGCGTGAAGCTGCAGGTGCAGTTCTACGAGTCGAAGCCGATCGGCATCGAGCTGCCGAAGACGATCCGCGCCCGTATCGCCACGACCGAGCCGATGGTCAAGGGCTCCACGGCGTCGGCGTCGTACAAGCCGGCGACGCTGGAGAACGGCGTGGTCGTGCAGGTGCCGCCGTTCGTCACCGACGGCGAAGAGATCATCGTCGACCCGACGGAGAACCGCTACCTCGAACGGGCGAAGTGAGCTCTGTCCACTTTCTCTGCACCAAATGTGACGCGCGACTGGGGCGCGATGCCGCTGAGGCGTCGCGCCCTTGTGATTTCTGCGGCGCTGCGTCTTCGGTGATCGCACCGCCCGCCGAAACGGTCATCGATACCTGCGCCGCCTGCGGCCACAAAGAGCTCTATTTTCAAAAGGACTTCAACCGGACGACCGGCATCGCCCTCGTCGTCCTCGGCTCGATCTTCGTCCCGTGGACCTACGGCCTCTCGCTCCTCGGCGTCACGATCCTCGACTACATCGTCTGGCGGATCGTGAAAAACGTCGTCGTCTGCTACGAGTGCCAGGCCGTGCATCGCGGCTACGCGTACGCGGGGTCGGTGCAGCCGTTCGACCTGGTGATCCACGACCGGCACGTGTACGGGCAGGCTCCGCCGGGGGCGGAAGAAGGACACCGGTGAGTTGACAGTCGGCAGCTGGCCGTGACTCCAGCCAACTGCCAACTGCCCCCTGTCAACTGATCGATCTACATCCGGCCGCGGTTTTCGTCCCGGATCTCGCCGGTCGTGCCGCCGCTGTAGCGATACTCGTACGCGTGGCGGATGTAGTCACGGTCGCGATCAAAGTCCGGGCCGTAGTCGCTGCGGAGCTTGGTCTCGAGGTTGTTGTCCCACTTCGGGTAGTCCTTGCGATAGTGCGTCTGCGCGGCGTAGCCGAAGCGGAAGGCCTGTTCGTGATTCTCGGCGCCGTCGACACCGGAAGTCGCCTGCTTCACCGTATCGTCGACATCCTGGTTGAGCTCGCGCGCGTTCTTCGAGCCGAAGTCGCGCTTGGTCTGTTCCCAATCGTTGCCGAACGCGGCCTTGACGCGCTGCCAGCCGCTGTCCATGTCATCCGTATACCATGCGGGTTTATTCATGAGCTTTCTCCTTTAAACGTCAAAGGGGAAAGTGCACGAGCGACGCCAGCCAGCCTCCTAAAACCTCACCGATGACGACCGCGACCACATCGACGTAAAGAATTCCGGTGGCCGCCATCGTGGAGCGGATGCGCACGGTGCCCCACACCATCGGAAAGAGCGCCAGCGGACCGGCCAGCCCCCACCCCGCGCGCATCCAGAAGAAGATGTCGAACAGCACGCGGCGGTCCGCGGCGAAGGCCGCGGCGACGACGACGAGCAGGCGCGCGACCGCGGCCGCGAGCGTGGCGATGGTCAGTCGTTTCAACGGATCGATGGCCATGCCGCGGACGACGAGGTACCAATGGCCGAGCGTCATGGCCAGCGTGACGCTGCCGAGGAGCGCGATGGAGGAAAACGCGCCGGCGACGGCCCAGGCCCAGTGCGGCGGATGCATCGCTTCGCTGAACGCGACAGCGCAGACGGCGAGGTAATCGAGCCCGAGGAGGAGCGCGCCGATGCGAAAGACGAGGCGCTTCGGATAGCGAAGCGTCATCAGCACCCAGATCGTGAAGACGGCAAGCGTCTCGTCGAACAACACCAGATCGCGGCGCCCCGCGAACAGGTGCGCGACCAGGGCGCAGAGCGAAAGCGCGCCGGAGATCACCAGCACGAGCCGGTAGAACTTCACCCCCGCGTTGCGGCGGCCGACGAGCGGAAGGAAGACGACGAGCCCGGCCGCGAGATCGAGCAGGAAGAGAGCGAGCAGCACCGGCGTAGGATAAGCGCATGAAGCGAGCGCCAGCGAGAACGATCGAGCGCGTGCGCAAGATCTGCCTCGCGCTGCCCGACACGATAGAGAAGCTGTCGCACGGCGAGCCGACGTGGTTCACCGCCGGCCGCGTCTTCGCCACGCTGTCGAACAATCATCACAACGACGGCAACGTCGCGGTGGTGTGCAATGCGCCGGAGGGAGTGCAGGAGGCGCTGATCGAGGCGAAGCCGGAGCACATCTACCGGCCGCCGTACGTCGGCGGCGCCGGCTGGATCGGCGTGCGGCTCGACACGGGACTCGACTGGAAGATGATTGCCGCGCTGCTGGAGCAGGCGCATGCGACGACGGTCAGTGCACGACTTCGGACGCGCGCACGAAGCGGAAGCCGCGCGCGCGCAGCGTCGGGGCGAGCTCGTTGAGCACGCGGATCGTCACCGGATACGGATGCCCGATCGCCACCGCCACTCCCCGCTCCGCGGCGAGCGACGACAACGCTTCGACCTGCCGCCGCACCGCGCTCTCGCTCTGCACGTCGTCGAGAAAGACGTTGCGTGACGCGGTCGGGATGTTCAGCTGCTTCGCCATCCGGCCGGCGATCGAGCCGCCGCTGGTCTTCGAATCGATGAAGTAGAGGTCCTTCGGCAACGCGGTGAGGACGTCGCGCATCACGCGCGAGTCGAGCGTGGCGCGGGAGCCCATGTGGTTGTTCACGCCGCGGATGTGCGGCACCGACTCGACGTTCAGCCGTGTCGTCGCAGCGATCTCGGCGTCCGACATCGACGTGAAGATCGCGTTCGCCCCCGGCTGCTGCCGCGGGTAGTCGAGCGGTTCCATCGGCAGATGGCAGAGCAGCTCGAAGCCGTGCGCGTCGAGCCGCTGCGCGAACGCGCGCGCTTCGCTGCCGTTCGGGAGGATGGAGAAGTTGACGTTCGGATCGATGCGCATCGCCTCGTCGATCGGCTGATGCTCGAAGCCGACGTCGTCGAGGATGAGGACGATGCTGGCGTGGTGCTTTGCTTGAGGCTTGGGCGCGGGCTTGATGACCGCGGCTTCCTGATGTGGCACGGACACTCTTGTCTGTGCCGGCTTCGCAGGGACAGGCAGGAGTGCCTGTCCCACATGAGCCCACCGCCAGCCGAAGTACGCGATGAACGCGGCGACCGGAAGCAGCGTCAGCGTCGCGATCGTGCGAAAGGACGAATCGCGACGCTGGACCGGTTTGCGCTTCAAGCGGCTTTCTTCACCGCAGCGGTCTGGTTCTCGCCGTAGAGGGACAGCGCCTTCTGCAGGATCAGGTCCTCTTTCGGCGTCAGCTGGTCCGCCTTCGCGTTCGGATCGCGCAGCGCCTGCGAGGAGAGATCGACCACCACGTCCGGCTTGATGCCGCCTTCCTTGATCGGCTTGAGATCGGGCAGCGTGTAGTGGCCCACCGTCATGAAGACACCGCCGCCGCTCGGCAGCGGGATGAACTTCTGCACGATCGACTTGCCGTACGTCGTCACGCCGACGGTCTTGCCGCGCGAGTTGCCGTGGATGGCGGCGGCGAAGATCTCCGCGCCGGCCGCGGTCGAGGCGTCGGTCAGCACTTCGACGTCACCGTCGTAATCGGTGGCGCGGTCAGCCTGCCACTTCTTCGGCTCGACCTTGCGTCCTTCCAGCGACGTGATCAGGCCGCTGGTCAGCAGCTCGTCCGCCGCGGTGATCGCTTCATCGACATCGCCGCCGGCATTGCCGCGGACGTCGACGATGAGCTTGCGCGTGTTGCTCTTGCGCACGTTCTCGAGTGCCGTACGGAACTGCGCCGCGGTGCCCTTCTCGAAGTACGGGATCTTCACGTAGGCGACGTTGCCCATCTGCTTCGTTTCGAGCGCGACGGGATGGAAGTCGCCCTGCGCCAGCGTGAACTCGTCGCGCTTGGTCTGGCCGCCGCGGAGCACCGCGAGCTTGACCGGCTTGCCGGTGTGGAGGCGCTCGCGCACCTGCCAGACGGCGAGCTTCTGCGTCGGCTGGCCGTCGATCTTCTCGATGAAGTCGCCGCGCTCGAGGCCGGCCTTCGCCGCCGGCGAGCCGGGGATCGGCGAGATGACGTACGCGTAGCCGAAGCGCTTGGTGACGATCACGCCGACGCCGTTGTCATCGATGTCGGCGAAGCTCTTGTACGCCGCCATCTGCGACGGCGGGACGTAGTAGCTGAATTCGTCGATGGCATCGGTGACGCCGCTGAACGCGCCGTCCATGAGCTGATCGCTCGACACCTGCTCGACGTAGTTGTTCCGCACCAGGTCGAACACCTCGGAGAAGATGCTGAGGTATCGATAGACGTTGTTCTTCTGCGTCGCCTGGCCGAAGACCGCGCCGCCGAGGAGCATGAGCAGCATGGCGACGGAGATGGAGAGAAATGCGATTTTGCGTTTCGTCATAAATAGAGACGCCTTCGACGTCGGTTTAGTTACCGCAACCATTTGCGAGGATCTTCGGGGCGGTTGTCCTGGCGGATCTCGAAGTAGAGGTAGCCGCCCGGTTGCGCGTCCTCGCTCTCGCCGACTCCTGCAATCGTCTGGCCCGCCGAAACGCGATCACCGATCGCCACCGCCGGCCCTTTCAGATTTCCGTAGAGAGAAAAGATGCGATTCCCGTGATCGACGACAATCAAATTGCCATATCCCTTGAACCACTGTGAGTAAAGAACTGTTCCTTGAAAGATCGCCCGCACACCCGTGCCCGGCATGGCTGCGATTTTGAGGCCGTTGCTGACCGTGTAGGTTGAAAACTTCGGGTCACGTTGCCGCCCGAAGCTCTCGATGACCTTCCCCTGCACTGGCCAGCTGAGCGCCCCCTGCACGGCGCGGATGTCGGCGGCGACCGGCTGCCCCTCGTGCTGCCTGGCGAGCACATCGACGAGCTGCTCGAGCCGCCGCGCCTTCTCCTCCAGCGTCGCCAGCTTCTTCGCCGATCCGCTCTCCTCGGCCTGCAGCGACGCGACGAGCTTTTCTTTCTCCGCGTGCGACGCCGCGACGGCCTGCTGCCGCTGCTGCACGACCTGCTTGATCTGCGCGAGCTGCCGCTTGCGGTCGTCGAGCGCGGCGTAGCGCGCGGTGAGCTCGCGCTGCTCGTGCTCGAAGCGCGACACGGCACGCGCGTCGCGCGTCACGACGTAGCTGAGCATCGAGATCGCGCCGAGCGGATCGCGATGTTCATCGATGGCCAGGAACATCCGGACGTAACTCAGACTGCCGAGCCGATAGAGCGCCGCGAGCCGCTTGCCGAGGAACTGCTTCTGCGCCTGCATGCGCGGACCGATGACGGCGATCTGCCCCTCGATGTCGCGCCGCTCCACTTCCAGCTTCGACTCCGCATCGACGGCGAGCTGCAATTCGCGCGTGCGAATGTCGAGCTCGAGACTGACGGCTTCGAGCCCCTGCTGCGCGGACTTCGACTGTGCGCGCACGTCCTCGAGGCGCTGGCGGAGCTGGGTGATTTCTTTGCGGACGCGGTCGAGATCGGACTGACCAGATAACAGACAGCAGATAGCAGATAGCAGGAGGGCCTTAGCGAGCCAGTTCGAGCGCATTTTTGGCCGCCTGCTGTTGCGCTTCTTTTTTCGACGATCCTTCGCCGCGCGAGGCGAGCTTGCCGACCTTCACCTCGACGACGAACGTCTTGTCGTGGTCGGGGCCGAGCTCGCCGACGACGGTGTATTCGGGGAGCGGCATGCCGCGGCCCTGCGCGAGCTCCTGCAGCGCGGTCTTGTAATCGTGGAACAGCAGGTCCTGCTCGTCGATCGCTTTGATGTCGGAGGCGAAGGCGCGGATGATCAGCTCGCGCGCGGCGTCGATACCGCCGTCGAGATAGACGGCCGCGATCATCGCTTCGAAGAGGTTCGCCAGCAGCGATTCCTTCTTCCGCCCGCCGGTCTTCTCCTCGCCGATGCCGAGGAAGATCACTTCGCCCATGCCGTAGTGGCGCGCCTTCGCCCCGAGACTGCTGGCGCTGACGAGGAAGGCTTTCATCTTCGAGAGCGCCCCTTCGTCGAGCGTCGGGAAGTGGCTGAAGAGGAGGTCGCCGACGACGAACCCGAGGACCGAATCGCCGAGGAATTCGAAGGTCTCGTTGTGCTGCACGCCGCCGTTCTTCGCCTCGTGCGAGAACGACTTGTGCGTCAGCGCGCGCGTGAGGAGATCGCGATTGGCAAAGGTATAGCCGATCCGCTCTTCGAATTCGGTGAGGTCAGACAATGAGCCGTGATTTTACCGGAGTGCGGCGGCTTGCCGCCGCCCTGGATTGCGCAGGCTTGCCTGCGCTCTCAAAAGTGGGGAGCGGACGTCTCGTCCGCTCGGGCGATCGTGCGCGTTGAGCGGACGAGACGTCCGCTCCCCTCCACCGGCGCGGCGCCAAGGCGCCGCACTCCAGAGCGGCAGCAAGCTGCCGCACTCCTTTTTACCGGAGTGCGGCGAGCGCCTGGCGGGCGGTTTTGATGTCGTCGCCGTAACGCGCGGGGGGCGCGGTCTTCACGAAGCGCTTCAGGGCCGCACGGGCGGGGGCGGTGTGGCCGGCGCGGCCTTCGACGAGGCCGATGTTGAAGAGCGCGTCGTACTGGCGCGGATCGACGGCGACGGCGCGCTGCCAGAGCTCGACGGCGTGCGGGAAATCGTTCTGCCGCGCGTAGACGACGCCGCGCGTGTTGAGCGCGAGCGGGAGGCGCGGGTTGAGCGCGAGCGCGCGGTCGAGGTCCTGCTGCGCGCCGGCGACGTCGTTGCGGCGGAGCGCGGCGATGCCGCGGTTCTGCAGCGCGGGAGCGTTGTTCGGATCGGTTTGCAGGATGCGGTCGAAGATCCGCGCCGCGTCGTCGATCTTGCCCTGATCCGCAAGCGCGATGCCGTACGCATTCTGCGCGTCGACGTTTCCCGTCATCGGCGCGACGATCTGCGCGGCCTCGGCGCTGCGACCCGTTTCGCTGAGCAGCAATGCGAGCTGCACTTTCGCGTCGTCGGTCTTGAGCCGCCGGTACAACGCGATCGCCTCCCCCACCTGCTCGCTCTGCTGCAGCGTGAACGCGAGCAGCTCGAGCCCCGCCGGCATGCCCGGCTGCGCGCGCACGACCTCGCGCGCGAGCGCCACCGCGTGCGCGAGCTCGCCGCGCTCGTACGCGTCGATCACCTCGTGCATCTTCGTGTCAATGGCGATGAGGTTCTTCGGATCGTCGGCCGGGCCGTAGCTCGTCTTCGCGTTCGCATTGCCCGCGACATAGCCGAGGCTTCGCAGCTGTGCCGCCTCCTCGGCCGACACCTGCGCTCGCGCGACGGCGCCGTGCATTGAGACGAGCAGTTGTCGCGCGGTATCGACGTCACGGCGCCGCTCGTCGCGCGCGTTGTGCTGCTCGTCCGGCAGCGCGTAGAGCTCGGAGATCGGCAGCTCGATGTACTTGTCGCCGCGATGAATGACGCCGGTGAGCGGCGCCCAGCCGCGGTTGAGCGAAGCGGAGAGCGCCTCGAAGTACGTGTCGCGCGCGCCGATCGGCTCGAGCAGTGACAGGCCCTTCATGTCGCCGGACGCGTGACCGAGGATCGTCGGCGCGATGTCGATGTGCCGCACGTAGCCCGCTTCGACGCGATGCGCGATGTCGGCGCCGGCGACGAGCAGCGGCACTTTCAGCGTCGATTCGTACGCGAAGAGGCCGTGCGTCAGCTCGCCGTGATCGCCGCGCGCCTCGCCGTGATCGCCGGTGACGATGACGAGCGTGTCGCTGCCGATGAGCGGGGCCAGCTGCTTCGCCAGCGCGTCGTCGACCGACTCGATCTCGCCGAGGTACGGGTCGGGGTTCGTGAACTGCGGAGGCGGACGGTACGGCGCGTGCGCGTCGTAGAGATGCACCCACATGAAGCGCTTGCGGCCGTTGTTCGCGCTCCACCACTTCGCCGCGGCGTCGAGCACCGCCGAAGCGGGACGCTCCTGCATGACAAAGTCGGTGCTCGCGGCGCCCTTGCCGTAGTTGTCGTCGTAGACGTCGAAGCCGTGATTGAGACCGAAGCGGGCGTCGAGCGGAAACGCGCCGACGAACGCGCCGGTCGTGTAGCCCTGGTCGTGCAGCAGCGAGGCGAGCGTCGGGAACTTCGGATCGAGCACGAAGCCGGCGTTGTCGCGCACGCCGTGCTGCCACGGATACAAACCGGTCAATATGTTGACGTGTGACGGCAGCGTGACGACGTTGTGCGCGTGCGCGTTGGTGAAGACGATGCCGCGCGCCGCGAGCGAGTCGAGGAAGGGTGTTTTGACGCGCGCGTTGCCGGCGTAGCCGACGGAATCCGCGCGGAGGGTGTCGATGGTGATGAGAACGACGTCGCGGGAGAGTAGTTGGTCTTCAGTAGTTCGTCGCTCGCCGCAACTAACTACCATCAACAAACTACTAAAGAGGTAAACGCAAAAGCGTCGCGTCATTCGGAAACCTCTTCAATCCCTGCATCCGCCAGTAGCGGGCGCCGGTGACGTCGCCGACGGTGCGCAGCGTCGTGGAGACGGCGGCGTACGCGGGCGGGGTCGGCGATTTGTCGATGAGCTGGAACACGAGCTTCGTCGCCTCGTCGGTGCGCGCTTCGCTGACCAGGAGGAGGATGAGGTTCTTGTACGGCTGCGGGTCGCGCGGAAAGAGCTCGATTTCTTTCCGGAACGACTCCTCTGCCTCGGGATACCTTTCCATCCTCGCCAGGATGTCGCCGCGCAGGAAGAAAAGGCCGTTGACGGCCGAGCCCTTGCGCGATTCGAGGAAGGCGATCGCGCGGTTGCAGTCGTCGAGCGCCTTAGGATAGTTCTTCCGCTGCAGCTCGATGCGGGCCAGCGTGAGGAGCGCCGAGGCGCGGTCGCGCGATTCGAGGCAGAGGTTCGCCTCGCGCTCCGCCGTCGCGTAGTCGTTCCGCGCCAGCGCCACGCGCGCGAGGATGTCGTGCGCCACCGACGGCTCGTCCTTCACTGCCAGCTCCGCGTGCGCCTGCGCCTCGCCGAGGCGTCCGGCATCGATCGACATCTTGGCGATCATCAGCGCGAGGTGCGTCGTATTCGGCGAGATGCGCAGGCCGCTCTTCGCCGCCTCGATGGCCTCGTCGGTGCGGCCGAGCGAATCGAGATCGCGGGCCATGATGTCCCACACGTCGAGCATGCGCGGGTTCTCTTTGACCAGCTTCTGCAGGACCGGCAGCGCCTCCTCGTACTTGCCGGCGCTGTGCAGCTCGAACGCGCGGCGCAGGTCCTCCGACATCCCGACCTTGTCCTTCGGATCGGGGAGGTTTTCATCCGAGGTCGCAGCAGTCGACCCGATGTAGCCGAGAGCCGCGAGCTTCTGCTGTTCCTCCTGCGAGACGGCGGAGGGGGTGACGTTCGCGTGGATCATCGGCGCGATTGCGGTGCGCATCGCGACGAACGAACGGCGGTCGTCGTCGACGAGGTTGTGTTTTTCCGCGCTGTCACCCGCGAGGTCGTACAGCTCGGGACGCGGCGCCTGGATGTAGTGACGATCGCCATCGATCAGCGAATGCAGGTCGCTCCAGCCGTAATGAAACTTCGGGAAGAGCGTCTCGGAGTAGATCTGGCGATGCGGATTTTTGCCGTCGATCAGCTCGAGCAGCGAGACGCCGTGCGACGACTGCGCGGCGGTGTCGGTCATGCCGGCGATGGTGGGGAAGACGTCGACCAGCTCGACCGGCGTGGCGATCGACACGCCCTTCATCGCGTCGCCCGGCAGCTTCATCATCAGCGGCACCTGCAGCGTCTCGCGATACAGGAAGATGCCGTGCTCGGTCTCCTTGTGATCGCCGAGACCTTCGCCGTGATCGGAGAGGAGGATGATCAGCGCCTTGTCGTAGATCCCCTCTTGTTTGAGGTAAGCGAAGAAGTCGCCGAGGATCGCGTCGGCGCTGGCGATCTCGCCGTCGTAAGCCGATTTGAAGCGGCTGCGGAACGGCTCGGGCGGCTCGTACGGCGTGTGCGGCTCGTAGAGGTGGAGGAAGAAAAAGAACGGCTGCGATTGATGCTCGCCGATCCATTTCTTCGCCAGCTCCGCGGTCTCGTCCCCCTTGCGCTGCACCTTGCCGACGTTCCCGCCGTTGTTGGCCGGATCGATGTTGTCGTCGTAGAAATCGAAGCCGCGGTTGATGCCGGTCTCGCGGCGGAGGACGAACGCGGAGACGGCGGCGCCGGTCGCGTAGCCGTTGCCTTTCAGCAGCGAGGCGAGTGTCGGGACTTTGGGATCGAGATGGAAGCCGATGTTGTCGCGCACGCCGTTCTCGAACGGCAGGCGGCCGGTGAACATCGTCGTGTGCGACGGCAGCGTGAGCGGCACGTGCGAAAAGGCGCGCTCGAAGAGGATGGCGTCGTTGCGGAATGCATCGATCGCGGGCGTCTCGACGTCGTGGTAGCCGTAGACCGGGAGGTGGTCCGAGCGCAGCGTATCGATGGTGATGAGGATGACGGGGATGTGCTTCGACGCGCGCGGGATGGCGCGGTGACAGGAGAACGCGAGGAGAGCGAGAAGGGGGATGAGCCGGCGGAGCATGTGGTGGTCGGGCGATTGTAGCGCGCCCCCCTCATCCGCCTGCGGCACCTTCTCCCCCCGCCGCGCGGGGGGAGAAGGACGAAAAGACTAGAACGACACCTTGGCGCTGACGCGGAAGACGCGCGGGACCTGAACCTCGGTGATGCGGTTCGCGGTGCCGAACGTGCCGAGCGTGCCGCGCGACAGCGTGTAGAGACGCGGCTGGCGCTGCAGCACCGGACGGTTGTTCGTGATGTTGAACGCTTCCACCGCCAGCGTCACACCGCCGCTCTTGGCGATCGTGATGTCCTTGGCGAGGCGAAGATCGAGCTCCATCTGGTTCGGCTCACGATCGGCGTCGACGCCGTCGAGCAGGATGCGCTTCGAGCCGGCGCGGACGTAGTACGGAATCGGATAACCCTGCCGTCCCGTCAGGTTCGCGCCGAGCGAGATCTGCCACGGGAACTGGTACAGCGACGTCAGGTTGTACTGCCACTTGGCGTTGATGTAGGTGTCGCTGTGCGTGCCGTACGAGCGGTCGACCACGATCGAGCCGTCGCAGCTCGTGCAACCGAAGTAGTTGTTCGTGATCGGCGACGGCGGCTGCAGCCACGGCGTCGGATCCTCGATGCCGCTCGAGCTGACGTTCTGCTTGCGGTCGTTGTACGAGAAGCTTCCCCGCATCATCCAGTGGTGCGACATCCGCTTGGTGGCGAAGAGGTCGAGACCGTTGTACGTCTGGCTGTAGCCCGGACGGTTGGTGATGACCGAGTCGAGGATGTCGACGCTCGACTTCAGCGAGCAGTTCGGCACGGTATGGCTGGAGCCGTCGGGCGTGGTCGCGGTGATGGTGCCGCAGTCGTAGTCGGCCGGTCCGACGAAGCCGCCGCCCACCTTCTCGTGGACGTTCCACCAGAAGTCGGAGAACTTGCGGTAGGTGTAGTCGACGCCGACGGAGAGGTCTTCCATCAGCTGTGTCTCGAAGCCGGCGATGAACTCGTCGGTCTTGGGCGGCGTCATGCCGTAGTCGAGACGGGCGTTGTGCGGGACGTCGTTCGGATGATCGGGATCGATGTTGCCGTACGTCCCGTAGTAGTCGCCGAGCTCACTGCGCTGGACGATCTTGTCGTGATTCGTATCGGTCCAGTAGTAGTAGATGCCGGCCGCGTAGTTGTACGGGTTGCCGGCACTGACCACATTGCCGCCCAGCTGATCGACGTAGCGGTTGTACGACCCGCGGATCAGCGTGCGGTGTGAGCCGTTGAGCGTGTAGGTGAAGCCGAGGCGCGGCGAGACGCTGTTCCACTTCAGCTCGCGCGTGTCCTTCGGCACCGTGACGGCGGCGAGGATGTCGGGCGCCAGCGGGTTCGAGGTGATCGCGTTCGCGCCGTTGCGGCCCTTCTGCCGGTCGAAGCGGAGGCCGCCCTGCACCGTCAGGTTGCCGGTGGTGATGGTGTCGCCGACGTAGTAGTCGGTGTAGCCGATGCGGTAGTTGTTCGAGCCGGGACGCGTCAGCAGCGCGACGCCGTTGATGTTGTCCGGATCGCTGCCGGGGAATCCCTGCGAGAAGTCGCCGAGGACTCCGGTGGACGGATACGTCGACAGCGACGTGACCGGCGCGCGGCGATAGCCGTATCCGAACTTCAGCTCGTGATCGAGCGCGGCGGTCTTGAAGAAGTACGAGCCGTCGCCGCGATACGAGTTCTGCGGACGGTTGGTCTCGTAATAGAAGTAGCTGCGGTGCCAGATGCCGTTGCCGTCGATGTACGGCTGCACGTTGCCGCCCTCCGGCACGAACTGGAACGGGCTGAGGACGTGCGAGTAGAGCACCGTCATGTAGAGGTTCTGACTGAAGATGTGCGTGTCCTCGAGCTTGTACATGTGCGTCGGACCGCTCTGATCTTCCGTCGTTTCCTGCGGGTGCGTCGGATCGGCGAAGCGGCCGATCTTGATCTTGTCGCCGTAGGTGTAGAGGTACGTGCCGCTGTTGTTGGAGAGAGGCTGGAAGTTCAGCTTGCCGTTCCAGTCTTTCAGCAGCGTGTTGTCGTGCGTGAGGTCGGCGCCGACCGGCTGCGCGGTGAACAGCTTGATGTCCTGGCGCGCGTACGAGCCCCAGATCCACAGCTTGTCCTTCCAGATCGGGCCGCCGAGGTCACCGCTCCAGTTGGCGATGTTGTTGATGGTGTTCCCCTGCTTGAGGTAGGCCGAGGCCTCGGAGGGAGCGGCGGCGCTGGCCTGCCAGGAGTTCTTGGTCAGGAAGTAGCGCGCCGACCCTTTGAAGTCGTTCGTGCCGCGCTTGGTGACCATGTTCAGCTGCGCGCCCGGCGTCTGGATGCGCGGGTCGGAGCCGCCGGTCGTGACCTGGATCTCCTCGAACGAATCGAAGTCGTAGTACACGGGCGTGGAGCCGATGGCGCCGACGTCGGTGATGTTGACTCCGTCGAGGTTGAAGGTCTTCTGCGCGTCGCCGGCGCCTTTGGCCACGACGACGTCCTGCTGGCCCGATTCGGAGCCGGCGACGTTGACGCGGTCGAGCTGGACGCCGGGGGCCTGGCCCATGATGACCCAGGGATCGCGGCCGGTCGGGATCTGCTCGAGCTCCGCGCGGGTGACGACCGCGCCGGTGCCGGTCTTGCGGGTGTCGATCAGCGGCGCTTCAGCCGTGACGGTGATCGACTGTTCGACCGACGGGTTGAGCGTGATGCTGATCTCCGCATTCTTTCCGACGTTCACCGGGATGCCCTGCCGCACGGCCGTCCCGAAGCCGGCCAGCTCGGCTTTGAGCTGGTAGGTGCCGGGAGAGAGGCTGAGAAAGCGGAAGTTGCCGGTAGTGTCGGTAACGAACGTCTGCGGTGCTCCGACGCCCGTCAACGTGACGGTGACGCCGGGGAGGACCGAGCCGTCCTTCGCCTGGACTTTGCCGTAGATGTTTCCGGTCTGGAACTGGGCATGAGCGCTGACGGCAAGCAGCGCGACGAGGAGAGTGGCGGCGGTGATGGCCGCACGGGAAAGGAGAGGGCTCCGGGTCATATCGGCTCCTTTCGAAACTCGTTGAGATGACTGACTCGTGCGAATCACCGGCCGTACTGCTGCCAACCGGCAAGTCGCGGTGGATCAGGCGTTTAGTGGTTCAAAGAGGGTCATCGCGGGCGCGAAGACTTCAAACCGATGGCGCGGCCGCTCGAAAATCCGAATGTCCCGGCCGCCGGACGCCCCTGTATTTAATGATGGAGATAGCTTACCACTACGGCGGGGAATGGAAAGAGCCGCGATCGGTTTAGGATGCGATGCCCGCGGCGGGTGTGGTACATTCCGCGTCCGCTCTCGCGGCCCTGCCTGATTGCCCAGGTAGCTCAGTTGGTAGAGCAGAGGACTGAAAATCCTCGTGTCGGCGGTTCGATTCCGTCCCTGGGCACCAACGAAGCGTTCTTACTGCGTGCAGCCTATCCACAACCTTGGTCGCGTATAAAAGCTCACGCCCGCGGCAGTTCGATCCGCAGGTCGTCGAGCACGCTGCCGGAGCTGAAGAGGGCGAAGGCGGGCCAGTCCCACCGCTCGAGGCTCTGTGCTTTCCGCGCTTCGATCAACGACTCCTCGATCGGGTAGCCGTCCACGATCGCGCGGTACAGCTCGCGCGCGAAGAGGAGCGCCGAATCGTCGAGAATCGGGCGCATCGCGCCGATTACCGCCGGGATGCCGGCATAGGCCAGTGCGCCGGCGACACCGGTAGAGGCGTCCTCCGACGAGGCGTGGCCGGTATCGCAGCCGCTTAGCACGGCCAGCAGTACGTCGTTGTCGCGCAACAGTGTGGCGACGTCCGACGCGCTGACAGCCCGCGATCCCGGCGGACCTTCGAACAGCAGCGCGCCCTCCGACTCGTTGAGAAAAGTGCCGTGGCCGGAGAAGTGGAAGATGTGTGGCCGCCGGATGCGCAGCATGCGCTGCGTCTCGGACTTCGTCGCGTCCGGTCCCAGCAGCATGTCGAACGTCACCATGCCGCGCTCGATGGCCGGACTCAGCGTCCGCTGGAGCAGTTCCGATTCCTGCTTGATCTGCAGCGGCGACTCTCCTTCCGGACTGGCCAGGACGGCGACGATGCGCAGCGGCGGCACGAACGGCCGCAGCCGCGGTACGATCGGCGGCGGCACGACGCGTACCAGCGAGTAGCGACTTGTCAAACCCACAAACAGCTTGAGCGGCAGTGCATACAGCGCCTCCCAAGGAAACTGCATCAGCTCCGTGGGGAGGTTGAGGAGGAAGCGGCGGCGCGACGGATCGCGTAGAAGATCCATCATCATCGCGTCCACCGTTCCGCGGAGAAACGTGGCATAGAGCTGAGAGCCGACTTCTCTCAGCCGCGCTGCCAGTTCCTGACCGCGCATGAACGCTGCTCCCTCCGAGGAGGCCGCCTCGCGCGTGATCATGGAGGCAACTTCCAGTGGCGGCCGAACGATGTACTGTAGCTGCTCCATGACAACGGTGTCCGTAGCGGGCTCCCGCCCCGGCGCCGTCAACGTAACGTCGTAGGAACCGGGCTTCGCTCCCGCTACGATCCTTAGCTCCGCCGAAATGTACGGCCCGACTGCCGCCGTGATTTCCGGAAGCCCGGACGGGCGAGGTGTGCCCTCACCAGACGTAACCACCGATTCGCTCAGTTTCAGATACTTCTTCAACTCGTCGGCATAAAAGTCGCGCAGATAGGGACGCAGCCGGAAGAAGGCGGTGAGTTGGTCGTCCTTCAGGTGCTGTCGCCAGAGCGGTGGAAGGTCTTCCGGCCGCTGATCGGGATCGACGACGTTCGACTCGAACGACCGCACTCCGGCGAAATCTTTTCGCAGATGTTGAGCCACCTCCGGCCAGGCGTAATCGAGGCTGTCGAGCTTCACGAACTTGCGCAGCTGGATGAAGTGATGGGCGGCGCTAATGCGTAACGCGAGACCGTGTTCGATCCGTTCGCGCCGCGCTGGCGGGATCTTCGCTTCCGCGCTCGATGCCCGTTCTGCCGGCTTCGGCTCCGTGAACGTCTCCGGCTTCACCGCGTGCCATTCGCGGACGACGTGAGGGAGCATGTTCGAGAGCAACGGCGAGGCGAGGATGTCTTGGCGAAGCTGCTCGTTCTTCCTGGCCAGTTCCACCACCGTCAGCGCCGCCGGCTCCGTTAGCGTCGGTGCGGTTGTCCCGCCCTTCAGGACTTCTTCGACTGACTGAAGGTGCTCGGCCCAAGCCTCGCTCCCGGCGAGAGCTGTGAGCAATTCCGTCACGGTGGCATCGTGCGCGGCCAGCGTGAAGAGCTTGGTGAGGTCTTCGATGAGCAGCTGGCGCGGCGCGAGGTTCCCGGTAACGGCGATCTTGTCGAGGATGCGCATCATCACCGGATCGCTGCTCCTGAGCATGATCGACGACTCCGTCGCCGGGACGACGTCGACGAAGCTGGCCATCGCCGCGATCTCCAGCGGATCGGCGTTCGAGAGGAGCGGATGGCTCGTGAAGAGCCGGTAGAGCGGCGTCGACATCACTGCCTCTTCGTAGACCTTCAGGGCGAGCGGATGGGCCGTCTCCTCATCCGCCGTCGGGCGTTTCACGTCCGGCGTTGACTGTCGAAGGCACGTCTCCAGCCGCTGCAGGATCGCGGCACAGTCGTCTTCGCAGGCAATGCGGCGGAGTCCGGCCACCACGCCGGGGCTCCACGACCGCAGCTCGATCAGTTTGTTGAGGAGTTGGCGGCCGTCGTCCGCCTCGTTTTCTTCGGTCTCCCGCGCGACCATCGATTTGTATGTCAGCCAGGTGCAGTATTGCTTGAGGCGGCGCGGATTCGTGCCGATGGCAGCCTGGATCAGATCGGTCGCCGCGTGCCACTGCGGAAACTGCGCGGAGATGAATTTGTGGACCTCGTTCGGCGAGTGATCGGGCACGCGGATGCCGAGCTGAATGATCTTCTCGAAGTACTCCTTCCCTCTCCGGGCGAAGAGCCGCGCGCTCTCCTCGACCGGTGCGATCTCCAGCAGTTCCTTGTAGCGGAGGCGCAGTCCTTCGCCGATCAACTGCTCGTCGGCAGCGACGATGAAGATGCAGCGCGTCTCACCGAGGAAAATTTTGAGCGCCTCGAGGAGATCGAGTGCAACGTCCGGCATGCATCGATCCAGATCGTCGATGAAGACGCAGACGCGTACTCCTGCGGCCCGCGTCTCGAACAGATCGCGCAGCACCTTGCGAAACTCGTCAACCGACCGAATACGGCGGCGCGTGGTCTCGTCCTTCTCCTCCTTAAGCAGCTTCGCGATGTCGACTTTCGACTCGCCGAAGAGCCCGCGCATCGCAGCGATCAGCGGCGACAGAGACCCGAGCGTCGCCACCGCCCCCTGCAGAAGCGCAGCTAGTGCCCCTTCCTCGTCCAGCAGGCGCCCCTCGGAGGTCGGGTGACGGACGCCGCCGTAGAAGTTTTCGTCGAGGCGGCGAAGAAGATCGTAGTAGCCCTTGTTCGGGTCGCGAGTGCGCGCCTCGCGGCCCAATCGAAACGCGGGCCTCGTCAGAAGGCTACTGATGCGCACTGGCAGCGGCGGCGGAACGTCATCATCGGGCGCGGGCGTCTGCGACTCGTCCGTTACGTCATAAAGCTCCCGGGCGATGGCCTGCACCAAGGCACGCCATAAGTCATCGGAAGTCCTGAACGGCCAAGCCTCGAAGTTTATGAACTTTAGTGGATCGACTCGCTGCTGGAGCATCGCCTCGACGAAGCGGACGAACGTCGTCTTCCCCGAGCCCCATGCGCCGTAGACGCCGATGGTAAACGGCGGCTGCAGACCGGCGACGAACTCAGCCAGACGGCGCGCATATAACGAAATGCCGAGGAGATCGCTGTCAGGATCGGAGACGGCGGCATCGAAGATGCCGGTATGGCGTGGCGCGGATGGCTCAGTCATGAACGCCTCTCCCGAGCCGGAATCCTTGCGGCGACGGCCAGGACGGCGGCAAGCAGCGCGAGCGCCGCCACAACGACTACTACCGGCGCGCCGCCGAGCTCAAACAGCCCTACGACGCCCATCATCACGCCTGCCACGCCGAACACGACGCCGCGGTGGACGTCGAAGGCATTCCGAACGAGCGTGAGCGAGACGAAGATCCAGCTCAGCGTGGAGAGAAAAGCGACCGCTCCAATCGCCCATCCCGCGGCGATCACGCGCGTGTTCCACTCGAATGCATCCGTCGCTGCGCGGAACGATCGCGATGCCGACTTCCGGCGCTTCGCGACCTCGGCTTCCTGCCGCTGGACAGCGGACCCCACCTGCGCGACATACGCGGCGACTCCACTGAACGTGCGCCGCGCCGTTACGGCCTGTTTCGCTTCGCCCGCGCCGGACGCGATTTCGGCGTCGCGGCGAAGAACGTCGATGCGCGCATCGATCAGTCTCCCCTCCGCCCGGCTCTGCTCGTCGCGCAGGCGGGCCAGCACGCGTTCATGTTCCTCAATGCCCTCTCTCGCGTCGAACGCCGCCGCCACCGGCTTCGAGTCCTCGCGAGCGACTTCCGTCAGTTTCCGAGCGATCTCCGTGGCCGCGACGCATGCGGCGACGAGAGTCACGACGAGAATCGCCTCGATCCATGTCATGTAACGCATGCAGGAATGATGGATCGTAACCCGAATCACTTGCGGTAGCGGTGCGACCGGCAATGTGAATCTGTACCAATCCGGCGAACTCGGAAGTGGAGCGCCGAGCAAGTGCCTGTGATCATTCGAAGGGCGTGAGAACTACGACGTCCTCGCGCGTCGTGGCGACGACGGTCTGACATGGCAGGAGCTTCACATTCAATTGGTCCGAAAGTTAGTCGCGGGGTCAGTGGGGGTCGGCGTACCGTATCTCGTTGATTGGGCTCGCCGACGCAGAGGACTGAAAATCCTCGTGTCGGCGGTTCGATTCCGTCCCTGGGCACCAAAATCCTCAACCCCGCCCGCGTCGATGTAACGATTCGCGCCCGCGCGTCACTACCCGGCATGAGAGAGTCAGTGGCTGCAGCTCTTCTCTGCCTGTCGCTCGCGTGCTTGGCAAATGCCCAGACGCCGGCGGCGGTCCGCCTCTACAACTGCCGGGGCGAGATCGACATGAACGAAATGATCTTCGCCAGCGATCTGAATCGCGGCTATCCGAAATATCAGGTCGAGTTCGCGATCGCGGGCGATTGGAACAATGCCACCGTCATCGAACTCGACCAGGACTCGCGCAAGGTGTTCTCTGATTTCCCGCAATTGAAGTTCGATACGCCGTATGTCGTCCGCTTCAGCGTGAAACAGGCCGGCGGCTCCTGGTCGGCGCCCGGTGCCGAGAGCTGCCCATTCCGCCTGAAGAATTTCGTGCGACTCCTGTCCTGCGCGCCGGAAATTCCGATGATCGACATGATCATGGGCAGCGATCTCAATCGTACCGGCGGCAGATACAAGGTCGAGTTCGCGCGCAATGGCAATTGGAACGACGTCACGATCGTCGAGCTCGACACCGATTCGCGCAT
>Ga0068868_100000744_pt1 | contig 22064 bp, 26 predicted proteins | sample KBSMisM42_FD_64660 | JGI IMG/M metagenome (GOLD analysis project Ga0068868, IMG submission 64660) | Miscanthus rhizosphere microbial communities from Kellogg Biological Station, Michigan, USA - KBS Miscanthus M4-2 | ecosystem: Host-associated > Plants > Roots > Rhizosphere > Soil ...
TCGCGATAGGCGACCTGCGGCGCGCCGACATTGGCGTCGACCTTGAACTCGCGCTTCATCCGGTCGACGAGGATCTCGAGGTGGAGCTCGCCCATCCCCTTGATGATCGTCTGGCCCGATTCGAAGTCGGAGGTGACCCGGAATGACGGATCCTCGGCGGCGAGCCGCGACAGCGCCAGGCCCATCTTCTCCTGGTCGGCCTTGGTCTTGGGCTCGACCGCGACCTCGATCACCGGGTCGGGGAACTCCATCCGCTCGAGGATGATCGGCGCGTTGGGGGCGCAGAGCGTATCGCCGGTGGTGGTGTCCTTGAGGCCGACGAGCGCGACGATGTCGCCGGCAAAGGCTTCCTTGATGTCCTCGCGGTCGTTGGCGTGCATCAGGAGCATGCGGCCGACCTTCTCCTTCTTGTCCTTGACCGAGTTCATCACCGTCGAGGCGCTGTCGAGCTTGCCCGAATAGATGCGGGCGAAGGTCAGCGTGCCGACGAACGGGTCGGTCATGATCTTGAAGGCCAAAGCGGCGAACGGCGCATTGTCGTCCGCGGGCCGGCTGTCCTCGGTCTCGCCGTCGAGCTTGAGGCCCTTGATCGGCGGCACGTCGAGCGGGCTCGGCAGATAGTCGACGACCGCGTCCAGCATCGGCTGCACGCCCTTGTTCTTGAACGCCGAGCCGGTCAGCACCGGCACGAACGAGAAGTTGAGCGTGCCCTTGCGGATCAGCGCCTTCAGGGTCGCGACGTCGGGCTCGTTGCCCTCGAGATAGGCCTCCATGACATGGTCGTCCTGCTCGACGGCCATTTCGATGAGGTGCATGCGCGCCTCGGCGGCGGCCTCCTTGAGGTCATCGGGGATCTCGCGGATCTCGAACTTGGCGCCGAGGCTCTCCTCGAGCCAGACGACGGCGTTGTTCTCGACCAGGTCGACGATTCCGACGAAGCTCGATTCGATGCCGATCGGCAGCTGCAGCACCATCGGCCGGGCGCCGAGCCGGTCCTTGATCATGCCGATGCAGCGCTCGAAGCTCGCGCCCATCCGGTCGAGCTTGTTGACGAAGCACATCCGCGGCACCTTGTACTTGTCGGCCTGGCGCCAGACGGTCTCCGACTGCGGCTCGACCCCGGCGACGCCGTCGAACACCGCGACCGCGCCGTCGAGCACGCGCAGGGAGCGCTCGACCTCGATCGTGAAGTCGACGTGGCCGGGCGTGTCGATGATGTTGATCCGGTGGTCGTTCCAGAAGCAGGTGGTGGCCGCGGACGTGATCGTGATGCCGCGCTCCTGCTCCTGCTCCATCCAGTCCATGGTGGCGGTGCCCTCGTGGACCTCGCCGATCTTGTAGGACTTGCCGGTATAATAGAGGATGCGCTCGGTCGTCGTCGTCTTGCCGGCATCGATGTGGGCCATGATGCCGATGTTGCGATATTTGTCGAGCGGATGGCTGCGGGCCATGGTCTTAAACTCCAATGCCGGATCGTCCGGCGATCAATCCCTAATGTGACATCCCAAGCCCGTTCGGGCTGAGCCTGTCGAAGCCCTTCCCTTCTCGGGGCGCCTGAAGAAGGAAGGCCCTTCGACAGGCTCAGGGCGAACGGTGTTTCCTGTCCTACCAGCGATAATGGCTGAAGGCGCGGTTCGCTTCCGCCATCCGGTGCGTGTCCTCGCGCTTCTTGACCGCATTGCCGCGATTGCTCGCGGCGTCGAGCAGTTCGCCCGACAGGCGGCCCGACATGGTCTTTTCCGAACGCGCGCGCGCGGCCGAGATCAGCCAGCGGATGGCGAGGGCCTGGGCGCGCTCGGTGCGCACCTCGACCGGGACCTGGTAGGTCGCGCCGCCGACCCGGCGGGAGCGGACCTCGATGCCCGGCTTCACATTGTTGAGCGCGTCGTGGAACACCCCCAGGGGGTCCTTCTTGGCGCGCGATTCGATGCTCTCGAGGGCGCCGTAGACGATCCCCTCGGCGACGGACTTCTTGCCGTCGAGCATGATGTTGTTCATGAATTTCGACAGCACGACGTCCCCGAACTTCGGATCGGGGAGGATTTCGCGCTTCTCTGGGCGACGACGACGGGACATTCTTCGTGTTTCCTTCTCTTCAGCCTGATCCGGAACCTGTCCGGGGCTTACTGTTTCATTTGTGTTCCCGCGAAAGCGGGAACCCAGTGACTGGACTCCCGCTTTCGCGGGAGAACAGTCCAGGTGAACTGCTTATTTCGGCCTTTTCGCCCCATATTTCGAACGGGATTGGCGGCGGTCCTTCACCCCCTGGGTGTCGAGCACGCCGCGCAGCACGTGGTAGCGGACGCCGGGCAGGTCGCGCACGCGGCCGCCGCGGATCAGCACCACGCTGTGCTCCTGAAGGTTGTGGCCCTCGCCGGGAATGTAGCTGATCACCTCGCGCTGGTTGGTGAGGCGGACCTTGGCCACCTTCCTCAGCGCCGAGTTCGGCTTCTTCGGGGTCGTCGTATAGACGCGGGTGCAGACGCCGCGCTTTTGCGGGTTCTGCTCCATGGCAGGGACCTTGGATTTGGCCTTCTGCGGTTCGCGACCCTTGCGGATCAGCTGGTTGATCGTCGGCATGAAGCCCTTCACTTCCTTATAAGTTACTCTACTGCGACGCAAAATGCGCAAAGGGACCCCGGCGGCCTTGTCGGCCCCCCAGGCCCCTGCTTCACTTCGCAGCAGTGTTCAGCTCAAAAACGCCCGGTGGGGCAGCGTCTGGCCTGAACAGCCACCACCAGCCCGCGAGCGAGGCGGCCTATAGCCGCGAGGCGCATATGGGTCAACACAGTGTGTTTGTGAAGGGGGCGAGGGAGGGGCAGTCACTTTTCGGATGGCCGGTTCAGTCCGGCACTGTCGCGGGAAAAGTGACTGTCCCAATGGCTCAGTCTGCGTCGTCGGGATGCTCGGTCTCCCGCGGGCAGGTGAAGGTAAGCTGGCCCTGTAGGATCATACCGGTGGGCCCGCCAATGTTGCGGACGATAACCCGGATCGTGTGCAGGCCCGGCCCGACCTGCGCTGAGAACGGCGTGATGCTGCCGGGCAGGAAGCCGTAATTGGGCGTACCCTGCGAGGTCGCGATCTGATTGCCGTCGAGAAAGACCCGGGCGCTGTTGTCGGCGCCGAACCGCCCCGACAACATGACCCGTGCGGGAATGACGCAACGCGGCACGAAGACGCGGATGGCATAGGTGTAATCGCCGACCGCGGTCGGGTTTCCGGGCGGCCCCACCCAGCCCGCCGGCGGCACCGGCGCCCAGGACACGTTGGTCGCCGCGACCGCGAGCGGCAGCCCGACCACCGCGGGACCCGAGACCCGCCAGGGCGCCGTCCGCGTATCGAGGTTTACCCTTTGCTGGCTGCCGTCGAGGCAACGGCAGCAGGGCACGCGAACCGTGTCCGGCAATTGCGCGGCGGGACTCTGGGCGAGTGCCGGCGGCGCGTACAAGCTGGCCGCGAGCATCAACGCGGCGGCAATGCGATTGAATGACCTTTTCATTTTTCTTTCCTCCATCAATTTAATTTGGCCGCGCCGAAGCCGGGCAAAAAGGAGGCAGTCAGTGATTGCTCCCTTTGGCGCGCTCACTTTCACTATTTTTTCAAGTCCTGTCTTACTCCCGCAACTGGAGTTGGACAGCACGTGGTGAGTATATGAAAGAACAGATGGCTACAGATTGTGATCGACTAAATTGACGATATTTGCGACAAATAAGCTCGATTCTCACGATTCTGTGCACTCGGGGCCGCTCATAATAAGGAGACGCTTTGCGGCGAAGCACCGGGCGTCGTCGGGCAGCAGGGCCCGAAAAAAGGGGGCGCCAAATCGAACGGTAACAGTCACTTTCCCCAAGGCCCGTTTCAAATTCGACACTTTTGTGCGGAAAAGTGACTGTCAGCTTTTTGCGTCAGCCCGCTCGCGCCTTCACCGTTGACCTTGGGACAGTTGCTTTTTGCCCCAAAAAGTAACTGTCCTCTTTTTGGCGCTAGGCGCCCCGCGCCTTCCCCGCAGCCTGGATGAAGTTCCACACCTTCATCGAGAAAGGCGGCTGCTGGTCGCCCTGCCATTCGTCCATCCGGCTGTAGAGCGCGCTCGCGCCGGCCATCATCTCCGGCGTCGCCACCGCCTTGAACGGGGCGAGCAGGGCCTGCCACTCGTCGTAAAAGGCCTGGGCCTTTGCGCCCACCGGATCGAGCGGCAGCGCCGCCTCGATCCGCGCCGACAGCGCCGCCCATTGCCGGCTGTAGGCCTCGTGGTCGAAGCCCGCCGGCACGTCGGCCATGCGTTCGGCCCAGCGGGCCTGCTCCTCGGGGGTGAAATAGCGGTCGGCGACCTTTTTCCAATTCTCATGTTCCATGACGGCCTCTCCCTGCCGGATCAGCGAGCAGAAGGTCGCGACATCGACGGGCTCGCCGCGGTCGATGCGGGACTTGACCGAGAGGAGGAGCGTCCTCGCCTCGGCGATTTCGGCGCGGCGCTCTTCCAGCGCCGCCAATTGGGCGTCGATCAGCCGGGCAAGGTCGAGCGGCCGCCGCGCGGTCAGCCGCTGGATCTGGGCGAGCGTCAGCCCGGCCCGCTTCAGCGCGACGATCTGGTTGATCCGCTCGAGCGCGGCGGCGCCGTAGAGCCGGCGCCCCTTATGGGTGCGCACCGGCGCGACCAGCCCGCGCGCCTCGTAGAAGCGCAGCGCGCGCGAGGTCAGCCCGGTCTTGCGCACCACCTCCCTGATGTCGAGCAGATCGTCCATGCGCGCGGCTGTAGCACTTGACGCAACGTCAACTTCAAGCGGGAAAATCGCGCCGGAAAAGGTCAGCAGATCGGCGGGGCGCGCACCGGCCCGACGGTGCCGGCGCAGCCAGACAGCGTCGGCATATTGTCGCGCTGCCCGATCGCTCGCATCGCCTCGTACAACGTGGTGAAATCGGCATCCGCGGACGGCGCCACGGCGACGTCGTCCAGCGTCCGCGAGTCCAGCGCGCGAACTCGCCGACGCAGGCCGTCCAGGTCGACGGCCTCGTCGTTCCAGGTCATGCGTCCATGCGCGGCGAGCCGGACGATGGCGGAATAGCGTCTCGCCGGGCGGGAAGAGTCATCGGCGAAATATGCTTTCTGGTCGGGAACGTTCTCCCCGGCCGGCCTCAGCCTCACATCGGAGCCGGCACGCTCCAGCGTGCGCAATGCCGGCCCGAAGCAGGAATAAGGCAGCCCGCGCGCGGCTTCCACGCGCACATCGGGGAGCTCATCGCCGTCATGTTCAAAAACAGCGGTTGGATATCGACGCCGCTCCTCGTTCATGGCCTTTTCCAGAGCTTCGAGAGCCTCGCTGTTCACCGTTACGGCATTCTCGAGGAGCGCCTGTTGCGACACCGGCGCGCCGTTCCAGAGGATTGAGCAATCGCCGGCGCCGCTCGGGACGATCGTAACGACCCCCGCGAGTTCGCCGCCGCGCCCGGGCGCCGATCCATTGCCCCCGCCGGACGGCGAGCAGGCGGCAATCGGCATCAGGAGCAGGGCAAGGCTGCGCATGATCTTCACCTCTCCCCGACCCGGTGCGCCGCAAGCCGCTCGTAATAGGGCCGGCAGCGCTCGGCGAGGCGCCGGGCCGCGTCGGGCAGGTCGGTCGGAAGCGGCTCGGGCGGGCCGAAGCCGGTCGAGGCCTCGACCGCCTGGTACCAGTGCGGCGCCCAGGGGCCGTCAGTCGCCCGGCGGCCCGGCGGCCAGGCGAGCATGGCGGGATCGAACGGGATGCCGAGGCGCGCGCACAAGGCGGTCAGCGTGACTTGCGGATCGGCGAGCACGTCGCCCGCGTCGATCACGGGCGGCGCCTCGCCCAGCCGGTCCGCCTCGCGGTCGAAGAATTCCGCCTGGCGATCGAGGCCGAAATCCGCGAACGCGGCGGCTTCGCGCTTGCGCAGATAGGAGGCGATCATCAGCTCGGGCGCGCGGATCAGGAAGGCATGGGTGAAGCCCGCAAAATCCTCATGGCCGACCGGGCCGACCATATGGTGCCACATATGCTTCTGGTACCAGACCGGCCTGCCGTCCGGGACCGGGCCGGAGATCGTCCGGGCGACGCTTCGCCAGTCGCAGTCCATCGCCGCGATCACTTCGTCCCGCATCGGGTGGTCCGCCCCGCTCGCCTTGAGGAAGCAGCCGTAGAAAGGCTCGTCGGAAACGAAGGTGTCGGCGCGGTTGCCGAAGCTGCGCATCATCGCGGTGGAAAGGTTGCGGGGCCCCGACCACATCGCGATGCGCAAGGGGACAGTCACTGTAACTGTCCCCGGAGACAGTTACAGTGACTGTCCCCATTCACGGCCGCTCCGCCGCCGCCACGTCGGCCTCGATCCGCGCCTTGTAGAGGTCCTGCAGGCGCAGCGTCGTCGGCCCGCGCCCGTCGCTCAGCCGCCGCCCGTCGACGCTGCGCACCGGCACGACGCCGGCGAAGGTGCCGGTGATGAACGCCTCCTCGGCGCCGTAGACGTCGGTCAGCGAGAAATTCTTCTCGAACGCCGGGATGCCCGCCTCGCGGCAGAGCGCGATGACGTTCGCCCGGGTGATCCCGCCGAGGCAATAGTCGCCGGTCGAGGTCCACACCTCCCCCTTGCGGACGATGAAGAAATGGGTCGAGTTGCAGGTCGCGACGAAGCCGTGCGGATCGAGCATCAGCGCCTCGTCCGCGCCCGCCTCGATCGCCTGGATGCAGGCGGTGATGCAGTTCAATTTGGAGTGCGAGTTGAGTTTGGGGTCCTGCACCGCCGGATCGCCGCGGCGAACGTGGACGGTGAACAGGCTGATGCCGTCAGTCACGACCGCCGGCAGCGGCGCCTTATATTCGGGGACGATGACGATCGTCGCCGGCGAGATCACCGTGCGCGGATCCTGGTAGGGCGTCGAGCGCACCCCGCGCGTCACCATCAGCCGGACATGGACGCCGTCCGCCATGCCGTTGGCGTCGAGCGTCTCGTAGAGCCGCCGGGTCAATTCCTCGCGGCCGAGCCCCACGTCCATCGCGATCGCCTTGGCGCCCTCGTAGAGCCGGTCGAGATGCGCCTCGAGAAACGCGATCCGCCCCTTGTGGACGCGCAGCCCCTCCCACACCCCGTCGCCGAGCACGAACCCCGAATCGAACACCGACACCACCGCCTCGGCCCGCGGCACCAGCCGCCCGTTGACGCTGATCAGGATCGCCGCGTTGCGCGGATCGCCGGCGCTGTCGTGCAGGGACTTGGCCATGAGCGGAGGGTGGAGACTCGGCCCGGCGTTGGCAAGAGCGGCGCTGCGCTCCGCCCGCACCGGAAGTTTCGCCCGAGTCGCGGCCACGAAATCGGGTGTATCACGCTTGAATCCAAAAAGATTCGTCAAGTAAGAAATATTGTGCCATAAAGGAGAAAATACAGAACGAAGAGGGAGGAAACGTGATGGCCGCTTTGGACACAAGTGCCGGAAATGTTGCGCTCGGACAGCTTTCGGCGCTGCCTTTCAAGAATATTATCGGCGGCCCGCTGACCGCCGCGATTGAGGCCCAGGCCCTGGCCGCCAAGACTACGGTCGACTTCATCCGCGCAGTCGGCATGCAGGAGGTCAACGGCAAGCTCGAGGCGATCAACGTCGAATTTTCCTTCCAGGACGGGACCGGCGCCTTCCGCCGCCTGCGCGTACCGATCCTCACCGTCATCCCGATTCCGTTCATCGTGATCGAGACCGTCGACATCGAGTTCAAAGCGCGCATCGCCGCCTCCGCGCAGCAATCGAGCGAGGAGAGCAGCTCGACCGAAGCCAAGATCGGCGTGCAGGCCAGCGCCCGCTGGGGCACTCGCGGCTTCGGCGCTTCCGTTTCGGTAGACGCCAGCTATTCGGCCAAGAAGGATTCCAAGGCGAGCCAGGAATCGAAATATTCGGTCGAATATACGATGGACGTCCACGTCCACGCCTCGCAGAGCGGCCTGCCGCAGGGCATGGCGCAGATCCTCAACATCCTCCAGGACGGCATTAGCAACAAGCCCGAGGGGAGCCAGATTCAGGTCTTCGGCCTGCCCGGCGTGGTGTCCGTCGCGGCTGACGGCACCATCACCGAAGCGTTCACCGTGATTGGATTGGATGATGCCGGGGATCCCGGCGGGACAATCACCGTTGCCGTCGAGCCGACCGGGATCATCACCGCCACCGCCACCGCGGCCAACCCGGCGACCGTCACGCTCGCCGTGGCCTCCGGGCTGGACGTCGGCAGTCTTCCCAAGGATGTCGCGATCAAGATCACGCTTACCCCGCCCGGGGGCGGGGCCGCGGTGATCGAGACTCGAACGGTTTCCGTCGAAAAGGCATGAGAGCGGCAAGGTGCGTACCCCTTGGCCTCTCGCCGGCGAGGACCGGTCGCCGGGCGGGCTCGCCGCGGCGCTCCAGCGGGAAGTGGCCGCCGCGCTGCGGCTGCTCGAGGGCGCCGCGACCGAACGCCGGGGACGGGCCCTGACGCCGGTCCGATTCCGCTTCGGTTTCGGCGCGGATGAGGAGATCGTTGTCACGGTCGCGGCCGGAGAGGCCGGCGCGGGGGAGCCGGCGCTGCCCTCCCTGAGCACGGACGGCGCCGCCGATGGCCGGTGAGTTCGATCTCCACCAGCTGCTCGCCGGCCCGATCATCGCGATGAACGATGCCCAGGCCGACGCCGCGGCGAGCTTCTACGAAGTCTTCGATCAGTTCGCGTTCGAGCCGGCGCAGCAGGCGGCGGGCGGCGCGGAGCCGGAACCGCGCCGGCTCAGGATGATCAGCTTCGTCGCCGAACGGGCAACGGCCGAGGGCATCGAGCGGCGCCAGATCAGCATGCCGCTGCTCCAGATGATCCCGATCGGCGGCATCGGCATCGACAGCGCCAGGATCCAGTTCTCGCTCGCGGTCAATGCCGAGCCGCCGGCCGCGGCCAGAGCGCCGGCCGGAGCGCCGGCGGCCGCGGCCGCCGAGCGCGCCGTGGCGCTGAAGGCGCGGATCGCACCGACGGCCGCGCGCGACGCCGTTTCGGGCAACCTTCAAGTGGAGATCATGCTGAAGCAGCTCGATCTCCCGGCGGGCTATCTGGACATGATCGCGGAGACGCAGGGCGGCGTCAGCCGGCGCGTGCCCGGTGAGCCGGCGGCGCCGGAAGGGGAAGGGACGGAGCTGTTTCAGGCCGCGTTTCGCGAGCCCGCCGAGCCGCTGATCGTGCCGGGAGGCGAACTGTCGGTCCTCATCGACATTGTCCCCAATCCGCGCCTCGTCGGGCCCGACGGACTGGAACTGGCGCTGGCGACCGGCGCGACGAAAAAGCTCCGTATCGTGAAGCCCGAGACGCCGGTGCGCCTGCCGGCCAAACGGCAGTTGCTTGCGGTCACCCTTGCCGCCGCACCGACGCTGCCGGGGGGCGGTGTGTTGCTTCTGCTCAAAGGTGCGTCCACCGGCGCCGACGGGGTGAAAACAGAGCATGAGGTGCGACTGATGCTCCGTTGCGGCGACAGCGAGCTGCCAAGACCGTGACGCGCGGCAGACCGGGCCCGGACGTCCGCAGGACGGTGCGCGAGGGTGGCGGCGGAAGGCGCGGCGGCATCGCATGCCCGCAGTGCGGCGAGCCGATCGAGATGACCCTGGACGACCTCCTCGTCAGGCGCTCTTTTACCTGCCGCACAGCCGGCTGCGGCGTCGTCCTGCGCCTCGATCAACGCCGCTCGAACGAGGCGATCGACACGCTCCGGCAGCTCAAGACAAAGCTCAGGGAGCTCGGCACGGACGGCTGAGCCTCACCGGGCCTACCCGCGGGTTGCGCCGTCGCAATGGTCGTTGTCGTGGCCGGCTTCCGCCTGCTCCTTCAGCGGATCGTGGCCCCAGTTCATCAAGGCGTAGCGCCAGCGCGAGGTGACGATGTTGTCCGGCCGCTGCGCCAGGTGACGGCGGATGACTCCGGCCGCCTTGCGCATCAGCCGGTAGTCCGCCTCGTCCAGCGCCAGCGGTGCGGTGCCCAGGATGCGCACGATCTCCCGGCCCGCGGCTCGCCCGACCGATTCCGCCTCGCCCGGCCGGGTCCAGCCGACCCGCCGGCTCTCCTCGCCGGCAAGCCAGGTCTCGAGCTCGGCCGCGCTCATATTTACCGCCGCGGCGAATTCCCGGTAAACCTTGGTCCGATCGAGCGCCGCCATGGAGACGCATATGGACGACTGGAAGCTGCCCTGGGAAGGCGGCTGCCGCTGCGGCAAGGTGCGGGTGCGGGTGACGAAGCCGCCCCTGCTCGCCGCCGCCTGCCACTGCACCGGCTGCCAGGCGATGAGCGCCGGCGCCTTCTCGCTGTCGCTGGCGATCCCCGCCGACGGCTTCGAAGTGATCGCCGGCGCGCCCGTCCTCGGCGGCCGCAACCGCGACATGCACCATTTCTGCCCGGCCTGCCTGACCTGGCTGTTCACCCGCCCGCCGGGCCTGGACTGGTTCGTCAACGTCCGCCCGTCGCTGCTCGACGATCACGGCTGGTTCGTCCCCTATGTCGAGACCTGGACCAGCGAGAAATTGCCCTGGGCGGAAACGCCGGCGAAGCACAGCTTCGAGACCATTCCCGACATGCCCGAGTTCGGCCCGCTGATCGAAGCCTATGCGAAGGAGGGCGCCCGGCCCTGAGCAAGGGAGGGTTGGCAGATCGCGGCCCCCTCCCCGCCCGGCCGTGCCGGCGGCTGGGGCGCCGTCGCTCGCGCGGCGGCACGACGTGACGGCCGTCACGGACAGCGCCGCCGGGCAGCCTAGAGTGGCATCCGGCCCGCGCGGAGGCGCGGCGCAAGGCCTGTCGAAGGAGGTGGACATGGGAAACGAGACGGTCAGGCTCATCGTCGGCGCGGCGATCTCCGGCGCCCTGCTCGGGCTTTACGGGTTCGTGCTCTTCGACGCGATCCAATATGCGAGGGGCGCGAGCCCGAAATTTCCCACCGAGGGCGCGTTCTGGGTCATGAACACGATCGGCGGGCTCGTCTCGGCGCTGGTCGCGGCGCAGCTCGCACTGGCGCCCCGGCCGGGCGAGCAGGCGCGGCTGTTCGTGCTCGGCGGAGCGCCGGCCGACACAAAAGCGACGGCCATCGCCCTTCTTTATCTCGGGGTGTGGCTGGTGCTCGGCTTCGCCGCCGTCATTTTCGGGCTGATCCGCTACGAGCACGTGCTGCTGCCGCTCGCGGATTTCGCCAAGGCCTGGATCGGTCTCGCCGTGGCGGCCGCCTACGCCTTTTTCGGCTTGAGGGCGCCGGCCTAGGAATCGTCTCCGATGTCGCTGCCGCGGCCCGCGCCCTGCTGCGGGCGGATGTAGAGCCTTTTGACCTCGGGCCAATAGGCTTCGACCTCGGCCTCGACCTCGGCGATGATCCGCTCGACGTCGCCGGCCCGGATCGAATCCTCGAAGTCCGCGCTCATCACCACCGTGATCTGGTCGGGTGCCGAATGGACGGTGAGGACGTGGCCGACGCCGACGATGCCGCGCTGGCGCGACGCCGCGGCGCGGATGCCGGCGATCAGCTCGGGATCGGCCGATTCGCCGATCAGCAGCGCCTTCGATTCGACCGCGAGCAGCAGGGCGGTGAGGCCGAGGATGACGCCGATGACGATCGAGGCGGCGCCGTCGAACAAGGGGTTGCCGGTGAATTGCGACAAGGCGACGCCCGCGGCCGCGACGAGGATGCCGGCCATCGCCGCGCCGTTCTCGAGGAGGACGATGAAGGCGGGCGGGTCCTTGGATCGGCGCACCGCCTCGAACCAGCCGAGGCTGCCCTTGGCGAGGCGGAACTCCCTGAACGCGGCGAAGGTCGAGCCGCCCTCGAGCAGGAAGGCGACGAGCAGCACCGCATAGGCGATGATCGGCGACACCGCCTCCTCGGGATCGAGGATGTGGATCACGCCTTCGTAGACCGAGACCCCGGCGCCGAGCGCGAACACCAGGACGGCGACGACGAAGCTCCAGAAATAGAGCTCGCGGCCATAGCCGAACGGGTGCTGGGCGTCGGGCGCCTTGCGCGACTGGCGCCGGCCCCAGATCAAGAGCAGCTGGTTCAGCGAATCGACGACGCTGTGGATCCCCTCGGTCAGCATCGCCGACGAGCCGGTCACCGCCGCCGCGGCGAACTTGGAGACGGCGATGCCGAGGTTCGCCGCGAAGGCGATGAGGAGGGTGCGGTTGTCGTGGGCGGGCGCGCTCATCGGGGGACAGATACTCGCAACGCGCCCCATTTCCACCCCTTGCGCGAGGCCGGGAACGTGCCGGACCCTGGCGCGATGACGATGCTGCGCCCGCCTTCGCTGCCCTGCTTCGCCGCCGGGCTGCTCGCCGCCCCTGCCGCGGCGACCTCGCCCGCCTCGGCGCGCGGGCGGTCACCGGGACTGCCCCCGTCCCCGAGCCGGCCGCAGGCCTGATTTTCGCCACTCAAGGCGGCCCGGTGACAGCCCCTGTAACCGTCCCCTTTTGTCCAAACCCTTGCGTTCCCAATTCACGTCCGAATTGGCGCGTCCCCGTAATTTTACGGTAATTCCTTGCAAAAACAAGGGCTTGTCAGGTCCATTCGGTCGGCTAAGTTGCGCTCGCCAACAATTATGGCCGGCCGCGCAGCCGGCTGCTGCACAGGGAGTAGGCTTAATGCGTAAGGATTGGTTCGACTTCACCAGAAACGAGTTCGACTTTACCCGCGCCGGCGACAACGGCAATTCGGGCTTCGGCCTGGGCCGCGCGCTCGACCTGCGGCCCGAGCTGCCGCTCACCACCCACGAGCTGCTCGGCATCGACCTGACCCACCGCATCGGCGCTTCGGCGGTCGAGTCCGCGCGGGGCGGCCCCGGCGGCGGCGGCGGCGGTGGCGGCGGTGGCGGCGGCGGCACGACCTTCGCCAATTATGTCAGCGGCCCGGCCGACGCCCACTCGGGCTTCAACATCACCATCGAGTTCAAGGGCACCAGCTGGACGCAGGCGCTGCACGACATCTTCGTGATCGCGGCGGACCGGCTGACCAACCTCATCGTCGGCGAGATTCCCGACGTCACCGTGACCGGCAAGGGCGGCTCGCGGCTGGTCGACGACATCTACATCACCGCCGAGGTCGGCAATATCGACGGCGCCGGCGGAATCCTCGGCCAGGCGGGGCCGACCGCGGTCCGCACCTCGAGCTCGCTTCCCGCCACCGCTTCCATGCAGTTCGACATCGTCGACGTGAACAACATGGGCCTCGCGGTGTTTTCCGAGGTCGTGCTGCACGAAATGTCGCACAGCCTCGGCTTCGGCTCGATCTGGAGCAGGCTGGGGCTGGTGACCAACGGCCTCTACACCGGCCAGAACGCGCTCGACGAATATCTGGCGATGGGCGGAACCGGCTCCGGCATTCCGGTCGAGCAGGACGGCGGCTCGGGGACCGCGGGATCGCATTGGGACGAGGAGACCTTCGGCGCCGAGCTGATGACCGGCTACATCAACGACGGCGACAATTACTTCACCGCGATGAGCGAGGCCCAGTTCGCCGATTTGGGCTATGTCATCAACCCGAACTACGCCGCTCTGGCCGACCCCGGCTACGTCTTCGTCTGATGATGGGAGGGGCGGTCACCGCGACCGCCCCGTACCCAAGCCGGCCGCAGTTCCGATGGTGACTGTCACTAGTGACTGTCACTAGTGACTGTCACTCGGGACCGGCGCAGACACGCTCAGCGTATATATCGCTGCGCCTGCTCGACGATCGTGTGGAACCCGGTCGTCGCTTCGTCGCCGAAGTCGCGTTCGGAATAGCGCCACTCGCGGCCGTCCCTGCGCCCGATCGTCAGGCGCAGGTGCGTATGGGGCCGAAAGCCCGTCGCGACCGCCGGGTCGGTTTCGACATAGGCGACGTCCTGCCACGGCACCAAGGCTTCGCCCCGCCAGGAATCCAGGAGGATCCCGTGGCTATGGACCGCCACGGCCGGCCGGGCGCGAAGCCGGCGGCGCTCGGCAAGGAGCAGGAGAGCGAGGGTCGGCACGCCGATAAAGGCAAGCTTCCCGAGATCGAACGTGCCGCGCCGCCCGTCCCACATTTCGAACAGCCAGAAGGCGACCGCCACGAACGCCGGCAGCCATTTCAGTTTCCTGCTCGTGCCGCCATATTCATAGTGGATGGCGGCGACCGGCGAGGGGCCGGGCGCTTCGAGCCGTCGCGTCCGGCCGCGGCCATGAACGGCGGCAAACATGATATAGGCAAGGGCCGCGGCGCCTGCGGCCGCGCCGATCAGGAGATTGACCGGGTCCGCCGGTATCCAATCGAAAAGGGCGCGCAAATTGCTATCGATCAAGGCCTTCCGCGCCCCCTCACATATGCAGCACCCGCCCGTAAGCATCGAGCACGCTCTCATGCATCATCTCGGAGAGTGTGGGATGCGGGAAGACCGTCTCTATCAGCTCGGCCTCGGTGGTTTCCAGCTGCCGCGCCACGACATAGCCCTGGATCAGCTCGGTCACCTCGGCCCCGACCATATGGGCGCCCAATAATTCCCCGGTCGCTTGGTCGAACACCGTCTTCACGAAGCCCTCGGCCTCGCCGAGCGCGATCGCCTTGCCGTTGCCGATGAACGGGAATTTACCGACCCTGACCTTGCGGCCCGCCGCCCTGGCCGCCGCCTCGGTGAAGCCGACGCTCGCCACCTGCGGGCGCGAATAGGTGCAACCGGGGATGTTCCAGGTCTCGAACCTGTGCGGCTTCAGCCCGGCGATCGCCTCGACGCAGACGACGCCCTCGTGGCTCGCCTTGTGCGCGAGCCAGGGCGGCCCGCAGACGTCGCCGATCGCGTAAATCCCCTCGACGTTTGTCCGCCCGTAGCCGTCGGTGACGATGTGGCCGCGCTCGGTCTTGACGCCCAGGGCCTCGAGCCCGATCCCCTCGCTGTTGGGGACGATGCCGATGGCGACGATGGCGTGCGAGAAGTCCTGCGCGCCCGCCCCCTTGATCGTCGCCTTCACCCCGGCCTTGGAGGTCTCTAGCGTGTCGACCCCCGAGCCGACATGGATCGTCATCCCCTGCTTCACCAGCGCCTTGTGGACAAAGGCGGAGACTTCCTCGTCCTCGACCGGCAGGATCCGCTCGAGCATCTCGACGATGGTCACTTCGGCGCCCATGTCCGAATAGAAGCTGGCGAACTCGACCCCGATCGCGCCCGATCCGATCACCAGCAGCTTCGTCGGCATCTCTTTGGGCACCATCGCATGGCGATAGGTCCAGATCCGCTCGCCGTCCGCTTTGGCGAACGGCAGGTCGCGCGCGCGCGCGCCGGTAGCGACAATGATGTGCTTCGCCTCGAGCGCCTTGCCGCCGACGTCGAGCTTCCCCTTCCCGGTCAGCTTGCCCTCGCCCTCGACCACCGCGATCTTGTGCTTCTTCATCAGCCCCTTGACGCCCATGTTGAGCTGCCCGGCGACCTTGCGGGAGCGCTCGACGATCGCGGCGAGGTCGAAGCCGACCTTCTCGGCGCTGAGGCCATAAGCCGAGGCATGGGTCAGATAATGGTTGATCTCCGAGGTGCGCAGCAGCGCCTTGGTCGGAATGCACCCCCAGTTGAGGCAAATCCCGCCCAATTTCTCCCGCTCGACGATCGCGACCTTGAGCCCGAGCTGCGAAGCCCGGATCGCCGCGACATAGCCGCCGGGCCCGGAGCCGAGCACGATGAGATCGTAGGTGTCAGCCATAAAGCCTCCTAGGGGACAATCGCTTGCTCGTGGCGCCGGTGAACGTGCCACCAGATCGCGCCGCACAGCGCACCCGGCAGCGCCCCGATCCAGGCGAAGGGCAGGAATTCGAGCAGCGAGTCGCCGTCCAGGCCGCCGGTGAGCACCGGCGTCAGGACGATGATCGCCCCGCCGGCGACGAAGCCGGCCAGCGGATAGGTCCAGGCATGCTCGATCCGCCGCCGCGCGCAGAGCCAGGTCAGCGGCAGGCCGATCAGCAAGGCGGCGAGGCCGATCACGGCGGTGGCGATGATCAGGCTGAGCAGGAAGAAGCCGGCGAGCAGCGCCGGATCGCTGTTCGTCCCGTCGTCGATCGCCGACAGGAGGAGGACGGCGAGCGCGGTCGCCAGCGCCGAGCCGCCCACGGCGAGCGCGAAGGCGCCGGCATCGCCGACCTCGTCTCGCACAAGTCCCTCCTTACGCCAGCATCGCCAGCGGGTTCTCGACCAGCCGCTTGAACGCCTGCATCAGCCGCGCCCCGTCGGCGCCGTCGATGGCGCGGTGGTCGAAGCTGCCGGTGGCGCTCATGATCGTCGCGATCTGCAAGGAATCGTCGATCACATAGGGCCGCTTCTCGCCGGCGCCGATCGCCATGATCATCCCCTGCGGCGGGTTGATCACCGCCTCGAACTGCTTGATCCCGTACATCCCCATGTTCGACAGGCTCGCCGTCCCCCCCTGATATTCGTGGGGCTGGAGCTTGCCCTCCTTGGCGCGGCCGGCGAGGTCGTGGATCTCCTTCGCGATCGCCGACAGCGACTTGCCGTCGGCGCCGGCGACGATCGGGGTGATCAGCCCGCCCGGGATCGACACCGCGACCGAGATGTCGGCGCGGCTGTATTTGAGCAGCTGGTCGCCGGAGATCGAGACGTTGCATTCCGGCACCTCGATCAGGGCGGCGGCGAGCGCCTTGATCAGCATGTCGTTGACCGAGAGCTTGATGCCGCGGCCCTCGAGGCCTTTGTTCAGTTCGCCGCGCAGCCCGAGCAGCGCATCGAGCCGGATGTCGACGGTGAGGTAGATGTGCGGGATCGTCTGCTTGGCCTCGGTGAGGCGCCGCGCGATCGTCTTGCGCATGTTGGAGAGCTTGACGATCTCGTGCGGAATATCGGTCTCGACCAGGGCCGGCGGGGCGGCCTTGGCCGCCGAAGCGGCCTCGGGCCGCGCAGGCGGCTTGCCGGCGGCGCCGTCGACGTCGGCCTTGACGATCCGGCCGCCGGGGCCGGAGCCGGTCAGCGAGGCAAGGTCGATCCCCTGCGCTTCGGCGAGCCGCCGCGCGAGCGGGCTCGCCTTCACCCGGTCGCCGGCTTCGGCCGGTTTCGGCGCGGGGGCTGGGGCGGGGGCGGGGGCGGGAGCGGGCTCGGTCTTCGGCGCTTCGGCAACCGGCGCCTCGGCCTTGGCCGCCGGCGCAGGAGCCGGCGCCGGCGCCGCCTTGGCGGCGCTCGCCTCCTCGCCCTCGCCGGCGATCAGGGCGATGACGGTGCCGACCTTGACCCCGTCGCTGCCGTCGGGGACGAGGATTTTGGCGATCGTCCCTTCGTCGACCGCCTCGAACTCCATCGTCGCCTTGTCGGTCTCGATTTCGGCGAGGATGTCGCCCGATTTGACCTCGTCGCCCTCCTTGACCAGCCATTTGGCGAGCGTCCCCTCCTCCATGGTGGGCGACAGGGCCGGCATCTTCAGTTCGATCGGCATCGAGGGTCTTCCCTTGCGCAAGGCCGGCGTCTCCAAACAGCAAGCCATGGACAGGGTCAAGCCTGTCCTGAGCAAGGACGAAGGGGCCCGTCCTGAGCGGCCGGCCTGCCGGCCAGCCGAAGGGGCGCGCTTGTGCCCGGCCGCCAAATCGCGCACCTTCGCGCGAAAAGGGGGAGCGGATGCCTTCCTATCTGGTGGTGATGGACGAAACCGAGGAGGCGCTCGCCGCGCTGCGCTTCGCCGCGCGGCGGGCGGCGCGCGCGGGCGGCGGCGTCGAGATCCTCGCCCTGATCCCGCAGCAGGAATTCGTCCAGTGGGGCGCCGTCCAGGAGGCGATGGAGGAGGAGGCGCGGCTGCGCGCCGAGGCGATGCTGGTCCAGGCGACCGGCGCGATCGTCGAGGAAGCGGGGATCAAGCCCGCGATCACCATCCGCCAGGGCGATCCGGTCAAGGCGGTCGCCGAGCTGCTCGCCGAGCGCGACGATTTCTCGGCCCTCGTGCTGGGCGCGGCGGCGGAAGGCGGGCCGGGGCCGCTGGTCAGCCACTTCGCCGGGGCCGCGGCGGGCGCGCTGCCCTGCCCGCTGATCATCGTCCCCGGCGGGCTCGGCGACGAAGCGCTGGCCCGGCTGAGCTGAGGGACAGCTACCGGTAGCTGTCCCTGTCGCTGGCGGTCCCTAGCCGCGTTCTCCCGGCGGCGGGCGGCGGGGCGGGGGCGGCGGCGCCGGACGCGGCGTCCGGCAGATGCAGCGCGGCCGGTGGCGGGCGCGATGGCGCACCGTCACATATTCCTCGACCACCTCTTCGCTATAGCCCGCCGAGCCCGTGGTGGTGACCGTCTCGATCACGATCGGATAGGCGTACATGCCGTAGCCGTAGCCGCCGCCATAGACCTGGGTATAGCCGTAGCCGCCACCATAGCCGTAGCCCGGCCCCGGCCCGTACATCGGCGGGCCGCCATGGCGCATGCCGTGATGCATGCCGCGATGGTGCATGTCGCCATCGTCGTCGTCGTCGTAATCCCGGTCGTGACGGCCGCGATAGGCGGGGACGCCGTCGGCCATATCCCACTCCTCGCCGTAGCGATCCCAGTCGAGATCCTCGCGGCTGTCGCGGATCCGGCCGTCGCGGTCGATCAGATAGGCGTCGTCATAATAGCGGATCCAGCGCCCGTCCGGGCCCGGATCGGCGAAGCCGTACATCTGCCAGTTGTTGATCGAGAATTGCGGCCCCCACCAGAATTGCGGGACGATGAAGCCGCGGTGCAGCCGGCGCTGGAAATGCTGGCCGCCCATCGGTCCGCGCGGGCCCATCATCATCATGTTGGGGCCGTGCATGCCGCCGCGCATGCCGCCGCCGGGCGGCGGGCCGCCATGCGGTCCGCGCTGGGCGAAGGCGGCCGAGGGAATGAGGGCGATGCTCGCCGCCAGGAGGGAAAGGCTCAACTTGCGCATACCGGGATCCCCTGTTCGCAATGCCGCGCCCGGTGCGTGGCGCACAGGACGGTGAACGCCGCTTTTACCCTTGCGCCGGCGCCTTTGCCATGGCGCCGAGCCGCCCTGAAAGCCGCTGTATCAGTTTGACACAGCCGGCTTCGTCTTCCTTGTCGAAGCGCGCCGGGCCCGGGCTGTCGAGATCGAGCACCCCGGCGAGCGCGCCGTCGCCGCCGACGATCGGCACGACCAGCTCGGAACGGCTGGCGGAATCGCAGGCGATATGGCCGGGAAAGGCATCGACATCGTCGATCCGCTGCGGCCGGAGCGTGGCGGCGGCCGCGCCGCAGACGCCGCGCCCGAACGGGATGCGGATGCAGGCCGGCCGGCCCTGAAACGGCCCGAGCACCAGCTCGCCGCCGACATTGCGGTAGAAGCCCGCCCAGTTGAGGTCGGGCAGCGCCTCGAACAGCAGGGCGGCGACATTGGCCATGTTGGCGATCGGATCGGGCTCGCCCGCGGTCAGCGCGTCGGCCGCCGCGATCAGCTCGCGGTAGAGCGAAGGCTTGTCGGCGGCATCGATCCTGAAGTCGTACATTCTGCTCTCCCAGGCCCGTCATTGCGAGAAGCGAAGCGACGAAGCAATCCAGCCCGGCTCCGCTCGCAATGACGGCCGCTAATCCAGCGTCACCTTGCCCCGCCCCGCTTTGACGCTGCCGCGCTGCTTCTTGGCATCGACCCTTTTCGCCTTGGCGGCGCGGCTCGGGCGGGTGCGCTTGCGCTTCGCCGGCTGGACATGGGCACGATCGATCAAATCCGCCAGCCGCGCCCGCGCATCCTCGCGATTGGCCTCCTGGGTGCGGTACTTGCGGGCGGTGATGACGATCTCGCCCGCGCCCGTCATCCTGCTGCCGGCGAGCTGCTTCAGCCGCGCATAGACGTCGGGCGTCAGGCCGAGCCTGAACACGTCGCAGCGCAGCTGGCAGGCGGTGGCGACCTTGTTGACGTTCTGTCCGCCCGGTCCGGACGCGGCCAGAAACCGTTCGTCGAGCGCTTCTTCGGGAAGCTCAAACGACATCGCCGTAGCCCGCGCTGACGAAGGTCGGCGGCAGCGGCGCCGTCGCCTCGACCGGCGGCTTGGCGCCGCGCTCGACCCGCAGCGACAGCGCGTGGAGCAGCATCGGCCCCCGGCCGGCGCCGTAGATCCGGTCGCCGACGATCGGGATGCCGATGCCGGACGCCGCATGGACCCGGATCTGGTGGGTGCGGCCGGTCTCCGGGGTGAAAACGACCGCCGCGCGCCCGTCGCGGACCGCCGCCACCCGCCAGTGCGTCGCCGCCGCCTTGCCGCCGGGATCGGGGACCATCCGCCAGCCCTCCTCCGCGCTCGACACCTTGCCGAGCGCGATCTCGACCGTGCCGGCTGCTTCGTCCGGCACGCCGTCGAGCATCGCGACATAGGTCTTCGCCACCTTCTTGTCCTCGAACGCGCGCTGGAAGGCCTTCATCGCCTTGGGGTTGCGGGCGAGCAGCAGGCAGCCCGAAGTGTCGCGGTCGAGCCGGTGGACCGGCAGCGGCAGCCGTTTGAATCCGAAACGAAGATGGTGAAGATAATCTTCGAGGCTCTCGGGCGTGCGCGAGCCCGGATGGACCGCGAGCCCTGCCGGCTTGTCGATCACGATCGCCTCGCCGTCGATGAAAAGAACGCGGTTTTCCCAAGACTTCATCGCTGCGCCCTGCCAGTTTCGTGGCGGCCGCGCAACGAGGCGCACAAATCCAAGGATTCCATCGTATTAATACCAAATTAACCTTTTGCCTTCACACCTCTAAAGGTTAATGACGTCGCAGCGGCCGGCGAGGCCGATCGACAGGAGGGCAATCCATGCGCGTGCTGCTGATCGAAGACGAGCCGACGACCGCCAAGGCGATCGAGCTCATGCTCACCAGCGAGGGCTTCAACGTCTATACGACCGATCTCGGCGAAGAGGGATTGGATCTCGGCAAGCTCTACGATTACGACATCATCTGCCTCGACCTCAACCTGCCGGACATGCACGGCTACGACGTGCTGAAGAAGCTCCGGACGGCCAAGGTCGGCACCCCGGTGCTGATCCTGTCGGGCGTCGCCGAGCTGGATTCCAAGGTCCGCGCTTTGGGCTTCGGCGCCGACGATTACGTCACCAAGCCGTTCCACCGCGACGAGCTCGTCGCCCGCATCCACGCCATCGTCCGCCGCTCCAAGGGGCACAGCCAGTCGGTGATCAAGACCGGCAAGCTCGCGGTCAATCTCGACGCCAAGACGGTCGAGGTCGACGGCAGCCGGGTCCATCTGACCGGCAAGGAATATGCGATGCTGGAGCTGCTCTCGCTCCGCAAGGGCACGACCCTGACCAAGGAGATGTTCCTCAATCATCTCTACGGCGGCATGGACGAGCCCGAACTCAAGATTATCGACGTCTTCATCTGCAAGCTCAGGAAGAAGCTCTCTCTGGCCTGCGGCGGCGACAATTATATCGAGACCGTCTGGGGCCGCGGCTATGTGCTGCGCGAGCCCGACGAGCTGGAGACCGCCAAGGTCGCCTGAACCTGCTTCGAGTGGGGCGAGGACCGGCGTCCGCGAGCTTTCGCGGGCGCCGGTTTTCCTAGATCACCATGAAATCGGAGGCGATCAGCGCCGTCCCCGGCTGGAGGGTGGCGAACAGCACCGCCGCGCCGGCGCCGCTGCCGTCGGCGTCGAAGAACAGCTGGCCGGTGGCGCTGTTGTAGACGATCCGGTCGTCGGCATCCTGCGCCGCCGTGCCGGCGACGAACGCATTGGCGCCGAACGCGCCGAAGATGGCGTCGTCGAGCGCGATCCTGTCGGTGCCGGAGACGAAGTCGGCAATCTGGTCGACATTGCCGCCGCCCAGCGCAGTGGTGAAGGCGAAGCTGTCGGCGCCGCCGAAGCCCTGCAGATAGTCGCCGCCGGCGCCGCCGTTCAGGGTGTTGGCGCCATTGTTGCCATAGAGCGCGTTGCCGAACGCGTTGCCGGTGAGGTCGATCGCCGCCGTGCCGCCGGTCGAGATGGCGGACAGCACCTCGATCTCCTGGCCGGCGACGAGCGCGTAGCTCGACCGGGCATAGACGACGTCGCTGCCCTGGCCGGCGGCCTCGACGACATAATCGCCGAGGCTGTCGACGACATAGACGTCGTTGCCGGCAAAGCCCTGGAGAATGTCGGTGCCG
>Ga0068868_100000752_pt1 | contig 21953 bp, 20 predicted proteins | sample KBSMisM42_FD_64660 | JGI IMG/M metagenome (GOLD analysis project Ga0068868, IMG submission 64660) | Miscanthus rhizosphere microbial communities from Kellogg Biological Station, Michigan, USA - KBS Miscanthus M4-2 | ecosystem: Host-associated > Plants > Roots > Rhizosphere > Soil ...
ATGGCCCTTGGCGATGTTGTTGATCAGCTCCTGGATCAGCACCGTCTTGCCGACGCCGGCGCCGCCGAACAGGCCGATCTTGCCGCCCTTGGCGTAGGGGGCGAGCAGGTCGATCACCTTGATCCCGGTGACGAGAATGCTGGTCTCGGTCGACTGGTCGGTGAAGAGCGGCGCTTCGGCGTGGATCGGGGCGGTCTCGCTGTGGCCGATCGGGCCGCGCTCGTCGATCGGCTCGCCGATCACGTTCATGATCCGCCCGAGCGTCATCGGCCCGACCGGCATCCGGATCTGCGAGCCGGTGTCGGTCACCGCCTGGCCGCGGGTCAGCCCCTCGGTCGCGTCCATCGCGATCGTGCGCACGGTCGATTCGCCGAGATGCTGGGCGACCTCGAGGACGAGGCGGTTGCCGCCATTGTCCGTTTCGAGCGCCGACAGGATCGCCGGCAGCTCGCTGTCGAACGTCACGTCGACGACGGCGCCGATCACCTGGCTGATGCGGCCGACATTGTTGGTGGTGGCGGTTGCCATTTCTGCTTCTTCCTTCTTGTTCCCCTGCGAAAGCAGGGGTCCAGTCTGACTTCGTTCTGGGCTCCTGCCTTCGCAGGAGCACCGGGTGGCTAGAGCGCCTCGGCGCCCGAAATAATCTCGATAAGCTCCTTGGTGATCGCCGCCTGGCGGGTGCGGTTATATTCGATGGTCAGGCGGTTGATCATGTCGCCGGCGTTGCGGGTGGCGTTGTCCATCGCGGTCATCCGGCTGCCCTGCTCCGAGGCGGCGTTTTCGAGCAGGGCGCGGAAGATCTGGACGGCGATGTTGCGCGGCAGCAGCGCGGCGAGGATGTCGTCCTGGTCGGGCTCATATTCGATCGCGGCCAGCGAGGCATTCGTAGCGGCGCCTTCCTCGACCGGCGGCACCGGGATGATCTGCCGGCCGACCGGCTCCTGGACGAGGGCGGAGCGGAAGCGGGCGTAAAACAGGTGGACGACGTCGATGCCGTCGGTCTCGTAGCGGTCGATCACGTCGGCGGCGATTTCCTGGGCGTCGGCGAAGCTCACCTGCTTGATCGCGCTGGTGTCGTGCTGGTGGACGATCCGCTTCGGGTAGAGCCGGCCGATCACGGCGCGGCCCTTGCGGCCGACCAGGTAGAAATAGACGGTCTTGCCTTCGGCGATCAGCGCCTCGGCCTTGCGGCGCGCGGCGCGGACGATGTTCGAGTTGAAGCCGCCGGCAAGCCCCCGGTCGGAGGTGCAGACAATGAGCAGATGGGCCTCGTCCTTGCCGGTGCCGGCGAGCAGTTTCGGGCTCTCCGGGCCGATCGTCACCCTCGACACGACCGAAGAGACGACGCTTTCCATCCGCTCGGCATAGGGGCGCGCGGCCTCGGCGGCCTGCTGCGCCCGCCTGAGCTTGGCCGCGGCGACCATCTTCATCGCCTTGGTGATCTTCTGGGTCGACTTGACCGAGGAGATCCGGGTCTTGAGCGCCTTGAGCGAGGCCATTTACTTCCCTTTTTGCGTTCCTGCGAAGGCAGGAACCCAGTCTGGGCTCCCGCTTTCGCGGGAGCACAATTCAGCTAGGCAAACGTCTTCACGAAATCGCCGAGGATCGACTTCAATTTGCCGGCGGTATCGTCGTCGAGCGCCTTGCTGTCGCGGATCGTGCCGAGCACTTCGGCATGGTCCGAGCGCATGTGGCTCAGCAGCGCGCTTTCGAAGCGGGTGACCGCGTCGGTCGGCACGCTGTCGAGGAAGCCGTTGACGCCGGCGAAGATCGAGACGACCTGCTCCCCGACCGGCATCGGGCTGAACTGCGCCTGCTTGAGCAGCTCGGTCAGCCGCGCGCCGCGATTGAGCAGCCGCTGGGTGGCCGCGTCGAGATCGGAGCCGAACTGGGCGAAGGCGGCCATCTCGCGATATTGGGCGAGCTCGAGCTTGATCGAGCCGGCGACCTTCTTCATCGCCTTGGTCTGCGCCGCCGAGCCGACCCGGCTGACCGAGAGGCCGACGTTGATCGCCGGGCGGATGCCCTGGAAGAAGAGCTCGGTCTCGAGGAAGATCTGGCCGTCGGTGATCGAGATGACGTTGGTCGGGATGTAGGCCGAAACGTCGCCGGCCTGGGTCTCGATGATCGGCAGCGCGGTCAGCGAGCCGTTGCCGTTGGCGTCGTTCATCTTGGCGGCGCGCTCCAGGAGCCGGCTGTGCAGGTAGAAGACGTCGCCCGGATAGGCTTCGCGGCCCGGCGGACGGCGGAGCAGCAGCGACATCTGGCGATAGGCGACCGCCTGCTTCGACAGATCGTCATAGACGATCACCGCGTGCATGCCGTTGTCGCGGAAATATTCGCCCATCGTGCAGCCGGTATAGGGCGCGAGAAACTGGAGCGGCGCCGGCTCCGACGCGGTCGCGGCGACGACGATGGTATATTCCATCGCGCCATTCTCTTCGAGCGCGCGGACGATCTGGGCGACGGTCGAGCGCTTCTGGCCGACGGCGACGTAGATGCAGTAGAGCTTCTGCGATTCATCGTCGCCCTGGTTGGCGGCGCGCTGGTTGATGAAGGTGTCGAGCGCGACCGCGGTCTTGCCGGTCTGGCGGTCGCCGATGATCAGCTCGCGCTGGCCGCGGCCGATCGGCACCAGCGCGTCCAGCGCCTTGAGGCCGGTCTGGACCGGCTCGTGCACCGATTTGCGCGGAATGATGCCGGGCGCCTTCACTTCGACGCGCTTGCGCTCCGCCGCCTCGATCGGCCCCTTGCCGTCGATCGGGTTGCCGAGGCCGTCGACGACCCGGCCGAGCAGGCCCTTGCCGACCGGCACGTCGACGATCGTCTCGGTGCGCTTGACGGTGTCGCCCTCGCTGATCGTCGAATCCGAGCCGAAGATGACGACGCCGACATTGTCGGCCTCGAGATTGAGCGCCATCCCCTTGATGCCGCCGTCGAACTCGACCATCTCGCCGGCCTGGACGTTGTCGAGGCCGTGGATGCGGGCGATGCCGTCGCCGACGGAGAGCACGGTGCCGACCTCGCTGACCTGGGCGTCGGTGCCGAACGACGCGATCTGGTCCTTGATGACCTTGGAGATTTCAGCGGCGCGGATATCCATTTTCAGCCTTTCATCGCCTGCGCGAGAGTGTTCAATTTGGTGCGGATGGAGCCGTCGATCATGCGGCTGCCGATCTTGACGACGAGCCCGCCGAGGATGGCGGGATCGACCTGGAGATCGACCGCGATGTCGGATCCATAGCGGGTGCGGAGATTGGTGCGGATCGCGTCCACCTGATCCTCGTCGAGCGGGTGGGCGGAGGTGACTTCGGCGTTGATCTCGCCGCGGTGGCGGGCGGCGAGCGTGTTGAACGCGCGGATGATGCCCTCGAGCTGGGCGAGGCGCCGGTTGCCGGCGAGGACGCCGAGAAAGTTGGCGGTGATCGGATCGAGCGTCATCGCCCCGGCCGCGGCGGCGACGGCGCGCCGGGCCTCGTCGCGGCCGATCAGCGGGCTGGTGGTCAACGCGGCCAGCGCGTCCGATTCGGCAAGCGCCTGCTTGACCGCGGCGAGATCGGCGGCGACCGCGTCGAGCTTCTTCTGCTCATAAGCGAGCTCGAACAGGGCGATCGCGTAGCGGCCCGATAAGCTTGCCTGAATGCCGCCGGAAATATCCACGCGCCGTTGAACTCCTGGATCGGATTTTCGCCCCATGCGCGATATGAACGCGCGAGGCGTTCCGGCAGGGTCGCGGGCGCCCTAGCAGGCGCTTTGCTGCGATGCAAGATGCGGGGTTTTGAAAGCAAGGAGCGGGACGCGTGGCCAGCCGCGAACCGGCAAAAGGGGCCCGAAAGGAGCTTCCCATGGCCTACCGAATCGAAGGGCTGGCGCCGGCGGCGTTCGAGAGCCTGTTCAGCATGACCGACGGCGAGCTTGCCGAGCGGAGCGCGGTCCGCGTCACCGCCGATTCGCCGACCGGCTACCCCTGCCGGGTGAGCCTCGCCGACGCGGCGCCGGGCGAGGAGCTGGTGCTCCTCAACCATGTCTCGCACGACGTCGCCGGCCCGTTCCGCACCGCCTATGCGATCTACGTGCGCAAGGGCGCGGCGCCGGCCGCTTATGCCGACGAGACGCCTCCCTATCTCGATACGCGCACGCTCGGCCTGCGCGGCTTCGATTCGGCGGGGATGCTGAAGGCCGGGCTGCTGGCGATGCCCGGCGAGGCCGACGCCCGGATCCGGGAGCTGTTCGAGGCGCCCGAGATCGCCACCATCCACGCGCACAGCGCCGCCTACGGCTGCTTCCTGGCGCGGATCGAAAGGAATTGACCATGGCAAGCCTTGCAACCCTTCCCGCAGGCAATAGATCGGCTGCTGTGAACGATCGCCACACGACCAGTGCCGACGAGGCATGGGCTGCGTTCGAGCGGCGCGACCGGACCTGGGACGGCCGGCTGGTCGGCGGCGTCAGGACGACCGGCATCTATTGCCGGCCGAGCTGCCCGGCGCGGCGGCCGAAGCGGGAGAATGTCGACTTCTTCCCCGACGGCGCCGCGGCCCGGGCGGCCGGCTATCGTCCCTGCCTGCGCTGCGCGCCGGACGAGGTGAACCGCGAGGAGATCGCGCTCGACAAGGCCTTCGCTTTGCTGGCGGCGGCGGAGGAGGCGCCGTCGCTGGAGGATCTGGCGGCCGGCGTCGGCTATTCGCCGCATCATTTCCACCGCCTGTTCAAGCGCGCCGCCGGGGTCACGCCGGCAGCCTATTACCGCAGCCTCCGGGCGAAGCGGGCCGAGGCGGCGCTGGCGGACAATGAACGGATCACCGATGCGATCTACGACGCCGGCTATTCGGGGCCGGCGCGCTTCTACGCCGATGCGAAGAGGCGGCTGGGGATGACCCCCTCGGCCTGGCGCGACGGCGGCCGCGGCGAGACGATACGCTGGGCGACCGCCGAGACCGATCTCGGGACGATGCTCGTCGCTGCCACGGCGAGGGGGATCTGCCGGCTTTCGTTCGATGAGGACGAGACGGCGCTCAGGCGCCGCTTCCCGAAGGCGGCGATCGCCCATGGCGGCGCCGAGATGGCCGAGCTCGTGCGGCGGACCGTCGCCGCGGTCAACGCCCCGGAAAAGCCGCACGATCTGCCGCTCGACGTCCACGGCACCGCCTTCCAGGAAGCGGTGTGGCGCGAGCTGCAGCGCATCCCCGCCGGCGAGACGCGCAGCTACGCGCAGATCGCGGCGGCGGTGGGCCGGCCGGCGGCGGTGCGCGCGGCGGGCTCGGCCAACGGCGCCAACAACGTCGCGGTGCTGATCCCCTGCCACCGCGTGATCCGCACCGACGGCAGCCCGGGCGGCTATGCCTACGGCCTCGAGCGCAAGGCGAGGCTGCTCGCCCGCGAGGCCGGCGGCCGCTAGTTGCGGGCCGCGGCCGGCTGGGCGGGCTGGGCGGCGAGCCGCGCGCTGAGGCGGTTGAACATTTCGAGCGCGGTCTCGTGCCGCACCGTCCCAGCCTGGCGGTAGCGCTCCTCGCGCCGCTCGCGCTCGCGCCGCTCGCCCTCGGATTCGCCGCGGCGCTCGCGCGTCCGGTAGGCGTCGGGACGGATGATCGCGATCGCCTCGCGGATCATGTTGCGGCGCTCGAAATCGAGCGCGAGCTTGTAGTTCAGCTCGTCGTCGCTCGGCGCGAGGTCGTGCGCGGTGTAGAGCGCGTTCTGGGCGATGTCCGGCGGCGTCACCCCCTGGGCGGTGAAGCTGTCGTAGAACGCCTCGTGCGGCAGCGGATCGTTCGGCGCCGCGTCCATCGCCCGGGTGAGATAGCGCCGCGCCGCGGCCCAGGCCGCCTGGTCGGTCGAATGGTTCGCGGCGAGAATCGCGACCTCGAGCTTGCCCTTGCGCATCAGCGCGCGCCCATCGTTGGGCGCGATCTGGAGCCAATGGTCCGCCGCTGCCATCGCCGCGGGGATGTTGCCGGCGAGCTGCTCGGCCTCGGCGACGAGCGCCAGCGCGAACGGATCGTTGGGGAAGCGCGCGGCGATGGTGCGGATCGTCGCCGCCCGCGCCGCCATCTCGGTCTGGCGGACGCCCTGGCTCAATTTGACCTCCTGCTCGATCAGCGCCTGCTCGGCCGGCGACAGCACGCGGACGTTGATCTGACCGACGTCGAGCGCCCGGAACGGCAGCCGCACGACGTTGTAATGGCCGCGTCCGGCATAATCGAACAGCTCCGAATTGAGCGCGCTGCCATTCTCGCCGAAATTGCGGTTCATCGCATCGCGATAGGAGACGCCGGCGTTGATGTCGCGCAGATAGGCCTGCAGCTGCGCGCGCCGCTCGTTGTTCTCGAACATGTAGCGGTTGAGCAGCCAGCCTTCCGAATAGAGCAGGTCGATGTCGGGAACGTCGGCATAAGAATGGGCGGTGAGCAACTGGCTCATCGGCACCCAGCGGCCCTGGACGAACGAGCGGAAACGCATGTCCTGAAAGGCGCCGATCTCGACGACGTTGTTCTCGAGGAACTGGATGCTCCCCCAGAGCTCGGCATAGCCCTCGCTGTACCAGACCGGATAGGTGGCGGGGAAATATTGATACATGAAATGGTGGACATATTCGTGGAACAGGATCGCCTCGGGCTTGATGCCGCGATGGCTGGCCGCGTTCTGGGTGCCGACGAACATCAGCGCCCGCGCGTTGGGGATGTAATAGCCGCCGATGCCGCTCTGGTCCGCCATCCGCTGGACGGCGTTGATGCTCTCCAGCAGGAAGACCCGGAAGCGCGGCACCTGCGCCGGCTCGCGGACATTGTGATAGCGGCGCAGCACGTAGTTGAACCGCTCGAGCTTGGCGGCGAAGTCGCGCGCCTCCTGCTCGGACCCTTCGGTATAGACGACGAAATTGGCCGAGGTGGCTTCGCGCCATTCGGCCTGGGCGGCCGTCGAGAAGAACAGGCCGAAAAGGATCAAGAGCTTGCGAATCATGGATATTTCCCCACCAACAGCGCGGCCCCATAGACCTTAAGCGGGGCGCCCGCAACCGACCGCCGCATCCTAGGGTCCGTACTGACTACCCGCAACGGCCGTGACGGAGCCGATTTTGGGTCAGGGCAAGGAGCGAGGAGGGAGCGATGCTATCGCATCGTGACCGACGCTGCGACGCAGCCCTGGCCCAAAATCGGCCCGCCGCTTCGCGGTCGCCCGGAGAAGGCCGCCGGCTGCGTCGGACGGCTGGTCCGGGCAACCGGCCCGGCCTGCGCCGCCCTCCTTGCCGGCGGCCTTCTCCGGGCGATCACGACCATTGCGGGTAATCAGTACGGACCCTAGCCGCCGGGTGCCGGGGCCGCACCCTGATTCTCGCAGGCATAGACCAGCCGCTCGTTGGGCAGATGCGGCAGGATCGCGTCGATCTCGCGCTGCTGGTCGGCGAGGATGGTGCGCGCCTCGGAATCCGGCGTGCAGGATTTGACGCCGACGTCGCGGCGGAGCGCGCGCACCCGCGCCATCGTCCGCGCGTCGAGCAGATAGCGGGTGACGACATATTCGCCGGTCGCCGGAGTGAATTGCAGCACCGACACCGCCTGCTCGCCATTGGGGACGAGGATCCGGCTCCAGGCCTCGCCGTTGCGGGCATATTGGGTGCGGGCGTTGACGCAGCCATTGTCGGCCCAGTCGAGCGGCACGTCGCCGGCCGGCGAGACCGTGACCCGGCTGCGCTCGCGCACCAGCCGGCAGAGGTTGCGGCCGGCGAAGCGGCCGGGCGGAGCGGCCGCCTGGACGGCGTTGGCCGGCGCCTCCGCCTCGGCCGCGGCGAGGCTCGGCCGGGCCAGGAAGGCAATGATCGCGAGCAGCAGGCAGAAGCCGCCGGCGCCGCCGAGGATCTTCGCCGGCCGGATCCGGTCCTTCTGGAGCATGATCCCGGCGCCGCCGAAGCCGACCAGCGCCAGCACCAGGAAGAGCACCGCGATCGCGAGGCGCGTCTCGCGGCTTTCCTGGACCTCGGCGAGGCTGTGCGCGCGGGTCTCGCGCGCCTTGTCGGCGGCGGCGGCGGCGGCGGCGGCGCGGGCGCGCGCCTCCTCCTCGCCGCGCTGCTGGTCCTGGCGCAGCCGATCGGCCATGCTGACGCATTCGCTGTCGACCGCGAGGAAGGGCTGGCGGGCGCTCCGCAGGAACTGGGTCAGCTCGCGATTGGCGACGGCGAAGGCGAACGGCGCGTCGCCGTCCTGGTTGCGGGTGATCAGGGTGTTGACCCCGAGCACCCGGCCGCAGGCGTCGAGCAGCGGCCCGCCCGAATGGCCGCGGGCGATGCTCGCGGTGTGGAGGAGGGTGGTGATGCCGTTGATCGGCCGGACGTTGGAGAAGATGCCGACCGAGCGGGTCGGCGGCAGCGGCGTGATATAATCCTCGGCCGAGCGCGCGGTGGCGAGATCGACGTTGCCGGGATAGCCCAAAGCGGCGACCGGGGCGCCGTCGTCGAGCGCTCCGGTGTAGAGCGGGATCGGCGGGATCGAGCCGGGCTGGTCGAGCTGGAGCAAAGCGAGGTCGCGGGCGGGATCGGCGGTGACGACATGGGCGCGGATCCCCTGCGCGCCTTCGGACGGGACGATGACGATGGCGGCGTCGCGGCCCTCGAGCGCGGGCACGACGACATGGGCGTTGGTGACGATCCGGTTGGGCGCGACCGCGAAGCCGCTGCCATGGCCGAAGCCGGCCACCTCGCCTTCCTCGAAGACGATGACGACGACCCGGACCACCGAGCGGCCGGCGGCGCTGATGTCGTCGGCCCGCGCCGGCGCGGCGAGCGCGGCGAGGGTCAGCAGCATCAGCAAGAATCGGCGCATAATCATCCCCGCCATGGCGGCGCCCGTTCTATGGGCGCGGGCGCCCGGCTGGCAAGCGGGCGCACGGCCGGCCCGCCGGCCGAAGCCTCGGCGGAGGCCGGAAGTTGACGGCGAAGTTGAAGAAAGTTGAAGATGTCCAGGAGTGGGTGAAACCGCCCCGCCGGCGCCGATCCGCAAGCGCCCGGCGCCCCGCCGCCCGGCGCCGTCGCCGCGGCCGTGCGGAGGCGGAAGTTGACAGCGGCGCGGCAGCGGAAGTTGACAGGGGAGCGGAGGCGGAAGGTGACAGGGAGGGCGGAAGTTGACGGCGCGGCGCCGCGCAAGGCGCCGCTCCGGACGCGCGGCACGCTGCCGGCGCCGTGGAGGCGAGTCCTCCTCATCGGCGGCATTAGAACATAGATAGAACGGAAAGGCAAGCTTCAGCGCGTTTCGCCCGCGCCGTTTGTTCACGCGAAGCCGCGAACAACGCCAGGGCGCAAGGCGACGCGGCGGCGGCCGGCGCCGGTTTGACTTGCTCCCGATGTGGGATTGTCTTGCCGGCGCCAGAATTCGTCGAGGCCCGGCGCGCGGGCGGCGGACGCATGCCGAGTCAAGCGCAAGTCACGGCGCTACCGTAATCGGGACAGATTGACCGGCAGAGCTGTGCGCCCCAGGCTCGGCGGCGATTTCGTCGAGTCGCGGCGCCGCTGCGGCTGGTCGTTTCATGCCGGGCAACCGAAAAAGGGGGGAAGATCATGACCTTCGAAGGCTTCGACGCTGCGCCGCTGATCGAGGGCGCGGGCTTCTCGCCGCTCCTGGCGGGCGGCGCCATGATCCTGGTCGCGGGCGCGGACGGCGCGCTCGAGGCGGCGCTGCAGGCGGCGGGCCCCGGCCCCCGCGCCGCGCCCGACCCGCACGATCTGTGGGCCGGCGCCGATCGCGGCGACATATTCGAGCGCGGGTGGCACGGCCGGGCGGCGCCGGCCGATCCGGATCGCGCCGCCGCCCATGGCACCAGGGACCTCGTCCCCCACGCCATTTTCGCCGACGACGTCGACGGCGACGGCGAGGAGGACGGGCCGATCACGGTCACCGGCAGGAGGAACGTCAGCGAGGGCACCGACGGCGATATCGGCGGCAACTATGGTGCGGGCTTCTATCCGGGTACAAGCGGGCCAGGAGGCAGTTCGGTGGACGGACAAACGGAGCAAGCTAAGGATACGCCCTGCGTCGAGGCCGCTCCGAGCAACGTGGCACTTCAAGACCTCAACAACCAGGTCCTCAAAGCTTCGAACGACATCCACGCCGGCAATGATGAAATGTGGGAATATGGTGTAATTTTCTATTTGAAGGATGGTCGCCTCCAGAATACCGGTATCTTTGGAGGCGACAGCCCAAGAGAGATAAACTGGAACCTGGGTTTTGCCAGAGTCCCCGACGGCGCGATAATCGTGGCTACGCTACATAATCATCCAGATGACCCCAATGTCGATGACAGGATTCCGTCGATGGATACCATGCAGAATCCTGGCGGGAACGATTGGCCAGCGTACGACAATTTTCTTTCTGTGGCGGATAGGAATTCTAGAGGCATTACAACAGACCCCAACCTACTAATGTACATTTTCACGAATGAAGACAGCAAGACACGAGTTTACGACAAGACCGATCACAATACGACGCATCCAAGCTGCACATTACAACCGGGTTCATGAGCCACAACATGTTTGCCTCGCTGTCGCTCTTGATCGCACTTATGGCCCCCGTTGAGGTCATCCCTTATGTTCCTCACTCGGTACGTCCGAATATTCATGAATTTCGACTGCGCAGCAGATGTCCTTCCGGCTTAACCATAGAGATCGATCGATACGGCTATGTACTGCCACAAGGCGTAGCTGCGGTAGTCCGCGTGAACGGGAGGAGCCTGCAAGGGCCAGAGGCGAGCAGGCTATCGGCCGATTTGTCGCAGGCCGACGCGCTCTATCGCTTCCATATGTCGTGCGACCAAGACCGGCGCCGCGCCTCACTGTCAATCGACATCGCCAGGCCGGGCGCCGAAGGAGAAGTCAGCTATTTCGCTGCTTCACTTTTCTTCGGCGACCGAGGTATTCTGATCTACAATCGGCCGCGCCCGGTTCCCGCGCAATCATTCTGGCAATGGCAAAGCACCGGCGGCCAGAGGCCTACGACGCACTGACGGCGCTTGCGAGGATTCAATGCTCCTCTTTCTCGCTCTTTTGTCCCTGACCCAGCCCGAGGGAATGACACGCATCACAGTCACCGGTCGGGAGATGGTTGGGCTGCGTGATCGAGTCGATGTCATTCGGGGCACCTGCGACCGGCGCCCGGTCTCGGCGATCATCACCAAGAACTATTGGGGTGCTCGGGGGCGCGTCGTTCTGCGCGCGGGCCAATGGCGGCGCGAGGTGCCTCCCACCTTTCTGAATGGCAGCCTGCTTTCGAGCGGCCTCAAGTCGGCTGAGCTCGGGTGCGATGGACGAAGGGTCCAATTGCACGCTCTCGCCATTCGCGAGAATGCGCACGGCGAGTTCGTCATGGAAATCCAGAATGCCGTTCTGGATATGCGCACCGGCGCGCTTTCGATCGACGAGATGAGAACCCTGTCCCCGGCCGAAACGCGGTCCGAGAACGCGCCGAACCGATGACGTGCCAGGGGAAAATGGGGACAGTATATATTTTTGCCCAACACGGCCTCGATACGTCATCTTCCCAGGCGGCGAAAAATATATGAAAAATATATACTGTCCCCATTTTCCCCGCGCCTTTGATCGAGGGCGCGGGCTTCTCGCCGCTCCTGGCCGGCGGCGCGGCGATCCTGATCGCGGGCGCGGAGGGAACGCTCGAGGCGGCGCTGCAGGCGGCCGTTTCGTCCGGCCGCTGCGGTCTCAAAGAAACGAATAAGGGTCGACGTCGACCGCCACCCGTACTCCGCGGGGCCAGTGCAGGGCGCCGAGCCAGTCGCGGATGATGTCCTGGACGGGCACGGTGCGGGCGGCGTGGACGAGCAGGCGCAACCGGTGGCGGCCGCGGAGCATGGCGAGCGGGGCGGGGGCGGGGCCGAACACCGCCATGTTGTCGACCCGCGGCGCGGCGCGGCCGATCGCGCGCGCCGCCGCTTCCGCTTCGGCCTGCTCCTCGGCGGAGACGATGATCGCGGCGAGGCGGCCGAAGGGCGGCATCGCCGCGGCGCGCCGCGCGTCGGTCTCGGCGGCGTAGAAGCCGTCGGCATCGCCGCTTACCAGAGCCCGGATCACCCGCGCCTTGGGATCGTGGGTCTGGACGAGGACCCGGCCGGGCTTGCCGCCGCGGCCGGCGCGGCCGGAGACCTGGCGGATCTGCTGGAAGCTGCGCTCGGCCGCGCGCAGATCGCCGCCGGCCAGGCCGAGATCGGCGTCGACCACGCCGACCAGGGTGAGGTTGGGGAAATGATAGCCCTTGGTGACGAGCTGGGTGCCGATGACGATGTCGATTTCGCCCGCTTCCATCCGGGCGACGAACTCGGCGGCCTTGGCCGGCGACCAGATCGTGTCCGAGGTGACGATCGCGGTCCGCGCCGCGGGCAGCAGCGCGCGGACCTCGTCGGCGATCCGCTCGACGCCCGGGCCGCAGGCGACCAAAGCGTCCTCCTCCCTGCATTCTGGGCAGGCGCGGGGGACCGGCATCAGATGGCCGCAATGGTGGCAGGCGAGCCGGCGGGTGAAGCGGTGCTCGACCATCCAGGCGGTGCAGTTGGGGCATTGGAAGCGGTAGCCGCAATGGCGGCACAAGGTGAGCGGCGCATAGCCGCGGCGGTTGAGGAAGAGCAGGCTCTGCTCGCCGGCCGCGAGATTGTCCTCGAGCGCCCGGACCAGCGCCGGCGCCAGCCAGCGGCCGCGCGGCGGCGGGTCCTGGAGCATGTCGAGCGCGGCCATTTCGGGGAGGCGGGCGCCGCCGTAGCGGTCGGGCAGCCTGAGCTCCTGATAGGTGCCGATCTCGGCCATATGGCGGCTCTCGATCGCCGGCGTCGCCGAGGCGAGGATGACGGGGACCTGCTCGAAGCTCGCCCGCATCACGGCGACGTCGCGGGCGTGATACTGGACGCCCTCCTCCTGCTTGAAGCTCGCCTCGTGCGCCTCGTCGACGACGATCAGGCCGAGCTTCGGATAAGGCAGGAACAAAGCCGAGCGGGCGCCGACCACGACCCGCGCCTCGCCGGTCGCGATCGCCCGCCAGGCGCGGCGCCGCTGCGATTGCCTGAGGCCCGAATGCCAGGGCACGGGATCGCAGCCGAAGCGGGCGGCGAAGCGCTTGAGGAACGGCTCGGTGAGCGCGATCTCGGGGAGCAGGACGAGCGCCTGGCGCCCCTTGCCGAGGGCCGCGGCGATCGCCTCGAAATAGACCTCGGTCTTGCCCGAGCCGGTGACTCCGTCGAGCAGATAAGGCGCGAACGCCGCGGCCTCGACCGCGGCGCGAAGCTCGGCCGCGGCCTCCCGCTGGGCCGGCTCAAGCGCGGGCGGCGCGTGGCCCGGGTCGGGGACCGGGAAGGGATCGTCGATCGCGACCTCGATCGCCTCGATCGCGCCGGCCTTGACGAGGCCGCGGATGACGCCGTCGGAAACGCCGCCGACGATCGCCAGCTCGCTGACCAGCCCCTGCCGCTCGCCGATCCGCTCGAGCGCCTGCGCGCGCTGCGGCGTCAGCCGCTCGGGAACATCGCCGGTGGCGCGATATTCGACGATCGAACGCGCGCCCTCGAGCGCTCCGGACGAGGGCAGGGCCATGCGCAGCACCGCCGCGGGCGGGGCGAGATAATAATCCGCGGTCCATTCGATCAGCCGCCGCAAGGGGGCCGCCAGCGGCGGCAGATCGTAGGCATGGACGAGGTTACGGAGGCGATTGTCGCCGACCTCCTCGGCCGGCAGCCGCTCGGGCTCCCAGACCGCGCCGACGATCTGGCGCGGCCCCAGCGGGGCGAGCACGATCGAGCCCGGCTCGACGCGCATCCCCGGCGGCACCCGGTAATCGAGCGGGCCGAGAGCGGCGTTGAGCAGGATGACGCGGGCGCGGTTCATGGCTGCCTAGATCGAGTCTCCGACGCGGAAAGGCAACCGCGCCGCCGGGGCCGTCATTGCGAGGAGCGGAGCGACGAAGCAATCCAGCCTGCCCGGTCGGCTGCACTGGATTGTTTCGCTTCGCCCGCGATGACGATCGATGCGGGACTGTGCTAATGAAGCTCCGCTCGATAGGGGCAGGAGGGGCCGCGATGATCGCACGCCATTGGCATGGCCGGGTTCCGGCGACGCTGGCCGCGGACTATCTCAGGCTGATGGCGGAGGTCGCGCTGCCCGATTATCGCTCGGTGCCGGGCAATCTCTCGGCGCTGTGCCTGCACCGCCCGGAAGGCGAGATCGTCCATGTCGAGATGCTGACCCTGTGGCAGGACGAGGCGGCGATCCGGCGCTTCGCGGGCGAGGATCTGACGCTCGCCAAATATTACGACTTCGACCCCGATTATCTGCTCGAGCTCGAGACGTCGGTGCGGCATTACCAGGTGGTCGAAGGGTAGGGGCAGTCGGGCGCGGTTCATCCGGCCCCGGGCATGAGAGGCCATGAACCAGCGAACATGGCTGCCCGGCCTGCTGCTCCTCGCCGCCTTGCCGGCGCCGGCCTCGGCGCAGGCGCTGTGCGCCTCGCTCGACCGGATCGTGCGGTCCGCGGGCGAGCCCGTCCCCTTCGCCTCGCTGGCGCGCGCCGCCGCCAAGGGGGGCGTGCTGGTGGCGGGCTACCGGCCGATGTCCTGCCGGGTCGCGCCCGGCGAGAGCATCGCCTGCTGGCGCAACCTCGCGCCCGAGAGCCTGTCGGTCGCGGCCATGGCGCCGGCGATTCACGGCTGCCTCGGCCTGCCCAGCCCGCGCCCGGACCCCGATGGCCCGGCCCACGCAACCTTCCTGGCTTCGGGGCTGCGCTTCGAAATCGGCAACAATTGCACCCCGCGCTGCCGCGCCGGGCTGATCGCCTGGTTCCGGGTCAGGCTCGCCCGGCGGCGTTAGCGTGCTATGGAGCGCGGATGGACGCGCAAGGCCGGCTCGACAGCTTCATCGACAAGTTCACCCCGGAGGTGGCGGCGCTGACGCGGGCGCTGCTGGAGAAGGCGAAGGCACGGATCCCCGGCGCGCAGATCCTGGTCTACGACAATTACAACGCGCTCGCGATCGGCTTCGGCCGCTCGGAGAAAGCGGGCGAGGCGATCCTGTCGCTGGCGGTGATGCCGAAATGGGTGACGCTCTGCTTCCTGTGGGGCAAGACCCTGCCCGATCCCCACCGGCTGCTGAAGGGCGAGGGCAGCCGCGTCCGCCACGTCCGGCTGCACACGCCCGAGGCGTTCGACGATCCCCCCATCCAGGCGCTGATCGCCGCCGCGCTCGACCGGACCGATTGGCCGATCGACCCGGCCGCGCCGCAGCGGCTGATCATCAAGTCGATCTCGGCCAAACAGCGACCGCGCCGGCCCGGAAAATAGGGACAGTCCCTATTTTCCTTGGGAGGGCGCCGGTGAAAAAGAGGGACTGTCCCTATTTTCGCGGGTTCACGCCTCGCCGGTGAAAAAGAGGGACTGTCCCTATTTTCGCGGGTTCACGCCTGGCGGCCGGCGCGCGCTTCGCCGAGCAGCCGCGAGCCGCGCAGGAACATCTCCAGCCTCTGCAGCGACAACAGGCCGAGCGCGAAGGCGACCAGGCAATCGGTGACCAGGGCGATGTCCTGATTGCCGAAGCCGGCGCGGATCGCGAAGCGGATGCCGACCAGAGCGAGGATGAGCAGCAAAGCGAGCGGCGAGGAGGCCTGGTTCAGCGCATGGGTCTCCGGGTCGACGCTGATCTTCATCGCCGCGCCGCGGTACCAGCCGATCGCGCCGCCGCCGGCGAAGGCGAGCGCCGCCCACAGCCAGCCGAGGCCGTGCGGGGTCATCTCCCGGAACAGGAGGATCGCCAGCGCAAGATAGATGGCCGGCACGATCCACAGCCGCTCGAGCCGGAGCGGCCGCGCCTTGCCCATCGACCGGAAGCGGAAGACCATGACGAGGCCGATGACGATCAGCGGGATCAGGTAGGAGAAGAGGTTGGGCTGGCTGTTCATGGCGCCGAAATAGAGGCGGGGCGCGCCACTTTCTATCCGGATTTTCGCCCTGGCCGGAATGGGGACAGTCACTTTTCCGCACGTCCGCGCCAAGATGGTCAGGGGCCTTGGGAAAAGTGACTGTCCCCCTGGAAGGTACGCCGCTCCAGCCGCGGCAGGAGCAGCGCCTGGCCGGCGGCGCGGGCGATCAGGAACAAGGTGAAGGCGAGCCACAGGCCGTGATTGCCGAGCGGGCCGGCGACGAGCAGCAAGGCGGCGTAGACGAGGATCGCGGCGATCATCGTCGCCAGCATCGCCCGCGTCCAGGTCGCGCCGATATAGATGCCGTCGAACACATAAGCGGTGACCCCGAGCAAGGGCAGAAGGATCGCCCAGGGATAATAGGCCATGGTGGTCGCGATCACCGCCGGATCGGTGCTGAAGCTCGCCGCGAACGGGGCGCCGAGCAGCGCATAGAAGAGGCTGATCAGCGCGCCGAAGGCGAGGCCCCAGAGGAGCAGCGCGCGGACGAGGCGTGCGAACAGGGCGCGGTCGCGCCCGCCGACCGCTTCGCCGCACAGCACCTGGGCCGCGCTCTCGAAGCCGTCGAGGATCAGCGCCGAGAGGATGAACAGCTGGTAGAGGATGCCGTTGGCGGCGAGCACCAGCGGGCCGCCGAACGCGCCGGCCCGGGTCAGCATCAGGATCGAGCCGGTCAGCAGCAGGGTGCGGATGAAGAGGTCGCGGTTGAGCCGCAGCAGCGCGCCGAGCGCCGCCCCGTCCCAGGTCTCGCGATGCCGGACGAGGCCGAACGCCAGCGCCGCGGGAGGCTCGCGCCCGGCGAGGACGATGACGGCGAGCAATTTGCCCGCCTCGGAGAGCAGGGTGGCGGCGGCGACTCCGGCGACTCCCCAGCCGAGGCCGAGCACGAAGCCGACGTCGAGGCCGATATGGACGAGATTGGCGGCGACCTCGACCGCCAGCACCGCGCCCACCCGGCGCCGCCCGATCAGCCAGCCGACCAGCGCCGCATTGGCAAGCCAGAGGGCGCCGCCCCAATAGCGGATGCCGACATAGGTGTGCGCTTCGGCGGCGACCGCGCCGCGGGCGTGGAGCAGCTCCAGCCCGGCCGGAATGGCGAGCGGCATCAGCGCCAGCAGCGCGGCCCCGATCAGCAGCGCGAGGCCGAGCGCGCGCACCAGGGTCGCCGCCTGCGCCGCATCGTCGCGGCGGCCGGCGGCCTGGGCGGTCAGCGCGATCGTGCCGGTCCTCAGGAAGTTGAACACGACGAGCAGGCCCATCATGAACTTGGCGCCGATCTCGACCCCGGCCTGCGCGTCCGCATCGCCGAGCCGGCCGATCACCCAGAGGTCGGCGAGGCCGAACAAGGCAGTGGCGACGTTGGTCAGCATCGCCGGCAGCGCGATCGCCCAGATCGCGCGGTGCAGCCCGCTGTGCCGATCGACAGTCGTCAAGCCCGCCCCCCTGAAATGGGGACAGTATATATTTTTCGGCCGAGCGGCGCAGAGCCCCGTCGGCCGGCGCCTCGAAAAATATATACTGTCCCCATTTATCGGCGCTTGCGCCGGAATGACTCCCCCGGGGCGTAGGCGCTTCCGTTTCGCGCGCCGCTGGGTTAGGCGCTCGGCATGAAATTCTTCGTCGACACCGCCGACACCGCCGAGATCCGCGACCTGGCCGAGACCGGGCTGCTCGACGGCGTCACCACCAATCCCAGCCTCGTCCACAAATCGGGCCGCGACTTCCTCGAAGTGGTGCAGGAGATATGCGGGATCGTCTCCGGGCCGGTCTCGGCCGAGGTGGTCGCGCTCGACCATGAGGGGATGATGCGCGAGGCGGAGATCCTGCGACGGATCGCCGACAATATCGCGGTCAAGGTGCCGCTGACGATCGACGGTCTCAAGACCTGCAAGAAGCTCACCGGCGACGGCACCATGGTCAACGTCACCTTGTGCTTTTCGGCCAACCAGGCGCTGCTCGCCGCCAAGGCGGGGGCGACCTTCGTCTCGCCCTTCGTCGGCCGCCACGACGATGTCGGCTATCCGGGGATGGAGCTGATCGCCGACATCCGCCTGATCTACGACAATTACGATTTCGCGACCCAGATCCTGGTCGCCTCGGTGCGCAGCCCGATCCACGTCCACGACGCCGCCAAGCTCGGCGCCGACGTGATGACCGCGCCGCCGGCGGTGATCCGGGCGCTGTTCAACCACCCGCTCACCGACAAGGGCATTGCGGCGTTTCTGGCGGACTGGGAAAAGACCGGGCAGCGGATCGGCTGACAACGGGCCGGCCGGCGATGCCGGCCGGCCCTAGCCACCAGGCCAATGGTGGCTACCCGTTTAGTCCGAACGGAGCGGCCGGCATGTCGCCGCCGGAATCATTTCGTCGCAGAAACGGGTCGTTCCGGCCTGATTGGGGGCAAAGTGTCGAGCAGGCCGAGCCGCCGGAAGCTCGACCAGCCGGCCCGCGAGATGACGATATGGTCGTGCAGGCAGATGCCCATGATCAAGGCGGCCTCGGCGATCCGCCGGGTCGCCTCGACGTCGCCCTGGCTCGGCTGGTGGTTGCCGGACGGGTGGTTGTGGACGAGGATGATCCCGGTCGCGCCGATCTCGAGCGCGCGCTTCACCACCTCGCGCGGATAAGCGGGCGCCTCGCCGACCGTTCCTTCCCAGACCAGATCGTCGCCCATCAGCTCGTTCTGCGAGGTCAGGAACAGGACCCGGAAGCGCTCGGTGACGAGATTGGTCATGTCCGCCTTGAGATAGTCGAGCAGCTGGCCCGAGGTGGAGATGATTGGCCGCTCGGCGAGCGGCAGCCGGAGGCAATGGAGAAGGCTCGCCTGGATGGTGGCGAGGAAGCGCGAGGCGTCCGTGCCGATGCTTCGGGCGCGAGCGGTGGTGCCCGCCGCGAGCGCCGCCGGCAGCGAGCCAAAATCGGCGATCAGCGCCTCGGACCAGGCGGCGGCGTTGGCCGGCCAGGCGGCGCGGAGGAGCGCGTCCAGGAGGGATCGGCACCGTTCCGTATCAGCCGGCGTCGGTGGGCGTAGGTTCCCGCGACGATCAGCGCCAGGATCGGATAGCTCCAGATCGAAAGGACGACTGCATAGGCCCACGGAATCACGCGCGGATGAACCAGCATCGCGAGCGAGCCGAGCACGCCGAGACCGAGGAGCGCGCTCACCCATATCGTCCAGAACCGATTGGCGCGCAGCGCGAGAACGACAAAGGCCAGGAAGACTGAGACATCGACAAGAAAGACTCCGAGCTCAACCGAGTGAAACCGGATCGGAGCCGCCGATGCGGAGACGATCGTGAGAAAGACCGAAACCGCGTAGGCTGCGGCGCCAATCCGCTCCGGTCCGCCGCCTGCCCAAAAGGCATAGGCACAGCAGGCAACCAGAAGCGCGATGAAGTAGTAGTTCACCGCTTGACCGGATCATGATTGAACTGTCCGGTCAAGCGGCCCCATACTTCTATGCGACTGCCCGGATGCGGGTGACCGGCGCGACCTCGGCCAGCCTGCCCTCGGTGAACGGGTCCGGCTTCGGCAGCGCGTCGCCGGAATCGACTTCGCGCAGGCCGATCTGCACGCGCGCCTCGTCGAGCGACTGGTGCGTCTCGACGACCCGGCGTCGCGCCTGAACCAGCGAGGTGAAGGCCTTGGCCGCCTTGTTGAGCGCGTCCTGGCCGATCATCGCCGGCAGGCGGGCCTCGCCGCGCGCTTCGGGCATGGTGGCGTTCAGTTCGGCGGCGCGGGTGAGCGCGACGTCGATCGCGTTTTCGAGGGCGTAAAGGCGGTCCGCGACCTTCTGGGCGACGGCTTGGCGTGTTCTCGGCATAAAGCTTCCCCTTCCCGCGCCGGTTGGCCGGTGCGGCAGCTGTTGGTTTCGAAAAAGTCTTGTCCGCTAACCCAGCGTTCGACCGAGCCGGGAAAGCGCCTCAAATCCGGTGACGAAGAAGCCGAAGGTGAGGGCGATCAGAAGGATGAGAATGACGATCCATCCCAGGCGTTTGACTGTGCTTAGGTCGCTCGGCTTTCCTCCTTTGATCGGGAGGGGGAGGGGAAGCGAGTCCGGCGGTTCGGTGGGAAAAGGCTCGAAGAGGGCCCGTTCTTCCCGCATCGCCCCGCCGGACTGCGCTTCCCGCTGCCCCTCAGTCGATGCCCCGAACATCGCCGGATCGCCGACAACCGCAATATCCAGCGGCTGGTATACCAACGGCTGGACGATCCTCTCCTCCTGCTCGGCCAGCATCCGCGCCGCCGCGCGCCGGTCGCAGACGCCCAGCGTCCGCATTGCCGCCTTGATATATTGATCGACCGTGCCGGGCTCGACTCCGAGCAAGGGCGCGATTTCCTTGGACGACATGTGCGCGTAGACGAGGCGAAGGCATTCGCGTTGCTTGTCGGTCAAGCGGTCGAGGCGTCGCTGGTTCATTCCTGCTCGGGTTATTGCGCGAATCGGTCCATATTACAAAGCGTCGGGATTGCCCGTGACGGGGGTCACGCAAATGCGCCGGAACGCGGAATTCCGTTTTGCCCATCGCTTCTTAACCATATCCGGGCTAGGTTCGGAGGCATGGGACGGGTGATCAGCTTCGAGGACCGGGCGCTGGCCAATCTGCGCGCCCGCGTCGCGGCGGCGGAGGAGGCCAATCAGGACCTCATCGCCTTCGCGCGCGGCCATTCGGGCGCGGTCGCCTCGATCCACGCCGCCGTCCTCGCCGCGATCGAGGCGGAGGGGCTCGATCATCTGCTCCACGTCGTCACCCAGGAATGGCCGCAGATACTCGGCCTCGACGCGGTCGCCGTCGCCTTGTTCGCCGGCGACATGGGCGTGCGCGCCGACGCCTCCGGCCTGCAGTTCGTCGATCCGCGGCTGATCGAGAAGTCGGTTGCCGGCTTCGACGGCGTGCTGCTGCGCGGAGTCGAGCGCGGCCACCCCCTGTTCGGCCCCGCCTGCGAGCTGATTCGCGCCGAGGCGCTGGTCCGCCTGACCAGCGAGCCGCCGCTGCCGAGCGGGCTGCTCGCTCTGGGCCAGCGCAACCCGCAAAGCTTCGACACCCGCCACGGCTCGGAATTGCTGATCTTCCTCGGCCGGGTGCTGACCCGCTGCATGGGCCGGTGGCTGATTCCCTAGCGCATCACCGCGCTGCCCTCACCGCGCAGCGCTGGCACGACCATCTCACACGCGAGCGCCGCCGCTCGGCGCATACGGTACGCGCCTATGTCGCGACCGCGCACCGGCTGATCGGCTTCCTTGGCCAGCATCTCGGCGAGGCGGTCGACGACGCGGCGCTGGCCGGCCTCACCGCCGCCGACCTGCGCGCCTTCCTCACCGTCCGCCGCGCCGAGGGTCTCGGCAATGCCTCGGCGGCGCGCGAGCTCTCCGCGGTGCGCGGCTTCCTCGCCTTCGCCGCGGCCGAAGCGGGCCGCGAGGCGCCGCCGCCGCGCCTCAAGGGGCCGAAGGTGCCGCGCAGCGTGCCGCGGCCGGTCTCGCCCGACGAAGCGGTCGCGCTGGCGGAGGAAGCGGCCGAAGAGGCGAGCGCGCCATGGATCGGCGCGCGCGACCTGGCGGTGCTGCTGCTGCTCTACGGCTCGGGCCTGCGCGTCGCCGAGGCGCTCGGCCTGACCGGCGCGGCGCTGCCGCTGGGCGAGGCGATCGCCGTCGCCGGCAAGCGCGGAAAGACCCGGATCGTGCCGCTGCTGGCCCCGGTAAAGGCGGCGATCGAGGCCTATCTCGCGCTCTGCCCGTGGCCGGCGGCGAAGGAGGGGCCGCTGTTCCGCGGCGCCCGCGGCGGCCCGCTGCGCGGCGAGATCGTCCGCCGCGCCGTGGCCAGGGCGCGGCGCGCGCTCGGCCTGTCCGAGCGGGCCACGCCGCACGCGCTGAGGCACAGCTTCGCCACCCATCTGCTCGGCCGCGGCGCCGATCTGCGCGCGCTGCAGGAGCTGCTCGGCCATGCCAGCCTGTCCTCGACCCAGATCTACACCGCGGTCGATGCCGCCCATCTGATGGACGTCTACCGC
>Ga0068868_100000755_pt1 | contig 21936 bp, 21 predicted proteins | sample KBSMisM42_FD_64660 | JGI IMG/M metagenome (GOLD analysis project Ga0068868, IMG submission 64660) | Miscanthus rhizosphere microbial communities from Kellogg Biological Station, Michigan, USA - KBS Miscanthus M4-2 | ecosystem: Host-associated > Plants > Roots > Rhizosphere > Soil ...
GGCCCTTCCCCGTAGTCCAGCGGCCCGAAGGCGGCCAGGTCATAGCTGCCGGGCGCGGTTTCGTCGTAGGCGACGTAGACGTCGCCGCGATTGGGACTGTGCTCGCCGTTGTCGACCGCGACGCCACCCCAGCCGAAGGATTCGAGCAGCGGATAGAAGCCCCCGACGAAGGCGCCGGAGGGGTCGAACTCATCCGCTTGACCCCGATTCGGGTTGGCGAAGAGGACGTGGCAGTCGGACTGGTCGACGGCGATGCGTTCGCTGACGAAGCCGGCGGTGTCGGCCGGGCTGCCGGCGCCGGTCATCCGCGCCAGCAATTCCGTGCCATCGGCGCTGACCACCGCCAGCGTGCCGCCGCCGCCGAAGTAGAGGTCGCCGCTGGAGCCGCAGACGGCTACGTCGCGCCGTTCGATCGACATCGGCGCGAAGTTCCCGTTGAGGATCGCCGAGCCTTCTTCGGCTGAGCCGAGCTCGATCGTGCGGCCGCTTGCTGTGACGAAGAGACGGTCGTTGGCGGGGTCGAGGCCGATGCCGACTATGCCGCTTGCGAGAGTGGCATGGGTCGCCACCACGGTCGGCCCCGAGTATTCGGTGCCGTCTTGGGGCGGATAGGCGTCGGGCTCGAAGAGCTTCACTTCTTCTTCGCCTTCGAAGCTGCCGTACTCAAGCGCGTAGACGTTGCCCTTGGAGTCGACCTCGATGTCGTGGACGCCCCCGACCGGGATGCCCTGGCCTTCCGGGCCGACTTCGATTTCTTCCCCGCCTGGGCCGAAGACCTTGACGAAGGCGCTGTTGGCGACGTAGACGTCGCCGTAGGAGTCGACCGCGGCGGCGGTGTGGATGCCGGCCAGCGTCTGGGATAGAGCGGGCAGCGGCGCGCGGCCCGGTTCGGGCAGGGGACCGAAAGCGAGCAGCTTGGCGCCCGCTCCTGCTCCCGCGCCGACGTAGACGCGCCCCGGGCCCGAGCCCTGGGTCAGGGTGGTGAGCGTCGCCGTGTGCGGGGTACCGGTCAGCGAGGCCGTGTTGGCGGTGAGCTGGTCGGCGTCCATGCCGCCGAGGGCGCCGCGGAAGGCGATCACGTATTTGCCGGTGTGGACCGCGCCGTTGTAGGAGCCGTGGACGGCGACGTTGCCGACGCCGATCGCCGGCAGCGCTTCCAGGGCCGCCTGGACTTCTTTGGCCTTGGGCCTTTCTTTGATGCCGCCGACCGAGATCGCCGCGGTTTCTTCGCCTCCGAAGAGGAGCTTGAAGGTGCCGCCGGAGGCTTCGATCACGAGGCGCTGCACCTCGTTGCGACTGGGGTAGACGGCGATCGCGCCCGGCTGGGGATCGGCGAAGGAGGCGTTCGTCGTGCGATCGAGGAACTGGCCGCTGGCCTCGAACTCCTCAAGCGCCTTGTGGCCGGCGTCATAGACGTAGAAGTGGCCGTTGGAGGAATCAAGGCCGACGGCTGTGCCGGCAGGGCCGAAGGAGAATTCTTCCCCGCCCGTACCAGAGATCGTCTTGCGCAACTTCTCGGTCCTTATGTCGGGGCTCGAGAAGACCTTGGCCCGATCGGGGCCGGCGTCGGCGACGAAGAGGTAGTGGGTGGTGGTGAACTGGTCGCTGCCGTAGGTGTAGGCGGCGACGCCGGTCGCGTTGGTGAGGTCTCCTTCGCCGAGGCGCCCGCCGAAGCCCTTCGTCTGCTCGCTGACGATCACTTGCTTGGATGGGCCCCCTTCGAGCCCGGCGTCATCGTGGCCGAGCGGCTCGACGTCGGTTTCGCCCAGAGCGCCGGTGAAGGTGACCAGGTATTTCGACGGGCTCGCTTCGCTCACCGCCACGTTGCCGGCGCCGATCGTCGAGAGACCCGCCAGGGCCGCCTGCACCTGGGCGGGGGAAGCGTTGAAGGGGATGGCGGCGGTCTGCTGACCTTCGAAGCTGAGCTTGAAGGTGCCGCCGGTGGCTTCGTAGAGCCGCACTTCCTGGACCTCGTCGGCGACGGCGTAGAGCGCGCCGCTTGAGTCGTATACCGAGACGTGGGTCCCCTCGGCGACGTAGAGGCGGTCGTCGGTGGGGTCCACGGCGATGCCCTTGGCGGCGCCGGAGGCGTCGATCGTCGTTTCGGTGTAGGTGGTCGAGGCGGTGGGCGGGTATTCGCTGGGGTGGTATTTGACGACTTCGCCCGTGGCCTTCTCGGAGACGTAGAGGTTGCCGTTTGAGTCGACGGCGAGGCCGCAGGGTTCGTGGGCGTTTGAGATCGAGGTCAGCAGGGTGTGTGCCGGGTCATAGACCTTGACTTTGCCTTCGCCCGCCGAGGCGGCATAGACGTCGCCTTCGGAGTCGACGGCGGCGCCGCAGGCGTGGTTTAGGCCGGTGATGTCCTGGGCTTCCAGGCGGGCGTGGCTGGGGGCGGCCAGGACCTGGGGGGCGAGGGCGAGCAGGAGCAGGGAGGCGGCGAAGAGGGCGAGCGCTGCGCGCCTGCCCCTGCGCCTTTGAATTCTGCTGTTTCCCATCTGCCTGTCCTTTCCCTTGTCCCCTTCCCCGCTCCCTAATCGGGGACGCTGCTTGCCGCTGACGTGTTTGCTCGGCTCGCTTCAGCCCCGGCCACTTGCGTGGCCGGGGCTTTGGCTTGCCGTTACTTGGTGCTGCTCACTTCTGTGCTTCCTTTGCTCGCTACTCGAATTTCGCCACCAGCGAGTGCGCGGCGCTCATCGGCACCGAGCAGGTCAGGGCGTTGCCGGTGCAGGTGCCCGCCCCGGTCGTCCAGGTGACTTTGGTCGTGCCTTTGTTCAGCGTGACCGTGATCGCGGCCGATTCGTTGAAGTAGAACTGGGCCGCCGCAGCCGTGCAGGTGTAGCCGCAGTTGATGTTGGCCGGCGTGGTCTTGACGAAGCCCTGACCGCCGCCTTCCTTGCTCACGCTCAGCGTGTTCTTGGCGTCTTCGGCGTAGACCTCTTCGAGCGCGGAGTTCGAGTTGAACGTCGCGATCGTGCAGGTTTCGGTCGTGACCCCGTTACAGCTGGCCGCTGAGCCGGTGCCGTTCTGGAATTTGACGAAGTGGAAGTGCTTGGCGGGCTTGGCTTTGACCGTCAAGGCGCCTTCCTTGTAGAGGGCGGTGGAGGAGGTGCAGGCGTAGCCGCAGTTGATCCCTCCGGGCGCGGTGCCCATGATGCCGAGGCCGCCGCTCTTCGAGCCTTCGAGGCTGAAGACTTTGACGAACTTGGCGCCCACCGTCTTCAGCGAGCCGGTCGCCGTGATCGTGCACTGGCGGCCGTTGACCGTTTCGCAGTTCTTCCAGCTCTTGAACAGGTAGCCCGGAGCCGGCGAGGCGGTCAGCGTCACCGAGCCTTCGGCCACTTCGGCTTCGCAGGTTTTCGGAGCGGAGCCGGTGCATTCCAGGCCGGCGGGGTTGGAGACCACCGTGCCCGAGCCTTCTTCGATGTTGAGGGCGAGATTGGGGGTGGCGGCAGATGCGGCGTTGAAGACGGCGGCGATTTTGATGTCCCCGTGTGCCGAGGCAGAGGCATGCACAAGGCATTCGGTCGGATAGGAGACTCCTCCGCAGTAAAACGGCGTGCCTTCTTCGATCGTGAAGCCCGCGAATTCCGAGCCGGGAGCAGGGGTCGCCTTTACCCAGATCAGCAGGTAGTCGTATTCTTCCGCGAAGTATTCTTCGTATTCGCCGCCCTGGGGTGCGATCGTGGTCGAGCAGGTGCCGGTCGCCGGTCCGGGCGAGGCGTAGCTGCATTCGATCGGCGGCTGGTGTTCGAATTCGCCTTCGGGTTCGCCCGGTTCCGCCGGTGGGGCGCCGCCGACGCTGCTGACTTCGCCGCCGCCGGTTCCGCTGATTTCGATCGTGGCGGTTTCCGCGGCGAGCGCCTGCGTGACCGGAACGAGCATCAAAGCCCCCAGCGCGGCAAGCAAAATGGTCAAACGTCTCACTTAGCTCTCTCCTTGTTCCTCGAGCCCCTGCCCACCGCTCCCAGCGGTGCCTCGGTGACTCGCTTTCCCTGTCCCATCGCTAACGAATGTCAACTCAGACAGACGGGTTTCTCGCCATGAAAGCAGAAGTCGACCGGAAAGGCAAGTAGGATTTTCTGAAGCGATACCTCAAACGCTCCAGTGCGCTCCGAGCCCTGCCTGAGACCCGGCATAGCCGCGGTACGCGTCGGCTCAGGCCGCTGGGAACCCAGCTGCTTCGCGCCCCAGCCCCTTGGCCCGCTCGGGGCCGAGGTAGGGCGAGAGGGCGAACTCGACCAGGTCGGGGAGCAGCTCGGTGAGCGGGCGATCGCCCGCCAGCAGCGAGCGGGCGGTGAGGACGAGGAGGCCGCCGAGCAGCGAGTCCTCGGTCGAGTCGGGCAGGGCGGCGGCCTCGGGGCGCTCGGCGCGACCGGCGCGCAGGTAGGGGATGCACTCGACCACGGCGGCGCGGAAGCGGGTCGCGATCTGGGGGCTGGCGGTGATCGGCTCGACCAGCACGAGGCGGGCGAGGGCGGGCTCGGCGGCGAAGAACTCGAGCAGCGCACGGAGGCCGGCCACGACCTTGTGCGGCCAGTCGGGAACGGGCGCGACAGCGGCGGCAATCAACTCTTCCAGGTGGGCGAGAACGGCCTCGAAGGCGGCGAGGAAGACCGCTTCCTTGGACTCGAAGCTCTCGTAGAAGGCGCGCGAGGAGACCGAGGCCGCCTTGACGATCTCGGCGATCGTCGCCGCCCGGTAGCCGCGCTCGGCGCTGACCTGCGCGATCGCCGCCAGCAGCCGCTCCCGCTGCGACTCCGCGACCTGCTCGGGAGAGAGGCCATGGTGTCCCCCCGGCAGGGGGCCGAGGTCAGGCTCGCGCTTAGCCGCCACGGCCCGAAGGTTATCCGCGCATCCGACTTTTACCCCACCCCAGCGGGGTCAAAGTCGGATGCGGCGAAGTGGCTCGAGAGCGCCCGGCACCGGCGACGAGATCTCCAGCTCCTCGCGGGCCGCGTCGCGGCCGCAGTAGGGGAGGACGACGCAGTACATGAGCTCGGGGACGATCTCGGCCTCGTCGGGTAGGCGGCCGTCGCGGACGACGGCGGCGTAGAGGCGGGTACAGATGCCGCCGCCGAGCGCTTCGGCGGTCATGCTGGCGAGGCCGGGGGGGGCGCTGGGCTCCTCGCGGCCTTCGTCGATCAGGTCGAAGAGGTACTCGGTCCAGCGCTCGGCGACCGGTGGGTCGGCGTCGGCGGCCGCGCCCGCCAGCTCGGCGAGCAGGAGGTCGGCGGCGCGCTCGTCGGCGGCGAGGAAGCGGTGCAGTGAGTAGAGCGCGGCGCGTACCCGGCCGCGCCAGGGGGCGGCGGTGTCGAGGCGGGGAAGAAGTTCGTCCACTCGGGTTTCCATCGCGATCCGCGCGCCTCCCACGGCCGCATGGCGAGCATAGCCCGGCGATCGCGATCCGTGGGTTTGGGTACGACGGGGTTTGTCAGGAGGCGGCGGAGGCGGCCTCGCCCGCCGCCGGCTGCTCCCGCGCCGTGCGCGCCCACTTCGCCGCCTCCTCCTCACCGAGGTAGGGGCGGAGAACGAACTCGATCGCGTCCGGCAGCAGCGACTCGATTCCCTCGTCCTGGCCGACGATCAGGCGCTGGTAGGCGGACCAGAGAACGCCGCCGGCAAGCGTGTCCTCGAGCGTCTCGGGCAACTCGTCCTTATATGGGCTGAGCTCGCGGCCCTGACGCAGCAGCGGCGAGAGGTCCGACATCGCCCGCTCGTAGCGCTCGATGATGCTCGGCCCCACGGTCGGCGCCTCGACGATCGAGGCGCGGGCGATCAGCGGGTCGGCGAGCAGCACGTCGAAGAGCGCTCCGAGGGCGGCGGCCACCTGTCGCGGCCACGGAGCGCCAGCCTCGGCGGCGAGCGCCGTTTCGATCGCGGCCCGGGTCTGCACCATCGTCTCGTCGAAGAGCTCGATGAAGCACTCCTCCTTGCCGGCGAAGTGCGCGTAGAAGGTCTTGTAGCTGACCCGGGCGCGCTTGACGATCAGCTCGACGGTGACCGAGTCGTAGCCGCGCTCGGCGACCAGCTCGCCGGTGGCGCGCAGGATGCGCCGCCGCTGGTCGGCTTTGGCGCTCTCGCGGGTGACGCCGGCGGGGGCCGTGGCGCGCGAGCGGGCATCCCTTCCCGGTAGGGCTCGCATGCTTCGAGGATAGCTCTATATAGCGTCTAAATCGAATCGAGAAACGGCATCGTCACGCGTCGACGAGGCGAGCGGCCCCGCTCGGGACCGAAATAGCAGGCATGGACGAGCTCGAGCAGGCCGGGCGCCAGGTCCTCGAGGCGGGCGGGGTCGGCGCCGAGCTGGCGCGCGACCTGGGCGCAGAGGTCGGAGACGAGGGCGGGCTCGAAGAATGGCGGGTGCTCGTAGGCGCCAGCGTCCTCGGCGGCCGCGATCCGCAGCGCTCCGGCGGCGCGTCGCTGCCAGCGCTCATAGCAGGCGAGCGCCGCAGCGTCGCCGGCGAAGGGACGGACGACGAGCAGGTGGGCGAGCGCCGGATCACCGGCAAAGAGGGCGAGTGCGGTGCGCAACGCCGCCTCGACGCGCTCGTCGAGATCGGCATCCGGCTCCGCCGCGACGGCGATCGCGTCGCGAAGCCGCTCGGCGCCGCGCTCGTACTCGGCGGCGAGGACCGAGGCGCGCGGGCTGCTCGCGGGCTCAACGCTCACAAGGCCTTCACTCCTTCGACGCCGGCTCGCCGGCGATCCGCTTCGCCTCCTCGACCCCGAGGTAGGGGATCAGGGTCAGTTCGACGAGCTCGGGCAGCAGCTCGGGCAGGACATCGGCTTCGTCGTTCATCAGGCGCGAGGCGACGATCGCGGTGACGGCGCCGATCAGCGCTTTCTCGGTCAGCTGCGGCAGCCCCGCCGCCCGCTCGCTGATGCGCCGGCCGGCGCTGAGCAGGCTGGCGAGGTGCTCGTTGGCGTCGAGCACGCGCTGCGCGATCGCGACGTTGGAGGCGAGCGCGTCAAGGGTGAGCAGCTGCGCCTGGCCGGGCTCGGCTGCGGCGTAATCGAGGGCCGCGGCGAGCGCGGCCTTCACCTTCAGCGGCCACTCGGTCTGGCTGTTGCAGGCGCGCACGATCGTCCCGAGGAAGCGTTCGAAGATCGTGTCGTGCGCGACCAGCACCGCCTCCTCCTTGTTGGCGAAGTTGTCGTAGAAGGTGCGGCGCGAGATCCCCGCCGCTTCGATCACGTGCTCGACCGTGAGGCTGCCGTAGCGATGCTCGGCCAGAGCGTTGGCGACGCCGGCGATGATCCGGTCGCGCTGGTGGCGCTCGACCACCTCGCGAGGGAAGCGGTGGCGCCCAGTCGGCAGCTTCCAGCTCGGCTCGAGGGGCTCGACTTCGGCAGGGCGGGGGCGTTGCGGGGTCATTCCATCCCTGGGGCTCGGTTCGGCCACGACCGTTTACGTTCGCGGCTCCTCCGTGCATGAAAGCAGACCACGACCCGAAAGGCAAGCAATATTTTTTGGAGATATAGGAGCGTTTCTCAGTCGCTCGCGCGCCTAGCTCCGCAGGTCAGCCGCGGTCGGGACGGTCCGGGTAGATCTCGTCGATCGTGACGAGGGCGCGGTAGGGCGCCCGGGCCGCCGCTTCGATCCGCTCGCCGCCTCCCGCGAGCCGGTCGACGACGGCGATTACGCCGGCGACCTCGAGGCCCTGCTCGACGACGCGCTCGATCGCCCGCGCCGTCGAGCCTCCCGTCGTCACCGTGTCCTCGACCACGAGGCAGCGCGCGCCGGGCTCGACCGGGCCCTCGACCCAGCGCTGCAGGCCGTGCTCCTTGCGCTCGCCGCGGACGAAGAAGCCGACCAGGCCGGCCCCGGCGGGTACCGCAAGGGCAGCGCAAGACGGCGGGATCGCCGCCGTCGCCGGGCCGCCGACCGCCGTCGCTCCGGCCTCGGCCGCGGCGAGCGCGATCAGCTCGCCCGCGGCGAGGAAGCCGGCTGGCCGCAGCAACGCCCGACGCGCGTCGACGTAGTACTGGGCGGTCGCGCCACTCGACAGGGTCACCTCGCCGAGCACCAGCGAGTGCTCCCGCAACTCGACGAGGAGGTTGCGCTTGGCGGCATCGAGGTCGGGCATCGGCAGCGTCAATCCTACGGTCAGGCGCGCATCCGACATTGAGCCCGCTCTGGGTGGTGAATGTCGGATGCGCCTATCCGAGCGCGGCCGGGTCGCCGAAGCCCTCGCGCCAGCTCGGGTAGCGCGGCTGCCAGCCGAGCTCGCGCTTGGCCTTGGCGTTGGAGGCGCCCCGCAGCTCGACCGCCATCTGGGCGACCGAGCCGCCGGCAACGAGCCTGGCGAGCCAGACTGGCACGTGGCGGGGCGGTTTGGCGCCAAGGGCCTCGGCGTAGACCGGCAGCCACTCGTGGAGGGGCGCCGGCTCGTCGTCGACGACGTTGTAGACGCCGGCGGCGCCGCGATCGAGCGCGGCGACCGTCGCCCCGGCGGCGTCCTCGACGTGCAAGAAGGAGAAGGTGCCGGTCCCGGGGCCGACGATCGGGAAACGGCGACGGCGAACTTCGCGGCCGAGGTGGCCGTCGGACGCGTAGTAGGTGCCGGGTCCATAGAACTGCCCGTAACGGAGCACCAGCCCCTCGAGGTCGGGGCACTCCACGACCTCGCGCTCGTGGCCGAGCATCGCCTCGACCGCGCCGCGGAAGTGTCCCGGGGCGTCGTCGAACGGCCGCGCCTCCTCATCCTTGATCCAATCGCCCTCCGGCGCGTAGAGGAAGGCGATGCTCTGCGTGAGGAAGCGCCGTACGCCGGCGGCGCGCGCCGCTTCGACCAGGTTGTGCCCGCCCTCGCGGCGCACCCGGTCGGTCTCGGCGTAGAAGGAAGGCTTGCGCGGGTTGTACTTCCGAGGGAGGCTGGTCAGCTGGTTGATCACCACCTCGGGTTCCGCCAGGCGCAACGCGTTGTTCACGTCATCGGGGGAGAAAACGTTGCACCTCACCGCTGCCGCCCCCGCGGCGCGGATCTCGTCCGCCCGCTCCTCGCGCCGCGTCGTCCCGGTCACCTCGTGCCCGGCCGCGACCAGCTGGCGCACGAGGGGTCGTCCGATCGCACCGCTGGCGCCCGCGACGAAGACCTTCATCGGGACAGTTCTACACCTTCGATCCCTTGCTCAACCGTGCTGCCCGCCACGCGGCCGTTCCGAGACCCGCGCCAGCCAGGCCGCCGCGAGCGCGCCGACGGCGATCGAGAGCGTGTCGCCCCAGCCCCGTCCCTCGCTCTTCGCTTCGCCCGTGTCGAATGCGTGGTTGAGCGCGTGCAGCCCGTACCAGATCGCCCCCAGCCAGAGGATCGGCGTTCGCCACGACGCCCGACAGACCGAGATCCCAACGGCGATCCCGAAGGCCAGAGTGAAGGCACCGACGTCCCCCACGTAGTGCGAGTTCTCGATCCCGTAATGGCCGATCTGGTCGAAGAACGTGTCCGGCGCGATCAGCGCCAGCCCGCCGAGCGCGACGTGGAAGGCGGCGAGGAACAGGAGTATCGCCTTGAGCGCCTTCTCGCCAATCACCGAGGCCTCAGAAGACGAAGATGCTCTCGCCGTAGTTCAGCTGTTCGTAGATGCGCGGCTGGTCGGCGATGAAGGTGCGGACGCAGCCGTGGCTGGCGGCGTAGGTCGGCACTTCGGCGTAGCCGTGCACCGCGTAGCCGTTGTGCCAGTAGAAGGAGTAGTACATGCCCTCCGCGTTGTAGCCCGGTTCGCGCCGGTAGAAGGAGTAGTGGCCCGTGACCGTCGGGGTCGAGGGCTTGCCGGTGGAGACGGGGTAGACCGCGAACGGCTTGTCGCCCTTGGCGAGGACGAGGACCTGCTTGTCGAGCGGGACCTCGGCGTGCTCGCCCGCCTTCGGATAGCGCACCCGGTAGCCGCCCCTGCCCTCGAAGACGGCCTCGACGAGACCCTTGCCGGCGCGCTCCGTGCGCGCCTTGCCGTTGACCTTGCGGTAGGCGAGCACCTCGCGGCCGACCCGTCCGTCGAAGCAGGAGCCGCCGCCCGCGGCGTAGCCCAGCGCGGCCATCGCCTTCTTGAAGCCCTTGACCACGCGGTCGCACTCGCCTGGATGGAGTGCGGGGTAGCTGACCTTCCAGCTCTTGCGCACGGTCTCGTCGCCGCCGAGCGCCGCGGTCGCGACGTGCTTGGCCGAAGCCGCGTACCTGCCGCCCTCGCGCAGCACGATCGAGGCTTTGAAGGTACCGCTGCCACCCTTGCCCTGCCGCACCGCCACGTTGCGGGTCAGCAGCTTGCGACCGTCGAGGTAGAAGGTGACGGCGACGTGCTGTCCCGGGACGAACGGCGTCACCGTCCCCACCACCGGCACCTCGCTGTAGATCTCGGCCTTGCCGCCATGCAGATGCCCGACCCGGATCTTCGCCGTGGCCGGCGGCGGCCCGCTCGGCTTGGCCGGCGCCTGTGCAGCCGAGGCAATTCCAGGCAAGAGAAGCATCGCGGCGAGAGCGGTGGTGGAGATCAGTCGTCTCATTGCGGCCATTCTTTCGCACAGATCGGGCAAAGCCCTTTTGTCGGCACAGATCTCATAGGTGGCAGACGCGGGAGAAGATGTCGCTCGAACCGGCGGATACTCAAAGCCAGAGCACTAATTAGTGCTCTGGCTTGTCGGGGCGAGCGACATCTTCTCCCGCGCGTCTCATGCATGACTCGCTTGCCGAGATCGCTACTGCCCGATCAGCGCCACCGAGTTGTTCAGCATGTGCAGCAGGATCCCCGGCACGATCGAGCCGGTCCGCTCGTAGAGCAGCGCCAGCACGAAGCCGAAGAAGATCAGCGGCGGCACGGCGCTGATGCCGGTGGTCGCGTGCAGCGCGCCGAAGATCGTCGCGCTGATCAGCGCCGCGGCGAGGCGCGGCAGGCGCTCACGTAGGCCGCCGAAGAGGAAGCCGCGAAAGCAGACCTCCTCGCTGATCGGCGCCGCGACGACGATCAGCAGGATCTGGACGGGGACGGCGCCGAACTTTTCGGCGATGTCCTTCTGGTGCGGTTCGCCGACGAGAACGCCGTAGACGATGGCGAAGAGCAGGTAGGCGCCGACCGCGGCGGCCATCCACTTCAGCGCCGAGGGCCGGAATCGCCGCAGCCCGAGCTGGGCCGCCGCGCCGCGCACCGTCGCCCCCCGGGTGGTCGCGATCGCGAAGGGCACGAGCAGGAAGCCGAGCGCGGTCGCCAGTTGCACCAGCGCGTTGGCCGCGTCGCTCAGCTCCTCGCCGGAGGACGGGTGCGCCGCGAGGACGACCGGTACGGAGAGCATCACGCCGGCGGCGAGCGCCAGCAGCACCCCTCCAACCGCCGCCCAAGGGCCCCAATTCGCGTAGGGGAAGGGGCGCTTTGCCGGTACGGTGCCCTCCATGTCGCCGGCAGTCTCACAGGTATCGCGCTCGACGAAGACGCGGCTGCGCTTCCTGCGGCGCCTCCTCGTCCTCGTCGTCCTGCTCGTCCTGCTCGGCCTCGCGCTCGCTCAGTTCACTGAGCTGAAGCGGCTGGCGACCGGCATCCTCGCCTCGACCGCGGTGCTGGCCGCGATAATCGGCTTCGCCGCCCAGCACACGATCGGCAACATGGTCGCCGGGGTGCAGATCGCGATCTCCCAGCCGATCAAGATCGGCGACCGCATCTCCTTCGAGGAGGTCGAGGGGCGGGTCGTCGACATCACCCTCTCCTACACCTACGTCAACCCCGGCGACGGCACCGCGGTCGTCATTCCCAACCAGATGCTGGTCGACGGCATCGTCCACAACCTCTCGACCGAGGACACCCAGGCCTGAGCCCGGCCGGGGCCGAAGTACCCTTCCTCTCAGATGGCCCGGCGCAATCGGCGACGTCAGCGGCGGCGCGGTGGCGCCGGCGGCAAGCTGCTCCTCGTCGCGGCCGGCCTGCTCGTCGCCACCGGCCTTGCGGCGATCGCGGTCGCCTCCTGGGTGCTCGACGTCGCGGCCGACGCGCCGTCGCTCTCGAGCTGCGAGAAGGTCCGCGGCGGCGGCAACACCGTCCTCTTCGCCGCCGATGGCAGCCGGCTCGGCTTCGTCGACTCCGACGAAGCGCGCCAGCCGGTCGCGATCGAGCGGGTGCCGAAGCGACTGCGCCTGGCCACGGTCGCGATCGAGGACCGGCGCTTCTACGAACATGGCGGCATCGACTTCGAAGGCATCGCCCGCGCCGCGCTCAAGGACCTCGAAGCCGGCGAAGCGGTCGAGGGGGGGTCGACGATCACCCAGCAACTGGTGCGCAAACTCTGCATCCACAACCCGAAGCGGACGATCGAGCGCAAGATCGAAGAGGCGAAGCTGGCGATCGAGTACGCCAAGCGGCACTCGCGGCACGAAATCCTCGGCCAGTACCTCAACACGGCTTCCTACGGGACCGCGGAAGGGGCGACGGCGGTCGGCGTCCAGGCCGCCTCTAAGATCTACTTCTCCAGGCCGGTCTGGAAGCTCGACCTGGCGCGGGCGGCGCTGCTCGCCGGGCTGCCGCAGGCGCCCACCGACTACAACCCGCTTCTGCACCCCGGGCGGGCGCTGCGGCGCCGCAACGCGGTCCTCGCCCAGATGGCCGCGCAGGGCTACGTCAGCCCGGAGCGCGCCCGGGCGGCGCGGCGGCGTGGGCTCGAGCTCGATGCCTCCGGCTCCTACTTCGCCCACCGCGAGCCCTACTTCTTCGACTACGTCGAAGACCAGCTGCTCGATCGCTACGGGGTCGACGCGGTGCGCGACGGCGGCCTGCGCGTCTACACGACGATCGACCCGCGACTGCAGGAGATCGCCGAAGGCGCGATGCGCTCGACCCTGCCCTACGCGACCGACCCCTCCTCGGCGCTGGTCTCGATCGACCCCCGCAACGGCCACGTCGAGACGATGGCCTCGAGCTCGAGCTATGAGGAGAACAAGTTCAACCTCGCCGCCCAGGGCCACCGCCAGCCCGGCTCGACCTTCAAGGCCTTCGTGCTGACGACGGCGCTAAAGCAGGGCATCGACCCCTACACGACCTACTACACGTCCAAGCCGCTGAGCCTGGACCTGCCCAAGTGGGGGCACTGGGAAGTGCACACGGCCGACGAGGGTTACCTCGGCGACGTCAACCTGCGGCAGGCGACGGTCGCCTCCGACAACACGGTCTTCGCCCAGCTCGACCTCGACGTCGGGCCGCGGCGGGTGGCCGAGACCGCGCACTCGCTGGGGATCGTCAGCCCGCTGGACGGCATCCCGGCGGAGGGGATCGGCGGCCTGCGCGTCGGCGTCTCGCCGCTGGAGATGGCGAGCGCCTACGCGACCCTGGCGGCGGGCGGCATCCGCCGCGACCCGGTGGCGATCGAGCGGGTGGTCCTGCCGGGCGGCCGGGTCGAGCGGCCGAAGCGGGAAAAGCCGCGGCGGGTCGTGTCCGAAGCGATCGCCTACGAGGTGACGCGCCTGTTGCACGACAACATCACCGAAGGGACCGGCACCGCCGCCTACACCGGCTGCCCGGGCCAGGCCGGCAAGACCGGGACGACCGACCGCGAGACGGACGCCTGGTTCGCCGGCTACCAGCCGAACCTGGCGAGCGTGGTCTGGGTCGGCTACCCGCGGTCCAACGCGATCGAAATGACGAGCGTTCACGGGATCACGGTCTTCGGCGGCACCTTCCCGGCCGAGATCTGGCACTCGCTCTACTCCGAAGGCGAAGTGCCCTGCGAGGAATTCGAGAAGCCCCGCAAGGCGATCGTCTGGGCGCCCTACTACGGCCACTTCACCGCTTCCGCCCCGCGACAGCAGAGTGACAAGGGCGGTGGTTCCGGCCGCTACTTCGAATTCGACGAAGAAGGGAAATCTGGCGGAGCCGGGGCCGGCAACAACGGCTACGACCCCAACGCCTACGCCCCCGGGGCCGGGCAGGAGCCGACGCCGGTTCCCCCACCGCCGGCCGCCGGCGTCGGTACCGGCGGCGCGGCGGAAGAAGCTGGGAGCGAATAACTGAGCCTCGCGCCGGGGGTCTCCTACGGTCTGATGTGGGCCGGCTTCGCGGCCTACATCGGTGCGCTCGTCTGGGCCCCCAGGCTCGGGCGGCGGGTCGTCTGGGGGGCTATCGTCGTCCTGCTCGCGGTCTTCGCCTGCCTGCCGCCGCTGCTCTCCCATGACGTCTACAGCTACGTCGACTACGCGCGGCTCGGTGTCGTGCACGGACTCGACCCGTACGTTCATACGCCGGCGGCGGCACCGGGCGACCCGGCCTTCGCTCACGTCGCCTGGACCGACGCGACCAGCGCCTACGGCCCACTCTTCACCCTGGCCAGCTACCCGCTCGCATGGCTGCAGGTCGGGATCGCGGTGCACGCCCTCAAGGCCACGACCGCGCTCGCGGTCCTGGCGACGGCAATCGTCGTCGCCCGCCTCGCCCCCGGCCGCGGGCTTGACCCCCCGCGCGCGGCCGCCTTCGTCGCCCTCAACCCGCTCGTCCTCGTCCACGTCGTCGGCGGCGGCCACAACGACGCCTTCGCGGTCCTGCTGACGACGCTGGGCGTCGCCGGCATCCTCACCGCCCGCGAGGCAACCGCCGGCGCCGCCCTCCTCGCCGCGATCGCCGTTAAGACCTCGGCCGCGATAACCCTCCCCTTCGCCGCCAGCGCCTCGCTCCCGGGGCCGACGGGCCGAAAAGCGCACTATGTCAGCGCTTTTCGGCCCGTCGGCCCGGTGGGTCGGCTGGGGATTGGGGCAGGGGTGGCGGCTGGGGTCATTGGGCTCGCCGCGTACGCGGCGTTCGGCTGGGATTGGCCGCACGCCTTCGCGCTGGCGGGGGAGAACCAGGGGCGCGCGAGCTACATGAGCGTCCCGATCCTGACCGCCCGCCTCACCGGCCTCGACCCTGACGGGGTCCGGGTCGTCGCCCTGGTCCTCTACGCGGCTCTCGTCGCCTACCTGCTGATCTGGACCGCTCGCGACGGCGACTGGCTCCGCGCCGCCGCCTGGGCCACCTTCGGCCTCCTCCTAGCCAGCGCCTGGCTCCTCCCCTGGTACCTCCTCTGGCCCCTCCCCCTCGCGGCCCTGTCCCGCGACAACGCCCTCAAGCTCTCGATCCTGGCGATGACGGCGTACCAACTGGGCGCCCGCATCCCGCTGTGAGCCGCCAGAAGCTCAACCAGTTGACTGTGGCGAGCTGCACCAAATTCCCGTTTTGGCAAGTAGGAATTTGGCGCAGCTCGCTGGGGTGGTGGAGTCGGGTAGATCGCACCCGAAGGGGCGCCAAAGCCAAAGACGGAGCGCCTCTCGAAACCGGCGGATACTCAAAGTCGCGGCACTAATTAGTGCCGCGACTTGTCGGGGCGAGAGGCACTCGGTCTTTGGCTTCCACCTCTTCGGGAGAGGGATGAATAACGCCCGTATGGATCGACCATCCCTCGCGCCGCCCGAGTGCTGTCACAACGGCCACGTACAGAATCTCGACCACGGTCATCACCCCCCGCACGACAATCGCGATCAGCGACCCGACCGCGAAGCTGTTGCCGGGGGTGGCCACCTTGATCGCCCAGGCGAAGGCCGCGTCGCGGATGCCGAGGCCGGCCGGCGCCACGAGCGTGGCCAGCGCCGCCACGTAGCCGAAGGCCTGCGCCGAGCCGACGGCGGGGATGTCGCTGGCCGGGATGTCGCTGACGGAACGGGCGACGCACCAGAGGCCGACCGCGACCACGCCCCAGTTGAGGGTGTAGAAGGCGAGGACGGCGAACACCCCGCCGAGCGACATCACCTCGGGCAGCGGTTCGCGCCCGAAGGCGCGCAGGACCCGGTCGGCGATCGGCCCGAAGACGCGCGGATGCAGGAGCGCGATAGCCAGCGGGATCAGCGCCAGCACGGCCCAGCGCCAGGCCTGCCCCTGCAGGTCCGGGTGGTCGATGATGAAGTAGGCGGCGACGGCGAGCGCCGAGGTCGCCTGCAGCGCCTGTTCGTAGACGATGCTGGCGACGGTGAGCCGGCGCGGCACGCCGGCGCGCTCGGAGAGCAGCACCCGGCCCAGGACGTAGAGGACGCTGCCGGGCACGTAGCGGGCGAGCAGCGGCTGGCCCCATGCCACCTGCGCCCTGCCCGCCCCCAGCCGGTAACCGAGGAAGCGCAGGATCAGGTCCCAGCCGACGGCGTTGAGCGCGTAGAAGATCGGCAGGATCACGAAGGCCGGGATCAGCCAGCCAACGTGGAAGTGGACTCCTTCGTCCTTGATCTCCGACCATTGGTCGACGACGGTGAGGACGAGGAAGCCGAAGACGAGGACGGCGATGCCGAGCTGGATCGCCAGCCGCACGCGTTTGCTCCGCGGCGGCTTGGACCCGACCTTGGCCCCGGCCTCGCCGAGGCGATGCAGGAATGGCTGACGACGCTCACCCACCTCCGCCGCACCTTAGTGACCCGACGAGCGTGACTTCGTCTTTCGTTCCGTTATGCGGAACGAAAGACGAAGTCAGCTGGGAAGGCGGGAGAATTGGGCGATGGGCGAGTTCGAGCTGCTGGCGCGGGTGCGGGAACGGCTTCCGGCGGGCGGACCGCGGCTCCGCGTCGGCTCGGGCGACGACGCGGCGGTAACGGTCCCCGGCGGGGCCACGGCGACCTCGGTCGACGCCCTCGTCGACGGCGTGCATTTCCGCCGCGAGGTGGCGAGCCCGCGCCAGATCGGCCACAAGGCGCTGGCCACGGCGCTTTCGGACCTGGCGGCGATGGGGGCCGAGCCGGGCGAGGCCTACGTCGTGCTGGGGGTCCCTGCCGACCTCGACGAAGACGAATGCCTCGCGCTACTGGACGGGATGCTCGATATCGCCCGGTCGACGGGAACCGACGTCGCCGGCGGCGACGTGACCCGGTCGAAGGAGCTGTTCCTCGCCCTCACGGTGGTCGGGCATGCCGCGCACCCGGACGACCTCGTCGGCCGCGGGGGAGCCCGGCCCGGAGACGCGCTGGTGCTGACCGGCGAGATCGGCGCCGCCGGAGCCGGCCTAGTCCTGCTCCAGAACCAGGACCTCAGTGCCGATCCTGCGTTTTCAGCCCCAATAGAGGGCACAAATGACGGATCGACGAACGAAATGGGCGCGGCCCTGCTGTCCCGACAGCTCGAGCCGCGGCCGCGTCTCGCCGCCGGCCGGGCGCTGGCGGTCGCCGGCGCGACGGCGATGATCGACGTCAGCGACGGGCTCGGCGCCGACGCCCGGCACCTCGCCATGCAGAGCGGGGTCAGATTGCGCATCCAGGCCGAGGCGGTCCTCCTGGCAGCGGGCGTGCGCGAGGTCGCCTCACTTGCCGAGCGCGACCCCTGGCGCTTCGCCCTCGGCGGCGGCGAGGACTACGAGCTGCTGGCGACCCTGCCCGCCAAGCGGATCGAGGAGGCGAAGCGCGCCGTGCGCGAGGCGGAGGGGATCGAGCTGACCGCGATCGGCGAAGCGGTTGCCGGCGAGGGAGTCGAGATCAGGCTGCCCGGGGGCGAGGTTCTGGAGCCTGAGGGATTCGACCAGCTGGACTGAAGTCGTCGTCGCCGAGCAGGGCACGGACGCCGCGGCGGCGCAGCATGGCGGCGGCGACCAGCGCCGGCTCGGGCTTGTAGTGGCCCGCCTCGACCATGCTCTTCAGGCGTCGCGTCTCCATCTGCGGCTCATATCGGCTGCCTGCCGAGCACCATTAATAATTGGTACTCGCACATCTGTCCAAGGGGGACCGGGATACCCTTTGTGGGATGCCCAACGGGTCCACCCGCATCCTCCTCGTGGACGACGAGCAGTCGATCCAGACGCTGCTCAGCTACCCCCTGCGCAAGGATGGCTACCACGTCACCTCGGCGGTGGACGGGCGCGAAGCGCTGCAGCGTTTCGAGGAGGGGCGCTTCGACCTGGTCATCCTCGACCTGATGCTGCCCAAGCTCGACGGCGTCGAAGTCTGCCGCGAACTGCGCTCGCGCAGCCAGGTGCCGATCATCATGCTGACCGCCAAGGGCAGCGAGACCGACAAGGTGGCCGGCCTCGAGGTCGGCGCCGACGACTACATCACCAAGCCGTTCTCGATGCGCGAGTTCCGCAGCCGGGTCAAGGCGGCGCTGCGGCGCTCGCGGATGGGCGGAGAGCCGCTCGACGAGGAGCCGATCGACCTCGGGGACCTGAAGATCGACTTCGCCCGCCGCATGGTGACCCTGCGCGAGGAGGAAGTGCGCGTCACCTACGTCGAGTTCGAGATCCTCGCCGCCCTGGCGCGCTCCCCAGGCCGGGTGCTCAGCCGCGAGACCCTGCTCGAGCACGTCTGGGGGGATTCGGAGTACCGCGATCCCCGCACGGTCGACGTCCACATCCGCCACCTGCGCGAGAAGCTGGAGTCCGACCCGAAAGAGCCCGAGTTCCTCTTCACCGTGCGCGGGGTCGGCTACCGGTTCAGGGAGTAGGTTGCCCCGCCTCAAGCTGACCAACCTGGGCAACCGGATCACCGTGATCGCGGTGGCGATCGCGCTCGGCACGACGATCGTCGTCTACGCCTACGCGGTCGCGATCGGCGGCGCGGCCAGCGGCCTGGGGGCGGTCAAAGCCCAGATCCTGATCGGCGGCCTGATCGCCGTCGTGCTCACGCTCGGCGTCGCGATCTACTTCGCCCGCCTGGCGTCCGACAACATCCGCCGTCTGCAGGAGGCCGCCCGCAAGGTCGCCGACGGCAACTTCGAGACCCCGATCCCGATCTCCTCGGCCGGTCAGCTCGGCTCGCTGGCCCGCACCTTCAATGAGATGCAGCGCCGCCTGGCCGAGCTCGACAGCGCCCGCAAGCAGTTCATCGCCAACGCCTCGCACGAGCTGCGCACGCCGATCTTCAGCCTCGGCGGCTTCGTCGAGCTGCTCGAGGAAGAGGACCCGAGCCCCGAGGAGCGGGCCGAGTTCGTGCACACCATGCGCCAGCAGATCGAGCGCCTGACCAAGCTCACCGCCGACCTGCTCGACCTCTCCCAGCTCGACGCCGGCGCCGTGGCGATGAAGAGCAGCGCGGTCGACCTCAGCGCCGTGGCGCGCGAAGTCTCGCGCGAGTTCGGGCCGCGGGCCGACGGGCACGACTCGCGCCTCGAGCTGCGCACGCCGGCGGCGCCGGTGATCGCCAGCGGCGATCCCGATCGGGTGCGGCAGGTCATCCGTATCCTGCTCGACAACGCCCTCACCCACACCCCCGAGGGCACCAAGGTCACCGTGACCACCTACTCCGCCAACCGCCGTGCCGAGCTGACCGTCTCCGACGACGGGCCGGGGATACCGCTCAGCGTGCAGAGCCGCATCTTCGAGCGCTTCTACACCGCCGACTCGGCCGGCGGCTCGGGCCTCGGGCTGGCGATCGCCCGGGAGCTGGCGCAGCGGATGCGGGGCCGGGTAGCGATCGCCTCCAGCAAGCGCTTCACCGCCTTCACGCTCGACCTGCCGCAATCGCGGGCCGCGGTCCCGGCTCCGGCACCGAGCCTGCCGACCGGCACTCCGGCGTGAGGCGCATCGCGCTCACGGCAGCGCTCGTGGCGCTCCTCCTGGCTGGCTGTGGCGGCTCAAGCGAAGACGCGGCCGTCGAAGGCGGCCACACCCGGACTGTGACGCGGCACGAAGTCGTGGTCGAGAGCTCGGCCGAGCAGGGCTTCGACGCGGCGAAGGTCTTCCGCGAGGCCTCGCCGGGGGTGGTCACGATCCGTTCCGTCTTCGGCGGCAGCGCCGGCGCCGCCGAGGGCTCCGGCTTCGTCCTCGACAAGACGGGCCGCATCGTCACCAACGCGCACGTCGTCACCGACGAATCGAGCGGCAAGCGAGAGGCGGCCAGGGCCGTCTACGTCGAGTTCCCCGATCGCAACGTGCTCCCCGCCAGGATCGTCGGCTTCGACCCCTTCGCCGACGTCGCCCTGCTCGAGGTCGAGCCCGACGGCTTCGCCCTGCACCCGCTGCGACTGGGCAGCGACAGGGACCTGGACGTGGGTCAGCCGGTGGCGGCGATCGGCAGCCCGTTCGGCGAGCAGCAGTCGCTCTCGGTCGGCGTCGTCTCCGCCACCCAGCGCTCGGTCGAATCGCTGACCAAGTTCCAGATCGACGGGGCGATCCAGACCGACGCCTCGATCAATCCCGGCAACTCGGGCGGGCCGCTGCTCGACGCCGACGCCCGCGTGATCGGCATCAACCAGCAGATCGAGACCGAATCGGGCGCCAACGACGGGGTCGGGTTCGCGGTGCCGATCTCGGCCGTGAAGCGCTCGATCGCGCAGCTGGAAGCGGACGGGGAGGCCGAATACGCCTACATCGGCGTCACCAGCCAGGCCCTCTACCCGCAGCTGGCGCGCAAGCTCGGCCTCGACACCGACCACGGCGGCCTGCTCTCGGAAGTCGTCCCCGGCAGTCCCGCCGACAAAGCGGGGCTGCGAGGTGGCGACCAACGCGTGCGCTTCCAGGCCGGCGCCTACCGCGCCGGCGGCGACGTGATCCTCGCGATCGACGGCCACCCGGTGGTCGGGCCGGACGACCTCGCGCGCCTGATCGCCACCCGGCAGCCCGGCGACGAGGTCACGCTCCTGGTCCTCCACGACGGCGAACGCGAGAGAGTCCCCGTCAAGCTGGGCAGACGTCCGTCCGGGTGAGCCGTTGACGGGGGAGCGCTGCTGTAGAACTCCCGGATGCTCCAGGAAGTCTCCCTAGGCCAGAAGTCCCTCGCCGACTACACCCACATCGCCGGCAAGGAGACGATCGAGCGGATCCGCGAGCTGGCTGAGCCGATGAAGGGGCACCGCGTCCTGCACGTCAGCGCGACGGCGTTCGGAGGCGGCGTCTCGGAGATTCTCTACACGATCGTGCCGCTGATGCGAGACGTCGGGCTCGACGCCCACTGGCACGTGATCTTCGGCAAAGAGGAGTTCTTCAACGCGACCAAGCTCCTGCACAACTCGCTGCAGGGCGCCGAGGAGACGCTGAGCGCCGAGCAGTGGGAGATCTTCGACGAGATCAACGCGATCAACGCCGACGGCCTGCAGGGGGAATGGGACACGGTGATCGTCCACGACCCGCAGCCGATCGGCCTGCGCCGCGGCGCCGGCGAGAAGGGGCGCAACTGGATATGGCGCTGCCACATCGACCTCTCCGAGCCCAATCCGGAGCCGATCGCCCGCCTGCTGCCGATGATCGAGGAGTACGACGCGACCGTCTGGCACATGCCGGCCTACGTCCCGCGTGGCGTGAACGGGCACAACGGGGTCAAGATCATCCCGCCGGCGATCGACCCGCTCTCGCCGAAGAACATGGCCTTCTCGCCCGACGACGCCGCCTTCGTCTGCCGCCAGTTCGGGATCGACGTCGACCGTCCGCTGCTCACCCAGGTCTCCCGCTTCGACCCTTGGAAGGACCCGATGGGCGTGATCGACGCCTACCGGATCGTCCACGAGCAGGTGCCCGACGCGCAGCTCGCCCTCGTCGGCTCGATGGCGACCGACGATCCCGAGGGCTGGGAGTTCTTCCAGCACACCTTCGAGTACGCCGACGGCGACGACGACATCAAGATCCTCAACAACCTCAACAACGTCGGCGCGATCGAGGTCAACGCCTTCCAGTCCCAGTCCGACGTCTGCCTGCAGAAGTCGATCCGCGAGGGCTTCGGCCTGACCGTCACCGAGGCGCTCTGGAAGGGCCGCCCGACCGTCGCCGGGAACGTCGGCGGCATCCCGCTGCAGATCGAGAACGGCGTCAGCGGCTTCCTCGTCGACTCGCCCGAGGAGTGCGCCCAGCGCTGCCTGGAGATCCTCGCCGACCCGGAGCTGGGCAAGAGCCTCGGCCGAGCCGGCAAGGAACACGCTCGCCATGAGTTCCTCTCGCCGCGCCTGCTGCGCGACTGGATGGAGCTGTTCGCCGAGCTGGACGGCTGAGCGCGGCGCCTAGCTGTAAATCCTGACCACGTTGTTCATCCGGGCCTCCTTGGAGGC
>Ga0068868_100000760_pt1 | contig 21899 bp, 17 predicted proteins | sample KBSMisM42_FD_64660 | JGI IMG/M metagenome (GOLD analysis project Ga0068868, IMG submission 64660) | Miscanthus rhizosphere microbial communities from Kellogg Biological Station, Michigan, USA - KBS Miscanthus M4-2 | ecosystem: Host-associated > Plants > Roots > Rhizosphere > Soil ...
ATACAGTGAACTGATTATAAACAAAGGGATCTAAATCGCCTTTTAGCCATAATTCATAAGGTAAATGTTTGGGAGAAGCTCAGAATCTATCTGATTAAAGCCCATCTAGCCAAAATTCTATTATACATATTTAAAATATTAGGTCTATCCCCTTACTATACATATGGTGTTTTTAATTATAGTAATGGTATATTATCATTATATACAATAGAGGTACAGTTTTTTATTTTTCTTTTTTATGTTATTATCATTTTTACTTTGAATTCCTCTGATGGGTGTATTTGTTATTTCTTCTTTTGTAAATTCTATGGAATATCTTGCTTCAAAACTATATAGTAAATTTATAGCTTTAACATCATCTATTATCAACGTATTTATAGCTCTAGTGGTATATATTATATATGATTTTAGTATAAATACCTTTCAACTTGTACAAGAATATTATAGACTTCATAGGTTTCTCTTTTATTTGGGTGTAGATGGGTTGTCTATATTTTTTGTAATATTAACCACAATCATTACGCCTATATCATTACTATCCAACTGAAAATCTATTGCAGAAGATGTAGTGTTTTATGTTATATTAATACTATTCTTAGAAACTTTACTCTTAACTGTTTTCATAGCATTAGATATTTTACTATTCTACATTTTTTTTGAGAGTATTTTACCGCCTTTATTTATATTAATAGGTGTATTTGGGTCAGATAATAGAATAAAAGCTAGTTTTTACTTATTTTTGTACACATTGTTTGGTTCTTTATTTTTATTACTATCTATATTAGCTATGTCAACTATAATAAGTACTACTGATTATGATACTCTTTTTAAAGGTAATATCTTTTATATAACACAACTTTTTTTATTTTATGGTATTTTTATAGCTTTTGCAGTAAAAACTCCTACAATTTTTTTAAATATTTGATTGTTAAAGGCACATGTTGAGTCCCCTTTAGGAGGAAGTATAATTTTGGCTGCCATTGTTCTTAAACTAAGTCTGTATGGTATATTTAGATTAATACTACCTGTATTACCTAAAGCCTCTATGGAATATACATATATCATCTATGCAATAGGTACTATTACTATTCTATATGCTAGTCTTAGTACTATAAGAACGATGGATGTTAAAGAATTAATAGCATATAGTTCTGTATCACATGCTGCTGTTTACCTTTTAGGTGTATTCAGTAACAGTATACAAGGAATTGAAGGTGGTATTACTTTAGGGTTAGCACATGGACTAGTTTCACCTGGGTTATTTATTGCGGTAGGAGGTATACTATATGACAGATGTCATACAAGATTAATCTCTTTTTATAGAGGAGTGTCTCAAATAATGCCATTATTTGCTATATTCTTCTTTATTTTATGTCTTGCAAATTGTGGTGCACCACTATCACTTAATTTTGTAGGAGAATTCTTATCATTATACGGTGTATTTGAAAAATCATCTATATATGGTCTATTAGCTAGTTCTTCTATTGTGTTTTCAGCTGCATATACTATATATATGTTTCAAAGAATATCTTTTGGAGGTACATATTCAGAAATGTTTATGGCCAATATTCCAGACTTAACTAAAAGGGAATTTATTGTATTGTTAACATTAGTGGTACCTACAGTCTTATTTGGTATATACCCTGCACCAATATTGGATGCAATACATTATTCAGTTTCTAGTCTAATATATTGTTCTGATTTTAATCTTATTAGCTGTGATGCACCTTCTGTTTGATTCTTTAATGATTTAGACTTTAATTCAAATGAAATGTATAATGGATTGGTTTACGGTGGTTTATTTATATCTTTAGTAGTTGTTGTATTTATATTATGAAAATTGATTATTTTTTTATCATCGCAAAATACTAAAACTACCCCTACTACTACTGTTTCTGTCGATAAAGGAGGAGATCCGAACCAACATAATTGTAAACACCCTATACTTTTTAGGAGACAATTATTTGAGGGTGATTTCAAGCTTTATAAGGATGTCAACTGTAGGAATGGGTTCGCAATCTGTCCAACTAAAACTGAAAGAGGTTCACTGTGTCACTGCTGTCGTGCACCACTTTGTCCTAATCCTGGTTGCTCATGTAAGAACGGAAATATATAATGAATAGAAACTCAATTCATTGTCAATTATGGATAGAATTAATCTGTACATAGAATATGCAGTAAAAATAGGTAAATATAGAATAAATATACTTATTTAGGTTTTCAAACTATATATTAAACAGAATATGTACCTTATCCTTTATCTTTATATTTTAATTCTATTTGTTTGTATCTTATTCTTTATGAATTTTTTGTGCTTTGTGTCTTATTCTTTATGAATTTTTTGTGCTTTGTGTCTTATTCTTTATGAATTTTTTGTGCTTTGTGCTTTGTGTTTTATCCCTTGTGTACTTTTTTATATGTTCTAACACATGGCTATTACGTCTTTTATACGTAATCTTAATATAAGAAGAGATGATGTAAATAAATAGAGTATAAGTTTTACACAAGGTAGGGGTTTAATCGCTTATTTCTGCTGTTATATTGTATCTTTGTCTTACAATGAATAGTATACATTGTAACTATCTATAAACAATAGTTTATTAGGACATTCTATGCTATCTAAACAAATAGCATTAAAGGTCCTAATAGAAATATACTTTTTATAGTGGTATAAGTTAATAACTTAGATAAACAAAGATCACTACTTTTACTTTTCGGCACAGTTATTTAATTTTTTTTTTATACAATGAACTTATCACTAATTTTATTTACTATAGGAATTTTGGGTTTTGTTTTGAATAGAAAAAACATAATATTAATGCTTATTTCTATTGAAATCATGTTATTAGCTATTACATTTTTAATATTGGTTAGTTCACTTAGCTTCGACGATATATTAGGTCAAACATATGCTATTTATATTATTGCCATAGCTGGTGCAGAATCTGCTATAGGTTTAGGTATTTTAGTAGCTTTTTATAGATTAAGAGGAAGTATTGCCATAGAGTTTAAATAATGTATCTAGCTATAATAATCTTATCACTATTAGGATCAATAGTTTCTGGGTTTTTTGGTAGAAAATCTGGAGTATCAGGATCTCACTTAGCAACATGTATAGCTGTTGTATTAACAACAGCATTTGCAGTGTTAAGTTTCTTTGAAGTTGGATTAAATAATATACTTGTAAATATGGAGGTATGTAGATGAATAGATTCTGAATCATTAAATGTATTATGAGCATTTAATTTTGATTCATTAACTGTTTCTATGCTTCTACCTGTACTGATTGTCTCTTCATTAGTACATTTATATTCAATAGGTTATATGAGTGAGGACCCACACAATCAGAGGTTCTTTAGCTATTTAAGCTTATTCACCTTTATGATGCTTATATTAGTTACAGCAAATAATTATTTAGTTATGTTTGTGGGTTGAGAGGGTGTTGGAGTTTGTTCATATCTTTTAGTCTGTTTCTGGTTTACTAGAGTACCAGCAAATCAAAGTGCTATTTCAGCATTTTTAACAAACAGAGTGGGTGATTGTTTCTTAACTATAGGTATGTTTGTGATGATGTGATCATTTGGTAATTTAGATTATGCTACAGTGTTTTCTCTGGCTCCCTTTATGAATGAAAGAGTAGTAACAATTGTAGGTATATGTATATTTATAGGAGCTATGGCTAAAAGTTCACAAATTGGTCTTCACGTTTGGTTACCTATGGCCATGGAGGGTCCTACTCCAGTTTCTGCATTAATACACGCTGCTACTATGGTTACAGCAGGTGTGTACCTATTAATGCGTTCATCTCCTTTAATAGAATATAGTTCAACAGTTTTAGTCTTATGTTTAATCATAGGTGCTATTACAACAGTGGTTAGTTCTCTAATAGGTTTATTCCAACAAGATATTAAAAAAGTTATAGCTTATTCTACTATGAGTCAATTAGGTATGATGGTTATAGCTGTTGGTTTATCTTGTTACAATATAGCTTTATTCCATTTAGTTAATCATGCTTTTTATAAAGCATTATTATTCTTAGGGGCAGGTTCTGTAATACACGCTGTATCGGATAACCAAGACTTTAGAAAATATGGTGGATTAAGAGCCTTTTTACCACTGACTTATGCTGTTATGCTTATAGCTTCATTAAGCTTAGTAGCTTTCCCTTTTATGACGGGATTCTACTCAAAAGATTTAATACTTGAATCTGCGTATGGTCAATACCATTTGACTAGTACAACTGTATATATCATAGCTACAGTAGGGGCAATGTTTACTACACTATACTCTGTGAAAGTGTTGTATTTAACATTCTTAACGAATCCTAATGGGCCTTTAATTAATTATAAAAGAGCACATGAAGGTGATATATTCATGAGTTTACCTTTAATGATTTTAGCTGTGTTCTCCATATTCTTTGGTTTTGTTACTAAGGATATGTTTATAGGATTGGGTTCAGGGTTCTTTTCAGATAATGCCTTGTATATACACCCTTCTCACGAGATATTGTTAGATACTGAATTTGGGGTGCCAACTCTATTTAAATTATTACCTTTGATATTTACTATAGTACTTAGTATAATTTCTATAGTATTGTCTGAATATTTATCTACTTTTTTAGTTTATTTTAAATTATCTAGAATAGGTTATAACATATTTAGTTTCTTTAATCAACGTTTCTTAATAGAGTTATTCTATAACAAGTATATAACAGGTGTTATATTAAAACTAGGTGGGCAAACAACTAAGCTGTTAGATAAGGGATCTGTAGAATACATAGGACCATTTGGGTTAGAAAAAGGACTGTTTAATATAAGTAGTAACATTGCTAAGTTAAATACGGGGGTAATTACATCATATGCATTGTATATGTTAGTTGGGTTAGTCTTTTATATGTTATTAAGTTCATATATTAACGGTGTTATTATGGTATTAGTATTATTTACATTGTTATTACAATCATTGTGAGGTTCTAATAACTTATATTATCAAGGTAACATTATAAAAAATCTCAGTCTTTCCCTTTTTACTTTGCAGGAGGTTATTTGTATGTGTAACGATTTTTTGACATCCCTTTCAGAGGAGGGGTCTATGCCAGATACTATGCCGGTACCTGACAGCCTAGCTGCAAATGTAGGATTATTTACAGGATCTATCTTTCTAATGCTGTATTTTTTAGATCATGATTTTTTTAGCTGATCACCATCAGATGTGGCAAATAGCGCAGAACGAGTTTTTCGGCAATATACCTGAGAATTTTATGATATAGAGGCAAGAATACTATCTCATCGGCTTGTGGGTGATGGAGCCATTGGTGGTTATCAAGCTATGGAGGGTATTCGTAGGAGACTTGCATGGATTAGGGAAGAAATCAATGATACGGATCTTACTGATTATTCGCCGGAGGATGCCACTAGAATGGAAGATACAGCTGAGTGAATAGAAGCTATGCTTGAGCAGACTATTGCTGTAATGGAGATAATGGCCAGCTTTCTTTAAATAACTATATAAATAACTGTTTATGGTTAACTTGTTATTGATAAATATTATGACAAATCCCCTTTTTAGGAATAACTGTGACAAGGGAAATTGTGTTATACAAAATTTATAATGCAATGATTGGGAGAAGCTCAGAGTCTATCTGATTAAAGCCCATAAAAAAATTAACTTTATTAATTCCAAAATGAAATTTTGGTAAACCTACACTTATAAAAGATGAAAATTTGGTGTATAATTTGGTAAACAATGTAAACTCTGTGGGTTATAAAGTAAATAAAGATCTGTTGGAATTTATTGGTACTTATGGGTTAGAATATGGTTTAGTAATAAATTCAGCATACATACATCCTTTAAGTACAAAACCTAAATTGAATAAAGCGGAATATGCGGAATTAACTAGTTTTTTAAGTCAAAAAGATTTACAAGAGAGTATATTAATGCTAGCAGAGTTATATTCAACAAAACATGAATTCTTTATTCCTACCAATTTGGATTTTAGGGGAAGACTGTATTGTGTAAGTGAATATTTAAACTATCAATCAACTGAATTAGCCAAAGGTTTACTCTTATTTAGTAAAGGTGAAAAGTTATACAAGTCAGATAAAACATCAATAAATTATTTAAAAGCCTATGGTGCTAATTGTTATGGTAATAAGTTAGATAAAATGTCTTGAAAAAATAGATGTGAATGAGTAGATGAAAATCTAGATAATATAATAAACTTTAAAAATGGTGAATTAATTAAAAAGGCAGAAAAAAAAATTATTGTTTACTGCTTTTTGTTTTGAATACACTAGATTTTTAGAGAGTTTAAATAATACGAGTGCTTATTTTGAAACTCACCTTCCTATACAGTTAGACGCTACATGTAATGGTTATCAACATCTTTCCTTGTTAAGTTTAGATCATGATTTAGCCAAAGAGTTAAATTTAACAAAATCGAGTTGAACGGATAAACCTAAAGATTTTTATGATTACACAGCGGTTAAATTAATAAATTATTTTAAAGATAGATTAAATAATAGTAACCTAAAAGAAGAAGAAATGGAAGCTTACACCAGGTTTAGTAATTTTACTATAGCAAGAAAAATCGTTAAAAAATGTATAATGACTATACCATACAATGTAAGTTTTAATACAATGGTTGATTATTTAAAAGAAAATTTTGATCCATGTGGAGATGATTGAAAAAATCAGACATATTACTACAAGGAAGATGGGTCGTTAATTCTTAAATCAACAGATTTTAATTATTTAGCTAAAGGTATATAGATTGTTTTATTTAATGATAGATTTAAACTGAAAAAATTACTTGTTTATTTAAATCAAGTAGTAGATGTTCTTTGTGGATTAGGATTGACTGTGTCATGAGGTACACCCAATTCTGGTGTACTCATAGAACAAAGCTACCTTCACACAAAAGAAGAAAGATTAAAACCATTTGCTTATACTAAGAAAACCTTTAAAGTAAAAGTAGTAGATGAAACTAAAACAAACATTTTCTCTTTCAACATTTTTGTTATGTTGGTAAAATGACTCAGGAGATCAATAACTACCAGTAGTTTTAGGTCTACCATCTAATTCTACTGGTTTAGGTCTATAAGGAATATAACCTTTTGTACTATAACCTCTAACACCTTTTCCTTGTAATTCATAAATACTTCTGCCATCCAATTCTTTTATACTAATAAGACTAGATCTACTTTTATTTCTTTCATCTAATTCATATATACTGTTACTATCTTTTTCAAAAATATTTTCATGACTTAATGGTATTTTTGGGATATTTTTAGTTTTACCCCCCCCCCAAAAAAAGCTAATTAAGAGAAAGGGTCCCTTATATTATTGTCTAAAAAGTGAGAAGAAGAACAAAACAACTATATAAATATATAGTAATGTAAAAAAAAATAAATGGGTATGCTGAAATTGGTAGACAGGTCCCGCTTAGGACGGGGTGAAATTAATTCATATAAGTTCGAGTCTTATTACCCATAGTTATGATATTTTTTACTATATCCACTATTTTTAAGGATATCTTTTACAATTTATTGTAATTTCATCTATTCTATTTTTAATTCTCTTTACTATGTAGTAGACTAATGGTAAGTCATAAATTTTTGGTATTTACTTATGGGTGTTCGAATCACCCCTACATAGAAAAAGGTGGATATAGTTCAATTGGCAGAACAACTGTATGTGGCACAGTAAGTTCCCTGTTCGATTCAGGGTATCCTCCCGGTACAGTTATTTAAATAATATCTTTATTATATGCTCAATATAAAACATTTATATTGTTTTAAAAATCTATACTATAGATTTTATTACTTTTATAGTTAGATCCATGGCATAACTATTTATTCTAAACCTATAAGTTAATATAGTTTTATAGTAAAAAAATATAAAAAAGCCCGAGTAGTTCAATGGGTTAGAACATTAATTTCATGCATTAAGAATGAGAATTCGACTTTCTCCTCTGGCTTCTGACTCTGGCTTATGGAGATTTACCTAATTTAAAAAAAGCAATTATTGGTGCAATTTTCTCCTTTAGCTAAATTTAATCACTTATTAGCCAAATTCATTAGAATTACTACTATATTCATAATAGTTAAAACTAAAAAGAATATAGTTACATTTTTCTCCCAATAGAAAACTAGAAATAAACCACCACACCCTATCTATCATATGGATAATAATAAATTAAAGATAAACAAATGATTGAAAAAACAAAATATAATAGTTCAACAAGTATAACATGAATTCTATGCATTTATAGAATACTACAATGTATTTCCTGGCTTAAGGCTTACATTTTTAATTTGTAAATTTGATTGTATTAGGGTTATAGTTATGCTTGTTTAGGTTTTAGGATTGGGAATATATAATGGTTCTTTTGGGTGGGAAAGGTATAAATACTTTTTTTATGCTTGGGATATCAATAATTATATCTTTTCTATAAAAAAGATATAATTATTTTTTTTATACTTGGTGTCAAATTAAATCTAAACATGTTTAATCATAATATAATTATTTTAAGTCCACTAGATCAGTTTGAAATTAGAAATCTTTTTTGCATAGACACACCTTTATTAGCAAATATGAATTTATCTATTACTAATATTGGTTTATATCTTACAATAGCTTGTTTTTTGGCTTTTTATATCAGCTTATTAGCAACAAATAAATCCAAAATTACACCTAACAAGTGGTCTTTAAGCCAAGAGACACTCTATGCTACAATACATAGTATTGTTATTAATCAAATTAATAATAAAGATGGTCAACTGTATTTTCCGTTTATGTACGCATTGTTTATTTTTATTTTAATAAATAATTTAATAGGAATGGTTCCTTATAGTTTTGCAACAACATCTCATTTTATTTTAACTTTTTCACTTAGTTTTACTGTTGTATTAGGGGCAACATTACTAGGATTTAGAATACATGGATTAAAATTTTTTTCTTTATTTGTTCCAGCAGGTTGTCCTTTAGGATTATTACCATTACTGGTGTTAATAGAATTTATTTCTTATTTAGCAAGAAATGTATCTTTAGGTCTAAGATTAGCAGCTAACATACTATCAGGACATATGCTTTTAAATATATTAAGTGGATTTACATATAACATAATGACATCCGGTTTAGTTTTTTTGTTCTTAGGGTTATTTCCTTTGGCTTTTATAATAGCATTTTCTGGACTAGAATTGGGAATTGCTTTTATACAATCTCAGGTTTTTGTAGTATTATCTTGTTCATATATAAAGGATGCATTGGAATTACATTAATGATTGTAAATAAAATTTTTAAAAGCAGTAATACGTTTTTTATGAAAAATGAACTATTATCACTAGGATGTTTTCTAATGGAAATATATGAATTTATATATTTTCATATAATATATATAAGAGATATTTGTATACCGTATTTATACAATGAAGCTAATAATTACGAAGATATTAATATTGCATTACATTATGCTTTTTGTAGTTCTAGTGGTGATAAATCTAATGGGGAAGGTAATTATAAAAAACCGTACGAAGGAAAGGGAAAAGGAAAAGCTACTGAGGAGGACTTAAATAGACTTGAGAGAGAGGAAAAAGGTTTACCGCCTGAATCTGATGAAGATGTAGAAGGTACAGGAACTAAGAAAAAAGATAGAGAACCATCTGTCGAATCACCCGAAGATATTATAAAAAAAAAACAAGAAGAAAATGATGCTTTTCTTGCTCAGCTTCTGCAGCAAGAAGAAGAAGGAGAAGGAGGATCGCTTGAAGAAGAGGAGGGTAAATACAAAATACTTCAATTAGAGAATGAGGTCCGTAAGGTAAGAAAACAATATAATAAAGAATGAAATGATATAGTAAGTGGTAATCTTCCTAAAGAAGAAGAATCTGAATTAAAAGAAAAGGTTTCCAATTTAAAAAAAGAATACTATAATAAATCAGATGAACTTGATGAACATAAATTTTTATTTGGAAGTAAGTATGGTTATACTCCTAAACCCCAGGATGTTGAAACAGAAAGTGAAAACTCAGAAGCCGACTATTATAGTTCGGAATCAGAACATCCTAAAGTATCATCCCCACAGAATCTTCACTCCAATAATGATCCGGATGTAGGGCCATCCAGACGTAATAATAAACCAAAAGGTGATTCTGATGAAGAGAGACCACATAAAAAATCTAAATCCTCTCATGATTTTAGCAGTGATAGTAAAAATTATTTTTTACCTATCTTCTATAGATTATTTTCATTTAAAAGTTTTCTTTCTTTAATAAGAATATTCTTATTAACTATACCTCTTTGTTTTCCTGATTTTTCTTTATTTATCTATTACTTTTATTTTATAGATTTATATATTATAAATTTAATAGTAACCAATTTAGAAGGTGCTATGTTTTTGCATAAAATATGAAAAAAAATCAAATTTTTTTGCAAAATTAGTAAATTTATTATTAAATTTGCCTATAATCATTATATTTATACTCTAACCTTTTTAGTACTTTTTTTTCTTATTTATCTTTTCTTATAGATTTTTTACATTAGATTTATTATGTTTTTAGATGCATATTTCTTTACATGCTTATTTTGCAAATGTACACAAGGTCAAGGAAAAATAACAGGTAGAGGAAAATTATATAAAAAAGGGTTAAACGGTTTAAATAAGAGGGGGCTAAAATCAGCCTTCATTTTTTTTATTTAAAAAACTTGGTAACCCAAAATATATAAATTACAATAAGATATTTTAATTATAGTAAGATATTAAAACCTCAGTAATATATTTTATTATAAAATATGAAAACTAGAATAGAATATTTCGAAGATATTGTAATTACAGTAAAATAATCTAATTATAATACAGGTATATTACAAGGTATTATATCAAAACTATATAAAATACAAGGGACTACTACAATAAATGCTATAACTACGGGCAATAACACAGTTCAACAATAAGACATTAGTTGATCATAACGTATCCTAGGAAATGAAGCTCTTACTCAGATAAAAGTAAATATCATAACACAAGCCTTACATCCTATAATTAAACCACTAAAAATTGTTCCAATTATTGGATTATAATTCTCAAAGTTAATAACATTGAAATTAGATTCATTATCTGTTAGATACATATAACTATTACCTTCTATAAATTGTAGTAAATAAAAGTAAGGATAAAGATAGTAGTTAAAATCAAAAAGATAACCACCTAAAAATAAAATACTATTTAAAATACAAATAAGTATAATACTGGCATATTCAGCTAAAAAGAAAAACACAAATATTACTGCTGAATGCTCTGTCATAAAACCACTAACTAATTCTGATTCCAATTAAGAAATTAAATACACATTAATCTTCTATAAGTTTAAATCTATAAGTATTATTATACACATTAATATTCTATAAGTTTAAACCTATTAAGTGTTTAGCTAACTCTACATTATTTTTAAACTTTGAAATTAAATTGCCATCTAGATCATATAAACCTACACCTAAAGGGTATTTACTCTTTCTTTCACTGATTATAAATCTAGTTACTTCACTGTGTTTTTTCCAAACATTGGATTCAACTCACCAGGTTTACTGATTAAAGCAAGCGCTTTTATAGTATGAGTTTTACCAAAAATAGGATGATTTGTCTTATTTTTATAATACTCTATCATCTTTAGTCTAGCTTCTTCAGTGTGTTTATAACATAATGAGCTTGTAGCATTAGCCTTAAAATTATAAAAAGTATCAAAATTTTATTTTTTTTATATAACTGGTTTCCAAGTAAGTTAAAGCTTTAGAACTTAGAATTTTAATTTTATATATAAAATATTCATATATATATAAATGAAATTTATCTAAGCCATATTAAACAAATTATTTTTGTAAAGAAACGTTATACTTTTTATTGTTCAGATGTTCATTAAGTCTTAAATAAAAATCTTTGTCACTTCCGATGTACTAATTACCGTTTTCAGTGTTAATAAAAGAATAAATACCTGCTTTGCCTTTTAATCATTTTCTATAAGATGTAATGCAATCTTTATTATCTAAATCATCAATAATTAAAATAGGGACAGGTTATAAATCAAATGATGGAGGATTTGAATTTGAAGTAGAATAATGTATACGGCTAGCTACCCTTCAAACTTTTTGCTTATATTTGATAATATAAGCTACATGTGTTATGTTACTTGTCTCTAAGGTAAGCACAGTAGGATTCATGTTTGAATTTAATTTCAATTTTTATTTTGTATTTTCATACAAAATTGGACTATATCTTATTTAACATAAATATTTACATTAAATGACCACATGTAGTCTCTGAGGACTATAACATACTATATATGTTAAATTTCCTGCTGATTGTCCCTTTTTTATTAATTAATAGAAAATATTGAAAAAAAAAGGGGGGGGTTTCAGCATATGGTGATCTTTAAAGAGACCAAATCAGTAGCCTCTGCTAAATCAAAAGGTGCTCTGTTTGTTTCTGCTATGGATCCTATAAAAAACACAATAAATATAGGGAATAATGGTACTATATATCAGATGGCTCTTTGAGCTTCTATGATTACAGTTATATCTAAACTACCTGCTAATAAAACCACAAGTAATATAGCAGAACTTAAAATTAGTTCGTAACTAATTAATTGTGCTGTACTTCTTAAAGATCCTAAAAAAGCATATTTAGAATTAGCAGACCATCCTGCTAATAGTATACCGTAGGTAGCTAAAGAAGACATAGCTAACATATATAGTATACCTAAATTATAGTCTAACAACATTAAACCAGGACCATAGGGTATAACAGCATACCCTAATAATGCAAAAATTAAAGTTATAATAGGACCAAGAAAAAATAATACAATATTAGCCTGCGTAGGAGAAACATATTCTTTTAATAGAAGCTTAAGGGCATCTGCAAATGCTTGTAACAACCCATATCAACCTACTGAATTGGGTCCCAATCTTCTTTGCATACTAGCCATTGTTTTTCTCTCAGCTATTGTTACAAATGCTACAGTTAGTAACACTGGTATTGTTACAGCTAATACTTCAAGAACAGAGATTATTGTTGGTATATATAACATTTTTTATTAAATAAAAATTAGCATAAAATTACACATAATTATGGCATATTTTAAATGAATAATTGTAATTATCTGTATAAATATTCTATATTTTAATTTGTTTTTATTATGGGCTTTAATCAGATAGATTCTGAGCTTCTCCCAAACATTTACCTTATGAATTATGGCTAAAAGGCGATTTAGATCCCTTTGTTTATAATCAGTTCACTGTATGAACCTGATTATGCATTGTTGGTCTAAGTATAATATTTATTAGAATAAATATAAAAAGATTTTTGTATTTGGTTAACACAATAAAGAATGGGTTCAAGCGGGTAGGAGGGGGAAATTTTTTCCCCCTCTCCCAAACATTTACCTTATAAATTTTGGCTACAAGATGATGTAGATGCCTCCCTATTTCCTAAACTTTTTTAATAACTCATCAGTAGATTTTCCTTTCCCTTTTCCTTCCTAGCGTTTCCTATAATTATTATCTCCACCGTCCTCGCTATCGCTGACGTCTGGTTGATTAGGATCATGACAATCTAGACAAATTTTAGCAAAACACCTTTGACAGAAATATGCCTGATCATAAGGACGTCTTATAGCATAATGTGTACCACTACCTGAGTCAAATGAACATTCCAGAGTTCTTGGCTTTGGACCTACTTGGAACCACCTTCTATCTTCTAGACGATGATCACAATTAGCCATTCTGTCTCAGAATCATCTCCTTCTTCTATTCGCCTTGTCTTCCCCAGTTGTATCACCTACAGGATTATCTTTCTGAGGATTACGATTAGGATCCCCATGGTTAGATGAACCATTATCATTTGAAGATCCCTCGTTAGAACTACCCGGAGTATTACCACCTTCCATGAAAACATGGCCCCATCATTCTATAACATGAGTATTTTGTAAAATAACAAGAGTACAAAGTGAAAAGGTATAAAGAACAATTATCAATTGAAAAATCAATAAGAATTTATTTCTATTTAAAGCAATATATTCTAATATAACCAAAAACAATTGCTCAACCCGCGATTTATAATTAAGCAGGTTAATAGAAAAAGATGACTGCAATACCGTAGTTATGGGTAAAGTACTCTCATTTGTTTTAGATTTAATTTTAACTTTTAAATCCACAAAAAAATTTTCAAAAATATTAACACTATACATTATAAAGAAGAAATATAAAAAATATATAACAGTAGATATTTGACCAAATTCTATGAATGGTGATTCTACGTGTTTAGCCCCTAATTGCATTAATATTAAGAAATTGGCAACAAATATATAGAAAGTTGTTTTACTAAAAGGTTTAAACGGCATTCCTCTAGATCTACTTACATCAGTAAAAGGTAAAAGTAGTAAGATTAAAATAGCAGAAAACATAGCTATAACTCCTAACAGTTTATTAGGAATAGATCTCAATATAGCATAGAAAGGTAAAAGGTACCATTCTGGAACTATGGCTGCAGGAGTTTGCATAGGATTTGCCATTACATAATTTTCACTATCACCTAACATATTAGGCATAAAGAAGACAAATAATGATAATACAAACATAAATGAATATATTGTAATAAGATCTTTAAATATGAAATAAGGTGCAAATGGTAATCTGTCATAGTTACCAGATATTCCTAAAGGATTTCCTGACCCAGCTGTGTCATGTAAGACTATTAAGTGCATAAGTGCTAAAGCTGCTAATACAAAAGGTAATACAAAATGTAGTGAGAAAAATCTGTTTAATGTTGCATTACCTACTGAGAAACCACCTCAAATGAACTCAACAATATCTTGTCCTACTCAAGGGATGGCACTCATAAGATTAGTGATAACTGTAGCTCCTCATAGGCTCATTTGACCATAAGGAAGTACGTATCCCAAGAAAGCTGTGGCCATCATTAAAATAAATATAACAGTACCAATAGTTCATACTAGAGTTCTTGGTGCCTTATATGATCCATAGTACAGACCTCTCCCTATATGTAAGTATACTAAGAAGAAAAAGGCTGAAGCTGTATTACTATGTAAGTAACGTATTAATCATCCATTATTAACATCCCTCATAATATGTTCAACACTATTAAATGCTTCTGTTACACTAGGGTTATAGTGCATTGCTAAAGTAACACCTGTTATTATTTGTATAACTAGACAAAGGGCTAATAAAGAACCAAAATTTCATAAATAGCTTAAGTTTATTGGTTGTGGTGAATCAACCAGGTATTGATTTCCTAATCTAAGAATTGGGTGACTTTTTAATAATCTCATTTAAATAGTTACTTGGTTTTAAGTTTTTTAATTTACTCAATCGTATAAAGAACCTACGTAAGTTACGTAACCTATGATATAAATAACCAACTTAGTCTGACTGTAAATAGTGAACTTGTTAGTTAACTATACCGTAATCTGCGTAACCTACGTAACCTATGGTATAAATAACCAAGATAGTCTCACTGTAGTGAATTTTTTAGTTAACTATACCGTAACCTACGTAACCTACGATATAAAGAACCAGCCTAGTCTCACTTTAACTAGTGAACTTGTTAGTTAACTATACCATAGGGTGTAAATTTTATGATAACATGGCGTTATAAATAAAGCTAATACTATAAAAATATAAGTAATATATAATAACTGACATAGTAAAGTATAATTCTATGGCATTTACTTTATAGTATTACCAGCATTAAATAACTATTAAAATACATATCGCCTATGAATTATTTAGATCCCTTAATTTTATTAGTTCTTTCTAATAAAAGCTCTTCATCAAATTTAGTACTTCAAAAACCAGATTGTAAAGGTTGATTATAAAATGAAGGAGAACTAAATTCATATATAGACAATTGTGCTATAAAATCCAACAAAGACCTATGCATATATAATATTATTGCTCCTGCAGTCATGACAAAAACTTCACCAAAGGGACAGATTCTAAAACTATAGGCATCGAGCTGTGTAATATACCACAAATCTCTGAACATTGACCATAGAATGTTCCTAATCTATTTATAAGAACTGAAAATTGATTTAATCTACCAGGGTATGCATCACATTTTATTCCTAAAGCAGGAATTGCAAATGAATGTATAACATCCGCAGCTGTCAGAATAAATCTTGTATGAGTAATCTCAGGAAGTATTACTCTATTATCAACTTCTAGCATTCTTAATGATCCCTCTTCTAAATCAGATTCAGGAACTAAATAAGAATCAAATTCAACGAAATCTCCATCACTGTTTAAGAAATCCGGATATTCGTAGCTTCAATATCATTGATGACCCTCTGCCAACACAGATAATGAAGGATCTGTCACCTCATCCATTAAATATAATAGCTTGAAAGATGGGAAAGCTATTAACACTAAGATTAGTGCAGGAGTAATTGTTCATATAAGCTCGATAAGTGTACCGTGGTTAAGGTATTTATTACTAATAGGAGATTTAGAACTCTCAAAGTTTCTTATAATAGCTGCTTGTATTCACCCTACAACAAATAAGATTGCCACTAAGTAATACATTATGTTATCATGAAGTTCTACTAAAGCTTCCATTTGTGGACTAGCACTATCTTGGAAATAAAGTCCTCATGCTATAGGTGCATCACATATAACTTTAGTACTTGATAATACAAGAGTAGATATAATAGTTATGAATATAAAAATAACTTTAGGGTTATTTTTAATAAAAGTGTAAATTTTTTTACTTACCTGCAGCTGTTCTGTAGCTATACCAGCCGGATTATATGTACTCTGTAACGGTAAACTAGTAAATGCATGAGGTTTAGGTGGGTTGTGTAAAGCTCATTCTAAACCAGGAGCACATTTATCTTTAAGTATACGTAAGTAATCGCTGAATAGTTGAGGAACTGCTCAAGGATATCCATACACAGCTTTACCCGTTACAAGTTGTAAATATACTATATGTAAGAATAGTGCAGTAGCAGCTACTGAAATAATTGAACCAATACTACTAATAAAGTTTCAACCTGTGAAAGCATCAGGGTAATCACTTACCCTACGTGGCATACCTTGTAGACCTAAGAAATGTTGAGGGAAGAAAGTTAAATTAACCCCAGCAAATAACACTCAGAAATGAGCTTTAGAATACAGTAAGTTATAATCTAATCCTAATATCTTAGGAATTCAAAAATATCACCCACTATATAAGGCAAAAACAGCTCCCATACTTAATACATAGTGAAAATGAGCAACTACGTAATAAGTCCTTTCGACTTATATTGCCTTAGGGATTGTTATTTCCACAGTCAATTAATGTTTATACAAAGAATTTAATCTTTTAAATTCTTCAATTTTATCTGTTAATTGTGATGCATAATTAGAGTTTTCCGCTTTAAGCTTATTCTCTAGATGCATACCCTTCTGAAATAAATCATTAATTTCTTGCCCCCGTGTGGTAATTAAACGATCAATTATACCTATTCTATTACGAATATTGTTAGCTACATCATCTGACATGTTATGGGGTACATCAATACTCATGCTACCCATTGAATCAGTTACGACAATTATCCCCGATTGGCTTACTGTACTATTAAACTGACCAATAAAATTCGCTAATTGAGGTAACAATGTATTAAGTTCCGTTACAATTTCAGATATATCCATAGTGGATTGCAACATTTTAGTAGCAAATATAGGTTTAACCCTATAATTCCTATAAATGTCTTGGATAATAGATGTTTTTTTTTGTTTTAATTTGAAATAAAATAGGAACCCCAGCAAATAGTAAGTCATTATTCTGGGTAACTTCTTCCTTTTTAAATACTAAATGTAACATAAATATACTTTAAATACATTGCACCTCACATTTACAGTAAGATGATCGATAGCACTACTCACGTAGTGGATTGGACTATAACTTATCTAATTTTTTAACTTAATAAAATTTCGATTGTCACGTTTAGTCTCTACAGATCCTACTCACTAATAAATTAATAACTTATAAAAAAAAATTTTTTTATTAAAATTAGCTTTGGTTTCCACGGTATTATCTTATACCTCTTTTTTACCTTTTCCGCTTTTAGAAAATATATAAGAATTTACCGTTAGCAAAAATTAATAATTTTACAACTTTTTGCCGAAAAGTGGATAAGGCTTTACCGTTAACAAAAATTTATAATTCTACAAATTTTATATCGAAAAGGGTATAAGGCTTTACCCTTAGCAAAAATTGATTATATTACAAATTTTTACCGAAAAGGGGGATAAGGATTTACCGTTAATAAAAATTTATAATTCTACAAATTTTTACCGAAAAGTCGATAAGCTTTTCATGGTGACAAGACAACACGACACTTACAGTTTTTTATGGAATGTTTTTAAATACTCTGATTTCTCACCTAACAAAGGGTAATTAGTACAATGAGTGATTATTTTTAATAATACTTCTTTCTTATATATCTCTAAAAAATAGAATCTACCATGTGAATTTCGAACTTTATTAGTTACTTTGAAATACTTTTTAATAGCCTCTATTAAATCAATATCGTCATTTTGTCCTATTGAAAAAGAATTGTCCTTAGATTCTCTAATTGAAAAACAACCTTTAGCTTCTATAAATCCAGATAACCATCCTTCAAAATAACTAGTTATTTTACTATTAGATTTCATACTAGTTAATTGTTCATCATATTTAAGATTTCTGCTGGACAAATAAAATTTCACCGAGTTTTCAGTTAAACATGATTTTATAAATTTAAGTTGACATTTTATTCTTGAGGTTAAAGGAGGATAAGTATCATAAATTTCTATAATTTCTTTAACCTCTTGTTTTTTATTTATTGATCAAATAACATATTTTCCTTTACCTACTATTTGTACTGTTCCACCTATCACCTTGGCAATCTCAATTAACATATTATAATTAGATTCAAGATTAGATAATTTAAGGATTAGTCTATATTGTAGTGATTTTTTCCGTAAATGGTTTACTTGAATACTTCCATCACCGTCCATCAATCCTACTCAAAACATTTTTATATATTCATTAGAATGATTTTTATTAAAAGCACTTAAATTGTATTTTTTATTAAAACTACGTCTAAAACTAAGAACAGATCATACTTTATACATCCATAAAAAACTTCCTATTATTATTTCAAATAATACAACAAAAAAAATATCGTGGAAAGCTATATCTAGTGAAGCATTAGCAAGGACTACACCAGATACGAAAAAAAAAAATGATTCATTAATCCACTAATCTTTCATAACTAAATATATACTCTTTATAAGTACCACCTACTTTAGCATAATTTTTAATTATATAGTGTGATACCTTTAAGGTTCTTTGAGCATCCATTACACCTTCAAATTTGCCAATAAAATTTTTATTTATATCGTATACAAATACTGCTTTTTTTATATGACTACTTTTATTCATTTCTTCTACTAATTGTTCACACTCTTTTGAATGCCAATGAGAAATTAAAGGTGCATCTGAAATATTATAAGGTATATTTAGTAGGTACCATTCTCCTCTAAACATTGTTTGTTCTTTTATAATATTAACTAATGTTGAATGATTTGATTTAATTAAGTTAGCTAAAGTTTTAACTGAAGGGAAAATAACTAATAACTCTTTAAACGAATTATATATATAAACAGGGTAAGCTGATTTAGCCTCAATAATTCTTATCTTACTTTCAATAGAATGACTTTTGTTATAAAAAGGATTATTTTCACCTGTTACAGCCCTTGCTATTAAGCCTTTAGTTTTATCACTGTGTGTTCTATTATTAGCTAATTCAGATAGTAACTTTTTGGTTTCTTCCGTATGTATATACCCTAAAGAAGAAAAACCTTGTTTTAAAACATTATAATAAGGTATAATATTCGTGATATAAAAAGTTTCCCTAGAAGTTAATAATTCGGCTTCAACATACTCTAAAATTAAAAGAGAAAAATGGGAATAATCATACTTAAGTAAAGATTTGGTAATAGGGATATTAGCATTTTGTTTACTTTTTAAAAAAGCTTTATTAAGATAATTCCTCATTCTGGAAGCTAGATTTATAGAACTACCAACGTACGAATGACCATTAATTTTGTTTATCAAACAGTAAACACCGGATTTATCTCTTTGTTCTTTTAGTATATTAACTCTATCTTCCTTTAAGCTATAATACACTTTTACAGTTTTCAAGTTTAGAATATTATCTTGGTTCCCTACCTTGTTATTCTGCTTATTACTTAAATAAGAGTAATATCTATTTATGACTGTATATCCTTGTGCTGATTGTGCGGTAATAGGGATTACATAATTAAAGATTAATGAGCATTTTTTTATATGGACTATATCTTTCGGGTATAAAACCCTAGTACTACGTTTAGTCTCTGAGGAACCCAACACAGCATAACCGCAAGATTGCCCAGGGTTAACTTGTTTTACAAGAATATTCTTGTATAATATCTGTTGGTTTCCTGCTGATTGTTCAAAATTATGCTTTATCACTAAGATTAAATAAAACTCTAGTAGCGTAATTGTCAGAAGTTCCCAGCATATAGTAGTTAAATCTAAAAATAGAGGGAGAGCTATCTGGTTGTTATATAACCCTCCTATAGTAAACATAAACACAAAACCTAATGCAAATAATAAAGATGGTATTAAATGTAAAGATCCTCCATAGCAAGTTGCTAATCATGAGAATATTTTAATACCTGTAGGAACTGCAATAATTAGAGTAGCAGCTGTGAAATACGCTCTTGTATCCACATCAAGCCCAACAGTATACATGTGGTGACTTCAAACCACAAACCCTAAAATACCAATAGAACACATAGCGTACACCATACCTAGATAACCAAAAACACTTTTATGCGAATTAGCTGAAACTACAGTACTAATTATACCAAACCCTGGAATAATTAAAATGTAAACCTCTGGATGACCGAAGAATCAGAAAAGATGTTGGTATAATATAGGATCACCACCTCCTGCTACTTCAAAGAATGAAGTATTAAAATTTCTATCCGTAAGGACCATAGTAATCCCACCGGCTAAAACAGGTAATGATAATAATAATAATACAGCAGTAATAACAACTGCTCATGCAAATAGGATTAATTTATGTAACCTTATACCAGGACTTCTCATATTAAATGTTGTAGTCATGAAATTCATGGCTCCAAGTAAGCTTGAAATTCCAGAAAGATGTAATCCAAAAATAGCTAAGTCTACACTTGGACCACTATGACTCTGTATACCAGATAAGGGTGGATATAGAGTTCACCCTGTACCTACACCATTTTCTATTCCACCTGCAAATATGAATAGCACAATACTAGGTATTAATGATAAATAACTGATATTATTAAGTCTAGGGAATCCCATATCAGGGCCACCTAATCCTAGTGGTAGTAAAAAATTACCAAAACCTCCTATTAAAGCTGGCATGACCATAAAGAAAATCATTATTATTGCATGGGCAGTAATTATACTGTTATATAATTGATTATCAGCAATAAATTGAACACCAGGACCTGATAACTCTAATCTTATCAGAACAGAAAAAGCGGTACCCACTAATCCTGAGAATAGTGCATATATTAAATACAATACACCGATATCTTTAGCATTGGAAGATAAAAACCATCTTTCAAACCACATACTAATTCCAGACGTCTTCAACCACGCACTAATTGTTTTTTCTTTAGAAGATAAAACAATAGGGTTAACAGTGTGCTTATGTTCAATGACCATTTGCTAAAATAAGATTGGCACAGCTTAGATTTTAAAGGCATGGTATTCCCTTTAAAAAATATAAAAAAGTTCCTTTTATAGTACCCGAAAAAAAAAATAATTATAA
>Ga0068868_100000763_pt1 | contig 21767 bp, 18 predicted proteins | sample KBSMisM42_FD_64660 | JGI IMG/M metagenome (GOLD analysis project Ga0068868, IMG submission 64660) | Miscanthus rhizosphere microbial communities from Kellogg Biological Station, Michigan, USA - KBS Miscanthus M4-2 | ecosystem: Host-associated > Plants > Roots > Rhizosphere > Soil ...
TGGCGCGGCTCGCTGAAGTCAGCGGTCCGGTCTAGATTCGTGGACGGGGCCAGTGCCGCCGCCCCCCACTTTCACCGCCGATGGGAACCTGATCGAGGAGCCACCGCATGGCTGACACGCTCGCCAATTTGCTCAGCGAGACCCGGCATTTCCCGCCCCCCGCCGATCTCGCGGCCAACGCGAACATCACGGCCGAGGCGTACGAGCGCGCGAAGGCCGACCGGCTGGCGTTCTGGGCCGAGCAGGCGGGCAGGCTGCACTGGCACCAGCCGTGGACCGAGGTGCTCGACTGGTCGAACCCGCCGTTCGCGAAGTGGTTCGTCGGCGGGGAGCTGAACGTCGCCTACAACTGCCTGGACCGGCACATCGACGCCGGCCGCGGCAGCAAGGTCGCCATCTACTGGGAGGGCGAGCCCGGCGACACCCGCTGCATCACCTACGCCGACCTGCACCGGCTGGTCTGCCAGGCGGCCAACGCGCTCACCGACATGGGCGTCACGAAGGGCGACCGGGTCGCGATCTACCTGCCGATGATCCCCGAGGCGGCGGTCGCGATGCTGGCCTGCGCCCGCCTCGGCGCCCCGCACAGCGTGGTGTTCGGCGGGTTCAGCGTCGAGTCGCTGGCCGGCCGCATCCAGGACGCCGACGCCAAGGTGGTCATCACCGCCGACGGCGGCTACCGGCGCGGCAACCCGAGCGCCCTCAAGCCGACCGTCGACGAGGCGGTCGCCCGCTGCCCGAGCATCGAGAAGGTGCTGGTGGTGCGCCGCACCGGCCAGGAGGTGGCCTGGGACGACCAGCGCGACGTCTGGTGGCACGACACCGTCGAGCAGGCCGAGCCCGCGCACACCGCCCAGCCGTTCGACTCCGAGCACCCGCTGTTCATCCTCTACACCAGCGGCACCACGGCGAAGCCGAAGGGCATCCTGCACACGTCCGGCGGCTACCTCACCCAGGTCAGCTGGACCCATCACGCGGTCTTCGACCTCAAGCCCGACACCGACGTGTACTGGTGCACCGCCGACATCGGCTGGGTCACCGGACACAGCTACATCGTGTACGGACCCCTGTCGAACGGCGCCACGCAGGTCATGTACGAGGGGACGCCGGACACCCCGCACCGCGGCCGGTTCTGGGAACTCGTCAACAAGTACAAGATCTCGGTCCTCTACACCGCACCCACGGCGATCCGCACGTTCATGAAGTGGGGCGACGACGTCCCGGCGAAGTTCGACATGTCGTCGCTGCGCGTGATCGGCAGCGTCGGCGAGCCGATCAACCCCGAGGCCTGGATGTGGTACCGCGAGCACATCGGCGGCAACCGGACCCCGGTCGTCGACACCTGGTGGCAGACCGAGACCGGCGCGATCATGATCTCGCCGCTGCCCGGTGTCACCGACACCAAGCCCGGCTCCGCGATGAGCCCGCTGCCCGGCATCACGGCCGACGTCGTCGACGACGAGGCGAAGTCGGTGCCCCCGGGCGGCGGTGGCTTCCTCGTGCTCCGTGACCCGTGGCCCAGCATGCTGCGCACGATCTGGGGCGACGACAAGCGGTTCATCGAGACGTACTGGTCGCGCTTCGGCGCGGGCGCCAAGCAGAGCGACGACTGGATCTACTTCGCCGGTGACGGCGCGAAGCGCGACGAGGACGGCCACCTGTGGCTGCTCGGCCGCGTCGACGACGTGATGCTCGTCTCGGGCCACAACATCTCGACGACCGAGGTCGAGTCCGCGCTGGTGAGCCACCCGAAGGTGGCCGAAGCCGCGGTCGTCGGCGCCACCGACCCCACCACGACCCAGGCGGTGGTGGCGTTCGTGATCCTGCGCGGCAGTGTCCCGGAGGACGAGGCCGGCGGCGACGCACTGGCCCAGGAGCTGCGCAACCACGTCGCGAAGACAATCGGCCCGATCGCGAAGCCGCGGCAGATCATGGTCGTGCCGGAGCTGCCCAAGACCCGGTCCGGCAAGATCATGCGCCGGCTGCTCCGCGATGTGGCCGAGAACCGCTCGCTCGGCGACGTCACGACGCTGCAGGACTCGGCGGTGATGGACCTGATCGCGAGCGGGATGAAGAGCGGGAAGTCAGAGGACTGAGCGCGGCTTCGCGGCCTGCTCCATCGTGATCCACTCGTAGGACGACATGCACGGCGGCCCGGTGGCGACACCGAGCCGCCGGACGTCGAGATCGAGCAGGATCGAGAAGACGGTCTCGGAGTGGTCCTCGGGCGCGTCGCGTTCGTCGACGTGCCGGCAGATCGCGTTCGGGAAACCGAGGTGGTCGGCGAAGATGTCGGCCATCGTCATGCCGGCGGCCAGCAGCCGCCGCGCCCGCGACGCGCGGAAGAACGACGATCCACCCCAGTCCTTGAGGGTGTCGTGCACGCCGACGGCCGTCTCCAGGTGGTTGGCGTGCACGAGCCGGCCGTCCTCGTCCGGGTGCAGGAAGCCGACGTCGCCCGGCACGGCCTCGACGTCGATCATCTCGCCGCCGCCCGGCCCGTCGTGCGCCTGCCCGATCAGCAGGTTGATCGACGCGCCGCGCGGGCTCTGGCAGACCGCCCGCAGCGCGAGTGTGAGGTCGCTCGCCTCCAGCACCGAGCGCAGGATCACGTGGTACGGCACGCCGCCCGGGGTGCCGTCGCGGTCGCTGCCCAGCATGTTCACGCACACCCCGACGCCCGACGAGTTCAGCCCGGCCTTGGCCAGCATGCCCGCCTCGGCCATCGCGACTACTGTGTGGCCGCGCTCGTCGGTGGTCGCGAGGAGCAGCGAGTACGGGCGCTGGTCGGGGTGCCAGTCCCAGTTCTGGCCGAGCAGCGTGCCGTCGCCGATCAGCCCGATGGCCGTGCACTCACCATCGCCGGCGGACCGGCCGGCGCCGTACAGCAGCTCCGTGCGCCCGTTCAGCGCGTAGATCTCCGCCGCCGCGACACCCGCACCCTCGGCGACGCCGTCCAGCATTTCCGCGATCCGCGGCTGGTACTCCAGGGTTGTGGCGCGGAACGCGTCGCCCCAGCTACGCACCGTGGCCCGGTCGAGGTCGGCCCTCGTGGCGAACCGGCGCAGGTAGGTGTCGTTGTTCGCGGCGATGAGGTCTGCGGCGGCTGCGCCGTACGCGGCGCCGCACTCCCCCGGGGTCCCCGAGACCGAAATCACCGGCAGCGGAAAGGCCGTCATAACTGCGACGGTATGCGGCGTTCACATCGGTGACCAGCCCTGGTGCGGCTCCACGACATCATCGACCACTACGCTGGGCGACATGAACCGTCCGGTGGACGACTCGGTGGTGCTGGCCGATGGACCGTGGACGCACCGGTTCGTCAGCGCCAACGGCACCCGGTTCCACGTGGTCGAGGCCGGGACCGGCCCGCTGGTGCTGTTCCTGCACGGCTTCCCCGAGTGCTGGTTCGCCTGGGAGCCGCAGCTCACGGCCGTCGCCGACGCCGGCTTCCGCGCCGTCGCCGTCGACCTGCGTGGATACGGCGCCAGCGACAAGCCGCCGCGCGGCTACGACGGGTACACCATGGCCGGTGACGCCGCGGGGCTGATCCGGGCCCTCGGCGAGCGGCGGGCGGTACTCGTCGGCGCCGGCTACGGCGGCATGGTCGCCTGGTCGACGGCCTGCTTCCACCCCCGCCTGGTGCGCCGGCTCGTCGTGATGGCCGCGGCCCACCCGCTGCGGCTGCGGGCCGGCCTGCTCACCGACCCGCGCGGCCAACTCGTCTCGTCGCTGCCGATGATCCGCTTTCAGGTGCCGCGGATGGAGCACGCGCTCACCCGGACCGAGGCGGCGGTGATCGGCAGCTACCTGTGGCGGTGGGCGGGCACCGCGTGGCGGTCGACAGCCGACTTCCGCGACTACGAGGAGCGCTGCCGCGAGGCGTTCCGCATCCCGCAGACCGCGTTCTGCGCACTGGAGGCGTACCGCTGGGCGGTCCGGTCGGTGCTGCGGCTGCAGGGGTACCGCTACGTCAAGCAGATGCAGCAGCCGATCGTGAGCCCGACGCTCCAGCTGCACGGCTCGGCCGACTCCGCGATCCTGGCCCGCACCGCCCTCGGCTCGGGCCGGTACGTGCTGGCCGACTACGAGTGGCGCCTCCTCGACGGCGTGGGCCACTTCCCGCATCGCGAGACGCCGGACCTGGTGACCGGCGAGATTCTCCGCTGGGCGAAAGCTGACTAGACGCGGAACTCGCGCACGTCGGTGACCTCGGCGGCCGGCGCCCATCCCTGGTAGACGCCGAACTCGAACTCCTCGAGGCCCATCTGCCGCGCGACGGGCGCCAGCCCGCCGGTGTACTCGACCCGCAGCCAGCCCTCGTGCTCGGCGAGCACGATGAACGGCTCCCCGCGCCACATGCACCCGGTCCGCACGTACTCGATCTTCACGTCGGACCCGGGCACGATCCGCCGGTACCGGCCCTCGCGGATCTCCTCGAAGCCGTCGGCCGGCTCGGCGCGGTACAGCCGCACGTCGTTGCCGTCGGGGCTGGCCTCGTACTCGTCGCCCTCCCACCGGGCGATGTAGCCGTCACGCATCGGCCGAGCCGATCTTCCGCCAGCGGGTGCCGTCGGCGTCGAACAGCGCGACCAGCGTCTCGATGCCTTCGCTGTTCAGCCGCCATAGTTGCGCACCGTGCGGCAGCCGGGTGCTATCGATCTTGAACTCGGCCACCACGTCGCTGGACTCGCTCGGCGCGAACCCGTTGCCCCGGAACGGTGCCCGCTCGATCATCCAGCCCTGCATGGCGTGCATCGCTTCCTCGCCCTGCCCACCGAACGGGATCCGGTACAGCCCCAGCAGGTGCGCCGGCCAGCGCAGCACGTAGACCTCGGCGTCGTCGGAGCGGAACGGCGACCCGGAGTAGAGCAGCCCGAGCGCCCGGTACAGCTCGATCGGCTTGCTCAGGTGCGACAGTTCCGAGGCCCGGTGCACGAATCCGCACACCCGGTCGTAGCCGCGCTCGAGGTACATCGACACCTGCGCCGCCGCGATCGTGCGCTGCATCAGCTGCGGCTGACCCTCCGGCGGCGTGCTGTGCGCCGGCCGCGCGGCGGGCTTCGGCGGCGCCACGAGCTGCGTCGCGTCGGACTCCTCGCCCTCGGCGTCGATGAGCCCGAACTCGGCCGCCGACCGCGCCAGCCCTCGCACCTCACTGCCCGCGAGCAGCTTGCCCATCGGCGTGCCGGGGTTCAGCGCGAACCCGATCTCGTCGCTCGGCCAGCGCGCGATCACCGTCGTGAAGCGCAGGCTGGGCGGCTCCGGCGGCGTCGCTTCGGACCTCGCCACCAGCCGCTCCATCGACGTGAATGCCACGAGATAGCGCCCACCGTCGATCTCCTCGACCGGCCAGCTGCCCGGGTCCGGCGAATAGCCCGGAATGAGAACCTTCGCGAGCAGCAGTGTCGACAGCACCCGGTCGGCGGTCCCGTTGCGGTGCGCCTCGAGCAGCTCGCGCTCCGTGTCGTTGGCCGGCGGATATGCGTCGTAGTCGAACTGCTCCGGCTCCGGCTCCCGGCTCGAGGTCCGTCCGTCGCTCACGCTTTCGCCGCTCGACGGGGTGAGCGGCGCGAAATCGGCCTGTTCCGGCTCGGGATACGGGGTCGGTTCCTCGTCCGGCTCCGCCGGAGCTGGCGGCACCTTCGGCTCCCACATGCCGCGCCCGTCGGTGTGGTCCTCGAGATCCGAGTCGTCCTGGTCGACGGGGATCACGGCGAACCCGCCCGACTGCGCCTGCAGGGCGGCGAGACGCGCACCCAACCCCAGCGACGGCTCGCCGTCGACATCGGCCCCCGCCGGGCGGTATGCGCCCGCGGTCGGCTCCTCGTACGGCGGCAGGTCGGGCGGCTGGTACGCGGCCGGCTCGTGATCCACGGGCATGGCCGGCGACCACGGCCCGCCGAACGCCGACGGCGCCTCGGGAGCCGCGTACGTGGGCGGTGCAGCGATCTGGTCGGGGACACCGCCAGGCGACGGTGCGTACCCGGGCGCGGCCGACACCGGCGGCCCATACCCGGGCGCGGCCGACACCGGCGGCCCATACCCGGGCGCGGCCGACACCGGCGGCGCCGCCGGGCCGACGGGCGACCCCGACTGGCCGAACGGCGGCGACGACACCTGCCCGAACTGCTCCCCGCCGGTGGGAGCAACCGGCGAACCGGGAGGGCCGAACGGCGTCGGCTGGTGGGGCGCCTCACCCGACGGAGCGGCCGGCGACCCCGGCGAGCCGAACGGCGGCTGCGGCGCACCGTAGCCCGGCGCGCCGGAACTCGGCGGCGTCGACCCGGGCGGTGCCGGCGCCGGCGGACCCTGACCCACATCAGGTGCCCGGTATCCGGGCGGCACGGCACCGGGTGGCGCCACCTCGGTTGGCGCCACGGACGGGCCTGACGCCGCGAAGGCCGCTGGCATCGCGGGCTGCGCGGCATACCCGGGCTCGCCCGGCCGCTCTGCCGGATGTCCGCCGTCCCGCGGCGCACCCTGCGACGGTGCGTATCCGGGCTCGGGCCGCTCCCGCGGCGCACCCTGCGACGGTGCGTATCCGGGCTCGCGACCGCGCTCCGGCGGGTAACCGGGGTCGCGTTGGCCGTCGCGCCGCGGCAGCGCGCCACCCGGCTGAACCGGGTGTTCCTGCCCCTGCGACGGATGACCGGCACCGCGCCGGTGATCCGGCGGTGGCGCGAAGTCCGCGTCGTCCGGCCGCTCGGGCTGGACGGGCGGATGACCGGTGTCGCGCGACTGATCGGGCGGCGCCGGCGCGAACGCGGCCTCGCCAGCGCGATCGGGCGGGAAGCCGGCCCCGCCAGGACGATCCGGCGCGAAGGCGGCCTCGCCCGGGCGGTCCGGCGCGAAGCCGGGCTCGCGGCCCCGCTCCTGCGGCGCCGGCGGGCGCTCGGATTCGGGGGCGCGATCGGGCGGCGCGGGCCGGCCGCCGCGTTCGGGGAATGCCGCTGGGCGGTCGCCGTACGCCGGCCGGTCTCGGAAGTCGGACCGGTCGAACGGCTGGGACGGACCCGGCTCGGGCCGCTTGAACAGCTCCGAATCGGGCATCCCGGACGGCATCGGGCGGCCGGGGTAGTCCGGGCGCTCGAATCCGCCCGGGCGGTCTCGATCCGGGCCGACGGGACCCTCGAACGGTCCCTGCCGCGGGCCCGGCTCGCCCCTGTCGAACCCTTCCGGCCGCTCGAACTGATCCGGACGCTCGCCCTCGGCCCCACGGTCGCGGCGGGGATGGTCGACGCCGGGGCGGCCGCGGAAGTCCGGACGCTCGAACGCGCTGTAGTCGGAGCGATCGAAGAGGCTCGGCCGCTGTTGGTCCGGGCGCGCCGGGTAGCCGGCCGGCGGCTCGACCCCGTCGGCCCGGCCGTTGCGGTCGCTCCGCTCGGGGCGGCCGGATCGCGGGGGAGCAGTCGGCCCAGCTGGAACGGGCGGCCCGCCGGCGGCGGTCCCGGCCGGCACGGGCGAGCCCACCGGCACCGCACCGGGAGCCGGCGCGGGCGACGACGGGAAGGGCGCCGGCGACGAGGGGAACGGTGCGGGCGACGAGGGGAACGGCTCGGCGGGACGCTCGCGACCGGGTGGCATCGCGCCCGGCTGACGGGGCGGTCCGGTTGGGATGGAAACACCCGGAATGCCAGGTGTGACCGTTCGCGCAGCAGGCTGAGCAGGCTGAGCAGGCTGAGCCGCCGGCCGGACCGGCTCGACCGGGGCCGCCGGCGACACGGGCGCGTCGACGGGCGTGGCCTCGACGATCTCGCCGGACAACACGATGCCGGCGCCGGGCGGTCGCCTGCCGGGAGGCACCCGGCCGCCGCCGGCGGGCACCGGCGGTGCGGGCGGCATCCGGCGGGGAACCTGGGCGACGGCGCGGGCGCGGAGGTTGTTGGCGTGCTCCATGCGTGCCCGGGAGCCCATGGCCCGGCCGGGCAGGCGCACGTCGCCGCGGCTGATCTGGGCGACGAACCAGGCCGGCAGGTAGCCCTCGATCGGCAGGCCGGGGTTGATCGCCAGCCACCACTCGGGGTTGGGCCACTGCTCGGCGAGCTCGCGAAACTGGGCCAGCCGGTAGTTGCCGGCGTGCTCGGCCAGGCACGCCCGCATCGCGTGGATGGACGTGAATGCCAGGACGTGGGTGCGCCCATCCGACGACCAGGTCCCCCAGCCGGGCGAGCGGCGTCCGGCCGAGTCGGCCGACACGGGCAGCAACAGATCTAGCCGGGCCAGGATCCGGAAGTAATGCTCCTGGTCACCGGCGCGGAGCACGTCACGCATCGCCGCCTCGGCTTCGGTGGCCGGGGCCCAGCTATCCACGGCCACCCCCTTCCGGCAGCTACAGGGCTTGCCACGTCACGCGTGCGCGCACCTTAACCTACCCGCACTCCGGCGTCAGTAGCGATGCTCCTTCGCGGGGACACCCACCAGTCCCATCCATCGATAGCATTCGGTCGCGTCGGTAGGGGAGGCCGGATGCGATCAACCGGAAGGACATGGCGGGTGCTCGGCGCCGCCCTCGCCGGCGGCATGTGCGCCGTGCTGCCGGCGTTGGCGGCACCTGTCCGGGTATACGCAGCGCCAGCGTGCGGGGCTCCCCCACCCGCAACGCAGGGTAGCGCCGAACGGCCCTGGGCGCAGGAGCGCCAAGGCCTGGACCGGGTGGCCGGCCTCGCCGACGGCGCCGGCGTCCTCGTCGCCGTGATCGACTCCGGGGTGGACGCCAGCCACCCGCAGCTCGCGGGCGCCGTGGTTGGCGGGATCGACGCACTGGACGCCGGCGGCGACGGCCGGATCGACTGCGTCGGCCACGGCACCGCGGTGGCGAGCATCGTCGCGGGTCGCGCGCGGCCCGGCGTCGGTTTCCGCGGGGTGGCGCCGGCCGCGACCATCCTTCCGGTCCGCGTGAGCGAGCGGGTCGACGACGAGACGGGAGGCCGCGCCGCCCCGCTCGCCGACGTGGCCGCGGCCGTGCGCCGGGCGGCCGACCGGGGCGCCCGCGTGATCAACCTGTCGCTCACCACCGATCGCGACGACCCGGCCCTTCGCGACGCCGTCCGCTACGCCCGATCCCGGGACGCCCTCGTGGTGGCGGCGGCAGGCAACCGCTACGAGGCCGGAAACCCGCTCCCGTTCCCGGCGGCGTACGAGGGCGTGGTGGGCGTCGGCGGGGCACAGCCGGACGGATCACGGGTCCCGACGTCCCAGACCGGGCCGCAGGTCGATCTCGTGGCGCCGGGCGCCGACATCACTGCGGCCGCCCGCGGTGGCGGGTACGCCAGGTACGCGGGAACCAGCTTCGCCGCGGCGTTCGTCGCCGGGACTGCCGCGCTCGTGCGCCAGTACCAACCGGCGCTGACCGCCGACCAGGTCGCCGAGCGGCTCGTCGCCACCGCCGATGCCCTCGACCCGGCGCCCGCCAGCGGCCTCGGCGCGGGCCTGGTGAACCCGTACCGCGCGGTCACCGCCAGCCTCGACGCGAGACCGGCCGCTGTCGCCGGACCGGTGACCCGCCGGCCGCCCGACCCGGCTGCCCGCCGTGCCGCGATCGCCGCCGCCCGCGACGAGCGGACGGCGTACCGGCTGGCCCTCGGCGGCCTGACCCTCGTGGCGCTCCTGCTGCTCGCGGCGAGCGCCCTCCCCCTCCTCCGCCGGCGCCGCCCGAGCTGACGCGATCTTGGACGGCCGCGGTCGCCCTGGCAGTGGTGGACGTCCAAGATCGCGGAAGAGCCGGCGACGAGTGGACAGGGAAACGCCGAACGGCGGCCACCCCATCGAAGGGAGGACCGCCGCCCGGGACCCCAGGACCCGACTACCGGACCGGATCAGACTGCGTTGAACAGCGACTTGTTCCGGTTCTCGGTGTTCAGGTAGTCGGCCGCCGACTCGTCGAGGGCCCGCTTGATGTCGCGGAGCATGACGGACAGGTTCTCCGCCGCCTCCCGCCAGCGGGTCTGCCGCACCTGGTAGGCCTGCTGCGCATCGCCCTGCCAGGTCGCGACGAGCGGCGCCGCGTCGCGTTCGACCTCGGCCAGCTGGTTCTGCAGCGCCCGCAGCGCCGTGTTGATCGAATCGCTCGCGTGCTGCAGCGCGCCGAACTCGACGCGGATCATGTCACTCATCTGGAAGCCTCCCCGGTGTCTACAGCGGCAGGTTCTGGTGGGCGGTGAAGCGGTTGGCCGCCGCCGTGTCGGTGACGTCGTACTGCCGGCCGGCGGTGCGCACCGCGTTCGCCGTTTCGGCGAGGGCCCGGTGCAGCTTCTCCTGATCGGCCGCCCACGCCAGCTTGACCTGCTCGAACGACCGGCCACCGGCGCCGGTCCACTGGGTGCGCAGCCCCTCGAGCTCGCCCATCAGACGCCGAAGCATCTCGTCGAGCGAGGACCCCACGTCGTCGAACCGGCGTGCGGTCGTTTGCATCAGTTCCGTACTGGTCTGTGAAACAGACACGGTGAACCAGCCTCCCCATTTTCCGTCAGTAGTCGCCGGATCGCCGGCTGTTGACGATGTGCATGCACGCTAGCGGCGCCGATTCCACGGTCACCAGACCCAATTCGTTTCTGTGGATAACTTCGGGCTAATCGGTCAGCGGCGCGCGAGCGGCCTGTGGATAAAGGCCCGGACCGGTGGGCAGCAGCGCGACGATCTCCGCCGGAAGCGGCACCGGCGTGACGCCGGCGTAGCCGAGCATCGCCAACACGTCGGGCGACGGCACCTGGTACCGGACGCCGAGGTCGGTGACGAGGTAGAGCACGCCGTCGGTCGCGTCGGGAGCCGCCCGCGACAAGACGACCGCGCCGCGCCCGGGCGGCAGGCTCACCTCGTCGGCAAGGCCGACCGAGGCCACCGAGATCGCCGCGCCGCGCGGCGGAGCGGAACCGACGACCAGGCCGCCGCCGGCAACGGTGCACACGGTGGCGGCCGGATCCGGCGTCGCGAGGCGCGGCACCTCGACCGGCAGCCCGTCCCAGGAGCCCGGGAACGTCGTCTTCGGCAGCGCCGCGTACTCGCCCGGCGGCAGCGGCGTGGGCGCGGTCTGCCGGACCCGGTCGACGGTGGCCGGATCGCCGATCAGCAGCGCTGCCTGGAACGGCGTGACCGGGGCCAGCCCGCCGGCCAGCGCGACGGCGTGTTGGCGCCCGTCGACGAGAAATACCTGGCCGATGCGGGCGCCGGCCAGCGGCGGGAACGGCTGGCCGCGGCCGGCGACCGGCACCCGGGCGATGTCGGCGGCGACCGGCAGCGCGTTGACGAGGGCCGCCGCGACCGGCCGCGGCGCGCCCCACACCAGCATCCCGAGCACCGTCGACGGTTCCCGCACGAGCGCCCGGCGACCGTTCCACAGCAGGTGCACGGCGCCGTCCGGGGTCGACACCAGCAGCGCGTCGGAGCGCAGCGCCGAACCGCCGCGCGGCGCCGATCCCGCGAGCACCACCGACCGCACCCCGACGCCGCACACCGACCACGGGCCGCCGACGAGGTCGCGGCGCCGCGGCAGTGCGTCGGGCGCACCGGGTATGCCGAGCGGTGCTCCCCGTGCCACCCCGGCCAGCGAGCGGCGGGCGACCGAGATCGTCGCCGGCTTCGCCGAGCCCAGGATCAGCAGCGCCGACGCGTAGTTCGCCACGGGGTGCAGCACACCGTCGAGGTAGACGAACTTCGCCCCGGACTCCTTCTCGACGATCACCGCCTGGCCGGAGCGCCACCGCGTCGAGCCTCCCGGTTGCAGCAGCCCCCAGACGGCGAAGCCGGCCAGCCCCAGCGCGGCCACCAGCGCCCCGGCGAGCAGCATGACGCCGGCCCGCCGGCCGGGAGGACGGGCGGGGTTGCTCTCGTGCGCCGCGACGGCCGAGACCACGCGGCGCACGGCGAACTGGTACGAATGCAGCTGATCCGAGCGCGACGGCACGGGCACCTCCCCAGGTGTGCCCACGATAAGCGACGGTGCCACTACGCAGTGCCCGACAATAGGGATGGGTCGGACACCATGGCGAGGCCATGCGACGATCACCGCGTGGGCATCATCATCCGGCTAATCATCAGCGCCCTGGCGCTGTGGATCTCCACGTTGGTGATCGACGGCATCACCGTCGAGGGCAGCGCCGCCGAGAAGGCAGGCACCCTGCTCGTCGTCGCCGTGATCTTCGGCGTGGTGAACGCCGTCCTCCGGCCGATCATCAAGGTGCTCGGCTGCTGGGCGTACGCGCTGACGCTCGGGCTGATCGCGATCGTGGTCAACGCCGCTCTGCTGATGCTGACGAGCTGGATCGCCGAACAGCTCGACCTGTCCTTCGACGTCGACAAGTTCTGGCCGACGGCCGTTCTCGGCGCCCTGCTGATCGGCATCGTCAGCTGGCTGCTCAACCTCGTCGTGCCGGACAAGGGCAAGGACTGAACCGCATGGCCCTCGCCGCGCGTCCGGACGGCTACGAGATCGACACCGACCCGACGCGCGTCGACGTCGACCTGCTGCACCGCTGGCTGTCCACCGACGCGTACTGGGCGATGGGCCGCGGAAAGGACGTCGTCGAGCGGTCGATCGCCGGCTCGCTGAACTTCGCCCTGTACGCGCCCGGCGGCGCGATGGTCGCCTTCACCCGTGCGATCACCGACCGGGCCACGTACGCCTACCTCTGCGACGTGTACGTCGACCGGGCGATCCGCGGCACCGGCCTCGGCACCTGGCTGGTCGGCACGGCCGTCGAACATCTGCGCGCGCTGGGCTGCCGGCGGCTGATGCTGGCGACGGCGGACGCCCACGGGTTGTACGCGAAGTTCGGCTTCACGCCGCTGACGAAGCCGAACGACTGGATGCAGATCCGAGCGGAGACGTGACGGAACGGCCGCCCGCACGTGGTGGCGGCCGTCCCTGACGACACTCAGCCGTGGTACACCAGCAGCACCGAGTCACCGCGCCGGATCTCGATCCGGTCGATGTCGGACTGCTTCATGGAGATCTCCGACGACATCGTGAACTTGTCACCCGGACCGGCCACCCACTCGCCGATCTCCTGACCGGAGCCGCCACCCTTCGGAACGACGACAAGCTTGTACTCCCAGCGGTTGCCGTTCTCGGACACGTACTCGCAGTTCATGATGACGCGAGTGCCGTCGCTGATCGGCTCCAGCGCCAGTTCCGCCGTGATCGGCAGGTTCTGCGCGGCCGCCGCCATGTCGCTGAATTTCGGGCCCTGATCGGCGAGGATGCGCGGCACGCCGAGCCCGATCACGAGCGCCAGGCAGGCCGCCACGAGACCGACGCCGGCGGTGACCAGCCGCCGCTTGCGCCGCTCCCGGGCCTGCCGCCGCTCCGCCGCGGCCAGCAGCGAGATGACCTTGCCGTTCGGCGGGTCGGTGGCCTGCGCGTCGGTGTCGGCGTTGACCGCCGGGTTCTCCCACCGTTCCGGGCGGATCACGGTCGGTCCGGCCCAGGCCTTCGGTTCGTCCGTCGTGTCCGGTACCTCCGTCGGACCCGCCCAGCCCACGGGAAACAGCGCCGCCGAATCCTCGCCCTCTTGGGCGATCGACTTGGCGGTCTCGAAGTCGATGCGGCCGAGCAGCCCGGGCAGCACCGCCAGGTCGGCGACCTCCTCGCGGCAGATCGCGCACTCGCCCAGGTGCTTCTCGAACGCGTCGCGCTCGGCGGGCACCAGCGCGCCCAGCACGTAGGCGCCCACTTCGAGGGTCTGCGGGCACCTCATTGCGTGACCCCCAATTCCTCGAGCACCACTTTCAGGGACCGCAGTGCGTAGTACGTCCTGGACTTGACTGTGCCCGGCGGGACGCCGAGCCGCTGCGCGGCCTCGGCCACCGACCGCCCAGCGTAGAAGCACTCCACCAGCACCTCACGATGCGAACGGGACAGGCGCGAGAGGGCCTCGGCGATCAGCCACGACTCGACGGCACGATCGGTGTCGTCGCTGGTCGGGCGCTCCGGCGGAGCGTCGGTGACGACCTCGGCGGCGCGGGCGTTGCGCCGGCGCCAAGCGTCGATGGCGAGGTTGCGGGCGGTCGTGAACAGCCACGCCCGCACCGACCCCCTTGCCGGGTCGAGCGCCTGCGGATGCTGCCACGCCCGCAGCATCGTCTCCTGCACCAGATCCTCCGCACGCTGCCGGTCACCTCCGGTCAGCCGCAGTGCGTGCGCAAATAACGCATCGCCGTGCTCAGCGTGTAGTACACGCAGCAGCTCGGCGTCTTCATTCCCCACGCTCTGCAGCCCTCCTGCTCTTATTGACACGCACGGCAGCGCGCGATGGTTCACATCGAGCAATACGTTAGTGCCTCCGGGCGCCCTCAATGCCGGTGGCGAGTCACCCGTCGTCGATCCGACTTCGGATCTTGACCTAACGATGGGGCTGCGGCGCGACCACCGCTGCCGCTACTCGCGCAGGATGTCCGCGAGCTGCTGGGCCACCGCCGTGAGCCGGGTCCGCACCGCCTTCGCCGACGGCATCAGCTCCGACGCCGGCACGACGCACGCGAGCGCGACCCGGCGTTCCTGCTCCCGGTCCGGCAGGACCAGCAGGGCCGCACTCGCCGCACCCACCCGGAACTGGTTCAGCTCCAGGTGCAGCCCTCGGCGCTCGCCGGCGGTCAGGTCGGCGTCGAGCGCCTCCGGCGAGGTGAGCGTCTGCGGCGTGAAGGACGGCATGCCCTGTTCCTTCACGAACCGCCAGCGCTGGTCGGGCCCGAGGGTGGCCAGCAGCGCCTTGCCGAGCGCGGTGGCGTGTGCGCCGTCGTCGTAACCGACCACGAGGTCCTCGCAGTAGGGCGAACGCACCCCCTCGGCGACGGCGACTACCGCGACCCGGTTGTTGATGATCCGGCCGATCATGTGCGTGAAGCCCGTGTCGGTCGCGGCGCGGCGCAGGACGTCCTGAACCTGTTGCGGGCCCCGACAGGCCTGCACAAGTTCCCGGAACCTGTCCGCCACCTCCAACCCGACGATGTACGTGCCGTCTTCACGGCGCATCACATAGCCCTCATACGCGAGTGTGCGGACCAGGTGATACGTGGTTGCGACCGTCAGGTCGCACCGTCGCGCGATCTGCTTGACCGTCAACCCCCGGGGCGACTGTCCAACCGCCTCCAACACCTGAAAAGCCCGCGACACGCTGCGGATGAGATCCGAGGGCTCCGCCTGTGGATCTCTCACCGCCGCCCTCCCCAGTCGCAGCAGTAACAGGCCTTACACCATATGAAACCGCGGCTCGTTCGGGGAGATGGAGTGTGGGCGCAAGGCGCTCAAACACGTAAATATCTGGGCACAGCCGGCGCAAGATTGAGCAATGTGACCGTCCCACCGTGAGAATTCAAGCACTGCCGGTGAGCAAAGCGTCAGCCGCTGCGGTCGGCGATGAAGTCGCACAGAGACTCCATCGCGTGCCGGGCGGGTACGTCCGGCAGCCCGCGCAGAGCCGCCCTCGACCGCTCGGCGTACGAGCGCACCGTCTCCCGCGCCAACTTCATCGCCGGCGACTCCCGCAGCAGGCCGAGCGCCTCGGCGTGCAGGGCGTCGTCGGTCACCGGGCCGGCCGACAGGATCTCCCGCAGCCGCACCGACGCGGTGTCCTGGTCGTCGGAGGCCAGCGCGTACAGCACCGGCAACGTGGTGATGCCCTCGCGCAGGTCGGTGCCGGGCATCTTGCCGGACTGCTCGCTGTCGCTCGCGATGTCGAGCAGGTCGTCGGAGAGCTGGAACGCCATGCCGACGGTCTCGCCGTAGGTGTGCAACGCGTCCAGGTGCCGGCGCTCGACGCCGCTGTACATGCCCCCGAACAGCGCGCTCGTCGCGATCAGCGAGCCGGTCTTCTCGGCGATCACGTGCAGGTAGTGCTCGACCTTGTCGGCGCCCTCGCCCGGGCCGAGCGTCTCGGCGATCTGCCCGTGCACGAGCCGGCTGAACGTGCGGGCCTGCACCTTCACCGCGTCGATGCCGAGGTCGGCGGACAGGTCGGCGGCGCGGGAGAACAGGTAGTCACCCACGAGGATCGCGACCGAGTTCCCCCACCGCGAATTGGCGCTCGGGGCGCCGCGGCGCACCTCGGCCTCGTCCATGACGTCGTCGTGGTAGAGCGTGCCCAGGTGGGTCAGCTCGACGATGCCCGCGGCCGGGACCACGCCCGGCGAGCGCGGGTCGCCGAAGTGTGCGCCGATCGCGACGAGCAGCGGCCGGAACCGCTTGCCGCCCGCCTGGGTCAGGTGCCGGGCCGCCGTGGTGACGAGCGGGTCTGCGCTCCTGACCGTCTCGTGCAGCAGCACCTCGACCTCGTCGAGGATGGCGACCAGGCCCGCCTCGAGCTCGGCATCGATGTGCTCGAGGCCAGGCAGGGTGCTGGCCGGCATCACGCGCTCCGCGCCCACTCTGTCCACCCATCCACGATGCCATACGTTCGGCACCGCATTCGCGGCGCCTGCGGCGCGACGGCGCGGGCCGCCGCGCGCGGGAGCGGCGGCCGGCGGCCGCCGCGCGGTCACCGGGCGAACGGCACCGCCGATTCGGCGATGTCGAGTAGCGGCTGCGGAACCACGCCCAGCAGCAGCGTCATCGCCACGCCGATGGTGACGGCGGCCGCGGTGAGCGCGCCCGGCAACGACACCGCCGGCGTCGTCTCGGCCGGCTCCGACAGCCACATCAACACGACCACCCGCAGGTACGGGAACGCCAGCACCGCGCTCGTGATCACACCCGCGATCACCAGCCAGGTCTGGTCTGCCTTGATCGCCGCGGCGAACACCCCGAACTTCGCCGTGAAGCCGCTGGTGAGCGGGATGCCGGCGAACGCGAGCAGCAGGAACGTGAAGAGCGCGGCGTACAGCGGCGAGCGCCGGCCCAGCCCGGCCCAGCGGGACAGGTGGGTCGCCTCGCCGTCCGGGTCGCGGACGAGCGTCACGATGCCGAACGCGGCGAGCACCGAGAATCCGTACGCCACCAGGTAGAACAGCGAGCTGGACAGCCCCTCCTGGGTCACCGCCAGCACGCCCACCAGCACGTACCCGGCGTTCGCGATCGACGAGTACGCCAGCAGCCGCTTGATGTCGGTCTGGGTGACGGCGAGCACGGAGCCGATCACCATGGTCAGCACGGCGATCGTGCCGAGCACCGGCCGGTAGTTCCACACCGAGCCCTGGAACGCCACGTACAGCACCCGGAGGAGGCCGCCGAACGCCGCCACCTTGGTGCAGGCCGCCATCAGCGCGGTGATCGGCGTCGGGGCGCCCTGATACACGTCGGGCGTCCAGACGTGGAAGGGCACGAGCGCCGCCTTGAACAGCAGCCCGATCGCCAGCATCCCGAGGCCGACGTACAGCAGCACCACGTCGTTGGCCGATGCGCGGACGGCCTGGTTGATGCCGCTGAACTGCACGCTGTTGGCGTACCCGTAGACCATGGCGATGCCGAACAGGAAGAACGCCGACGCGAACGCGCCGAGCAGGAAGTACTTGACGGCCGCCTCCTGCGACAGCAGGCGCCGCCGGCGCGCGAGCGCGCACAGCAGGTAGAGCGGCAACGAGAAGACCTCGAGCGCGACGAACATCGTCAAAAGATCATTTGCCGACGCGAAGAGCATCATCCCGGCGAGGCTGAAGATGACCAGCGGGTAGACCTCGGTGGCACCGGACTGGTTCTCCGCCTGGTCCCGGTCGGCGTCGGTGTTGGCCGTCACCGCGGCCTGCGCGACGAATGCGCCCCCACGCTCGACCGTCCGCTCGCTGATCAGCAGCAGCGCGACGAGGCCGAGCACGATGATCGTGCCCTGCAGGAACAGGCCCGGCCCGTCGACGGCGATGGCGCCGGACGCGGTCACCTCGTCGGTGTCGGCCGCCAGGATGACCGCGACCAGCGCCGCGACGAGCGCGGCCAGTGACAGCCCCAGCTGGACGGGGAACCGCCGTCGATGTGGCACGCCGGCCTCGACCAGCACGCCGAGGCACGCCGCCCCGAACAGGATGAGCATCGGGAGGATGCCGGCGTAGTGGATCGACGGCCCCTTGATCGCTTCGGCCGCAAGCATCACCGGGCTCCTTCAGCCGTGGGTGCGGGGTCCTTCTTGCCGATGTCGGACATCGTCGCCTGGACCGCTGGGTTGATCACGTCGAGGACCGGCTTCGGGTAGATACCGAGCACCAGGAGCAGCACGACGAGCGGCGTCACCACCGCGATCTCGCGTCGCGAGATGTCCTTCTTCATCGGCGTCACGCTCTCGAGCGCCGGGTTCAGCGTGCCCTGCGTCGTGCGCTGGATCATCCACAGCACGTACGCGGCGGCCAGGATGATGCCGGCGGTCGCGATGATCGCCACCGGCTTGTTCACGGTGAACGTGCCCAGCAGAACGAGGAACTCGGAGACGAACGGCGACGTGCCGGGCAGCGCGAGCGAGGCCATCCCGGCGACGAGGAACACGCCGGCCAGCACCGGGATCAGCTTTCCGGCACCGCCGAAGTCGGAGACCAGCGCGCTGCCGCGCCGGGCCACGAACATGCCGACCACGAGGAACAGCAGCCCGGTCGCCAGGCCGTGGTTGACCATGTACAGCACCGCGCCCGACCCGGCCTGCGTGGTGAACGCGAAGATGCCGATGCCGATGAAGCCGAAGTGCGCGATCGACGTGTACGCAACCAGCCGTTTGAGGTCCTGTTGACCGATCGCCAGCAGCGCGCCGTAGATGACGCCGACGAGCGCGAGCACCAGACCCATCGGCGCGAAGTACTTCGACGCCTGCGGGAACAGCGGCAGGCAGTAGCGCAGGATGCCGAAGGTCCCGACCTTGTCCAGCACGCCGACGAGCAGGGCCGCGGCCCCGGCGGGAGCGGCCGAACCGGCGTCGGGCAGCCAGGTGTGGAACGGGAAGAACGGCGCCTTGATCGCGAAGGCGAGGAAGAAGCCGAGGAACAGCCAGCGCTCGGCACCCGTGGAGAAGTCGGCCGCCAGCAGCTTCTGCCAGTCGAACGTCTCGCCGCCGAGCACCCACAGACCGATGACCGCCGCCAGCATGAACAGGCCGCCGACGAGCGAGTACAGGAAGAACTTGACGGCCGCGTACTGCCGCCGCTGGCCGCCGTAGGCGCCGATGAGGAAGTACATCGGCACGAGCATGACCTCGAAGAACACGTAGAACAGGAACACGTCGGCGGCGGCGAAGACGCCGAGCATCGTGCTCTCCAGCGCCAGCATCAGCGCAAAGTAGGTGGGGACCGAGCGGCGGCTGTTCTCCGCGTCGTCCCAGGACGCCAGGATCACCACCGGCACCAGCAGCGCGATGAGCGCCAGCATCACCAGCGCGATGCCGTCGGTGGCGAAGGTGAAGTTGGCGTCCCAGGCCTTGATCCAGGTTCCGGTGAAGCGGAACTGGAACCGGTCGCCGCCCGGGTCGAACCGGGTCCACATCACCACGACCACCGCGAGGATCGCCAGCGACCAGCCGAGCGCGACCTGCTTGGCCAGCGCCGGACGGTCCTTCGGCAGCAGCGCCACCACGAGCGCGCCCACCAACGGCGCGACTACCAGGATCGGCAGGAACAGGGAGCCGCTCATGCGATCGCCTCGCTTCGCTCGGCGATGCATTCGCGAGTAACTGAGTTGACGATTCGCTCGCTTTGCTCGCTCATCCCAGCCTCACCGCCAACATGGCCGCGACCACGACCAGAGCACCTCCGAGCATGGACAGGGCGTAGGACCGCACGAAGCCCGTCTGCAGACGGCGCAGCCGGCCCGAGCCCCCACCGACGCCGGCGGCCAACCCGTTGACCAGCCCGTCGATGCCCCTGTTGTCGATGTAGACCAGCGCCCGGGTGAGCAGCCGGCCGGGAAGTTCGAAGACCACCTCGTTGAGGGTGTCGAAGTACAGGTTCCGGCGGGCCGCGGTGACGACCGGGCCGGCGGGCTGCTCCTCGAGCGCCGTGCCGTTGCGGAACAGCGCGACCGCGAGTCCGCCACCGGCGACGACGAACAGCAGCACCAGCGCGGTGACCGTCCAGTGGCCGAGGTGCGGGTGCGCCTCCTCCTCGTTGCCGAAGACCGGTACCAGCCAGTCGACCACCGAGGTGGCCATCAGGAAGCCGGACGCGACCGATCCGACCGCGAGCAGCACCAGCGGCACCGTCATGATCGGCGGCGACTCGTGCGGATGCTCGTTGTCCTCGGTCCACCGCTTGGGGCCGTGGAAGGTCAGCACGTAGAGGCGGGTCATGTAGAACGCGGTCAGCCCGGCGCCGAGCAGCGCCGCCGAGCCGAGGACCCAGCCGCTCCAGCCCTCCCGGTTGAACGCCGCCAGGATGATCGGGTCCTTGGTGAAGAACCCGGAGAACGGCGGCAGGCCCAGGATCGCCAGGTAGCCGAGCATGAACGTGATCCAGGTGATCTTCATGACATTGGACAGCGCGCCGAAGCGGCGGATGTTGACCTGGTCGTGCATGCCGTGCATGACCGACCCGGCGCCGAGGAACATGCCGGCCTTGAAGAAACCGTGCGCCAGCAGGTGGATCAGGCCCAGCGCGTACGCCGCGCCGCCGAGCCCGACGGCGAGGAACATGTAGCCGATCTGGGACACCGTCGAGTACGCGAGCACCCGCTTGATGTCGTCCTTGGCGGCGCCGATGATGCACCCGATCAGCAGGGTCAGCGCGCCGACGATCACCACGACGTCCTGCGCCGTCGGTGAGGCGTCGAAGATCGGGTGGGACCGGGCGATCAGGTAGACGCCGGCGGTGACCATGGTCGCGGCGTGGATCAGCGCGGAGACCGGGGTCGGGCCCTCCATCGCGTCCGGCAACCAGGGATGCAGCGGGAACTGACCGGACTTGCCGCACGCGCCGAGCAGAAGCAGCAGGCCCATCGCGGTGACGGTGCCGGCGGCGAGGCCGTTCACGCCGCTGAACACGTCTTCGTACTGCACCGAGCCGAGCGTGGCGAACATGATGAAGATGGCGATCGCGAGGCCGGCGTCGCCGACCCGGTTCATCAGGAACGCCTTCTTGCCCGCGGTCGCGGCGCTGTTCCGGTCGAACCAGAACGAGATCAGCAGGTACGACGCGAGACCCACGCCCTCCCAGCCGATGTAGAGCATCACGAAGTTGTTGCCCAGCACCAACAGGAGCATCGCCGCGACGAACAGGTTGAAGTACCCGAAGAAGCGGCGCCGGCCGGGGTCGTGCTCCATGTAGCCGACGGCGTAGATGTGGATCAGTGACCCGACACCGGTGATCAGCAGCACGAACAGCGCGGACACCGGGTCGAGCAGGATCCCGACGTCGACGTGCAGGCGGCCGACGGCGATGAACTCGAACAGGCTGGTCTCGGCCGAGCGGTTGCCGGGCAGGTCACCCAGCGCGACGAAGTACGTCAGGCCGAGCACGAAGCAGGCGACGACGCTGAGGACGCCGAGCCAGTGCCCCCACTTGTCGGCCCGCTTCCCGAGCACGAGCAGCACGGCGGCGCTCGCCAGCGGGATCGCCACCAGTAGCCAGGTGCTGGTCAACCAGCCGCTGGCCGCGGCGAACTCTACGGTCTCCTCCACCGAGTCCCTCTCAGTACTTCAGCAGGTTGGCGTCGTCGACGCTGGCCGACCGGCGGGTCCGGAAGATGGACATGATGATTGCGAGGCCCACCACGACCTCGGCCGCGGCCACAACCATCACGAAGAACGCCATGATCTGGCCGTCCAGCGAGCCGTTGATACGGCTGAACGTGATCAGCGACAGGTTGGCCGCGTTCAGCATCAACTCGACACACATGAACAGCACGATCGCGTTGCGCCGGATGAGCACCCCGA
>Ga0068868_100000765_pt1 | contig 21740 bp, 15 predicted proteins | sample KBSMisM42_FD_64660 | JGI IMG/M metagenome (GOLD analysis project Ga0068868, IMG submission 64660) | Miscanthus rhizosphere microbial communities from Kellogg Biological Station, Michigan, USA - KBS Miscanthus M4-2 | ecosystem: Host-associated > Plants > Roots > Rhizosphere > Soil ...
TACATAAATATCTTTCAGTAATTCATTGCCCTGTCCATCAATAGTTCCTTTGCCGGTAATTCCGATATTGTGCTGGTTAGTAGCTACAATTAAAGCAGAAGCGTCTTTAGCACCATAGTCGATCCGCTTTGCTGTGGCCAATAAACTGGCACCTTGGGCCAGGTGAATGGTTACACCTGTTTTTAATTCGATTACACCGGTTAAAAATTTTCCCGGGGGAAAAAGCACAGTGCCGCCTCCGTTTTTTGCTGCCTTATCAATGGCTGTCTGAATTGACACCGTGTTAGTGGCCAGCCCATCACCAATGGCGCCGTAATCTTTTATATTGTAGGTACGCTGCGCCCATCCACTATAGCTTATCGCCAGCAGCAGGAAGGTTATTTGTATTTTCATAAAGAAGATTGAAATATTTTGTTTTATTAAAAAGCAGCTTGAATTATCTTCCTGTATTTATTGTACAATTTAACAGATACGACAACGCTGTTGCCTGTTGTCAACAGCGGGTAATCTTTTCTTTTATTTACCCAGTTCCATTCCCATTGAGCAATACCTTTTTGAAAAGCAGGTAAATCCAATTGTTTCCCCTGCTGCATGCATTGCATAACTGTGCCGAAGAACTGCTGCCATCTTGGTTTGTAAAAATCATTCATTAACCCGCTCCATTGCCGGCATGCATATTCATGCAATGGACAGTTGGCATCGCCCCATAAGGTAATGATATCTTTTGCATTCATTTCATACAAGGCTTTTTCGGGTTTAGTGATGCCCCATTTACGGGCAGCGCTTATCCATGGACCCAGCATAAAATCTTTACGTGTTGCCAGCAGTTTATCCATGTCTTCGATTAATTCAATAAACTGCCCGCTGTGTTTTTTAAATGCGATGCTGTCATTGTTTTTATAATCCGCAGCAAATTGCTGTTGCAGCGGCAGGGCGTAATTTGCCAGTACCTGCCTGGTCAAATCTGTTAAGTCGAACTGAAATCCATCGCTGTTTTTACATTTACCAGCTGCTTTTATCAAGGCATCCCAGGCAGGCAACAGGTCCCGGGCATTGTAGTTAAGCTTTGTTTTTGTCCATCTTGTTAACGAGTCAAATGTGGGCCTTCCCTGTATGATGGATTCAGCGCCATCGCGTATGTATTTATCAGCAGGAACTGTATAAACGGTTTGTCGCAGTATATTCCATGCAGTCAAAGCTTCCTGCGATATGGTGCCGTAACGGTTGCGGACATATTGAGGCAACCATTTATTTAAATCAATCACATCCGCAGTCCAGGTATTATCCATCATCAACTCATACATTACCGGATTTTGTTCAATGGCCTCCATGGTTAAACCAATCCCGCTTAGCTTTCCCCGTTTGTCATCGTGTAGTGCATTAGCTGGTTCGGTGGCTACTGTTTCCATGCGGCCAAACAAATTGGTGTTTCCGCCAAAATTGTTCAGCATGTTCCATACCCATGGTTTGCCATAAAATGCAGCGCTGCGTTTCCACACGGGTTCAATCTCGGCGGCCAGGTCAAGCAATAGCATTTTGTTATCCGGAACCGCTTTCAGCAAGGCTTCTGTCTGAGGTTCTTTCCAGAATTTTCTGTCACTGTAAAACAACCATCCCTGCATTACCCATATTGCGGCAGTATCGGCCTGGCGCATACCTTCATAAACCCTGGCACTTAGCCTACTTAGAAATGCGGAGTCATCGGAGGGCGGTTCGTTTTCATTAAAAGTATCGGCACTGTATAAATGATCGGTGCCCAGCAACGAGGTTTGCTTCTCAAGAAATTTCTTTCCAATTTCTGCAAACAGCGGGTCTTCGGCATCAAGAATATAGGTATCGGCAAAACCATTTGTCCAGTTGGTGGTTTTTAATTTTGCGTTGGGATATTTCTTTTTAAAAGCGGCCGGCACATGACCGGTAAATGCCGGCAAAACCGGTTTCATGCCGAGCGCTCTTTCGCGTGCAATAATTTTCTGTTGTAAATCAAAATGTGTTTTCATCCAGTTCAGTGGAAGCGGGCCGCCCCATCCGTCAAGATTGCCCATCCAGAACCATGAGAAATAGGAAGGGCCGCAAAAAAAATCTTTGAGGTCTTCATCAGTAAACCCCATTTCTTTATAGAGCAGGTACCATGTATATTCTTCACCGGTTATTGCAAGCGGCATATTAATGCCATGCAGTGCCATCCAGTCTATTTCTTTTTCCCAGCGCGGCCAGTCCCACCAGCTCATGCTATAATTGAACGTACAATAGTTCATATAATAGCGGTAGGCATAGGGGCTTGTTTTACGAATCTTCGCTGCAACCTTCGGCAAAACAGCAGGTAGCTTTAGATTGGTACCGTTCCAGGTTACCTGGCAATGGCAATACATATTGAGGTAATAATACAAGGCGGAAGCAATGGCTGCGCCGCTACTGCCACGCAAAACAATTCGGTTGTTGTGGTAATCAATTTCGAAGACATCTTTTCCCTCCTCAGTTTTTACTGAAGCTATTTCAAACTGGTTGGCCTGTGCAGGTACAATCCGTTGCAGCAGCGCTTTTCCGGCAGCGAGATTTATCTGGGCGAATGAACAGGAAGACAATGCAAGCAATATGATTATAATTCTTATCCGCATTAAATTGTTTTTGTATAACAAGCACTGTGCGCCGCTAAGCAAAGTAAAGAAGAAGCAAAGCAAATCCGGCGCTTTAGTTCCCTCTGAAAAAGGAATATTTTTATTAAAAGCTTATTATCGGTTTTCAATGCCGTTCTTCCAGTAATGTTTCCGGGTTTGGTTCAGGCCTTTCACCCAGAAAAATCCCGGAGTGCAAAAAAACTCCGGGATTAACCAATTCCATATTATCAAACTAAAAATCAATACCCTGGATTCTGAACAAGCGCGGGGTTAACTGAAAATGCAGCAGTTGGTATCGGGAAAATTCTTTTGTAAGTACTTGCATCTGTTTTAAATCCCCACTGGCCTTCATATTTTCCAAAGCGGATAACATCATTCCGGTGCCATCCTTCCCATGCAAATTCGCGGCTGCGTTCTGCATAGATGAAATTCAAATCAACTGTTGATACCGGCGCCGACGTGGTACGAACGGCCCTCAATTGGTTTACCAGTGAGACAGCGGTGGCGCCACCGGTAGCAGTTCCACCGCGAAGGATGGCTTCGGCTTTCATTAATATGATATCTGAATAACGGAATACCGGTTCATCATTGTTCTGGTTTCTTGACAAAGAAGTAGCATCCGGATAAAATTTGATATTGCGGTAACCCATGTTCCAGGCAATCTCATCATTACCTGCATCAAAAGAAGGGACACTTTGCCTTAGTACAATATTAGGGGTAAGGTTTACCTGGTAAGTATAAACGCCGGAGGGGTTGGGGCCCGTGTAGGTTTGGTCATAACCAAGATTGGTGGTTGTAACGGTAATGGGAGTTACACCATCCGGGCGGAATTGCAAACCAGTCAGCCATTGTTTGTTCCTGATATCATTTGCATCATTGAAATTGGCATAAAATTCAGGCAATGTGCTTGCGGGCCCGCCGGTGGTATATGGTATATTAAAGAAATTGTACCCTGCGCCAGCGGCCACCTGCCCCATTGAACGGGGCACATCATAACGTGCTTTGTAGTTGGCCGACCTGCCCAAAAATCCTGAGGAAGTTGCATCAAAAGGAATTGCAAATATAAATTCATCCTTGCTTCCCGGAGAAGTTGGCCCATTGGTTGGATAAAACATCTGCAGGTAGTTGGCAATGGTTGCCAGGTTATACTTGCCGGAATTGATAATGAAATCACAGGCTGCTATACAATCGTTGTAGCGTGCTGTGGTTGTGTAGTATTCGGCATTCAGGTACATCTTAGCCAGCAATGCATAAGCCATGTATACGGTTGGCCTTCCGTATGTGTAGGTATTCACATTTGTATTGAGATACGGAATGCAGGATTTGATATCATTTTCCAGCCATGCAAATACCTGCGCACGCGGCACATTGGTGTGCGGCGTAAAATCTCCGTACACCGTATCAAGCGGCACGTTACCGTAGTTGTCCATCAGCATGAAATATGCCAGCGCCCTTACCATTTTTAATTCTGCCAGGTTGGTGTTTTTTGCAGCACCTTCAGGCATGGCCTGTTGTAATACAGAAGAACTTTGGTTCACGGTACCGATAATGGTAGTTAACCAGGTCCAGTTGCCGTTTACATAGCCATTGTCTTTTGTCCAGCTATGGTAATGCATTTGCTGGTTTTGTGCTCCGTCAAACCAGTTCCCGCCCCGTGCTTCCATAATACCCTCATCTGTACTATAGCATTGCTGAAAGAAATATTCGGTAGACCAGTTGCCCCGCAGCGCTACATAAGCCGGTCCGGATGCCTGTATAAACTGGTTTGAATCCTGTGGGAAAATACTGGGTGTTAACTCTGTTGTAACCGGAACAACAATTTTATGACAGGAAGCAAGTGCAACCGCTACCAACACCGGTAAAGAAATATATTTTAATAGCCTTTTCATGATAATATTTTTTTATGTAGGTTTTATTAGAATGAAACATTTGCACCAAAAAGGAATGTGCGTGTTTTAGGATAGAAATTGTTATAATCAATACCCGGTGCAATTCCTCCCTGGTTCACCTCAGGATCAACTCCTTTAAACCCGGTAATTACAAAAAGATTATTTACCGATGCATATAACCTCAGTGTTTTTACATAACGGCCAATGTTTTTAAAATTATAACCCAGTGTGGCATTATCAAAGCGCAGGTAGCTGCCGCTCTCGATAAACCTGGAAGAATACCTGTAAGAATTAAAATCTGCGGTAGATTCATTGCCTGCATCTACAAGAATATTTGTGTACTGTGCAGTAGCCGGCCTGAATAAATCAGCACGCGTTGCATTGTATATTTTATTACCAAACACTCCTCTTAAGAAAATATTCAGGTCGAAGTTTTTGTAATGAAAATTGTTTGACCAGCCAAGCAGTAATTTGGGTTGTGCATCACCCAGGTAATGATAGTCTGAGCCGGTTACGGGCGTGGTGGTTGTTTTTCCTGTTGCGTCAATGTATTGCGATACACCGCTGCTGTTTTTACCGGCATATTGAAAAGTAAAGTATTGCCCGATGGGGTGGCCCACTTTCAGCAACTCCAATGAGCTACCCGATTGCCCGGCACCTTCCGGAAAGCCTACACGAACAGAGTCGCCACCGGCAAACAGCGGATTGGTGAGGCTGGTAATTTTATTTGTATTGTGTGCAAGGTTGAGGCTGCTGGACCAACTGAAATTTTTATTGGATACCAATGCTGCATTCAATGTAAGTTCAATACCCTTGTTGTTGATGCTTCCGCCATTGGCAACAATTTTGCCGGCAGGAATAAGAATGGGATCGACGGCATAAGCATAAATCATACCGGTGGTGTTTTTGTTATACACATCTATAGAACCGGTTAACTTACCTTTTAAGATTCCGAAATCAAGACCGATATTGGTGGTCGCTGTTTTTTCCCATTTAAGATTGGGGTTGGCTGCCTGTGTAGCGCCCAGTGCACTGGTAAGTACGCCATTGTAATTATAGTTACCCAGGTTGCCCCCGGAAATAACCTGCGCAGAATATGCGTTAAAGCCAGATGAATTACCCGTAACACCATAGCTTGCCCTTAATTTCAAATCGGAAAATAACTGCTGGCCCTGCATGAAACCTTCCTGGTTAATTCTCCAGGCTACAGCTCCTGAAGGAAAATAACCCCAATAGTTATTGGCACCAAATACGGAGCTGCCATCACGCCTGATGGACCCCTGGAATAAATATTTTTCTTTGTAATTATAATTTACCCTGGCAAAATCTGAAATCAGTCTTGTTTTCTGGTAAATGCCGTCTGCACCAAAATTGATACGGAATGCAGAGGTGGCATATGGATTACTCAATGCAAAATTGAGATAGCTGATATTATCGACCGGGAAGTTAGAAGTGGTTGCCTGGAATCCGTCGCCACTAACATTTTCCTGCCATGAATAGCCAACCACGGCATTCACAGCATGGTCGCCAAATTTTCCGTTCCATGTCAGGTAGTTTTCAGCCACCTTGGCCGTGTTCTGGTAAGAGCTTCTTCCCGCCTGGCCATTGGTACCGAATGTTTGTTGTGTATGACCAGAAAATGCAGGGTCAGGGTTGTCATACATACTATTGTACTTGCTGGTAAAATACTTGGTAAAGTAAACACCCTGCAGGGTAGAAGAATTCTGGTAGGATAAGTTCAAATCATATTGCAAACCGAAAGGCAGTTTCACCTGTGTGGTAAAACTGGCTACCAGGTTGTTTGATTTGGTATTGAGTGTACTATTGTTCATCATCGCAACAGGATTGTAATACCCTGTTTTCGTAAAATTTTCGAAATAAGTGCCATCTGCATTTTTAACAGGCGATACCGGGAGGTAAAGCGCAGATTGCAACAACACCGTATTGCGGTAAGCGATATCATCTGCATTGCTGTTCGAATTGGATACATTCAAACCGAATTTTACTTTATCGTCCAGAGCATATTGTTCAACTGACAGTCTCCCGATAACCCGTGTGAGGTTACTGTTTTGCAGAATACCTTCTTTGTTAATGTAGTTCAGACTTGCACTGTAATTGCTATGGTCCGTTCCGCCGCTGAAAGAAATATTATGGTTGGTAGAAACGCCGGTATTCCTTTCAATTGCTTTCTGCCAGTTTGTATTGGCAGCTTTGTCATCTGCAGGCGTAAAAGCAAGATTGTTCTTGCCAAGAAATGCCCTTAATTGCGCGGCATCCATCATTTTTAACTGGCTGGAAACTTTTTCCATTCCTACATAGCCATTGTATGAAACAACCATTTGTCCCTTCCTGCCTCTTTTGGTCGTAACCATTATTACACCGCTTGCCGCACGGTTGCCATAAATAGCAGTTGCGGCCGCATCTTTCAGCACATCAATAGATGCAATATCATCCGGGGCAATCAGGGATATATCCGCACCGGGTACACCATCAATAACATAAAATGGACCGCCCGGGCTGTTAATGGTGGATGCCCCACGCAATACCACGGCTGCATTCCTGTTGGGGTCTCCGCTGGAAGTGATGTTAAGGCCCGGCACTTTACCCTGTAACAACTGGCCCACATCACTAATGGCGCCCCTGTTCAGGTCTTCGGGTTTTACGGTAGTAATAGCGCTGGTGAGGGTTCTGCGCGAACCTTTTCCATAGCCCACTACAACTACATCGCCCAGCGTCACGGTGGCATCTGCCAGTGAAACGCTGTAAACGCTTTGGCCAGTTACGGTCATTTCTCTTGTTTCAGTAGAGACGCTGGTGAACACCAGTACATCTCCTTCTTTGGCTGTAATGGTAAAAGTTCCATCGGCGGCAGTGGCTTTCGATTTTTTTGTACCCTTAACAGATACTGTAATTCCCGCGGCCGGCGTTCCTTTTGTGTTGGTTACGGTTCCCCTGATTTCTTTGTCCGGGGCCTGGGCAAGCAACAACGATGGCAGCAGGAAAGCGGGAAGCAAAACACTGCATAATTTTGCTGTGCATAAAAGCTGGCGAAACAACTTCATAGTTGAAATTTTAGTTTAGTTTTTGGTTATAAGTCCGAAAATTTTTAATTGTCATATCGACACTTAATAATATGGTTATAAAAATCCTTTGCCGCCGTTCAATTGTACACGAAGGCTGCATCTCCAGGACTTGCGTTGGCCCTGAAAGCGGTTGGCTTATCAGTAAGTAATAAATGGGTGGCGAATGTCTATCAGAACTTCAATGTGTCCGGCAAATATTTCTTTACCAGTTCTTCGTAATAGGGGCGTAGCTTATTCCAGTCTGGCGGTTCGGGATTTTTAGAATACAGGTCATAAGGATTAAAAAGCTGTACCCATTTCAGCATTGTACGGTCGTGATCATCCAGTAAATAATCATATTGCCCTTCCCGGTGCCAGGCATAAAAAGAATGGTAGCGCAGCATATACAGCCCTTCTTCCGGAATGCTGTCTTTCATGATCTGGTATACATATTCATCATGACCCCAGCTCATATCTACATTGCGCAACCCGCAACCTTTTTGATAGATGCCAAATTGTGTGTTATAGGAGGTGTTATTGTAATCGGGATTGTCTTTAAAAAATTCGGGATAAACAATTTTATCTGAATAAGCGCATCCAACCGGAAAAGTATCGCCTACCACGGCCCATTGTGGTTCGCCAAAAAGGCAAAGTACTTTTCCCATGTCGTGCATCAGGCCCACCAAAACCATCCAATCCGGGTGACCGTCTTTCCTGATTGCTTCAGAAGTTTGCAGCAGGTGCTGAAACTGATCAAGATCAGTGTCAGGATCAGAATCATCCACCAGTTGGTTCAGAAATTGAAAAGCATCCCAAACCGGCATTTCTTTTTTATCAAATTTCAGGTAATCATTCTTTTTGTGCTGTACAAAATCATAGGTTTGGCCGATATGATTCAGCCGGTAGAATTCTTTTACAGTGTCTCTTTCCGGAGATTCGTAATTGCGGTATGCTTCAGTGTCCTTATTAGAAGCAATGGTTTTTGGGTCAGGATACCTTCTTAAAAGGTCATCTTCCCAGTCATCCAGGTTTTTAAACGATAATTTTTGAAGCAGATTTGTTTCCATATTTGTGTTGCGTTAACAAAATACCATTGATTATCAGCCCTGGCCGGGAATAACATTATGTTGTGATCTAAGTCGTCTATGCGAAAAAAAAGATTGTATTTTTATACCAGAGACCTGTAATGTACAGGGAAGAAAACAGGCGGCAGAAAATGAGGTTTTCATCAAATAATCATGACCCTTATTATAGACCTCAAATTTCATACGCAGTTGATTGTACCAATCGTTATTAATAATTCCCTGCTAAAATGACAATTTAAAATTGAATATTGATACTTGGCCGGACTTTTATTTACGAAATCGATTTCGCCAAATTGATCCAATCATTGCAGTTTAAGCACAAAGACAATGAATATCAAAACACTTGCGGCCCAACTGGGGATCTCTGTTTCAACTGTCTCTAAAGCATTAAACGATAGCTATGAAATAAGTGCCGAAACAAAAAAGAAAGTGCTGGATCTTGCTGCTCTTCTTAATTATACTCCCAATGCCTATGCCGGTAGTCTCAGAAATAAAAAAAGCAGTAATATAGCAGTAGTGCTTCCGGAAGTAGCAGACAGTTTTTTTTCGCAGGCTATTAATGGCATTGAATCGGTAGCACAGGAAAAAGGTTACCATGTTATTGTTTATCTCACTCATGAAAAACAACATAAAGAACAATCTATACTAAATGATTTCAGAAATGGCAGGGTAGATGGTGTATTGATGTCTTTGTCCAGCGAGACAACCAGCGACGAACATATATGCCGGTTAAAAGACAAGGGAATTCCCCTGGTTTTTTTTGACCGGGTGCCGGAAAAAATGATGGCGGCAAGCGTTGTTACGGATGATTTTGAAGCTGCATATAAAGCTACCGTGCAATTGATTGGAAAAGGCTGTGAGCGGATTGTCTTTCTTTCGCTTTCAGATAAACTGGCCATTATCAATCACCGGGTAGAGGGTTTCAAAAAAGCTTTATCAGACGCAGGCAGAACCTACCATGAACACATGCTGGTTAATTGTTCGTTGAATGAACAACAAAATTATGAGACGCTGAAAGCCGTGCTGACAAGAACAGAACGGCCCGACGCAGTAATAGCTTCAGCGGAAAAAACAGCCACTGATATCTACAGTATCTGTAACCAGCTTGGATTGAATATTCCTGCAGATCTCAAAGTGATTGCCTTTGCCAGTCTGCCGATTGCTGCATTGTTATCCCCACCATTATCAACCATTGTACAACCCGCATTTGAAATTGGTAAAACAGCAGCAGCTTTGCTTTTTAAAGCGCTGGAGAAGCCGGGCTTTAAACTGAAAAATGAATATGTAATATTGCCTTCTGTTTTTATTGAAAGAAAATCAAGCTGTCCCTGATCATTTTTATCAAACCTGTCTTGTCAGGCCTTTTATAAAGCACTTATCAAAGATTGTTTCCATGATTTATAAAGCAAAACCAGGTGCGTTTTTGCTCATTACCGCTTGCCTTTCAGCAAGGCATTGGCTTTTTGTTGCGCAAGTTCAAGCGCCTGCACATTGTTGTTGGCATATACTTCAAGTGAAACAATGCTGTAAGGATTTTCCTTCCATTCGACAGGCTGGCGGGAATGGGTAAATTCAGCTTTTGTAGCGACATTATTTACGAAACTTACTTTGAATAAAATCATCTTCTCAAAATTACTGAAACCGCCCCGACAAATTGTAAATACCGGAAGTATTATGATGGTAGAAACCGGATACATGTGAAAGTAACGCGCTTAATATATTGCGGATACCGGCGCTGAAACCTGTCTTCATTATAGCATTACATTTGCGGAAAGAAATTGTGCCGGAAAAAACCGGAAATTGATTAAAAATCCATTTTCAGCACAAGGATGCAAAGCAGTCCTTTATTTTTATTCTAAATTATGCATATCTATTATATACTAACGCTATTAATAGCACTGTCTGCTGCATTTGCGTACATCAACCACCGTTATCTTAAAATGCCTTTTGTGATTGGCCTTTTCTTTCTTTCCACGATTATTTCTGTTCTGGTGTTGAGTAGCAAAGTCTGGGTTATCAAACCTTATGCAGATCTGAAGGCGCTTGTTGAGCAAAGCAATATCAGCCAGTTTATTATTCAGGTAATGCTGGGCTTTCTGCTGTTTGCCGGTTCGTTGCATACCAATTGGATAAATGTTAGAAAGCATATCAAACAGATTGCGTTGTTTGCCATAGGCGGCGTTATCTTGTCAACCGCCATCATTGGTGGGCTGTTCTTTTTACTTTGCTCGGCGCTGAACGTGCAGGTGGATTTTATTTATTGCCTGTTGTTTGGGGCATTGATATCTCCTACTGATCCCATTGCAGTACTGGGCATTTTAACGAAGGCCGGTGTATCAAAAAAAGTGGAGACGATTATTGTTGGAGAATCATTATTCAATGATGGTGTTGGTGTAGTTATTTTTATCGCTTTACGGGAAATATTGGAAACGGGCGGTCAGCATATTGATTTCATGCATTTTGGTTTACTTTTTTTGCAGGAGGCAGTCGGCGGTAGCCTTTTTGGACTGGTTGGCGGTTTGGTATTGCATAAGCTTCTGCGATCAATTGATCATTATGAAACGGAAGTCCTGCTTACGATTGCTTTTGTGATGGCAGGGTATAATATTTGCCAGCATTTTCACTTGTCGGGTCCGTTGGCAATGGTTGTAATGGGATTGCTGGTGGGTAATTATAAGCAGGATATTGCCATGAGCGATAGAACCCAGGAATATGTTCACAAATTATGGGAGCTCATTGATGTAATAATGAATGCCGTTCTGTTCATTTTGATAGCGCTTGTGCTGGTGGTAATTGACTTTAAAAGCAAATATCTTTTAATTGGCACCGGCGCCGTTGGCATTATGCTTTTTGCCAGAATAGTTTCAATATATCTTCCAAAATGGTTGCTGCCGAAAACCACCGATTTAACCAACAACGAAGCAAAGATGATAATCTGGGGAGGATTACGTGGAGGATTATCGGTGGCACTGGCGCTTTCGTTACCTGTAAGTAAAACAAGAGATATTCTATTGCTTGCTACCTATATGATTGTTGTTTTCAGTATTCTTGTACAAGGGCTAACCATTTCAAAACTGCCTGAAAAATAGCATTGGAAAACATATGAAAATGGCCGGCCCTGGTTAGGCGCCGGCGCATTTCAGTTCGATTGAAGGGGTGAACGGCGGAAATGGCCGCTGGTTCCTTCTTTGATTAATGGCCAATTATAAGTTTGGCGGTTTGTTCGGTACCATCTGAAGTGCTGAAGCTAACAACATATATGCCGCGTGGGTACTGCTGCACGGGTAGAGAAATCAAAGTAGTATTTACAGGCACTTTGCGCAACTGCAATAATTGGCCGGACTGGCTCATTAGTTTAACCGTCAACTCCGTCGTGTTCCCGTTCAGCGAAATATTTACATTGTCAATTGCAGGATTGGGATAGAAACGTATTTCTTTTACCAGGGAAGCCTGTACGGCTTTAGTATCCGAATAGGAAGTTTTACCGTCAGCATCCACCATGGCCAGCCGGTACCAGGCCGTACCATTCAGAGGGCCCGCATCGTTAAAGGTATAACGGGTAGCCACAGACGTGTTTCCTTTCGTTGCAACTGTGCCAATCTTTTTCCAGTCAGCACCGGTGGTACTGCGTTCAATAGAAAAATAGGCAGCATTGGTTTCCTGGCTGCTTGTCCAGTCAAGCGCCACCTGGGTACCGGCTATTCTTGCAGTGAAACTGATTAATGTTACCGGCAACAAAGAATTCAACGCCAGGGCTCCGGCCGATGTGAGCGCCAGAGGGCCATACACGTTGGGCGTACTCCATAGACCACATGCATTCTGGCCTGCTTTACCACAATTCATAGTGCTGATTGCACTGGGATACGTGGTGGTATAGGTTTTACTGTTGCTCAAAGAATTATACGTGTTCCAGTTAAAATAATAATTGTTATAGTTCGACAGCACAATGGAAGAAGCATTGTCAAAAATATTCAGCACAGGGCCATTCATTTTTATGTAGGCCTGGCTACTGAGCAAGCCATTGCCCGCAACCAGTTTGCTGGCGTTTTTCAAATTTACCGGGCCGGCATTTGCATTGAAATAGGCATTTCCGAAAAAGTTAAGTGTGCTGTTTGAAATATCGAGCTGACCGCCGTTGTTATTAAAATGGGAATTGTCGTTGAAAGTAAAAATTGAATTGGTAATGCTTACCGGGCTATTTGCATTTATTGAGCTGCTGCCGTTGGCGGTCAAGTTCACATTCGTAAAACTGCTGGTATTGCTGTTTGGGTTGATGGCCTGGTCGGTCATCGTTATCTTATTATTGCTAAAGGTACATGGTTGACAGGTGAGCGTATGCTGTACATCAATATTACCGCCATTGAACGTACAATTATTGCAGGTACCTGAGTGGCTTATCGTAAGCGTAACACCTGCAGCAATATTAAAAGTACAATTAGAGCAATTTGCAGAAAAGCTGCTGTTGTTGTTTACCGCATAGGTGGTTTGGGCGTAACTGTTATTCCATGTTGCCAGGGTTAACAGGATAATCAGGGTAGTAGTTGTTTTCATATAGGTCGTTTTCGGGTAATAAATCTACTGGCACAACTTCCATTAAAATGCCACGATTACAGAGGCTGGTAATCACTGATTTATAAATCCGAAGCGCCATTCCCTTTTCCTAAAAGAGGAAATAGATTTCAATTTGGGAGAAGCATATGGTATATTGATATGACTTAAAACGAGTGTTGGCTTGCCGATACAGGCATGATTTTTCTGATGCCAGCTCCGGTTTTTATGTGTTCCATTACCGGCTTATTGTTCTAAATTTAGTTGTAATGCGAAAAGCTGAAAAGACAACAGGATGCGATTACAAGTAATAGAAATGAGGAGACCAAAATTTCAATCAAAACAATCTGTCATCATTAACGCGCCTATTGAAAAAGTATGGCAATTCAACCAGGATCTTTCCCAGATAGCAGCGTATCATCCACGGGTGACCAAGGTTGACTTAGTTTCCGGCCAACAGTTTCGTGCAGCAGGCGTGGCTTACCGGTGTCATCTTTCTGACGGGAAAAACACCTGCATTGAAAAGGATATTGAAATCATTCCAATGGAGAAAATTGTTACGGTATTTGTCTCCGATACGATGGGACTGAAAAAACTCCTGCCAGATTACATAGTGGAATCGACTGTAAAAAAAATGGATGACAATTCGACCAAAACGGAAATATCACATTTCTATTCCAGTTCAAAATGGAAATCATGGCTATTAAATTTTATCATCAAAAGAAAAATTGCACGGCAGACAATGGACACATTGATGGCAATGAAAAGGAAAATAGAAAATGAATATTAAAATGCTATCCAAAGACATAGGAAGGATTTCTAAAATTGCAACCATTGTTATTTTCCTGGCACTAATCAGATGCATTGCCGAACCTTTCAGGTTGCAATATTATTCACCCACTTCACTGAGCTTCTATGATATAAAGCCATTCCTGATTGGTTCATTGGTCGCTGCCCTGGGATTGTTTGCAATGACCATTCTTTTCTATTTTGGCAAACACAAAATAATGATTGCTGTTTGTGTATTGACAATTGTGACTTTATTGATCGTTAGGAAGATTTATTTGATATCATCGTAAAGGATTATATTCTTTCTGATGCGTTTTCATTAAGCTTCCACAACCGGTAGCCATAATAGATTATTGTTTTGAATTGAATGCATTCATGCTGGCTATTGTATTTTTAAGTAAACCAGGAATTCCGATCCTTTATCTAACTGGCTTTTTACCAAAATCTTACCACCCGCATTAGTGACAATTTCTTTTACCAGGTATAATCCAATGCCTGAACCTTCGATGGCATGTTCTGATCTGTAATATTTTGAAAATATGGCATCGGATTTAGTTTCGTCAATGCCTATACCATTGTCCTTTACCGATATCACGATAAACTCATTTTCCTTGTTGTTAGTAACAACAATTTGAGGTGGCCGTTCAGGAGACTTAAATTTTATAGCATTGTTAATCAGGTTGTAAATAATGGTCCTTAATTTCCTCCGGGAAAAAGTGATTTCAGAAAAATTAATTTCACTTTTAATAATGGCATTTGCAGCCCTTATATTATCGCTTAGGGTAAGCCGGACATCCTCCAGGATATGTTCAAAATTGATAAGCTCGTTCTGCGTTTTATATTTATGTTCTTCCTTTCTGACTTCAGTTAATTCTGTAATGAGCTGATGCATTTTGGCCAAAGCATTGTCAACGATGGTTAAAAGAGATTTGAATTCCTGTTCATCATCAGGCGATACATTTTTGAACAATTCTATGGCAATTACCAGATTAGCGAGCGGGTTTTTTATGTCGTGGGAAATGGTATCTAACAGAATCTCATGATCAGCTATTAACTTCTCCTGTTCTTTCAAGTCTTTTATGCGGATGGTGATTTCAACGAAAGTTATTATTACACCGTCCGTTTTATTATCCCGCATTTTTACATACGGTATAATATTCATTTGGTACCAACGCAGGTCAGTCGTTTGGATTTCTTTTTCCAGGATTTCATTGCTTTTTATCACCTGTTGAATATTGTCAATAATAGATGGGAAACGGAAATTATCTTTTATATCATTTATAGGCCTGCCAACATCACTGGCAGAAAGGCTGAACTGTTTCATTGCCGGAGGGGTAAATTTCTGCAGCTTCAAGTCTCCATCCACAAACAATTGTGGAATTATTGTGTTCCTGAAATAATTTTCCAATACATCATTATTTTCGAGAAGTGCTTGTATTTGCTGGTTCTTGTCAGACATACTGTGAATATAGTCTAAAGTGGAGGATACTTAGATCCGCAATACCGGAACACATGAATTGACACTGAAAAACGGTTAAATTTGGGTTCTAAAAAGCTAACGAATGCCAAAGTATGTAATCGAAAGAGAAATCCCTGGCGCCGGCAAGTTGACCGCAGAGCAATTAAAAGGGATATCCCAAACTTCCTGTGGAGTGCTTAAAAATATGGGACCTCAAATCCAGTGGCTCCAAAGTTATGTGACAGGTGATAAAATCTATTGCGTTTACATTGCACCGAACGAGGAAATGGTTCGGGAGCATGCAAAACAAGGAGGATTTCCAGCGAACGCTGTAAGTCAGGTGATGACAATCATCGACCCTACAACAGCCGAATAGCCTGCGTTGAGAACCTATGGCCGGTTCAATTGGACAGACAACCTGCCCATAACACACGGTTTTTGCTATACCAGCGGCGTGTTGTTGCGAACAGCTAGACCCGCACCCAACTTTCCATTGTAGTTCACTATTACCCGGGCTTCATTACCGGTTAAGAAAGAAGCCTGATAGTTGTATTAGTTGCCAGTTGACGATTGTGATAAGGCGGCTTATTCCGAATTTGCATTTTACTAAATTATTCAAAAACGCCGCTCCAGCGTTTTTGAATAACTGTTCAATGGCATAACAGCCTTGTACAGATTCGTCAGGCATCGTTATTTTTCGTCCAGCAGACTGATGATATAACTGTAACTATATTTTTTATCTAACAACCGGTACTGGTTATGTGGTAAAGCTCCCCAGCTATTATCACCACCCAGGCCCCGTTGTTTTAAATCTACATGAAGATATACTTCATCATCCGGCGGTAAATTGGAAGGGTGTTGTTGTTTCTTGGTAAGACCCGGGTCAAGGCTTTCATCTGAGTGATTTATTGCGCTGAAACAGATTGGCTGAACACCCTCTACCATCAGCCCTTTGTTTTTTTCATTCGTTAGAGAGAACCATCTTGTGTCGGTTTTATAACCGCTTTCCTGTGGACGGATATAGCCATTGCAATATTGATTGTTAACACTATCTGTATACAGACCAATAAAAGCTGATTCATTTCTATCAGTATAATTCTCCCAGGGTCCTCTTCCGTAAAATTGAATAAACCTGTATGAAGATGGTAATTGCATTCTCATACCGAACCGCGGCAGCTCTGGCAAGTCTCTTCCGGACATGTCAATGGATGCGGTCACTTTAATTTTTCCATCATTCCGGATTATGTATTCGACATTGTATGGGACACCTATGGATGCCAGTTCAAAAGCAACATTGATCTTTATACCATTGGAATCTTTATCAGCTATAACCACATTTTTAACCTTCCTGTTTAATTGAGCGGTGCGCCAGATGCCAAGCTGCACGGGCATGCCGTTACCAAAGTCGTTATCGGTAGGGGCTCTCCAGAAATAAGGTTCAGGAAACCGGTTTAACTGCATGGATTTTCCTTTATACCGCATAAATCTTCCCTGCTTAAGATCAAACTCACCCGCAATATCTCCGGATTGAAAAGATAGCTTATCTGTAGTCTTCGTGAATTGCAGGTCTCCTTTGACAGTATTTTCTCCCGCGAAATAATTTCCGCCCCATGTAAACTGCTCCCTTGCAATTTCGTGATCTGCTGCTACCAGTTTGCCCGCGTATCTGGTAAGTGCAACCATATTGACAAAATATTCTGTTCCTTCCGGAGATTTCATGAGCGGAATCGCCAACTGAATGTCTTTTTCTTTGCCTGGTCCAAGGTCAATTGCAAAGGTATCTTCCTTCACCTTCTTACCATTTCGATATAATTCCCACTTAAATTTATATTGATTCAGATTTGTAAAACAGAAATGGTTTTGAATGGTGAACATTCCTTTCGAAAGATCTTTCGTCTTAAAATCTATATCCTGGTAAACTTTTTTTACCTCGTTTAGCCCGGGGTGTATCGTCCGGTCTGCCGCTATAAGGCCATTGGCGCAGAAATTTTCGTCGTTATGAAGATTAAATCCACCCAGGTCACCGCCATATGCCCAATAAATATTACCTGCCGCATCACGCGTCCGTATTCCCTGGTCAACCCAGTCCCAGATAAAACCGCCCTGCATGCGTTGGCTGCTCATAATGACATCCCAGTATTCCCGGAAATTCCCATTGCTGTTGCCCATCGCATGAGAATATTCGCACATGATATATGGCCGCGTTTTATTGTTGTCAGCCGCATATCGTTTCATTGACTGTACGCCGGGATACATCGGGCACACAATATCTGTATTCCAGTCCTCGCCGGCTTGCTCAAACTGAACGAAACGTGTATTGTCCCTTTGTTTCATCCATCGATAAGCATCATGAAAAACCTTGCCATTGCCGCACTCATTTCCCATCGACCATAAAATAACAGAGGGATGATTTTTATCCCGTTCAACAAGCCGCACTTCCCTGTCCATAAAGGAAGGTTCCCATATCGGCAGATAGGCGGGATGTACCGTTGTATCAAACCAGCCCTGGAGTGATGCCCCCATACCATGGACTTCAATATTGGCTTCATCCACCAGGTAAATGCCATATTCATCACAGAGCTTGTACCACAGGGGATCATTCGGATAGTGGGAGCAGCGGACTGCATTGATATTATATTCCTTCATCAATTTAATGTCCTTTATCATTAACTCTTTTGAAGGAACATGTCCGTTCACATCGTCGTGTTCATGCCTGTCGGTGCCATGTACATACGGCGAAACACCATTAATAAGCAACCTCGCATTCTTTATTTCCACCTTGCGGAAACCAATTTTTGCGCCTGTACAAGAAATTTTACCATCCGCCGCCTTTAAAGAGATAATACAATTATACAGGTCGGGCGTTTCTGCACTCCACTTCAAAGGACTGCTGACGGTGCCACTGAATTGAAGCTGCTGCAAAGAGTCAGGGCCGGGGGCTACCTGATGTTGTTGAGAAAAAATTCGTTTACCTGCATTGTCGTAAATCTCTACCAAAACTGTTTCGTTGCCCAGTGGTGTTGCTCCAAAATTCCTCAGGGTAATATCAGCACTGAATAAGCCGTTTTTATATTGGGCATCCAAATCTGCTTTCAGAAAAAAATCCCATACAGTTCGTTTAGGCAAAGCATATAAAAAAACATCCCGTTCAATTCCGCTTAAACGCCAGAAGTCCTGATCTTCCAGGTAGCTGCCATCACTCCATCTGAATACCTGAACTGCCAAAAGATTTTTACCTTTTTGCAGGTAGGGGGTAATATTAAATTCCGCCGGGGATTTAGCGGCTTTACTCATGCCCACTTTATGGCCGTTGACATACACAAACGCACAGCCGGTAATCGAGCCAAAATGAAGCAGGGTCTGGCGATCCTTCCAATCTTCCGGAATAGTAAACTCCCTGCGATAGGTACCAACCGGGTTGTCTTCGCCAACAAAGGGAGGATTTTTGGGAAATGGATAGACGATATTGGTATAGATCGGAATACCAAAACCTTTAAGCTCCCAGTTAGACGGAACCGTGAGATCACTCCAGGATGCTGTATTTAAATTTGGTTCATAGAAATCTTTGATGCGGTTAGGGTATTTGTCTGTATAAACAAACTTCCAGATCCCGTTCAGTGACTGATAATAAGGAGAATTGCTATAGTCGTCCTTTACAACGTCCTGCGCATTACCAAACAGCATAAATGTGCAATGAGGACGCTCCTTGCCCTGTTCAAAAATTTGTGGGTTTTCCCAATCATTATTGTTTGATTGACCAAAAATTACCATGCAGAAACTAAAAAAAGACAATAGGCAAATAAAAAATTTAGGAATAGGCAGCATGTTCAATTTTTTTCAAATATAGCAAAAGCAATTTTGCATTGTCTCAACCATATTTACCGTTGGTCGGGTTGCTGGTTGCTAATGCTGCCCTTGCTTTAAAAGCATGTCTTACTTTGCAGAAGCTTCAATATAAACGTGAAGGACAAGCGACGTTGCCTATCGATTAGATTAACAGCAGGAATGATTAAGACCGGCGACTCGTATAGGTTCACAATAAATGGCTGTAGAAAAGAACATCGGAAAGGTATTTTTTTACACGCTTGTTTTATTGGCATGCTTGTAATAGCATCCGGTGGCTGGTTAGAATTTTTCTTTTGAATTCACTCAATAACTGACATTATTAAATGTATGATACTTCTCCGGAACATGCCTGTGATAATGCGACCAGATAAAGCATGGCAGGGTTCATCATCATTTCTCATCCAATCTTCATGTTTTCTGTTATCATTTGTGCGAGTAAAAAAATTGCAGTCGCAAAATGCCCTCTTAAAGTCCAGATTCCCCCCTGTGCACGTGCCCTGTTCATTTAACTTTACACAATCAATAATCAAATAGAAAAAAATGAGAAAAATTAAGATTGCTGAACATATCTCGCTGGATGGCGTGATAGAACACGATGGCGACTACGCGTATGGCGCATGGACAACACCCTACAGAAGTCCTGCCGGGGCGGCGATGCTGCTCGAAGCATACGGCACGAACTTCGATTTGCTGCTTGGCCGTCATACCTATGATATATGGTCTGGCTTTTGGCCGAATGCCGGAAACTTTCCGATGGCGAACGGCATAAATGCGGCAACGAAATACATCGCGACCCACAGACCCGACAGCCTCGAATGGGGACCGGTTAAGGATCTTGGTAGGGATATCATAGCAGGCATTCGCGATCTCAAGTCAACAGATGGCCCTGACCTGATTGTGTCAGGAAGTTCTACACTGACGTCTGTGTTGCTTGCGGAGGGACTGGTAGACGAAGTTGTGCTAATTGTATACCCGGTCTTGCTGGGCCGGGGCAAGCGCATCCTTTCAGACACTGTTGATGCGCGCGAACTTGCTTTTGTCAGCACAAAGCAAACGCCAACCTCCGTGTTCATCAACACTTATCGATACGTTGGATCGCTTCGATCCTGATTTAAATTTTTACTATGAAATTAAGTTTACCGGAGTTTTGATATTCGTGATCATCCTTTGCTCTTCCGTGATACTATTTCTTACCCGAAGGAAAGACCGTTCTTTTGAAAAATGGTTTGGCGAAGCGGGGTCTGCAGGTAATCTGATTTCAGTAAACACTATATTCTAAAACCCCAATTAAACTATCGACTAACTCAAGTATGAAAATCCTGATTCTTTGTCTGACAATATTTTTTGCGACTACGGCCGCAACAAGCGCTCAGATACCCAAAAGTGGGACGTATATCTATAAAATCGCTTTTGCAGAGGCCAACGGTAAATCGTTGGGGGCAACATGTATTGTCGTGATTAGGGGCGACAAAATCAAAATAGTTCATGACGGTAAGGCGAGTTTGACGGGACAAAAAGGAGACATAATTGAACAGGGAATAATCATGAAGCATGTTAGGACAGGTAAGTGGATTATTGGACACAACTCAAAGGATAAATATGCCAAAGATATAGGTGGATGTTCGGAAGGGCCATCAATCATAGATTTCCGGCATAAAAAATTCTGGATGTGCTGAATCACCAAAGACTTACATACGGTTTGCTGCCGGGCAGCAATAATAAGAAGCGTACGGTTGCCTACAATCCCCGGCAGCAAATGAAAGGTTTTCTTGTCTGCTTCGGGGAGAACTCGTCTTTCTTCAATTAAAAGATTGCCTGAATTCCAGCGGTGAAAGTTTGGTTTTGGTCTTGAATAATTTGCTGAATGATTGCAGGTGTTCAAAGCCCAGTTCATAGGCAATTTGGCTGACTGACAAATCGGAAGTAGACAATTTTTCCTTCGCCTTTTCAATCAGTTTGTCATGAATATGCTGTTGCGTGGTTTGGCCTGTCAACACTTTCAGTAAGGTCGTCAGATAATTCGCGGACACATGCAACGCATCGGCCACCGATTGAACGGTGGGCAGGCCTTTGTTGACCAAATCATCGCTGTTGAAATAATCGGTAAGTAATTCTTCCAGGCGGGTGAGAATATGGTGATTGGTGATTTTACGCGTAATGAACTGGCGATGATAGAATCGCTCTGAATAGTTCAACAGGGTTTCAATTTGGGAGATAATAATTTCCTGGCTGAACTTATCAATGTTTGAATGATATTCCTGCTGGATGTTCTGTATGATATTATTGAGGATCGCTTCTTCTTTTTCTGAAAGGAAAAGTGCCTCATTTACTGAATAATCAAAATACTCGTACTTCTTTATGTTTTTCGCTAAAGATGAACCCCAGAAAAAATCAGGGTGAATTAATAATATCCACCCTGACCGTTTTGCCATTGGATCCTGCCC